>Ga0210064_1000148_pt1 | contig 33538 bp, 31 predicted proteins | sample Muzzi_CordC_D2_FD_185531 | JGI IMG/M metagenome (GOLD analysis project Ga0210064, IMG submission 185531) | Wetland microbial communities from San Francisco Bay, California, USA, that impact long-term carbon sequestration - Muzzi_CordC_D2 (SPAdes) | ecosystem: Environmental > Aquatic > Marine >... | reverse complement strand
TTTCGGCGAGCGCCGGACTTGCAGCCAGTCCGGCCGCCGCGGCACAGGCCAGCAGCAGCAAACCGGGTACGTTTTTCATGGCGGCGACGAGTCTGAAGTCGTTATGCATTGTGGTCTCCTTCGATAAGGCGGTTATTCCGTGCCGGGGCGGCCGGGGATTACCTGCCTGATATTTTTGTTCTGTCGAAACCCGTGACCGGTTCATCACGGTACATCCCTTTTGCACACCTCCGCGGGACGCCTGCCCTTGTCCTGCTGCAACAGGTTGCCAGGAATGCTAGTTATCCCGGTATCGCCCGATTCACTGGACGGAGGATGCCGGAGTTGATGTCAACCCTGGTTCTGTATGGCAGAGGTGCGGCTATTTCTTGCGCCTGTCCTTGACGATCATGACCGGCATCCTGGCAAGGCGTACCACCTGTTCGGCCTTTGATCCCAGCATTATGAGCGACAGGCCGGTGCGCCCCTGGCTGCCCATGACAATCATGCGCGCATCAATCTTTTCGGACGCCTCCAGTATTCGCGTGACCGGAATGCCGACGAGCAGCAGGATTTTGGCGTTGTGCAGTGCGCCAAGGTCGGGATGCTTTTTCTGAATCTCCTGCATATATTCCTGCAACATGTCTTGCGCGACATCTTCCATGCGGCGCAACTGTTTCTTCGCGCCCTTTAGCTCCTTGTAAACGGGGGTCGCGGTCAGGTCATGCACGACGTGAAGCACGGTCATCGGGGCCTGCATGGCCTCGGCAAGTTCAGCTGCCTGCAGGATTGCCGCTTCTGCGCCGGGGGAAAAATCGATCGGGACCAGGATCGGTTGTTTGCTTGCCTGTGGTGTCATTTTTTTTCCTTGAACGATTTGGGAACAGCAGGGCACATGACCCGGCCTGTTTCACTTGCCCCTGCAGGGTCATCTCATTGCCGCAATGGCCCCTGTACCGCTGGACTCCACGCAATCACCTTGCATGGTCACCTTTGGCCATTGCCACTCAGCCACTGCTCTTGAGGCGGTTGTGGAAGTGGTTAAGCAATTTCTTGCGCAGTTTCGACTGCTGGTGCTTGGATGCCGCGGCCATGCGCTTGCGTGCCAGTTCGATAAAGGTCTCCTGGGCATCAAGTGGCTGCTTGCCTGGCAGATCCTGACGCTCGATATAGCTGCCGTCGGACTGCATTTCCCACACATTCCGGGTGCTGGAGAGCTGCACATCCAGGATAAGACGCAATTCCTGCTTCAGTCTGGCGTCCTCGACCGGGGTGACGACCTCGACGCGGCTCTCAAGGTTGCGGGTCATCAGGTCGGCGGAGCCGATGTAATACTCCTCGTTGCCGTCATTCTTGAAATAGTAGATGCGGGCATGTTCCAGAAACCGCCCGATGACACCGATCACCCGCACGGTTTCCGTCAGTCCCGGTATCCCGGGACGCAGCCGGCAGGTGTCGCGCACAATCAGGTCCACTTTTACGCCGGCCTGGCCGGCACGGTAAAGCGCCTTGGTGATATCGACATCCTCCAGCGCGTTCATCTTCAACTGGATGACCCCGGGGGACTCCGGTGTGTGATTCCTGATCTCGCGGTCGATTTTGTCGATCAGTGCTTTCTTCAAGGTGTACGGCGATGTCAGGATCTTGCGGTAGCGCGGCGGCGGCGAGTAGCCGGTGAGGTAGTTGAACAGCTCGGTCAGGTCCTGGGCGATGGCCTCATCATTGGTGAGCATGCCCAGGTCGCAGTACAGGTGCGCCGTACCCGCATGGTAATTGCCGGTGCCTATATGGACATAACGCTGCAGTCCCTTGTAGTCCTTGCGCACCACCAGGAGCACCTTGCTGTGAGTCTTGAGACCGACCACGCCGTAGGTGACGTGAATGCCGGCGCGTTCCAGGCGCCGTGCCCAGCCAATGTTCGCCGCCTCGTCAAAGCGTGCTTTCAATTCGACCAGAACCGCCACCTGCTTGCCGTTACGCGCCGCCTGCACCAGCGACTGGATGATATTGCCTTCCTCCGAGGTGCGGTACAGGGTCATCTTGATAGCGAGTACCTTCGGGTCTTCACTGGCGGTTCGCAGGAAACGCTCCACGCTGGTGCTGAAGGACTCGTAGGGATGCTGCAGCAGCAGGGCGCCGCGCTCGCGAATGATGTGGAAAATATTGCGTGGATCATGTGCCAGGCGGGTATGGTCAATCGGTTTGTGCGGCTTGTCATGCAGTTCTGGGATATCCAGGCTGGCAATCTCGAACAGGTCGCGCATGCCCATCAGCGCTTCCACCTGGAAGACGTCGGCTGCCTCGTCAAGACCAAGCTCCGCCGCGAGCATGCCGCGATGTACGGGAGTCATGTCCATCGCCACCTGCAGCCGGACAATCGGGGCAAAGTGCCGGTCACGCAGTTCGGACTCGATCATCGCCAGCAGGTCGTCTGCCTCTTCCTCCTCGACCTCGACAATGGCGTTGCGGGTCACCCGGAACAGTTCGCTGGAATGTATGACCATGCCGGGGAACAGCGTATCGAGGTTGTTGGCGATGACATCATTGAGGGTTACGAAGGTGTTTTCATTGCCGACACGGATAAAACGCGGTGCGATATCCCGTGAGACCGGGACCTTCACGCGAGCCAGATGGCGTGCCGTTCCGCCGGGATGGCTCAGGGATACCAGCAGGTTTAACGCCAGATTGGAAATGAACGGGAACGGGTGTCCCGGGTCCATCGCCAGCGGTGTCAGCAGCGGGAAGATATTGGTGATGTAATTATCACGCAGCGTTTCCTGTTCGGAGGGCTTCAGGTCGATATAGCTGGACAGGCGTATGCCCTGGGTTTCCAGCAGACCGAGCAGTTCGCGGAAAATCTGGTTCTGTTCACGATGCAGGGTGCGTACCACCGTCTGGCTTTCACGTACCTGTTCCAGTGGTGTCATGCCGTCCACCGTTGTCGTGCGGATGCCCGCTGCGATCTGCTGCTTCAGACCACCAATGCGCTTCATGAAAAATTCATCAAGGTTGTTACTGACGATGGCCAGGAACTTGACTCGCTCCAGCAGGGGGGTGCGCGCATCCGCGGCCATATGCAGCACGCGGCGGTTGAATTCCAGCCACGTCAGCTCCCGGTTGAGGTAGAGCTCGGGGGCGTCCAGGTTGAATTCGGGCGTCTGGCGTGTGCGCCGGCTGGTCACTTTCCGCTTTGCAGGGCGTGTGCCGGGGCCTGATTTTACCGCGGTGGATGTACGGGTCGACCGGGTTCCGGCCGCTGTGCGCGTTTTTTGCGGACCTTCCTGCTGCTTGTCCATTGTTGTTAAATGGCTCCTTTAAGTATACCTTTTCAAGTATATCAGTTCAGCCAGACTGTTAGGATAGAATTAGGTTAATATTAGCGTAACATGTGTTGAGTGGGTATGCTGCTGGGTGTATCAGGGCGCTCCCGGTGTGCGGGAATTTCTTCTGGCGGGCGATAAGCGAGGGCCGTTGTGAGTTCAACCGGGGCGGGCGGTGATGGAGAGTATTCTCAACGAATTGATGCAGCAGTGGGCACTGGTGAAGGCATTCTTTGCTTTCGATACCGCCCGGCTGGCGGATACCGATATGATCGCCCGCCTGTGTCTGCAGGCTCTGCTGCTGTGCAGTTCGGCATTTTTCTCGGGTTCCGAAACCGCGCTGTTCTCGCTCTCCAGGCTTGACCTGCAGAAATTACGCCGCGAGCGGCACCGCCACTCGGAAACATTACACGCATTGCTGGATCAGCCCCGGCGTCTGATTATCTCCATCCTGTGCGGCAACGAACTGGTCAATGTCGCCTCGGCCGCGAATATGACCGGCATCCTGGTGTCGCTCTACGATGTGGAACGCGCCGGTCTGATCAGCGTGCTGGTGATGGTTCCCCTGCTGCTGCTGTTCGGTGAGGTCACGCCGAAGACCATCTCGGTGTCGGACCCGGTGCGGATCAGTACCGGGGTGGTTGCCACGCCCATGAGCCTGTGGGTCAGGATTGTAGCCCCGCTGGTGTGGCTGATTCGCGGCGTGGCGGACCGCATCACCACACTGATCGTCGGCGAGGAAAAGGCCGCCGAGAACATCCTGCAGCTGGATGAATTCCGCACCCTTGTCGAAGAGGTTGCCAGGGAGGGGGAACTCAACGCGACTGAACGCGCGCTGATCTACAACCTACTGGAGGCGGGCGATACCGAGGTCGTTGAAATCATGACGCCACGCACCCGCACGGCGTTTCTCAATGCCGACATGTCGGTGCCGGAGATGGTGGAGCGGTTCCGGACATTCAGGCACCCCAGGGTGCCGGTATTCCGGGTGCATCGCGACAATCTGGTCGGGTTCGTCCATGCGGAGGATGTGCTGCGCCACATCATCGATGGCACCGATCTTTCCGAACTCGTACCCGAAGACATTATGCATCCCCCGGTGGTCGTCCCGCTGACCAAGAAGGTCGACGAGATGTTCGACTTCTTCCAGGCCAAAAATGCCCGTGCAGCTGCTGTCCTGAACGAGTTCGGTGGCGTCGAGGGTTTTGTCACCATGAAGGATGTGCTGACCTTCATTTTCGGGCAGATATCAGGAGAAGTGCAGGGCCAGGAGCATTACCAGGAGCGCGACGAGAATTATTACGAGGTGCCTGGCGACATGCGGCTGAACGACTTCAACAACCTCACTAATTTCGGCATCGAGGACCCGCGCATGACCACGATCGGCGGGGTGGCATTCCGCCACCTGGACCGCTTGCCCAGGGTGGGCGACCAGGTCACCGTCGAGGGCATCACCATCACTATCCTCGAAATGGATGAGCACCGCATCGACAGGGTGCGTGTCAGCCGCGGCGAGGGGGCGGAGGAAGCGGCTATTGGCGACCAGCTTGAACTGGATGAGTCAGGCGAGGCGGCGACTGCTGACGCCGCCGCAATCGAACCCGGTGACCAGGAGCATGCCGCGGACGCTGGCGGTGAAGACTCTCTGTCTGCCACCAATCTACCGAAAAACACTGCGGATGATGTGACAGGACAACAGGTGCCGGCGGAAAACGGAACCCGTCCTGACCCGGCGTATGCAGCGAGTGAATCCGGGCGTGACAACAGCCGGCCGGGCCGGAAGATCAAGGCGCTCCACTGAGCGAGGACACGGTTATGGAATACATCATTATCGCCCTGGTCATGGTGCTGCTGCTGCTCCTGAAGGGCTTCTTCTCGGGGTCGGAAATCGCGCTGGTCAATTCGGACAAGCTCAAGCTGCATCACAAGGCCAACCAGGGCAACCGGGGTGCCAAGATGGTGCTCAAGCTGTTCCAGACGCCGGACGTCCTGCTCGGCACCACCCTGGTGGGAACCAATATATCAACGGTTGTCCTGGTGACGCTGGGCACCATGATTATGATCCGTTACTTCGGCGAGATGGGAGACCTGTATGCGGTGCTGCTGTTTACCCCGTTGTTCCTGATTCTGGGTGAAATCGTACCCAAGAGTGTCTATCAGCAAAAGTCAGACGAAATAGCGCCCATCATCGTCTATCCCTTGCGGTTCTTCTCCACGCTGTTTTATCCCGTCGTGTTTGTGTTCTCGCGTGTTGCACGTTTCGGAGCGCGGCTGGTCGGCGGAGGGAAGACCGAGCAAAATGTTTTTATTACCCGGGAACAGATGCGCATGGTTGTGGAGATGGCTGATCGAGGTGCCAATGTGGATGTCTTCGACAAGGTGCGCATCAAGCGCGTAATCCGCTTCGCGGAGACCTCGGTCGGCGAAGCCATGATTCCCGTGGCCGAGATGACGGCGCTCAACCGCAACCGCGACACCCGCAGCGCCATTACCCTGGTGCGCAGGCGCGGCTACAATCGCCTGCCGGTGTACAGCAGGAATATCAGCAACATTGTCGGCATCATTACCCTGACGACCTGGGACCTCATGGACACGGAACTGTCCGACCACCCGCTGGAGGAACTGATCGAACCGGCTCACTATGTATCCCCCTACCAGAGCATCGACCAGCTGCTGCCGGTGCTGCGCAACCGCGAGGACCACATGGCCATCGTCGTGGACGAGTTCGGCTCAGCCGTTGGCATGATCACCATGGAGGATATCCTGGAAGAAGTGGTCGGCGAGATCGATGTTGGCTACGACTTCGAGGAGTACCTGCCGCGACGCAAGCGCGGTTTCGAGATGCTGGGGGAGGAGACCTACCTGATGGATGCGCGCCTGCCCGTATCCGAAGTCAACGAGGTGCTTGGTGCGAGCCTGCCGATTGGCGAGGCGCATACCATCGGTGGCTTGATGATGGCGCGCCTGCGGCATATTCCGCAGGAAGGCGAGTCGCTTAACGAGGCCGGCTTCCGGTTTACTGTGGCCGAGGCATCCGATCGGGCCGTCCTCAAGCTGCGGGTCGAGCCGGACTGACAGGGCCGGGGTTACATCGTCTGGCCAGGCGAGAAGCCGCCGGATGACGGCGTTGATGGCGGCAGGATTTCGCTCCTGGGAAATCTTGCCAGGGTGACAATACGGGGAGATCCTTCCCCGATCGTGACTTCCGTCAGATCGATTTCGTTGCACGGTTGCCTTGTCTCATCCCCGATCAGGATGCCCATCTTGCTCAGGCGGAGGGAAAATTTCCTGAGCCGAACAAAATCTTCCGGGTCTTTGAAGACGGTTATCACCTGTTCCATGGCGGCCTGGGGGGTCGCCAGTGGTGTCTTCGACAGTTCCGCCTCCAGCTGTTCCAGTTGCCGGCAGGTTTCTTGATACTCTGCAGTCGTGGTGATATCGGCTGATTTCTGCAGGGCCATTTGCTGGCGACGCTGTCTGGCCTTGAGTATCTGCAGTTCGGAATTGAGCCGGTGATTTGACAGCCGCATCCGGGTGATGCGTTCCAGGGCGTTGGTGACCAGACCGTCAAACAGGCAATGCTTCAGCCCCTGCCTGGTTTCCGGTTCCCGGGGGGCGGGCGAATAGATTCGATGGTCTGAAAAATTGACAGCGACCTGACGGACATCCTTTCTCATGATGTCTCCCGAGAGTTCCATGCCCAGCACGGTCTTCTCGGACATTTGCATGCAGAGCAGTGCGCAACACTCCATGGCGTCATTGTCACCGTAACCTTCCATGAAATCCTTGATCTCGGAACTGTGGCTGAAGATAGCCCGCATGTCCGTCACATTGGCAAAATAGGCATTGACATAGGGGTCGGTGACAAAGGTGTGGCGATTGACCTCGATCCCTCCCGGTATCTGCTCCACCAGTTCGTCAGCGAAAGCCAGCGACGAGCGAATGACATCCTGGAGTTTGCTGCGGTAGCCGGATACCAGCCTGATCCTGCTATCCGTGCCATCAACCACACGCTCCACGGTACTGACGACATCCGTAACGCCCGTATTCGCCTTGCGCTGCTGCTTCCGGTGTGCGTTTGCACGCCATTCGGAAAATCTGATGCTCAGGAAATCCTTCAAACTCTGCCCCTTCAGCATGATGTTATTACCCGGACGCTCGAATACTCACCTGCCGGCCGGATTCGTGGGTGTTTTTATGATCTGGCGGCAGGACATTGCCTGCTTCACGGGTAAATTATAATGCCAACCAGGAATTACTGCCATGGGGGGAGCGGTATCGAAGCACGGGGGCGATGTGCGATAATCCGGACCCCCGAAAACATCCCGGTTGCGGACACAATATGAAAAACACACAGCAGCGTAAAAAAAAGACCATGGCGGAGCTCGCCGACAGGCATGTTCTCTATGAAAAGTCGGTTCAGGACGTCGATCAGGAATACCGGTTTGTAAACAAGACGTTTCGCAAATTGCGGGGCAGGCGGCCGTACCATGTGCGGGAAGATTTCTGCGGCACGGCCAGCATGTGCTGTGAATGGGTCCGGCGCCGCAAGAAAAATACCGCTGTCGGGGTCGATCTCGATCCGGAAGTCCTGGCCTGGGCCAGGGAGCACAACCTTGCGCGCCTCAAGCCCGAGGCCCGTGAGCGGGTCACACTGGTCGAGGCTGACGTATTCGAGGTAAAGACGCCGCAGACCTTCGACGTGGTGCTCGCCATGAACTTCAGCTACCAGTTGTTCATGACCCGGGAGAAGCTGGGCGGCTATTTCCGCAAGGTGCGCGAGGCGCTTGTCGATGACGGCATCCTGTTCCTCGATGCCTTCGGTGGTTATGACAGCTACCGTGAAATCAAGGAAAAACGCAAGTACAAGGGTTTCAAATATATCTGGGAGCATGCCAGCTACAACCCCATTGACGGCCATATGGTGTGCCACATTCATTTCGCCTTTCCCGATGGCTCCCGAATGAAGCGGGCCTTCAGCTATGAATGGCGCATGTGGACCTTGCCGGAGCTGCGCGAACTGCTTGCCGAGGCCGGGTATTCCCGGGTGACGGTTTACTGGGAAGAGACCGATCCGGAGACCGGTGAGGGCGCCGGTGTTTATTCACCCGCAACGGTTGGTGATGCGGACCCCGGCTGGGTCTGCTTTCTGATTGCGGAAAAGTAGACGCCTCCGGGTTCGTACCCAGGCCGCCATGGCGAAGATCACGGTTCTGAAGGAGAGGGAAGATGGCCGCTCCCCGTTCCTGCGCGGCATCCTGGTGCAGTCCCTGGTAAATGCCGGGCTGCCTTTTGCCGATGCCTACGTACTCGCGCAAAGCGTCAGGAATGAGCTTCAGGATGTGCAGGAGATCACCAGTGCCCGCTTGCGCACACGGGTGGCCGCCCTGCTGGAAGCCGCTCATGGGAAGGAATTACGCAATGCCTATGAAGCCAGGCCGCAGCAGGGGCAGGGCATCATTGTGCACACCCCGACACGCAGCGCGCCGTTTTCCGCCGGCATTCTGTCGCACTCCCTGGAGGCCTGCGGTATTGCTCCGGATGTCGCGTTGCGTGGCGCACGCAAGGTGTATGCGCGGCTGAAGCAGTCCGGCCACAGAGAAATTGATCACAAGGCCCTGCGTCGCGTGATATACAGCTGCCTGAAAGAGCATAGTTCACCCGGGATGGCCGAGCGCTACCTGTCATGGCGTCGTTTTGAGAACAGCGGTGACGCACTGATTGTGCTGTTGGGCGGTACCACGGGCAGTGGCAAGAGTACCGTGTCAGCGGAACTGGCGTACCGCATGAATATTTCCCGCAGCCAGTCCACCGACATGATGCGGGAAATTATTCGCGCCTATCTGTCTCCGCAAGTGGTGCCAACCCTGGGGTACTCCAGCTTCGAGGCATGGCGTGGCCTGCCGGGATCCATCGAGGGACAGCGTCTGGAAATCGAGAATCTGGTAATCGCCGGATTCCAGTCCCAGTTCGCCGCAATGAAGCTGGCGCTGGAGGCAACCATCAACCGGGCAATCAGGGAACGCCATCACCTCATTGTCGAGGGCGTGCACGTGGTTCCCACGGAATTGACCCTGGAAATCAGAACCGGCGGCGTAATCGTGGTTCCCATGAAACTTGCCACCATGAAAAAATCACTGCTGCGCAAACAGTTGAAGCGGTGTGATCGCGAAAGCGGCAGCCGTTCGAAGTCGCGTTACCTGGAGAAACTCGACGACATCTGGGAACTGCAGTCCTGGCTGCTGAGCCAGGCCGACAAGGCAGGGATACCGATTATCCAGAACTGGTACATTGAGGATACGGTGAACGAGGCCCTGGAACATGTGACCAAGGTGATCATGAAACACTATCCGCCATACATCCCCGACACAGATGACAGTGTGTGGCACTAGCAAGTCTCAACCAGGCAACGGGAAGCCGGGGATACGGAGGGGAATGAACCGCAATCATGGCTACCGAGATCGAGCGTAAATTTCTTGTAAAGGACGACACCTGGCGCGGGCTGGGGGAGGGCGGGCATTACCGCCAGGGCTATCTTTCCACTGAACCCGATCGAACCGTCCGGGTTCGCGTGGTTGCCGGCAAGGGCTACCTCACCATTAAGGGCAGGACCGTTGATGCCACTCGTGCCGAATATGAGTATGTCATTCCACTGGCGGATGCCAACGCGATGCTGGACGAGTTGTGCGAGCGACCGCTGATCGAAAAAACACGATACCGTATCGATTGTCAGGGGCTGCTGTGGGAGGTCGATGAATTCGAGGGCGAGAATGCGGGGCTTGTCATCGCAGAGGTGGAACTTGCCTCGGCGGACCAGGTGGTCGCACTGCCTGACTGGGTCGGGGAAGAAGTCACGACAGACCCGAGGTATTACAACGCGAACCTGATTGCCAATCCGTTTTCCCGCTGGGCAGGCTGACAGTCCCCGCCACTGTTGGCGGTCTGTAAAATCGTATAATCCTACAAATAACATAGATATATTATAACTACCTAATATTGTGTATTATGTTTAGGATGCAAGTCGTGGCTGGTGCTTCCTGTGTCAGCAAGCGTCCGCCGGGTGACGGAATCCTGAAGTTTTGCCGGTGAGTGATTTGTTGTGATTTAGTTGCTGTTTTTGTTAGTATTACCGTGTACTCGGGACCGGTCTTTACCGGCTGATAACAATAAAGCAGAGGCATTGGGTGCAAGTGGCAGATTTTTGTCAAACCTGATGAAACCAAATAATGACGCGACAGATACCGTTGCAGGGCGTTGAGCAGATACCCGCGGCAGACACAGATAACCTGATCTTCTTCAGGCGTACAGCCGACCAACAGGGTGCCGACACATCCGGTACGCGCAATGCCCTTGATGAGACGGTTCCGCTGGTACTGGATGCGCCATCGCAAACCGTCAGGATTTACACCCTCGGTCGTTTCTCCCTGCTGCTGCACGGGCAGCCCGCAGTGTTCGGCCGCAAGACGCCGCAGCGCCCCCTGGAATTGTTGAAGGCCGTTGTCGCATATGGCGGCCGTGAAATCAGTCTATCCATGCTGACGGCGGCCCTGTGGCCGGACAGCGATGGCGATGATGCCAAGCGTGCCTTTGATACGACCCTGTTTCGTCTCCGCAAGATCCTGGGCAATGACCGGGTTATCACCTTGCGGGACGGCAAGGTGTCCCTTGATTCCTGCTACTGCTGGACGGACGTCTGGGCATTCGAGCGCCTGCTGGGACGATTGAATCGCATTCGTAATCTGGACTCGGCGGGCAAGGATGCACTGCTGCTGGGGCAACTGACCACACAGCTGCTGGCGCTCTACCAGGGTCATTTCCTTGCACGCGAAGACATGACGTCCTGGTCTGTTTCATTGCGCGAACGCTTGCGAAGTAAATATATCCACAATCTCCTGGAGACCGGCCGTTACTGGGAAGCTCACGGCTTCTGGGAGAAGGCCATGGTTTGTTACCAGACAGGTCTTGATGTCGATGACCTGATCGAGGCTTTCTACCAGCGTCTTATGGTGTGCTATCTGGAAATGCAGCGTTACTCGGAAGGTATGGCGACCTATCGGCGCTGCTGCCGGGTGCTCTCCGTCACGCTGGGCCTGCAGCCGGAAGCCGAAACTGAAACCATCTACAACCTGCTGCGGTACGTGCGCGCAAGAAAACTGCCAGCCTGAATGTCTCCAGGGTAGTTGCACGCGCAATCATCCATACGCCCGAAATCCCACGCATTCGCCGCCACATTTTTCTTCAGGCAGCGTCTTAATCCATTCCGCTAACCCTGCCGTGCCGTTAACCGCCGTGTTGATGTGTGTGTCTGTTTGCAGTCTTCCCTTGCCGTGCAGAAAACCGAATTTGTAAGTTATCTGTAAGCTTCTTCAGGCTATGGTCGCCGTGAGAACAACCATAAATTGAACGCAGCCATTTCCATGGGGGGAGTTATGGATAGCTACATAGTCAGGATATACAGGCGAAGCCAGGGCGATTCAGATGAACTCGCCGGTCTGGTCGAAACCGTCGGTACCAGTGAGCGGTTGTCCTTCAGAAATTTTCCCGAGCTGACATCTGTGCTGCACCGTATGCTCGAACATGACAGCGAGGACGCAGTTGTCAAGCAGCAGCAAGCAGGTACAGAAGCAAAACCTGACAGGACCAGCATGAACCTGGTTTTAGGACTCAAGGGGTAAGAAGAATGAGACACTTAAGAGTAATTTCTGCCTTTTTGTTTTTGGTGCTGCTCGTCAGCAGTCGTGCTGAAGCCGTTACAGTTCAGTATTTGCTGAGCCAGACCAACCAGCAGAAAGATGATGCAACCGCCCTCCTGGTCACGATTACTGATTCTCAGACAGGGTCGCTTGATTTCCTGGTGGAAACACAATCCGTGCAGTTAATGTCTCTGCAGGAGACACAGCCGGCGCTAACGGGTTTCGCCGGAATGAATACCGGCATTTTTTCTTTCGGTTTCCAGCTGGAACCCGGGGTAATGCTTACCGAGGAAAACTTCCTGTTGCCGGAGAAGTGGAAAGTGCAGTTCAATAAGGTCATGGGCCAGGCCGGAAAATTCGATGTCCGGCTGCTGGGTACGGGCAATACTCGTCAGGATCCCCTGGAATTTACCATTCTTGGGCTGAAGCTTGAGGATATCATCCCGGGCTTTGCGAGCTTAACTAAAGCTGATGGCAGTTCCGGCGGTTTCTTCTCTGGTGACGAATTGGTTGCAACGGTTCCCGTACCCGCCGCTCTCTGGTTGTTCGGCTCGGGCATGCTCCTGCTGGGTCGAATCGCAACACGACGCCGCGCCTGAACGTTCCAGATTTTACCAGCTCCGTAAATTCACCCCGGTTGGCAGTGTCAACCGGGGTTTTTTTTGCCATTCGTCGGGGGGATCGGCAGGACATGACGGCACCATTCGGTTACATTAGGCGCCGGAGAAATTGATGCCCCACAAATGCGGGAGTGGCGATAGTATGGCCCTGAAACCGAAAACACCGTTGGCGCTGGCAGCCGTCATGTCCCTGGTCTGCAGCTGTCCGGTGACGGCCGGCCTGTCAGATTACCTGGACTCCCTCAAGGGGGTAATGGATACCCACCCGACTGCGGCTCCCGCAGCCGCGGATTCGCTCAGCAATGAGGAAATGGTGGCCGGTCTCAAGGCGGCGTTGCAGGAAGGCACGCGTTTTGCGGTCGACTCTCTCGGCAGGAATGGCGGCTACCTCGATAATGCCGGTGTCAGGATACCCATGCCGGACAGTCTTGCCTGGGTGGAAAAAAGCCTGCGTACGCTGGGGCAGGAGAAACTTGCGGATGATTTCGTCGTTTCGATGAATCATGCAGCAGAGCAGGCGGTTCCCGAAGCGGCCGCGATTTTCAGTGAGGCAATCCAGGCGATGACACTGGATGATGCCCGCGCTATTCTGACCGGGCCCGATGATGCGGCGACACAGTATTTCCGGGCGCACACCGAGACCGACCTGACCAAACGCATGCGCCCGATAATTTCCAGTACCACGGATAACACCGGCGTGACTTCAGCCTACAAGCGCATGCTTTCCGGTGCCGGCGGTCTGAGCAGCCTGCTTCCCGGTGAGGCGACCGATATCGATGGATATGTGACACAGCAGGCGCTGGATGGCCTGTTCAGCATGGTTGCCGTGGAAGAGCGGCGGATCCGTGAAAATCCGCTGGCCCGCTCCTCTGATTTACTCAAAAAGGTCTTTGGCAGTGTCTCTCCCTGATCCGGACTGTGCGGGCAAGCGTAGCCTGCGTGCCGAGCATGCATAACGCTCACTAGGGCGGGACGGATACATGGCACGAAGGCGCAAGCGCGGGCGCAGGAAATCACGTCGCAAGGTGGTCAGTCACCGCTCCCTGTGGTCGCGGTTGCTCCTGCTGTTATGCCTGCTGCTGGCAGGGTATGTGGGGTATCTCGATCTGCAGGTGCGGCAGCAGTTTGACGGCAAGCGCTGGTCATTGCCGGCCCGCGTCTATGCGCGCCCCCTGGAGCTGTATGTCGGCAGGGAGCTTACTGCGGATCAGTTCCAGACCGAATTGCGCGCCCTGTATTACCTACCCGTCGATGCGGCGACGCAACCGGGCAGGTTTTCAAAAAACCGCAATGTGTTTCACGTCATTACCCGGCCGTTCACCTTCTGGGACGGCCAGCAGAACAGTGCAAACCTCAGGGTCGGCTTTTCCGGCGACAAGGTCAGTGCCCTGACTGATGCCCGCACGGGACGTCCCGCGAGCCTCGCACGGCTGGACCCGGTGCTGGTTGGCAGTTTTTACCCCGCCCACAACGAAGACCGGGTGCTGTTAAAGCTGGATGATGTCCCAGTCAGCCTGACCGACGCCCTGATCGCGATCGAGGACCGGGGTTTCTACAAGCACCATGGCGTGGCTCCACTGGCGATACTGCGGGCACTCTGGGCCAACGTGCGTGCCCGGGGTGTCGTACAGGGCGGCAGCACGCTGACCCAGCAACTGGTGAAGAACTTCTTTCTGAGCAGCGAGCGTTCCCTGACACGCAAGCTCAATGAGGCCATCATGGCGCTGCTGCTGGAGATGCATTATGAAAAGGATGAAATTCTCGAGGCCTATCTGAACGAGGTCTACCTGGGCCAGGATGGCAATCGCGCCGTGCACGGTTTCGGCCTGGCCAGCCACTTCTATTTTGAAAAACCGCTTGCCGAATTGAACGTCGAGCAGTATGCGCTGCTGGTCGGCCTGGTCAAGGGTCCATCCTATTACAATCCGCGGCGTCACCCGGAGCGCGCCCGCGCACGGCGCAATCTGGTGCTGGATGTCATGGCGGAACTTGGACTGGTCGATACTGCGGAAGCCGAGCGCGCCAGCAACAGGCCGCTGGAGGTCACCAAGCAGGGGCGCAAGGCGATCAACACGTTTCCGGCATTCCTCGACCTGGTGCGTCGCCAGTTACAGCGCGATTACCGTGACGAGGACATCACCTCGGAAGGCCTGACCATTTTCACCACACTGGATCCGCAACTGCAATGGCAGCTTGAGCGGACTCTGGCATCCGGGTTGCAGGGCCTGGAAAAAGGCCGCCGCATCGAGGGTGGCAAGCTGGAGGGGGCCGCGGTTGTGACCTCGGTGCAGGGGGGCGAAGTGCTGGCCCTGGCCGGCGGGCGTGATCCGAAATTTGCCGGCTTCAACCGGGCGCTGGATGCCCACCGCCAGGTGGGTTCGCTGCTGAAACCCGCCGTTTACCTGACCGCACTGGAAAAACCGGAGCGCTACACGCTGGCGACACTGCTGGATGACAGCCCGCTGACCTATACCGCGCGCAACGGTACTGTCTGGAAGCCCGGTAATTACGACAAGATGAGCCATGGCGAGGTGCCACTCTACCAGGCGCTGGCGCATTCCTACAATATCAGTACGGCACGGCTGGGCCTGGACCTCGGCATCGATTCCATCGTTGCAACCCTGCGGCGTCTCGGAGTGGAACAGCGCCTGAATCCCTATCCCTCTCTGGTGCTGGGTGCAGTGGAAATGTCGCCCCTGCAGGTGACGGGGTTGTACCAGACCTTTGCCAGCGGTGGCTTTCTCACGCCGCTGCGTGCCATCAATGCGGTGCTGGCGGCCGACAAGACCCCGCTGCAGCGCTACTCCCTGAGCGTGCGCGCCGTGGTGGATCCGGCGCCCGTATACCTGGTCAACACGGCCCTGCGTTATGTCGTTCGCGAAGGGACCGGGCGTGCGCTGTATCAGGTCCTGCCGGAAGGCCGGGATATCGCCGGCAAGACCGGCACCACGGATGACCTGCGTGACAGCTGGTTTGCCGGTTTCAGCGGTGACCGCCTGAGTGTGGTCTGGATCGGGCGCGACGACAATGCCTCAACCGGTCTGACCGGTTCCAGCGGTGCCTTGCTAATCTGGCGCGACCTGTTCCGGCATTTCGGCAATCCTGGCACGAGCCGGACCGTTGCGGAGAATATCGAGTACCAAGACATTGACCCGGCAACCGGCCTGCTGGCTGATGCCGGCTGCAAGGATGCCGTACAATTACCGTTTATTGCAGGCAGCGGACCGCACGAGAATGCGCCCTGTGCACGCGGCGATCAGGTCCTGCCTAATCCGGTTGACTGGTTCAAGGAGTTGTTTCAGTGATTTCATACAGACTGACCGGCATCCCGGTTGTCCTGTTGCTGCTGTTTATGCAGGGCTGTAGCACGTCACCCCCGGTGCCATATCCGCCGCCGGTGGTGGAGCAGGGTGGCACGCTGCCGGGTGAGCCAGCGCGACCGGTCACCCCTGGCGGGATTCAAGCGCAACCGGCACGACCGACTGTCACAACCAGTTCGCCCGCGGTGGTCGCGCTGCTGGGGCAGGCCGAGAATCAGGCCAATACCGGCAACCTGGAGGCGGCCGCCGCATCGCTGGAACGCGCCATTCGCATCGAACCGCGCAACCCGCTGCTCTGGTACCATCTTGCCACCGTCAAACTGGCACAGCAGGAGGCGGCACAGGCGGAGCAGCTGGCGGTCAAGTCCAACAGCCTGGCCGCTGGCAATCGCATGCAGCAGTCGCGCAACTGGCGCCTGATCGGCAGGGCGCGCCAGGCTCTGGGCGACGGGACCGGCGCACGCGCGGCCGAGCGGCGCGCGCGTGAACTTGAAAATCACTAGCAAATGAATTGCTTGTCGGCACATTTTCATGCTGAGCCGCGCACTGTGTTGTCCCGGGTTTGTTCCCGCATGCCGCCAGTAACCCAACGGCTGATGTTTTGGCGATGCGCGGCGGCATGAGTGATATCGCCGAGCTGCTCGGCAGTGCCGGCCCGCTTGCTGCGAGTCTGCCCGGGTTTTCACCGCGGGCGGAGCAGCAGCAAATGGTCGAGGCGGTCGCCGCCGCCATTGCCGGTCGCGAGCATCTGGTCGTCGAGGCCGGCACCGGCACCGGCAAGACCTTTGCCTACCTGCTGCCCGCGCTGCGGTCCGGACTGAAGGTCATTGTCTCCACGGGCACCCGGCATTTGCAGGATCAGCTTTACAGCAAGGACCTGCCGGTGATTCGCGCGGCATTCAATCTGCCGGCCAGGGTCGCACTGCTCAAGGGGCGGGCGAACTACCTCTGCTGGCATCGCCTGGAGACGGCTGCCGGTGACGGCCGCAAGCTGTCCCGCAGGCAACTTCAGGAGCTGGAGCAGGTACGCGCCTGGTCGGGCAGGACGCACACTGGCGATATCGCCGAACTGGGTGTGGTTGCGGAGGATTCCGTCGTCTGGCCGCGTGTTACCTCGACCGTCGAGAACTGTGTCGGGCAGGAATGCGACTACTTCCAGTCATGTTTCGTGGTCAAGGCGCGCCGCGCCGCGCTGGAGGCGGACATGGTGGTTATCAACCATCACCTGCTGTTTGCGGATATGGTGCTGCGTGAAGAGGGTTTCGGTGAATTGCTGCCCGGGGCGGACGCCTGCATTATCGACGAGGCGCACCAGTTACCCGAAGTGGCATCCCTGTTTTTCGGGACCACGCTCAGCAGCCACCAGCTGCGGGACCTGGCTCGCGATGTCCGCACCGAACACCTGCGCGAGGCCGGCGACATGCAGGACCTGCCGGCGGCAGCCGAACAGCTGGAACAGCTGGTGCCGCGCCTGCGGCTCGCGCTGGGCCAGTCCGAACGGCGCGCTCCCTGGGCGGAGGTGGCACAGTCCGGTGAACTACTGGATCTGCTGCGGCAACTGGCCGCGGTCATGCAGCAACTCGGCGAGTGGCTGGAATATGCCGCGGAGCGCGGCAAGGGGCTGGATAGCTGCCGGCAGCGCGCCCGCCTGCTGCAGCAGCGTCTGGAAATGCTGCAGGCGCACGCCGCCGGTGAATTCATTCACTGGTTCGAGACGCAACGCAGCGCGTTTCGCCTCAACCTGACGCCCCTGAATATTGCGCCGGCGTTCAGTGCCTGCCTGGAAGGCCTGGCCAGCGCCTGGGTATTCACCTCGGCAACCCTGGCGATCGGCAACAACAATTTCAGTCACTTCACCGGTCAGCTGGGTCTGGATGATGCACGCCTGCTGCAGCTCGAGAGCCCATTCGATTACCGCAACAATGCGCTGCTGTACCTTCCGGATGACATGCCGGACCCGAAACAGGCAGCCTACGTCGACGCAGTCGTGGAGTGTGCACGTGACGTGCTGGCGGCCAGCCGGGGCCGGGCCTTCCTGCTGTTCACCAGCCATGCCGCGCTGCAGGCAGCCGCCGCGCAACTGCGCGATACGCTGTCCTACCCGCTGCTGGTGCAGGGCGAGGCGCCGCGCCGGGAACTGCTGGCCCGTTTCCGCGACCTCGGCAATGCCGTATTGCTGGGGACAAGCAGCTTCTGGGAAGGCGTGGATGTGCGTGGTGAGGCCCTGTCCTGCGTGATCATCGACAAGCTGCCTTTCGGCTCGCCGGGCGATCCGGTGCTGCAGGCGCGCATCGAGGCAATGCGCAAGCAGGGCGCGAATCCGTTCATGCAGTATCAGCTGCCGGCGGCGGTTATCGCCCTGAAACAGGGGATAGGCCGCCTCATCCGGGATCGTACCGACCGTGGTGTACTGGTGGTGTGTGACCCGCGCCTGCGTACCCGTTCCTACGGGCGCATTTTTCTCGGCAGCCTGCCGGACATGCCGCGCACCCGTAGCCTCAATGATGTCCAGGCATTTTTCAGGATGCCGGCAACGGACGGCAGTGCCGCGAAGATCTCCCGGCAGTATTCCTGAGCATGAGCGCGCGTATCCTGGCGATTGAAACCTCCACGGCGGCCTGTTCCGCTGCCCTCTGCCTGGGGGGCGAGGTGCTGGAACGTTATGTGCTGGCGCCGCGCCAGCATGCCGCCCTGATCCTGCCGATGATCGAGTCGGTGCTTGCCGAGGCGGATATTGGCGTACGACAGCTCGATGCGATTGCCTTTGGTCGTGGCCCCGGCGCGTTCACCGGGGTGCGGATCGCGGCAAGTATCGTGCAGGGCATTGCGTTTGCCGCTGAGCTGCCGGTGCTGCCGGTTTCCACCCTGGCAGCACTGTCGCTGGGCGCCTTGCGGGAGACCGGGGAAGCGCAGGCAGTGGCGGCGCTGGATGCACGCAAGGATGAGGTCTACTGGGCTTGTTACCGGCAGGTCGGGGAAACGCTTGTCCTTCAGGGCAGCGAGATGGTTTGCTCCCCGGCAAGCGCGTCGCAGCCAGGGCCGGGTCACTGGGTCGCTGTTGGCAGTGGCTGGCTGGCGCATCCTGAAGCCCTGCTGCAGCACTGCGGGGATGCTGTCATCCGGGTGCTGCCGGACCTGGAACCTCGCGCGGGCGATGTTGCACGACTCGGTCTGCATGACTTTTTGCAGGGGGGCGCCATGACCGCGGATGCGGCTGTCCCGGTTTACCTGCGTGATAACGTGGCGGATGCCCGGCCGGGCTGAATGGCTGTTCTTTCGTACCGCAGTACACTGACTGTCCAGTAATATGCTGCCAGGGACCGCCGCAGCTGCGTTACGGCTGATTCTGAAGCGCTCTGCTAACACCGGACAGACTTATACCGATTGTTAATGCATCATTACATGCTGATGTACTGAACGGTAATTATTTACATTCTACTTTGATGCTTCTCTGCTATCTTTACGCGTGTGGCAGTAATCAAGGAAATGGCAAGGCTTGATTTGGCGAGCAGAAAACCAATTGGAGGTAGTTTGCAATGGATCAGGTAGTTCAAGAGAGGTCTGCGCTTGGTGAGGCAAAGAATGCTGTTGAAATTGTGGTTCATGTTACCGAGAGTCTGGAAGATGAACAGCGCAAAAGTCTGGTATCGGCACTGGAAAAAGAAGAGGGGATTGTATCTGCGGAATTCTGTCCCTTGCGTTATCACCTGATGCTGGTGAGGTACGACAGGGGTAAGTATTCCTCGCAAGATGTACTGAGTGCGGTCGGCGCGCAGCAGCTTCAAGCCAGACTGATCGGCCCCATATAACAACGTCCGGGAAATACTCACTGCACACGGCGGCTTTCGGGCCGCCGTTTTTTTTGTGTCATTTGTAGTAGTTCAGGTTTGTGAAACAGGCCGGATATCCTCCCTCTCAGTCTTGTATCCCCAGCCAGCTTGCAGGCCGGGTTGAACAACGTGAAACCCAACCTGGCAGGATCGACAGGATTCCCGCTCGTTGGGCTTCGCAGGCTCAGCACTACATGCTGTCTCGTGTCTGCGTAACAACGACAACCTTCCAGTGACCGGGCTCGCCCCGGCTTGCCAGCGGCGGGGTGTTGTGAATGCCCTGCGTGCAGATCCTGTTTCCCCGGAGACGTTTGTATGTCAAATTGATTTCCTTGCGGACACCGCATACCCGGGCCCGGCGCCGGCGGTGCGCGTCCCGGCAACTGACCGGAACCCCGGGGCAACCCGGTAATTCACCCAGAGAAGTTGACATGATCGAGACTGCAACCATAGACAAGGAACAACTGGTCGAAGAGGTGATGTCGGCCATCGACGAGGGCGACGATGATCGCCTGCGTGATGCGCTTGCCGATCTGCATCCGGCGGACAGTGCCAACCTGGTGGCCTCGATACCGGAACCCGACCGGGAACACCTGTGGACCTGTATGCCGGAAGAGACTGCCGGTGAGGTGATTTCGCACCTGGACGATGTAGCCAGGGACAGCCTGATCGGGCAGATGGAGCCACACGAGGTGGCCTCGGCAGTGGGCACCCTGGAATTTGACGATCTGGTTGACCTGGTCGAGAGCATTCCGGAGGAATATGGCGACGCGATCCGGGAATCACTGGACCCGGAAGGTCGCGAACGCCTTGAGGCAACGCTGGCCTATCCTGAGGACAGCGCAGGCCGGCTGATGGACGTGAGCGCCGTGGCGGTGCGTGCAGACGTGACTCTGGAGGTGGTGCTGCGCTACCTGCGCCGCCGCGAGTCGCTGCCGGACCACACCGACGGTCTGATGGTGGTGGACCGCGATGGTGTCTACATCGGCAAGCTGCCGATCTCCAGCCTGCTGATCAACCAGCCGGAACTCAGCGTCGCCGAGGTGATGGTTGAGGAAGCCGACCGGGTCCCGGTGGACATGCCCGAGACCGAAGTGGCACACCTGTTCGACCGCAGGGACCTGGTATCCGTGGCGGTGATCGATCATGCGGGCCGTCTGATTGGCCGCATCACGATTGACGACGTGGTGGATGTGATCACTGCCGAGGCGCAGCACCAGCTGATGAATATGGCCGGTTTGAACGAAGAGGAGGATCTGTTCGCGCCGGTGCTGCCGAGCGCCAGACGCCGTGCCCTGTGGCTGGGCATCAATCTGGGTACGGCATTTCTCGCTTCCTGGGTGATCGGTCTGTTCGAGGCTACACTGGGCCAGTTGGTCGCTTTGGCGGTGTTGATGCCGATCGTTGCCAGCATGGGCGGTATCGCCGGCAGCCAGACCCTGACCCTGGTGATCCGGGGGCTGGCAATGGGCCGGGTAAGTGTTGCCAATCGCTTGTGGCTGGCCCGCAAGGAACTGGCCATCGCCTTCCTCAATGGCATGCTCTGGGCCCTCGTGGTGGGGGTTATCGCCTACTTCTGGTTCGGCGATCCCGGCATTGGTCTGGTGCTGTCCGCCGCCATGGTGGTCAACCTGCTGGTGGCGGCCTTTTCCGGGATTGCCATCCCGCTTGTGATGGACCGTGTGAACATAGATCCGGCCCTGGCAGGCGCCGTGGTGCTGACCACGGTCACGGACGTGGTGGGATTCATGAGCTTCCTGGGACTGGCGACCCTCTTCCTGCTCTGAGCCGGTGATCGGGTCGTTTGCAGCGTGGTTGCAATGGCCCGCCAGGCGGGGCGCGCATGAACCACCAATGGGTCCTGGCGCAGCAGATGGTGTCTGTTGTTGTCCGGAATACGGAGCCGGTCGACACCTGCCGGGGTCAAAAATATATAACAAAATCATGTTATCGTAAGTCAGTTCAAGGCGGGAATGCCGGTGACGAGCCCCCTGATGAATTGGCGCGGGTTTTGATGGCCTGTTAAGGAAGCCCTGATTTATGACTATAACCTCGTCATTACGAGCGCGATGTACCGGGAGGTACGAGTGTCACAGCAGGCAGGAAGAAGGGGAGACCTGACTGGCCCGGGCCATGCCGGGAGCGATCAGCGCGGCAATCTCATGATTGGGAACCAGTCACCTGGAGATTGCTGCGTCACTGTGTTTCTCGCAACGACGAATTAATCCGCACTTCCTGAATCATATGGGCAGCATGCAATCACCCCGCAAGCCGGTTGATGTCTTGCACACCCGATGGCTTGCAGGTACCTCACGATCGTGCCGGGTCAGCTGCCATAATGTCTTGCCTGCCTTAACATTGTCGCAGCGGATCAGGCCGGTGCCCGCCTAACCTCAACAGGATGCCCACAGCATGGCGAGAAACAATTCCAGTGATTCAGCAACAGACCTGGCTGAACAGGCAATGAACCAGGTCCTCAAGGCGGAACGTGACGCCGGACGGGTGGTGGCGGAATGCGAAATGGAGGCCGGCAGGATACTGCAAGCGGCACAACTGCAAGCCAGCCGTATTGCCAGCCGCACGGATAGCCGGATCTCGCTCATGCAGATGCGTTGTTTCCAGCGCGTGGCCGAGGAGATCAGGAAGCTGGAGATGGCTGAAAAAATGACACTGGAAGCGCAGGAAGACAGTTACCGGATTGACGAAACCGGACTTGCCGAGTGTATTGAAGAGATTGCCATCTGTCTGACCGGTGGCGTCTCCCGGGGCGGTAATGGCGGAGACACAACAGGGTGAGCCAGAGGGCGTGTTTTGCCTATGCGCAGGCGCGTCTGCAGGCACGCCACGGCATGCGTCCGACGGAGCAGCTATGGAGGCGCCTGGCGAGTACGGGTGACCTTGCCAATTTTCTGCAGCAGGCACAGCGCACCACGCTGCGACCCTGGGTGCTGGGTATGCAGGCGACCCAGACCAGCCATGTCCTGGAGCTGTCACTGCGACAGCGTTTTCGCAATTACACTGATGAAGTGGCCCGCTGGCTCCCCGGACACTGGGGCGCCGTGGTGCGCCCGGTAAAACGCCTGCTGGACCTGCCCGCGTTGCAGCATCTGTTGAGCGGGGAAACGGCGCCGCACTGGATGCTCGAGGATACCGGGCTGCTCCCTTTCACCTCCGAAAACATGGCCTCGAGACTGGAGGCGCTGCGTAACTCCGACTGTGATTATCTGGCTATTGCCTGGCAGCACGGTGAGCCGCAGTCCAAGGCATGGCTGGAACAGTGGCGACACCAATGGCCGGACTCGCGGCACCTTGTCAAGGGGCTCGCACATCTCGGTCGATTATTGCAGCAGTACCTGCAGGTAGCCGGCAGCGGGCAGGCGGCCACTGGCGGCTTGCCGCGGCATCAGCTCGTCATGGGGCTCAACTACGTCTTCCGGCGTTACAGTTTCGAGCCGGCGGCTGCCTGTGCCCACCTGGGCCTGATTGCGCTGGATCTGGAAAAGTTGCGGGGGGTGTTGCTGCAGCGTGCGCTGTTTGCGGAAACCGCAGGAGGACGCGCGTGAGTATGCGCCCCGCACCGGCTCGCTGGTTCGAGCTGCTGACGACAAGGGAACACCTGACCCTGGCCATTGAAACCCTGGCGGCGACAGGCAGCATCGAACTGGAAACACACAGCAGCACGCACACGGCCTTGAATCTGCAAAACCTGCAGACGCATATGGAAGAATTCAACCGGCTGGCGCTTCGCTACCAGCCGTACTGGCCGCACACCCGGCTGCGTCCTGCGACGGCACCCGGCAAACCTGCAGTCGTGCTTGCCGCCGCCTTGCAGCAGTTGCGGAACTGGGAACAGGCTGCGCGACCATTGATACTCCGCCTGGAGTCCTTGCGCAACAAGCAGACGGAATTACAACTGCTGGAGTCGATGCTGCGACATGCCCGGGGAGAGACGCTTGATTTTGCCTTGCTCTCCAGGCCGGGCGAGATGCTGTCAGCCCGGTTGTTTGCCTTGCCGGGACAGAGTCACATCGAACAGCTGCCGGGCACTCTGTTGACCACCCGGATCAGAGCAGATGCCGGTGACTTCCTGCTGGCCGTTGGTCTGCGTGCTGACCTCGATGAGCTGGGAACAGAGCTGGCGGCACACAAGGCCAGGGTCGTGGTGATACCACCGGCACTCCAGGGCACGCGTCGCACGGCCCTGCGACAGGTTGTGCGGCGCAACCAGGCTGTCAATGCCAGGGTGCAGCAGGTTCTGGGAGAAATTAAAGCCCTCGCAGCGCCGCATCACCTGCCCGAGGTCCTGGGCGACGTCTACCGGCTGGACTGGCTTATCACGCATGTGAGTACCTTGCCGGTTTCGGAAAACTTTGCCTGGATTACCGGCTGGACCAGTGATCTCGGAGATAGCCGGCTGACCGCCGCGTTGCAATCGGCGGGGGCCAATGCTGTGCTGCATTTTCCACCCCCCCCGCGCGACGCCGATGCCCCCATGGTGCTGCTAAACCCCTGGTGGGCACGGCCGTTTGAACTGTTCGCGCGCAGTCTGGGTACACCCTCGCACAACGAGGCGGATCCCAGCCGGCTGCTGGCCGTGCTGGCACCCGTGTTATTCGGCTACATGTTCGGTGATGTCGGACATGGTCTGGTACTGCTGCTGGCCGGTCTGCTGCTGCAGCGGCACTGGCCGGGTGTGCGCATACTCATTGCCAACGGATTTGCCGCCATGATTTTCGGGCTGCTGTTCGGCAGCGTGTTCGGGCGCGAGGACATTGTGCCTGCCTTGTGGCTGCATCCGCTGGCGTATCCGTTGCCCGTGCTGCTGGTTCCGCTTGCGGGTGGCGTTGCCATCCTGCTGCTCGGGCTGCTGCTCAATGCCGTGGAGTCCTGGTGGCGCGGGGGAATACATCAATGGTTCCAGGTCGAGGCCGCTGTGCTGGTACTTTACCTGTCCATCATTGCAAGTTTCTTTTTCGCCGGGACCATGCTGCTCAGCGCCTTCGCCCTGGTATGGTATTTCAGCGGCTGCCTGCTGCAACCGTATGCGCGCTTCGGGCCAACCTTGCTGGCAGCTGCCGGGTCGTTGCTCGAAAGTATCCTGCAACTGCTGATCAATACGCTGTCCTTTGTGCGTGTTGGTGCATTTGCCCTTGCCCACGGAGGCCTGTCCCTGGCATTCATTATCATGGCGGCTGCGACGGACAGCCCGGTGGCCGCTTTCCTGATCCTGTTGCTTGGCAATCTGGTGGTTATAATGCTTGAAGGTCTGGTGGTGACTATCCAGACTGCGCGCTTGATACTGTTTGAGTTCTTTATTCGCTTTTTACGCGGATCGGGGCGGATGTTTCGCCCGCTGGCCGCGCCCACTGCAGATGTCGGAATCAGGAGACTAACGTGACGCTGGGTATCAAAAGTCTGACCATCTGGTCAATTGGTGCATTACTGCTGGGTACGGCTGCCACCCTCATTTTATGGTGGTCACCTGCCGCTGCGGCCGAGGCGAAGGGACTGTTGCCCACGGGCGCAGTTCAGTGGGGTTTTGTCGCGGCGGCCCTCGCGACCGGTCTGTCCTCGCTTGGTGCCGGTATTGCCGTTGCCAGCGTCGGCAGTGCGGCTATCGGGGCGCTGGCGGAGAAGCCCGAGTTGCTTGGCCGGGCGCTCATTATGGTCGGGCTGGCGGAAGGTATCGCCATTTACGGTCTGATCGTTTCGATTCTGATCCTGAACCGGATTCTCTAGCTCCCGGTGTCGGTTCCGGTCTACATCGGTGATGAAGTCAGCGCCAGCGGTTACCGCCTGGCGGGGCTGCGGGTTCACATACCCGGCGGCGGCGATCTTGCCGCAGTGCTGGCCAGTGTCTGTGAGGATGCCCCGCTGGTTCTGCTCAGCGCCACTGTCGCACAGCGGCTTCCCGATGCACAGCTGGAGAGCCTGCTTGCCAGGGTCGCACCACCGGTAGTCGTGGTACCGGATGTGCGCAGCCCGGGTGATTCGGGTGAAGTGGCGACACGCATGCGACGACAACTGGGGGTGCTGGAGTGAATGACCAGGCTGCAGGCGTGGTTGATGCACAGCTGCAGAACCTGCTGCAGGTCGTTGCAGACAATCGTGATGAGCGCTGCAGGGTGCTGCTCGACGCAGCCAGCATCCAGGCGCGGCAGTTGTTGCAGCAGGCCCGTCGGGAGGCGCGCGAGCGCCTGCATCGCAAGGTGCTTGAGACCCGGGAGCAGGCCCGGCAGCAACTGGCCTCGGCACAGGCTCAGCGGCAGACGCGCCTGCGGCTGCAACGCCATCGTGCCGACGAGGCATTGCTGGCACGTGCCTGGGCGCCGCTGGGCGAACGGCTGCTGCAGCGCTGGGAGCGGCAGGACAGCCGCATGCTGTGGATAGACAACCTGGTCGAACAGGCATTGTCGATGCTGCTCGACCGGCACTGGACCATCGAGCACCCCGCGGACTGGCCTGAGCAGGAATGCGAGGCGCTGGGCAAGCGGCTGGAGAAGGATCTGGGCGTTCCGCCGGTATTCGTGGCACAGACGCAGCTTGCGGCGGGATTGCGCATCTGCGCCGGACCGACCTGTATCGACGCTACCCATGAAGGGCTGTTGCGGGCACGCACCCGTATCGAGAGCATGATGCTGGCAACCCTGAACGAATGCCGCCGCAAGCTGGCAGCCGAAGCGCGGCTACCCTAGTAGCAGTTGCTCATGAGTTCAGAGACCTCCACGGCAGAGGCGACCATCACCTGGATAAGCGGTCCGGTGCTGCGCGCCAGGACGCGTGGTGCGTTTCACATCAACGAGGCTGCGCTGGTTGGCCGCCAGCGCCTCCTGGGGGAAGTGATTCGGATCGTTGGAGACGAGGTGGTTATCCAGGTCTACGAGGACACCACCGGTCTGCGCCCCGGCGATGTGCTGACGGCTACCGGGTCACAATTGTCGGTGCGACTGGGGCCCGGGCTGCTGGGTAATATCTTTGATGGCCTGTTACGCCCGCTTGCCCGCCAGGGAACCTATGTGCAGCCCGGGGTCGGCGTGCGGCAAGCCGGGCAGAACTTCGATTTCAAGCCGACGGTAGAGACCGGCGAACACCTGGCCGGGGGTGCTGTCTTCGGCGCCGTTTTCCGTAGCGACGCGCGCCCGCAGCGCTGTCTCGTGCCGCCGGCCATCCAGGGGGAAGTCGTCAGGATCGCGGAGCCGGGAAGCTACCCGCAGCGCTTTCCCGTGTGCGTGCTGCGAGACGGGCAGGGTGCGACCCACGAAATTGCCATGAGTCATCGCTGGCCGGTCAGACGACCACGACCTGTCACGGCGCGCATTGCAGTGGAGGGTCCGCTGTTTACGGGGCAGCGGGTGCTCGACAGCATCTTTCCACTTGCCTGCGGTGGTCGTGCGGCCATGCCGGGCGGCTTCGGCACCGGAAAGACGGTGTTGCAGGAAACCCTTGCGAAGTGGTGTGATGCCGACATTATTATCTACGTGGGTTGCGGTGAGCGCGGCAATGAAATGGCCGGGGTGTTGCATGAGTTTCCGGCGCTTGAGGATCCGCGTACCGGCCGGCCGCTGATGGAACGGACGGTCATCATCGCCAATACCTCGAACATGCCGGTATCCGCGCGCGAAGCCAGTATCTATACCGCGGTTACTGTGGGCGAGTATTTCCGTGACCAGGGAATGCGTGTCGCGCTGATGGCTGACTCCACCAGTCGCTGGGCTGAAGCCTTGCGCGAGGTGTCGGGACGCCTGGGCGAGTTGCCGAGTGAGGCGGGCTATCCGGCCTACCTCAGCAGCCGCCTGGCAGACTTTTATGAGCGTGCGGCACATGTGCGCACCCTCGGCGGGGAGGTCGGTTCGCTCAGTATCATTGGTGCGGTGAGCCCGCCGTCGGCTGATTTTTCCGAGCCGGTGACCACGCATACCCGGCGCTACGTGCGCTGTTTCTGGGCGCTGGATGCCGGCCGTGCGCAGGCACGCTTCTACCCCGCAGTCCATCCCCTGCAATCCTACTCGCAGGACATCGAGGTGCTCGGTTATTTCTGGAACCAGCACGGGAACCCTGACTGGCTGGAGCAGCGGCGGCGTTTCCTGGGCCTGCTCGAGGAACAGGCGCACCTGGAACGCATGGCGCGCATTGTCGGCAAAGACGCCTTGCCGCCGCGGCAGCAGCATGTACTGCTATGTGCCGAGCTGGTCAACGAGGCATTCCTGCGCCAGTCGGCATTCTCCGTACTGGACCGTTTCTGCACCCCCGCTCGCCAGGTCGCGATGATGAAGCTGATCAACCATTTCATCGACCAGTCGGAGACGGCCGTCGCGCAGCAGGTCAGCGTGGACGCGATCAATACGCTGCCGGTGATGCGGCGCCTGCGCCGTATGGGGGAGGAGATCGGTGATGACGAGCTCGAAAAATTCGATGAGTTGCGGCAGGAACTGGAAGTCGAATGTACCCGGTTAATCCTGCAGGCTGTGCGTGATGCGGACTGATATAGAAGTCATCGACGCCGTGACCCGGCTCGAAGGACCGCTGCTGTTTCTCAAGCGCACGGTCAATGCGGGCCTGAACGAGGCAGTCGAGGTCGAGGACAGCGAAGGACATGTCCGGCTGGGCCGGGTAGTGGCGCTGGACGAGGATATCGTAACCGTCGAGGTCCTCGAGTCCACGGCGGGACTGGGACTGTCGGATACGCGGGTGCGCTTCCTGGGTGAACCGTTGCACTTCTCTGTGGGACCGGAAATTCTCGGCCGGGTATTCGACGGGGTGGGCAGGGTGATCGATGACGGGCCGCCGGTCTCGGCGGAAAAGAGTCTGCGCATCGATGGCTTGCCCATCAGTCCCGCCGCGCGGGCCACGCCAAGAGATTTCATTGAAACCGGCATATCGACCATCGATCTCATGAACAGCCTGGTGCGCGGCCAGAAGCTGCCGATCTTTTCGGGGGCCGGTCTGCCGCACGATCGCCTGGCCATACAGATCTCGCACCAGGCACATATTCGCGACACTGCCGCGGGGGAATTCGTCATGGTATTTGTCGCCATCGGCGTGTCCTTTGATACCGCGGAATATTTCCGCAGTGCCATGGAAGACAGCGGGGCGCTGGAGCATGCCGTGCTGTTCCTCAACCTGGCTTCCGACTCCAGTACCCAGCGTCTGCTGACTCCACGCTATGCGCTGACTGCCGCGGAATACCTTGCCTTCATGGAAGGCAAGCACGTGCTGGTCATCATGACGGACATGACGAATTACTGCGAGGCACTGCGCGAGGTCTCGGCCAGCCACGGCGAGGTTCCCAGCCGCAAGGGCTTCCCGGGCTATCTCTACTCTGATCTGGCAACGCTCTACGAGCGTGCCGGCAGCCTGGACGGGCAGCCGGGTTCGCTGACCCAGTTGCCGATATTGACTATGCCCTCCGACGACATTACCCATCCCGTTCCCGACCTGACCGGCTATATCACCGAGGGTCAGATCGTGCTCGATCGCGACCTCGACCGTTCCGGCATCTACCCGCCGGTCAAGGTGCTGCCGTCCCTGTCACGCCTGATGAAAGATGGTACCGGTGAAGGTTATACCGATGCTGATCATCCGGGCCTGTCCAATCAGCTGTACGCCGCCTATGCCCGTGCGGTGCATGTGCGTGTCCTGGCAAGCGTGGTCGGGCGCGATGGCCTGGCTGAGATCGACCGGCAGTTTCTTGATTTCGGTGATCGTTTCGAGCGGGAACTGGTGCGCCAGACCGGCGCCAGAACACTGGAGCAGAGCATGGATCTGGCCTGGCAGCTGTTACGCAGTCTGCCGGGCTCCGAACTGCACCGGCTCAGCGACCGGCAGATTGCAGAATATATCAATATTGCGGAGCCGACGTGATACAGCCTGAACAGGCACCCACCCGGGCCGCGGTTCTGGAACTCAGGGCCGAACGCGGCGTGGTGGAGGAAGCCTATGACTTCCTCGATGAAAAGCGCCTGCTACTGGCCGCCGAACTGTTGCGGCAGCTCGATCGCTATGAGGCCTTGAGCAGTGAAGTCCGGGAAAAGAACCGTGAGGCACGTGACAGGCTGCTTGCCGCTGTACAACGCCATGGTCTGCAGGGCCTGAGTGTGTATCCGCCCATGTCGCTGGAGACAGTGCGGATCGAGACCTCCCGGCGCAACCTTATGGGCGTGACTTTACTGGAAACCGCAGCTGCCATACCTGAACCAGCACCGGCCGCAGTGCCGGTTGCTGCCTATCCCTCCGCCGAAGCGGAAGCGTGCCGTGATGTCTTCCGGGAGGTTTTCATTCTGAGTGCGCAGCTGGCGGGAATCTCAGGCAATCTCTACCGCCTGCTGACGGCATACCGGTCGACGGAGCGCCGCGCGCGGGCGCTGGAAAATGTCATACTGCCGGAGATTGAGCAGGCACTGAACAGAATGAGTACCTACCTGGAGGAAATCGAGATGGAAGATGCGATTCGCGCCAGGTCCGTGCGACGTTCCGTCTAGTTGCCACAAGCACAAGCCCGGAGACCCTGTTCCACTGTCCCAGGCTGTATGTCGCGGGCTTCCCGGTCCCTGTTGCAACGCTGTGTGCAACAGGTTCACGCGATTGAGTGGCAAGTCCGGGCAGCTTGCGGGCGGAAGTCTCGTACCTGCCGGAGGCTACAGCAGTGCAAGTGTCTGCCGGATCAGGTCACTCCGGTCGGAACCGCTACGGTAAACCGCAAACACCGGGCGCTCGATGACGGGAGCCTGGTTTGCCCGGTAAAGTAACTCGCTGTCATTTCCTGCTGCCAGCATCTGTTCGGGAAGGTAGGCTGATCCCTGGGCCTGCTCCAGGTAACGCCGCGCCATTACGCCGTGATTCATGCGTAGCACCGGCGACGGCATATCCGGGAACAGTCGGGCATGCTCGAGCGCGAATACCGCTCCCCAGTCGACCATGATGTAGCCGGCATCGAAGGCCTGCTCGACCGTTAGGTTCGGCTGCGTGGTCGCCAGTACCAGGCTGATGATGCCACGCTCGCGTATCTCCAGGTCCGGCACCTGCGGGGGTTCGAACAGGAGGGCCAGATCGATAATGCCGTCCATGAGCCTCCGGATCAGCAAATCCCTTGCGCCTGTTTCGATCTGCAGTGCGGTCTCCGGCAGTACTTCCCGTATTCGTTGCAACGAGTCCGCCAGCAGGGTTTCCCAGATATCCCACATGACACCGATCACAAGGCCGCCGGTGAACTCCTCGCGCAGGCCGGCCTCCTGGCGTGCCCGTGCCCAGGCATGGACGATGGTTTCCGCGTGTTTCTGCAACTGCCGGCCTTCCGGGGTCAACTGGATATTGTTCCGTACCCGGCTGAACAGGCGAGTGCCCAGTGCCTTCTCCAGCTGGCGGATGCGGGCGCTGACAGCCGACTGGGTGACGCACAACTCCTCTGCGGCCTTGCCGAAGTGGCGGGTACGCACCACGGCGAGAAATGTGCGCAGCAATTCGATATCCATGCGGGTCCGCCTGTCGATTAATAATTGTGATCGTGAGAGCGATTATATTTTGTTTGTGTAGTGTTCCAAGTCATTTTATAAGCCCTGTGTATTGCAAATTTACCTTCCGTCGCGGGCTGCCCGTCACGGTATGCCGAGTGCCACGACTGCGGTTGCGGCTGGTTCGGCAAGCGGGGTGCAATACCGTTGTCGGTCATAAGCGCGACCGGCTTTCTATATGTGTGCAGGGCAGTTTGCCGGCCTTGCCTGGAGATAGCTTAATGAAAATAAAGCAAGGTACCCCGTTACTGGTAACCCTGTTGGCAGGCGCCGGCATGGTTGTTTTCAGCTTGCCGGTTCTGGCGAATGTCGCTGCGGAATGCCGGCAGGAGGCCGAGGATTACGGAATTCCCCCCGAGCAGATGGAGGATTATGTGACCGGTTGTGTGCTGTCCCGTGGCGGCGAGTATACGCCGGAAGCGGCTGTACCGGATGCTGCACAGGACTATGGTTTGCCGGGTGAATCCGGGGCAGCCGATGCTGCCGCCATGGGCGGCAACTATCCAGACGATGCCGGGACGGGCGGCGGAAATTTACCGGAGTAACCCGCTTCCATGAAAGGCCGCCGAAAACCCGCCGCAGACAGGACCGTGAAACGCATGCCGCGCAATGAGTCTGTCGCGCAGCGCAGTCGCAGAAAAAATATGCAGGACCAGCTGCAGGACCTGCCCGGTGAAGCGGGTGCCATGGCGCACCTGTTATCCGGCGCCGACGCCACCCGGGACAACGCGGCTGCGGACAATCCGCCAAATCCCTTGATCCGCCGGCAGATCGAGATGTATCGCGAGGAACAGCTGCTGCGCCAGCATCTCACCGACAGTTACGATCCGTAACCAGACGGGCGGCCGTCTGCACGTGCCGGGACTGCCATCACCCGATCACCCCGGCTTACCCGTAACTCAGCCGGGCATGAACACTGCCCTGTGGCGCGATTGTGACAGCACGGTGTCTAGCTCAGTACCCAAGGAACGGTCATAAAGCGACTGCTCCTGTACAGAACAGTGGCACCTGCCGCCCCGGCTGTTTCGGGTGTCAACTGCTCGACACGATCACGGCAGTGCGCAACCGGCTTTGGCCAAAGCAGGAGATGCGGGCAAAGTCCTCGCGGGCAATGGGGAGAAACTGGCCGTCGAGCGGCGTCCGGCTGATTTCTTCCGGATCGGGGTCATGCACGTACAGGCAATCGTTGTCGTAGCCACTGACCGTGACCCAGTGCGGCGCTTTCTTCCCGTCGAGTCGCCAGGTGCTGATCAAGACCACGGGGACGGCGCCGTGGTCGAGTGCCTGTATCAGGGTGTGCTGGGCGATATCGCCATAATGAACCTCGATGCCCTGCTTTTCCGTCTGCTGCAGATAGTCTTCGTGCACCAGGCCGATGACACGCTTCTTGTTGGCGTCGCGCACGCCGTCGACGAACAACGGCTGGTGCTGGTTGATCCAGGTCTCGGCCTTAAAGCCGCGCTGCCGCGCTGCCAGGGCGAGGCCCAGCGGGTGACAGCCGCCGTGGCCCGAGGTCATGAAGATGGTGGTGGCCTCGCGCCAGATCTGCAGTTCCTCGTGCAGCGAGGGCGTGTATTCAGCGCTGATGGCGCGCATCGCCATCATCAGTGCCGCCGGTCCGCAGGTGAATGCTGTGGTCTGGCGTATCCACGGGACGTCGGCATGCTTCTCGAGTACCCGGTAGTGATGGATGCGCTTCTGCATACGGGCGGCGTCGCCGTGATCGTCGTAATAGTCGCGGTAGCTGCCGAAGGTCTGGTAGCCGAGTGACTCGTACAGCGCAATGGCCGGCCGGTTTTCGGTCGCGACTTCCAGGCGCATGATGAAGCGGCCGCTGTCGCTGGCGGCACGTTCACCGGCCTCGACGAGGTGTCGTGCGATGCCGCGACCACGGAAGTGCGGGTCGGTGGCGATGGAATACAGTCGTGCCAGGCGGGTGCCGCGGTGGTAAATGACGAGAATGTAACCGGCAAGCGTCCCGTCGACGGTTGCCACCAGGAAGGCGCGCTTGCCGCCGCTGATCCAGTGGCGGAAGCTGCGCCGGCTGAGACGGTCGGTGTTGAATGCTGCTTCTTCCAGTGTTATCAGCGCATCGAGGTCATCATTTTCGACCTCGCGAACCCGGACCGGGGAGTCATTCATGACAGCAGTCCATCCATTGCCTGGCGGATGGTGCGGCGGGCCTGCAGCAGTACCTGCCTGCGCCACTCCGGATCGTCCGGGCAGAAGTGTGCCCGCATGTGTTCGACCAGGGCTGCGCGGTCCGGAT
>Ga0210064_1000145_pt1 | contig 33644 bp, 30 predicted proteins | sample Muzzi_CordC_D2_FD_185531 | JGI IMG/M metagenome (GOLD analysis project Ga0210064, IMG submission 185531) | Wetland microbial communities from San Francisco Bay, California, USA, that impact long-term carbon sequestration - Muzzi_CordC_D2 (SPAdes) | ecosystem: Environmental > Aquatic > Marine >... | reverse complement strand
ACTGGATCCGCCACCGAAAGCGGCTCCCATGTCTGCCCCCTTACCTGTTTGGAGCAAAACAATCATGATCAGCGCGATACAAACAACAATGTGGATTATTATTAAAAAGATAGTCATAATACTTAAACTTTTCCTGCTAGGACACGGAAAAATTGGAATTCGGATGGCGGAATGCGGAAGTCGGAATTTCTAGCAGATAAATATCTGATTTAAGATTTCCAATTTCCTAAATTTTTATTCCGCGTAAACCCGAGTTAATCTGTGTCCCAGTAATTTAGTTAAAATTTTACAATCCGGCTGAATGATTCGGCATCCAGGCTGGCGCCGCCGACCAGCGCACCGTCTATATCAGGCATTGCCATTAGCTCTGAAACATTGGCCGGCTTGACGCTGCCGCCGTACAAAATTCTGACGGCGTCGGCCAGAGCCGTGCCAAAAATGTCATCGATCAACGAGCGGATATATTTATGCACTTGCTGGGCTTGATCGCTGGTGGCCGTCTTGCCGGTGCCGATGGCCCAAACCGGTTCGTAGGCGATTACCAGAGAATCGAGATCATTAACAACCTTTTCTTTTAACCCGTCTTTAATCTGTTTGTCAAGCACAGAAAATGTGTTGCCCGATTCGCGTTCGGATTCGGTTTCCCCGACGCAAAAAACCGGAATCAGGTTGGCTGCGATGGCGGCGCTGATTTTTTGGTTGACGGTTTTATCGGTTTCGCCGAAATACTGGCGTCTTTCCGAATGACCGATAATTACATATTGGCAGCCGGCCGAAACAAGCATGTCGGCGGAAATTTCTCCGGTATAAGCACCTTCTTTTTCCCAGTACAAATTCTGGGCCCCCAAACCAACCCGGCTGCCCTTAACAACCTTTGAAACCGGATCAAGCGCGGTGAATACCGGTGCGATCATGATATCCACACCGGACGTGTCAGCGACCAGCTCAACCAGCCGGCCGGCGGTCGCCACAGCTTCGGCATTGGTTTTGTACATTTTCCAGTTACCGGCAATCAGTGGGGTGCGCGATTTCATTGTGCAGTTCCTTTGTGGTAAGTTGTCAATTGAAAGTTCAGAGTTCGTAGAAATTGGCTAAAGGCTCAAAGCTCAAGGATCAAAGTATTGCGGATTAGGGTGTAGGGTTCATGGTGTTAACTTATCAGCATCTCATTTTTTTCTGACACCCGACACCTGACACCCCATTCCGTTCTCAGTCCTAATAGTTTCTTACCTTCCCACCTTCTCAACCTCTCACCTACTATCCTTTATAGTTCCTTTCCCACCATCGCGGCCAGGTCGACCATGCGGTGGGAGTAGCCGGATTCATTATCGTACCAGGACAGCACCTTGACCATGTTTTCGACAACATAGGTGGTGGGTGCATCCACAATGGATGACAACGGGCAACCGTTGAAATCAATGGAGACCAGCGGTTTGTCACTGTAGCCCAGATAGCCGGCCAGAGATTCTTCGGATGCCTGTTTCAGAGCCTGGTTGACATCAGAGATGGTAATTCCGGCCTTATCCACCGTTGCCACCAGATCCACCAGCGATACATTGGGCGTGGGGACCCGAATTGCAAGGCCGTTCAGCTTGCCGGAAAGCTCGGGCAATACCAGCGCGACGGCTTTGGCTGCACCCGTTGTGGTGGGGATCATGGACAGCGCTGCGGCCCGCGCCCGGCGTAAGTCCTTGTGCGGAAAATCAAGCAATCGCTGATCACCGGTATAGGAGTGGATAGTGGTCATCAGCCCGTGCTGCAAACCAAAGTTTTCCAGCAGCACCTTGGCAACCGGTGCCAGACAATTGGTGGTGCAGGAAGCATTGGAAATAAGGTGATGCTGGCGGGGATCATACTGGTTGTGGTTGACCCCCATGACAATAGTAATATCCGGGTTGCCGGCCGGGGCGGAGATGATTACCTTGCGGGCCCCGGCTGCCAGATGTTTTGAGGCGCCTTCCCGATCCCGAAAGATGCCGGTACATTCAGCGGCAATATCCACTTCGAAATCACCCCAGCCGATTTTTTCCGGGTCTTTCACGGAACGGATGGCAATTGTTTTATCCCCGACTACGATACTGTCTTCTTTGGCCGTAACATCCATATCCAACTGGCCGTGAACCGAATCATATTTGAGCAGATAGGCCATTGTTTCCGAATCCGTCAAATCATTGATCGCCACGACATCCACATCGGGATGTTTCAGTGCAGCTCTTAACACCATCCGACCGATTCTGCCAAAACCATTAATACCAAGTTTAATACTCATAATTCCTCCTTTAGATTTTTCATCATCAATAGTGCATCTTCTTTTGTATCCGCATAATATTTGTGCCGCCGCCCGATTACTTCAAACCCGAGTTTTAGATAAAGCTCAATGGCCGGGGTGTTTGAGGGTCGAACTTCAAGATGGACCGAGGTTGCCCCCTGTTTTGCATATATGGCAAAACACCGCTCCAGAAGCCGGGTTGCGATCCCATGTCTCCGCCAGGCTGGGGTGACGGCAATTTTTATCAGGTGCAGTTCATCGGCTGCCAGACGAAAAAAAACATACGCAACCACCTGCTCGCCGGCGCCGGATGCTGAAGATTTGACAACATAGTTGCAGGCATTTTGACAGGACAGCTCCCCCTCAAAAGATAGACGACCCCAGGGCCACCGAAACGAACGCTTTTCGATGGCTATAATCGGCTCGAGCTCATCGGCCTGGTTGATGGTACCAAGCTGCAAACTGTTCACGGTTTAACTCCGCTTGTTGCCCTTGAGAATCCCGCTGGCCAGAGAAATGCTTTTTTTGCCAAATACTTCCAGGCTGGCTGCCAGTTCTCCGATTTTCATATTTTTATCCCGCAAATTTGCAGCCTGGATTAAAATTGGAAGATTGACACCGGCTAACACCTCGATGTGACCTTCCTCCAAAAACGAGTAACTCAAATTGGAAGGGGTGCCTCCGAACATATCCGTTAGAATAAGAATGCCTTCCTTGCCTTCGACATTCTTGATTCCTCCGGCTATCTTGGCGCGCAATTTTTCCGCGTTTTCGCTCAGATCGATCGAGATCGATTCCATGGCTTCCGGTCGATGGCCGATAATAAACTCCGCCGCTCCGATTAATGCATCACCAAGCTGGCTATGTGTGACGATTACAATACCGATCATTTAATACACCGTGCATCTGATTAATGTCCGTTGTCCATTGTTCCCACTGAGGCTCAGCTCAGTTGAGCCAAACTCAATGGAAGTCGTTTTTATATTCTGTGTGTATTGGATTGTTGAACTATCTCTGATCTACGCAGGCTGGGATCGGTCGCGATGATTGAGTTCCACAGTTTTCCCCATGGCATGGATGTGTTCGTATATAGTTCTGGCAATCGTTACAGAACGATGTCGGCCCCCGGTGCATCCGAGGGCAATGGTCAAATAAGCCTTTCCCTCTTTTTCGTACAACGGGATTAAATAGTCAAGAAGATCCAGAAATTTTTTAAGGAAGGCGCCGGTGTCATTGTGGCCTAAGACAAAATCCTTTATCTCTGGTGCTTCTCCATCAAGCTCCTTTAATTTTGGTATAAAATAAGGATTTGCCATAAAACGAACATCCATGATCAGATCGGCATCGTAGGGTATTCCGTACTTGAAACCAAACGACAGAACATTGATGCGCATCGGCACACTTTTTATACTTTTCTGGGCGATCTCCCGGATTTTTGATTTGAGTTGGTGGACATTAAACTTGCTGGTATTAATTACCAGATCAGCGGCCGATCTCAAGTCCTCCAGCTGCTTTTTCTCCAGCCGGATGTCGTCCAGTAAACTTTTACCGGTTGACACGGGGTGTTGTCTGCGTGTTTCTTTGTAGCGCTGAATCAGGATTTCTTCATCGGCTTCCAAAAACAGGATTTCAAAATCGTAGCCTTTTTTTTTGAGCTCATTGAAGACGGCGCTGTACTTGCCAAGAAAACCTTTTTCACGCAAATCCATGGCCAGCGCGATTCCGGAAATTTCAGAATCACGCTCGATCGGCATTTCCAGAAATTTGGGCAGGAGATCGACCGGCATATTGTCGATGCAATAAAATCCGGCGTCCTCCAGGGCGGCCATGGCCGTGCTTTTTCCGGAGCCTGAAAGACCCGTTATTATGAGTATGACTTTTGTATTCACTTTAAATCACAGCAACAGCTAAAATTCTTCGTCCTCCTCTTTGATAATGCTTAGGATCTCATCCGAATCAGAGGCGCCTAAAAGCCTGTTCTTGAAAGGTTCATTTTTAAGGATTCTGGATATTCGAGCCAGCAGCTTCAGGTGGAGTCCCGTCGAATTTTCAGGTGTGACCAGAAGAAAAAAGATATGGGCCGGCTTTCCATCCAGCGATTCAAAGTCCACCCCTTTGCGACTCAGCCCGAATCCGAGAACCAGCGATTCGAGATCTTTCATTTTGCCGTGTGGAATGCCGATGCCGCCGCCGATTCCGGTGCTGCCGAGACGCTCTCTTTCCAGCAGGACTTTGACCAGATCCTCCTGATTGACCTTAGCGATTGCAGTTACCGGAGCCACAAGCTCTTCGAGAATCCCTTTTTTATTCTGGGACTTCAAATCAGCCAGAATTGCCTCTTTATTTAATACATCACATATTTTCATGTCATCATAAATTGCGTATTCGCCAGTTGAAATGTTTGTTATTAAACTTCCGCCGATGGTTAAAGATGCACTCCGCTGTGTATGCATGCGAAATGATTTCTGGCGTTCAGTATAAAACCGGTTCGAACTTAATAGATTCGAACCGGTCGGTGAATGATACTCATCTATGAATCGTCCACTATAATCACGAACTGGGCTGAATCAAGCCGTAGTGGCCGTCGCGTCGCCGATACAACACATTGATTTGATCGGAATTGGCATTGGTGAATACCAGAAAATTATCTTCGATCAAATCCATTTGTAAAACAGCCTCTTCAATATCCATCGGTTTATATTCAATATTTTTAATTTTGATTTGCCTTTCGATGTCTTCGTCCGGCAGGATGCCTACCTCATTCAGCGGTGATCGATTGCGGGTTTTTGAAGCGGATCTGCGTTCTCTGATTTTTTCCTTGTTTTTTTTAATTTGTTTTTCAAGTTTATCGAGCACCATATCGATGGCCGAATACATGTCAACCGTCTCTTCTTTGCCGTTTATGCTCAGCCTGTCGCCGGAGATGTTGATTTCAGCAATGTGCCGAAATTTTTCGACTGCGAGAACCACATTGGCTTCGGCCGGATTATCAAGAAATTTGTCGAATCGATCCAGCTTATCGCCAACGTATGATTTCAGATTATCAGAGGGATCAAGATTCTTAAATGTGACGGATGTCTGCATACCTGTCGACCTCCCTATATTTGTTTGCGTTTATTAGATGGTAGAACTCTTAACATTTCGCGATATTTAGCTACCGTTCGGCGTGCAATATGAATTTCATCCTTTTTTAAAAGTTGTGCGATTTTATCATCGCTGTAAGGTTTTTTAGGATCTTCATTCGATATGATTTGTCTGATTTTGTCCTGAACACTGGCAGATGCGATGGATCCGCCATGGGACCGCCTGATGGAACTGTTGAAAAAATACTTCAACTCAAAAATACCCTGGGGGGTAAAAGCGTATTTATTGGTGGTCACACGGCTGATTGTGGATTCGTGCATCCCGATATCCTGGGCTACATCCCTGAGCACCATCGGCTTTAGATGGGCAATTCCCTGATCAAAAAAATCGCGTTGATAGGTCAAAATACTTTCCATTACCCGGTAGATGGTTTTTTGACGCTGATGGATGCTTTTTATCAACCAGGCAGCCGACCGCATTTTATCCTGGATATAGTCTTCAGCATCACCGGAGATTTTCTTGCCGCGCGTGATGGAATTTTTATAAAAAGAATTGACGCGCAATTTCGGCATCCCATCGTCATTGAGCAGGATGACAAATTCGTTTTCAAGTTTATAGACGTAAATGTCCGGATTGATATATTGCGGTGTCTCATCACTGAACTCCCGGCCGGGTTTGGGCTCCAGGCTTTTAATGACATTGACCGCAGATACCACCTCATCCATGCTCTTCTTCAATGTCTTGCAAATGACCTTGTAATTTTTCTTTTCCAGATTCGAAAGATGGTTGGCGATGATCTCGGTGACAATCGTATCTTCCAGGCCCAGATGGTTGGCCTGAATCAGCAGGCATTCCCTCAGATTCCTGGCACAAACGCCAATTGGATCAAAGGTTTGCATCAGGGATAAAATTTCTTCGATCTTCTCAAGCGCTGATCCGCTCGTTTCGGCAATTTCTTCAGTCGAAAGATCCAGGTAGCCGTCCTTATTTAAATTGCCGATGATCAGACTGGCAATCCGTTCTTCTTCCTTGGTCGGCTTGGTCATGATAAATTGCCAGAGCAGATGATCGTTGAGAGATTCTTTGCGGGCGATGAAGGATTCGAAACGGGGTGTATCCCTGTCCTCTGATTCGAAGTGCGTCCGGCCGGGGGTATTGTACTCATCCAGATAATTGCTCCAATCAATATCCTGCTGGAGCTTTTCTTCGATAGTGACTTCTTTTTCGGCAGGGGCCTGGTCGGATCCGCTATCCGTCTGTTCAGCCATATGCTCGGCTGAGGTGCTGTCCGGTACTTCCTCCAGCGCCGGATTTTCTTCCAGCTCCGTGCGGATCGTTTCCATCAGCTCCAGCCTGGACAACTGCAACAGCTTAATAGCCATCTGAAGCTGCGGCGTCATAATAAGCTGCTGGGTTAATTTAAGTTGTTGTCTCAGTTCAAGTGCCATGTTACCTGCAGATGTGTTTTGTTTTCAGCTTTGAACAATAATCAGCGTTCGCTGGATCGTCAATAACGGGCTTTGTGTTGTCCGGCAATTTTTATGCCGAAATACATAATTTTCTACCTATTTTAGATGCTTTGGTATAAAATTGCAACCATTAGGTTAACACTCGGGTATTGTTATAATAAATTTTAGACCGGCTGCATAAAAAAGTTTTGGTAACAAAATAAAATCTCAAAGTTCAAGCACCATCAGGGTTTACCCGACCCCTGCATCGGTGCAAAATTGCGGGATATCGCGGCCACTACGCTGCCTGTTAAAACGATTTTGTTGGCATTTAAGTCATAGGTCAACGAATTGGCCGTGACATCGGCGCCATCGCCTGAAATATGTACCGGAACGTCGGTGGATATAAAGCGACGCTCGTGCTGGTAGGCCAATTGTTCGGTTTTTAGCTGGTATTCCTCGTTTCTTATCACAACATGACCTGAGAATTCAATATCATTAGTCTCGGTGTTCAATATTCCCTGATCGGCATTTAGATAAACTTCCTGATTATCTTTAAGAAAATAGGTGATAAACAAATCCTTTAGCACGGCCTTCTTTTCATTTTCAATATAAGAAGCCGAACCGGCTTCAAGGCTCCATTCTTTTTTGCCGTCGCGGGTGGCGGTCTGGCGGATTTTGCCCAGGGATAAATTGGCGCCATCTTTGATGGACGAAAGCAGCAATTCCGGCGCATTGGAAACCTGGCGGTAACCAATGAAAACCGTCACAACGGTGCCAATGGCCAGCAGGATAACAATCAGCAGGATGATGCTTAATTTTTTTATTTTCATGAGTAAGAAGGTTCAGGGTTTCCTACTTCGCCTTTCAGGCTGCGAAGGACAAGCAGGATTCAGCCCGGTCGTTGGTCTTAAAAGCGTCCAGTTTGATCGAAAAGGGCCTAAAATTGTTCCATCAATTTTTCCCATTTCCCCCTGGCTTTGAGCAGTGCATCGCACACTTCGCGCACTGCGCCGCGACCGCCTGCCGCCGATGTGATCCAATCTGAATTGTCGCGGACCGATTCATGGGCATCCGCCACGGCAATTGACAGGCCGACCCGTCTCATCAGCTGAAGGTCAGGAATATCATCGCCGATAAAGGCCGTGTTGTCGGCGTCGACTCCAGTTTCGGTGACGATCTTATCCAGCAGCCGACCCTTATGCCGGACACCGTCCCAGATATATCTGATTCCAAGGTCGCGGCAGCGGTGATGAAGGGCTTTTGATGTTCTGCCGGTCACAAGGCCGACCTTGATCCCGGCGTCCATAATCAGCTTCAAACCCAGACCGTCTTTGACATTGAAAACTTTGGTTTCGCTGGCCTCATCGCTGTAAATAATGCCGCCGTCGGTAAGAACACCGTCAACATCCAGCAACAGCAGCTGGATGTCCTTTAATTTTTCCGGCAATGTCGTTGTTTTCATCAGTCCAGTTTAATCCGCCTCCGGCGGACGAGTCCTTCAGAGGCGGATAAAGGTTTAATTCCCCTTCCCTTGGGGCGATAAGAATATTCCGACTGGTACCCCGTTGGTTGCAGCGGAGCAGTCAATTAGTCGAATGGTTGAATCGTTAAATCATGATCGGTACACGATCCGTCTGCCTGAGTTAACCGCCGGATAGGTTGAATGGTTAAATCGTGAGCGGCATATATAATCGATTTTTTCCGCGCACGATTCGACCATCCGCCATTGGACGAATCAACCCGATAAATATTGTAAACCTTTTTCCGGGGGCTACCGTGTCCGGGAGGGGCACATCACTTGCAGGCAGGTGCCTGAATCTCACCAGCCGTTTACTGCTCCGTGAATGGTTTTGAGCTGGGACAACAGATCATAAATCGTGTCGAGTTTAAGCGAATTGGGTCCGTCACAGAGGGCTTGATCGGGATCCCGGTGGACCTCCATGAAGACACCTTCAACACCCGCCGCAACAGCCGCTCTGGCCAGCATCGGGGCAAAATCCCGTTGGCCCCCGGAGCTTGTGCCGGCACCACCGGGCAACTGGACACTGTGAGTGGCATCAAATATCACCGGAAAACCGGTCTGCCGCATAATCATAAATCCGCGAAAATCTACCACCAGGTTGTTATAGCCAAACATGGTGCCCCGTTCGGTAATCAGAATGTCGCGGTTGCCGGTCGAGGTTATTTTCTCAACCACGTTGGCGATATCCCATGGAGCCAGAAACTGACCTTTTTTGATATTCACCACCTTGCCGCTGCGGGCCACTTCGACAATAACATCGGTTTGGCGGCACAGAAACGCCGGGATTTGAATAATGTCCAATACCCGGGCAGCCGCAGCAATATCACTGATACGATGAACGTCCGAAAGGATGGGAATATTGAATTCTTTCTTAATTTCCGCAAGAATTTTGAGTCCGTCGTCCAATCCCGGTCCCCGAAAAGATGATACCGCGGTGCGGTTGGCTTTGTCATAAGACGCCTTGAAGACAAAGGCGATCTCCAGTTTATCCGTGATCTCTTTAAGCGTTGCAGCGATCTGCCGGGTGGCCTCATAATCTTCGATCACGCACGGACCTGAAATAAGTGCCAGGGGTGCCCCCTGACCGATGGCAACGTTGCCTGTTTTGATTAGGTATGACATGGAAAAATGCCTAAAGTGTCCAAAATGCCTAAATTGCCTGAAATTAAGGCATTCTGTCCTTTTATTATTTGTGCGATCTTCTGCCCCTTGCCGGCGGGGATAAACCCCGCCACTACAGAAAACGTTTTACCTTACAGGTAGGGGCGGGATTTATTCCCGCCCGCGATACGGCCGGTATGAGCAATCAATTTCCCGGCAATTAGTATCCAGCATCCAGCATCGCTGCGAGCCGGAGGCCGGCATCGAGCCTCGATGCGCTATGCCATCATCGCTATTTATCCTGCACCCTGTCAAAAGTCAAGATACGAAAACAAGCCTTGATTATCGCCGGGCTAACTGGTATTAAATCAGTTTCAAAAATTACAAGCAATACTACCCTGATATGAAAAAAGAAAAAAAACATACCAAATTGTGGCTGATCCTCATCGCGGGTTTGATCATCGTGGTGCCCGTTGCATGGTTTTTAATGGTCCGTCTGGAGGGTGAAGCGCCGAAGGTGGAAACCAATCTGCTCTCCCCTTATCTGGGCCGTTCCCAGGAGATTTCCCTGTCAGTTTCAGATACCGACAGCGGTTTGAGGCAACTGTGGGTCGGTCTGCTCAAAGACGGCAAGGAGGCCGTCTTGTATGATGAGACCTTCCCTTCAGCCGGTTGGTTTAAGGGTGGAACCGCCCATGATGCCGCGATCAAAATACCGGTGGCGCCGCTGGATCTGGGATTTACCGACGGGAAGGCAAATCTGCGCCTGGTCGTGCGGGATTACTCATGGCGGGACTGGTGGAAAGGTAACAAAACCTATGTCGAAACGCCGGTGGTGATCGATACCCGCGCACCCAAAATAGAGGTTCTCACAAGCGCCCACAATATCAACCAGGGCGGGGCCGGGCTGGTTATTTTCCGGACATCCGAAACCTGTTCACAAAGCGGGGTTCAGGTCGGCAAAAAATTTTATCCCGGCCATGCCGGCTATTTTAAAGATCCGCTGGTTCACCTCGCCTTTTTCGCACTGGGGTACGAGCAGGGAGGCGATACAACGATTCAACTGAAAGCCGTCGACCTGGCCGGCAATCCGGGCAATGGCGGTTTGAATTATTACATCCGTCGCAACACGTTTAGAAAGGATCGCATCAACATATCCGACGGATTCTTAAAAAAGAAGCTGCCGGATTTTGATTCCGAGATTCCGCGGGATCCAAACATGTCAGCAGTGAACCGGTTTTTGGTAATAAATCGTGACCTGCGCCAGGCCAATTACCAAAAGATTGCGGAAGTGTGCCGCAACACCGACAACAAAATGGACTGGCAGGGTGTATTCTCAAGATTACCCAATTCTGCCAATCGAGCCCGATATGCGGATCACCGCACTTATTTTTATAAGAAAAAGGAGATCGATCGACAGGTGCACCTGGGAATCGACCTGGCCTCGGTAGCCAACAGCCCGGTGCCGGCAGCCAACAGCGGAGTTGTCGTGTTTGCGGAACCTCTGGGTATTTATGGAAATACAGTTATTATTGACCACGGTTTGGGGTTATTCAGCATGTATTCCCATTTAAGCTACATCGATGTGAAGGCCGGGGACCGGGTAACCAAGGGCGCCAATCTGGGCCGCACCGGCAGTACGGGTATGGCCGGCGGGGATCATCTTCATTTCAGTATGCTGATCAATGATACGTTTGTTAATCCGGTGGAATGGTGGGATATCGACTGGATCCAAAACAATGTCCTGTCAAAAATTGAGCAGGTTAAATCGAGCCTGAAGTAGGAGAGATGGTACATGAAGCAGCATAAGGTCAGCAAAACCATCCAGCAAATCAATCAGAAAATTAAATCAGGGGACGTGGTCGTCGTTACGGCCGAAGAGATTATCGATATCGTCAAAAGCGATGGCCCGGTTGAAGCGGCGCGGCAGGTGGACGTGGTGACAACCGGCACCTTTGCCCCCATGTGCTCCTCGGGCGCATTTATCAACTTCGGGCATTCAACCCCGACAATTAAAGCATCCAGCGTATGGCTGAACAGGGTGCCGGCCTATGCGGGCGTGGCGGCTGTGGACTGCTACATCGGGGCGACGGAAGTCGTTGCGGATGACCCGCTTAACAAAGTGTATCCCGGAGAGTTTAACTATGGCGGCGGTCATGTGATCCAGGACCTGGTCGACGGTAAAAAGGTGCATCTAAAAGCCACTGCATACGGTACGGACTGTTATCCGAACCGTTTGGTGGAAAAAGACATAACATTGCGCACGCTGCCCCAGGCGACGCTCTGCAGTCCGAGAAACGGGTATCAGAATTATAATTGCGCCGTAAACCTTACCAAAAAGACCATTTACACTTACATGGGCACCCTGAAACCAAATGCAGGCAACGCCAACTACTGCTCCGCCGGACAACTGAGTCCCCTGTTCAACGATCCCTATTACAAAACCATTGGACTGGGTACGCGGATTTTTCTGGGGGGCGGTGAAGGTTATGTGACCTGGTACGGTACCCAGCACAAACCGGCGGTCAAACGGACAAAAAAGGGAATCCCGCTGACACCGGCCGGAACCCTCTGGGTGATGGGGGATTTAAAACAGATGAGTTCGAAATGGCTGGTTGGCGTAGGCATTCAAGGATACGGCTGCTCATTGGCAGTCGGTCTGGGAATCCCCATTCCCCTGTTGAATGAAGAGATTGCCCGATATACAGCCATATCCGATGAGGAGATATTCACTCAAATTATCGACTACGGCAACGACTATCCGAATGGGATCTCCAAAAGCTACGGCCAGGCAAGTTACGCGGAACTCAAAAGCGGTTCTGTCAAATTCAACGGCCAGGAGATCGCAACCGTTCCCCTTTCAAGTGTTGCCAGGGCCCGTGAGATTGCCGATATCTTGAAAAAGAAGATATCCCAGGGAAAATTTATGATCGGCGAGCCGCAGTTTACTCTGCCGGGGGCGTGAAATGAATAATGAAGATTGAAGATTGAATATTTCCGGAGGTCGCTGCGCGCCGTCATATTAATTTTAGCCGCATTTATGGTTGGGTATTTTTAGCAGGCTATACCGCACAAAAGCTCCGATTGCTTAATGAATTCGGTTAAATGGATAGAATTACATAAATCTTCAATCGAAAATATTCAATAATATAAGGATGTCGCAGACCATTCGATCCTTTATTGCCATTGAATTGCCGGATACGATAATAGCGCTGTTGAATGATTTGCAGCAGGAGTTAAAATCGTTACGGCTAAATGTCCGCTGGGTGCGGCCGGAGAATATCCATCTGACCCTCAAGTTTCTGGGTGATATAAATCCGGGCGACATCGAGTGCATCGACGGGGCGATGGCAGATGCTGCCGCAGAGTTTGCTCCGTTTACTTTGTCCGTGGGCGGCCTCGGCGTTTTCCCGGGTATGAAGCGGCCCCGTGTGGTCTGGGTCGGACTCGGCGCGGAGATCCAGACTCTGCTTGATCTGCAGCAGAACCTGGAAGCGCGGCTGGCCGCTGTCGGTTTTCCCAAGGAGAAAAGATCGTTTAAAGCGCACTTGACCCTGGGGCGTATCCGGCAAGCGGTAAATCCCGCTAAAATCAGCCAGGCGATTCAGAACTATTCCGATTTGGGGAATCAAAAATTTGCCGCCGACCGGATCATTCTGTTTAAAAGTGATTTGAAGCCATCCGGGGCAGAGTATTTGCAGTTAAAGCAGGTGAAACTTAGTGGAATGTCGAATGGCGATTGAAGAATGATCCGCAGACGGATTGGAGGTCGCTGCGCTCCCTGGTCTTGATTATTCAAAGGTTTATTTAATCAGGCCAGCTTAAGTTAAACATTCGACATTCGACATTCCAAAAGGGAGGAGAAAACAAATGACGATTTCAGCGGACAAATCAAAAGCCCTGGAAAGCGCATTGACCCAAGTGGAGCGCCAATTCGGCAAGGGTTCCATCAGGAAATTGGGCAGCAAAGAAGTTATCGCGGTGCCGGTCATTTCGACCAGTTCCCTGTCTCTGGACAAGGCCCTGGGCATCGGTGGACTGCCCCGGGGCCGGGTGGTGGAAATATTCGGACCGGAAGCCGGCGGTAAAACCACCCTGGCCCTGCATGCCGTGGCAGAAGCCCAAAAAAAAGAAGGCATTGCGGCCTTTATCGATGCCGAACATGCCATTGATATCAATTATGCCAAAAGATTGGGTGTCAATTGTGATGATCTGCTGGTGTCACAACCGGATACCGGCGAGCAGGCCCTTGAAATTGTCGATATGCTGGTCAGAAGCGGGGCGATCGACATCATCGTCATTGATTCCGTGGCAGCTTTGGTGCCGCGGGCTGAAATCGAAGGCGAGATGGGTGATTCACATATGGGGCTGCAGGCCAGACTGATGTCCCAGGCCCTCAGAAAACTGACCGGCACCATCGGCAAGACCATGACCACCGTTATCTTCATTAATCAGATCCGCATGAAAATCGGGGTGGTATTCGGCAACCCGGAAACCACAACCGGCGGTAATGCGCTGAAATTTTATTCTTCGGTCAGACTTGACATCCGGCGGATCGGCGCCATCAAGGATGGCCAGGAAGTCGTGGGAAATCGAACCCGGGTGCGGGTGGTTAAAAATAAATTGGCGTCCCCGTTTACGGAAGCTGAATTTGATATTACCTACGGTGAGGGTATTTCAAAAACCGGTGACCTGATCGACGTCGCCGTTAATGAAGGAATTGTCGACAAGAGTGGTTCGTGGTATTCCTACGAAGGTGAGCGCATCGGCCAGGGGCGCGAAAATGTCAAACGGTTTCTGAGTGAGAACCAGGACATTTACGACAACATTTATCAAAAATCCCGCGAAGCATTGGGGTTTGTGAAAAAAGAAGTCAAAGCGGTCGCAGAGGAGGCGAAATAGCAGAAGTCGCAAGTCGCAACGCGCTAACGGAGTTTTTTTATGACAGGAAACGATATACGCAGGCAATTTCTTGAATATTTCAATAAGCACAGCCACCAGATCGTGCGAAGTTCCTCCCTGGTTCCCCAGGATGATCCCACGCTGCTTTTTATCAATGCCGGGATGGTACAGTTTAAGCGCGTATTTCTGGGCGAGGAGAAAAGAAACTACGTGCGGGCCACTACCTCGCAGAAATGTGTTCGAGCCGGTGGCAAACACAATGATCTGGAAAATGTCGGCTATACGGCGCGGCACCACACTTTTTTTGAGATGCTCGGTAATTTTTCATTCGGCGATTATTTCAAGCAAGGCGCCATCGAATTTGCCTGGGATCTTCTGACCAACGGGTATGGACTGCCGGCAGACAAACTGTGGGCTTCGGTTTATCTTGATGACGATGACGCTTACAATTTGTGGCACAAAACGGTTGGGCTGCCCGAGGACCGAATTGTCAGACTCGGTGAACAGGATAATTTCTGGTCCATGGGCGATACGGGTCCCTGCGGACCGTGCTCGGAAATTCTGATTGACCGCGGAGAGCAATATGGCTGTGGTCGACCGGAATGTACCGCGGGCTGCGAATGCGATCGTTACCTGGAAATCTGGAACCTCGTGTTCATGCAGTTTAACCGTGATGAATCCGGCCAAATGACACCGCTGCCCAAACCGAGCATCGATACCGGCATGGGGCTGGAACGGGTTGTGTCAATCATCCAGGATGTGCCCACCAATTTCGACACCGATCTTATCCGTCCGATCATTGAAAAAACCGAACAACTGGCTGAAAAGAAACTGGATGAGTCCCGTGAGTCGGAGGTGGCCATGAAAGTCATCGCCGATCACAGCCGGGCAGCCGCCTTTCTCATCAATGACGGTATTCTGCCTTCCAACGAGGGGCGCGGCTATGTCCTGCGCCGCATTATGCGCCGAGCAATTCGCTATGGCCGCAATATCGGTCTGCAGCGTCCGTTTCTGTATCAAACGGCCGAGGTCGTATTTGACATCATGAAAACAGCCTATCCCGAGCTGACCGCGGCCGCCGCGTTTATCACCAACGTGATTAAAAATGAGGAGATCCGGTTTCTGGAAACTCTGGATACCGGGATGAAGTTGTTAAATGATACTCTGGCTGAGATTCAGGCCGGTGGTCAAAACCGGATACCCGGTGATGTTATCTTTAAACTATACGACACTTACGGTTTCCCGGTGGATATCGTCCAGGATGTTGTGCGGGATAAAAACATGAGCTTGGATATGGCCGGATTTGACCGGGCCATGGGTCAGCAGCGGGCCAGATCACGGACGGTGGCAACTTTTGACCGGATCAGCGACGCTTACAAAAATCTTTCGGCCCGGGGTGTCAAACCCGAATTCGTGGGGTATGATTCTCTGCGCAGTGAGTCTAAAATACTCGTAATGGTCGCCGACGGCAAGGAGATATCCGAGGCCATTGAAGGCCGTCTGATTGAAATCGTCACCGAAAATACGCCGTTTTACGCCGAGTCCGGCGGGCAGGTCGGAGACAGCGGGACGATAACCGGCTCCGGATTTGAGATCCAAGTCAATGATACGGTTAAAGATCCAACCGGACTGATTATTCACAAGGGAAAAGTTACGGCCGGAAAGATCGGCCGGGGCCGGAAGGTCACCATGCAGGTGGACGGGGCCCGGCGCAAGGCCACAGAGCTAAATCATACGGCCACCCATATTCTGCACGCAGTCTTACGCCAGGTATTGGGTGATCATGTCAAACAGGCCGGCTCACTGGTGACTCCCGACCGGTTACGCTTTGATTTTACGCATTTTTCCCAGGTGGAAGGCGATAGCCTGGACACCATCGAAAGACTTGTCAATCAACGGATTCGTGAAAATCTTCCCACGAGTACCCAGGAAATGGATGCCGAAGATGCATTCAAATCAGGCGCCACCGCGTTGTTTGAAGAAAAATACGGGGATCGAGTGCGGGTTGTTTCGCTGACCGATTTCAGCAAGGAACTCTGCGGAGGAACTCATACCGGGCTAACCGGCAATATCGGCCAGTTTAAAATAGTCAGTGAATCCAGCGTGGCCTCCGGCGTCAGAAGGATCGAGGCGCTGACCGGTGAGGCGGCCCTGGCTTACACCCAGCAGACAGTTAAATTACTGCAGGAGACGGCCCACCTGATCAAGGAGAATGCGCCGGCCGTTCCCGGGCGGGTAAAAAAGATGCTGTCGGAGATCAAAGCCTATGAAAAAGAGGTTGACCACCTCAAAATGAAGCTGGCATCAGCGGCCGGGGATGCATCACCGGAGGCCGCAAGATCAATAAACGGCGTCAAAGTGATGGCCAAACGCGTTGCGGTGGACACACCGGCTGCTTTAAGAAATCTGGCCGATCAGCTCAAAGATAAGCTCAAGTCGGGGATCGTGGTTTTAGGCAGTCAGGCGGGTTCGAAAGCCATGCTGATTGCTGTCGTCACGAAAGATCTCACGGATCAATATCATGCCGGCAATATCGTTAAAGAGATCGCCACGGTGGTCGGGGGCCGCGGCGGCGGCAGGCCGGACATGGCCCAGGCCGGCGGAAACCAGCCTGAGAACCTGGAGCAGGCGTTGGCGAAGGTGTATGAGGTGGTGGGGGCATGGAATGAAAAATGAATATTGAATAATTAAGGAATCCTATCGATTATAAGATTAAAAATTGACGGAGCGAAGCGACAACATTAATTAGTCATTATTCAATAGTCAATATTCATTTCAAACTGTTCTTCCGGAGATTTCCCGTTTGGCGGCATCAATCCACCCCATGGTTCTTCGGATCTGGGCGGCGTGGCGTGGCTCTTCCGAGAGGCCCAGAAAAGTCTCTTGCCGGCTTTGAATATCGTCGAGCAGGGCAATATCCGCCGGCTGCCCGACGCGGCCCAGACTCCGGATTAAAACTGCCAGATGCTGTAAAAGGCTTGAGGTATATTGCCGGCTTTTTTCGAGCAGGTAAATTTGCGAGGCTGGATTGCCGTAGACTTTGAGGGCGCTCTGAATTACGGCCGCGGTTGTGACTCCGCCGACCAGAGCCAGAAACATATGGACCTCTCTTTCCAGAGCCAGCAGGAATCGAATCGGCATTAGATTCGCATCAGAACCTTCCGGTTTAAATGACGCTAAAAGTTTTTTGCGGATGGTGATGACTTTTTTGATAAACTTCTTTTGTTCACCATCCATCTTCCACGCCGCATAATGCCTGACCCGCTCGTCCATACCGACCTGCACCAGAAGCACTTCTTCCGGGGTTATTTCAATGTCCATGTTGATTTCTTTATTGTAAGTGCGCAGAAACTGGATTGCCAGCATCATGGCATTGCGATCCGGGTAGTTTACTTCAGCCGGATCAACCAGAAAGTCGGCCAGCAAAACCTTGATTGCCTGCTTGGGCTGTTGAAGCTCTTTGACCAGCAGCTGCAGAGAATTGAGCAATGGCAACCGGTCACCGCGGCGCGGGGTTTCTCTTAGAAATTCCCACAAGATTTCAAATATCCGCTTTTGATATTGAACCAATTCGGGCACTTTTTTTTCAAAAAGCGCTCTTTGAAAGTTGCCCTGGGCATCAAAACACGCTCTAAAGAGCCCGGCAATTTCCCGGGCTTCGTTGGTTGAAATGTCAAACGTCTTGGACAGCTGATCGATATCCTCATCTGTAAATTCCGCATCCGGTCGCAAATCGGCGCGCATCTTATGGCGGGTGTTGGCGCGCTCCTTGGACGTTTCGATGATATCTGATATGTTTTCATCGGCTTTGCCGACGATTTTTTCGTCTTCTCCATCCCAGATTTTAATAACATCGTCCTGCACGATCAGGTCATCGAGGACATCTTTCGGTATTTGATCCACACCGGCCTGAATTTGTTGAACGACCGCCTCCATGAACTGTTGACCCTGTTCGTTTTTTTGCAAAGTCGTTAACAGATCGGTAATCAGATTCAGTCTTCCACCAAGACCGGTCGGGTCGAGTTGCCGGTAATCATCGCTGTAGATGGAGTTCATTACCTGGCCGGCCGTATCCGGTGAATCGCGATAGGCCTCTTCCACAAAACTGGTGATATTTGCTCTCAGCGCGGCCGGATCCACCACCGCGGGCGGGATGCCACTTAGACCACCGCTATCTTGACCCGCACCCGGATCTGCAAACTCCCCCCCCTCGCCGGAGCCTTGCGCGTCACCCGGACCTGCAGCACGTCCCCCACCGCCGGAACCCTGCGAGGCACCCGGACCTGCCGTACGCCCCCCACGACCGGTACCCGGATCTGCCGCACTTCCTCCAGCGCCGGACCCTTTTCCGGCAGCCGCACCCGATGGGCTTTGTTGGTCCGTCATGCCCTGGGCAGACCGGGCGCTATTGATTTCGATCAGGGGCCGTTTGAACCGCTGCCGCAGGCTTTTAATATTGAAGATGGTCTGATAAGCGTTGGCACTCTGGATGCCGGATCGTGCAAAATCGGGCTGTTTCATCAAAGCGGATACTTTTTGAACGATTTCCTGCAATTTATCCGGGGCCAGCCCATTTAAGGCGGCCAGCATCGTCAGGTTGGGATCGGGTTGATGGGCCTCGTTTAACATCGGCCTCACAGAATGCTCGTCGCCGTTTTTGGTATATTCGATGGTGATATCATCTGAGACCGCTTTTTTGTAACAGGAGATAATGCGCAGGCAAATCCGCATCTTTTCCAACTCATCATCGGATGAATCCGGAATACTTAAAAAAATAGTTTCGATGCCCTGGGCCGACAGAACTTCAAACGCTTTGGTTAAACGGCCCTCAATATGCTTAAGCCGGATTCCCATGCGCTTGATGACCGCTGAGATGGCCTGGATATCCACATTCAGCTTGCCAAAGCGAATCACGTAGTCGGATTTGGAGTCCAGCTTGGTGCCGGGCGAACCGCGGAAAACAATTTTCACTCTGCCGTCCTGATCGGGCATCTGCTTGAGTTCGTGCAGGATGTTGACAAATTGCTGAATAGTATCCTTTTCTGTCTTAACGCCTTCCCAATAGTGAGCGTCTCGAAACGAGGCATTGAGCAAATAGACCAGATCGACTAAAAGGATCCGCCATTGATCCATTTTTTCGGTGGATTGAAGATTGGATGCGGTTTGTTTGTCATTTTTCCGGGCTGCCGGCGATGCGCCCTGACCTGTCCCCAGGCCGCCCAGTTGTTCGAGAAGATCATCAGCGGAATTTTTCATTCCTACCTCTATGCGTATGTTTTAAAACTATTCAAGCCTTAGTAAGCATAGATGAATTTCGGGGAAGTGTCAATCCGTTTGGACGCAAGAAATTTTATAAGATGTTGAAATAATATAATATTGTCAAATCATCTGCGACCGATTACAATTCCGCTTTCCGCATTCCGACTTCTTTTTCAACTGCCTTTCAGCACGTCGATCATGGTAAACATTCTGCCTTTGACACCGGCCCTGACTTTCTCGGCCAGATACAGCAGGGCATCCAGGGTACCGCGGCCATAAATTTCGCGGCCGTTGATATTGTGGGTGAATTCAAAGCGAACCGTGCGGTCCTCGGATATGAGCGTATAGGTGTGCCAGCCGTGGCCGGTCAGGTATTTTGCATCGATGCCCCACTGCTTTTGCTGGATTTCCGGGTCCCTTATTTTGACTATTTGATCCTCGCTAAACGGGACGCCCAGCTGGTTGAAATACGTTACCATGGCTTTGGCCGTGCCGCTGGTATCGGCCTTGCCCTTTTGATGACTTTCTTTAATCTCGAGGGTATAGCCTTCAAATAGTGCCGGAAATGTATTGGCCGCATATTCCATCATGGCCTGGAACCCGACGATCTGTTTGGCCATATTGGGTGCAACCACGGCCGCTATGGACGATGAATTTACGGTTTCTTGAAGTTTTTGACGGTCCCCGCCGGTTGTACCCATGATAAAGGGCAGGTGGGCCTGACAGTAAAATTCGGCGTTGGGATTGACGGCGGAGGGGTGGGAAAAGTCGACACTCAAAAACTGTCCCCGGTGTGATTTTATCGTATCTATTCTGGACATTTTAATATCCGGCCGGATGAGCTCCAGGGATAACGTCTCTATTTTGCACTCGGATTCTTGTATCTCCGGTCCGGTCATTGAATAGGGCAATAACTCAAACCGCGAGTCCTTTAAAACATGCCGGGCCACAATTTGGGCCACATTTCCGGGCAGACCGTTTACCATGACTTTTATGGCGCTCATTAGATTCCTCCTGTATTTTATCAAATAAATTGAATTATACGCTTTGGCGTGTCTGGCTTCCAACTTTCATATACCGGTCTTTTGCAGCTGACCACGGGCTTTTTCCACCGCGACCGTTAGTACCGGAAATTTATCCTGGCCGTGAGTCAGCAGATTCAAACTGAGGGTTTGGAGAGCTGCCGGTATGTATTGTTCAAACTGTTTTTTGCCCGTGACCTTGCTCAAATATGCAAAAGCGCCCAGAATCTGCAGGTTACGGGTTAACGCGCAATAGGAGTAGCAGGTGCGAAATTTGTCCGGATTCACCGCGGTTGTGGCCGACAGCACCTTGATGCTGTAGTCCAGCAATTTGTTTTGAGTGCGGTGCGGCAGCTCAACGTAAGGATCGATTAAAAGCGAAGCCAGATCATATTGAAGCGGGCCGATGCGTCCACCCTGAAAATCGATAAAGTAAACGGATTTGCCATTGAGCATAATGTTGCGAGATTGCATGTCCCGGTGCATAAATCCGATGGTCGCGTCCTGCAGCGCGCTGTCTGCCAGTAAAAGAAATTCAGGCTCGAATTCTGTAAAACTGGTCCGCTGCCCGAGATAACCATTTAAAAACGCCTCCTGAAAATAACGGCACTCTTTTTCAAGGATCAGTTTTTGATCGTAGGCCGGCGTTTGATAAGTCCAGTCAGGGTCGAATTTTTCGGCACCGCGCCGGGACATCAAAATAATTTGATCGATGACGGATTGGTACAGCCTGATAATTGCCCGGGGGTCATCGGTCGCTGTCACGGCTTGCTGCAGATGGTCGTCACCGAGATCCTCAAGAAAAACCAGCCCGCAGAAGGTATCGTAAAAATAAATTTTGGGCACCGGCGCCTCCTGGCGGTAAAGATGTTCTCCCAGCCGGACAAACGAGTCGACCTCCGATGTCATCCGCGTTTCCCGGATACCATGGTCGACCATTACCAGAGAGCCCCGGCTGCTTTTCAATCGGTACCATTGCCTTTGGGATCCGTCCCCTTTGAGCTTTACGCGATCGACCGGCCTGCTGCAGGCTGTCTGGAATGCGTTCTCAAATGCCAGCGGCACCGCCCTGTCGATCGCTGCCTGTCGATAGCTTGCCGGGGTTCCGATATCCTGCCACCGCTTTTTGGGCATGACAATTGCTGCCAGCTGTTTTCCGTCCGCCAAAATTTTTTTAAACGCATCGATGCTGCTGTATGGCGTGCCGGCCGGAATATAATCCAGCACCAGCGGCTCCAGTACCTGCACCCCGGTAAAGGTCAGCAGACAGCGAGCCGTTGGGTCGCCACCCCTTAATGGGTCGGGAAACCCGGTAATCCATTTGTCTTGCTCGACGGTCACGCTGTTAAATGTGGGATCATCACAGAGTACCAAAGTGGCTGCCGGCCGATGGCGGCAGTGGGCCATATAAATTTCTGCCAGATCCATTTCGGCAACGATGTCGGCATTAATGACCATGAAGGGCTTCTGATCCCAGAAATCCGATACGTTTTTAATTGCGCCCCCGGTACCGAGGATTTCCGGTTCATAACGGGTATATACCTTAAGACTGTATTTTTGTTCGGCCACAAAGTCTTCGATTTGCCGGTGCAAATGGTGGGTATTGATAATTACGGCCTCGCAGCCGGCCCGTTGCAGCCGGCAGATGATATCATCTAACAGCGGTCGCCCGGCGATGGAGAACAAGGGTTTCGGTGTGTGGTTGGTATAAGGCTGCAAACGGGTACCGTAACCGGCGGCCAGTATCAGTGCTTTCATAGGTCGGGGTTCAAAGGTTTATAGTTTCAAAGGTTCAAAGGCTCAGGGTTCAAAGGTTCTTAGGTACAAAGATTCTGGGTTCATTGGTTCCTAGGTTTACGGCTAACTCCAGTTAGACTGAAGTTGATGTTTAGTAGGAGTTGCTGATTCCCAAACCTTTGAACCCTGAACTTTGAACCTTTATTTTTATGGCCGCAAATGAGCCAACGCCTTTTGAATGGTTTCCTCATAAACTTTGATTTTTTCGGTATTGTCGGATCCTTTTATCCCTTTGCCCGTGAAAAATTCAACTGCATTTTGATAGCTGACCTTGGACAGGGCTTCTCTGCGATCGACTTCCTTGCGTTTATACATACGGTTGCCCCGGGCGGCAATTTTTTTGAGGCGGTCTTTGGAATTAGCCGAATTATGAGGATGACGCTTGTAGTAGCTGAGCACGATCCAGTATGACTCGAAATAGGTCTTAAGGAAAAGGGAAAACAGATTCAATTTGCGCAAGGCGGCCGGCGTAATATCATAGGTGTCCGGCAATGTTTTATGGGGAACTACAATGGCATTGTCGATGAAGACCTTGATGCTTTTGCGAACATTAAATTCCGGTGCATTTTCAGTATCATATGCGAATTCAACCTTAAAAAAATCCTGCCAGAATGCATAACCGTTATGAAGCTCGGCGGCTGAAAACCGAAAGGCGTCCTTTTCCAGTATCGTCATGGCCGTATAAGCGGCCGGAATAAAAAACGCGATACTATTGTTCTTATAATATTCCAGGTTCAGTCTTCGACTTTCATTGATTAAATAATGGCCTTCAGCAGATTTTTCATCCTTACCCTGGGCGAGCGGCTCGATAAATTTTCGTTGACAATAAGAATCAACCACCTGTTCAAAAGCCCGCCGACGATCGGCAACAAGCGTGTCGGCCATTTTAGCGTTTTGAGCGATCAGACAATTCAGATAGATCTCATTAATGGCGAGCAACTCGCTGAAAGAAAATTTATCCGTTGGCAAGTTAAGAATGGCACTGGCAACCACGGCATGCGGCGTTACAACCGATACCCGGTTGATGGCGTTGATGACCCGGTAACCCAGATCTCTGATCAGTCGATTTTGCTCTTTGGTTTTCATTTCCACCAGCGGGCGATCATAATTGCGCTGCAGCTGGTTCAGCGATATGGGTTCGTGAAACTGAATGTATATTTTCCCATAACGTTTTTTTAAAAATTTACGGGCCTGAATTACGTGTAGAATATTTTCCGACTCCTTTTTACCGCCGCCTAGTTCGTGCAGATAAGATTTTTCTTCGACGATTCTGTCGTATCCGACATAAATCGGTACGAGCAGCATGTCATCACAGGCGCCGTTTTTGTAGGCGTTAATCAGGATCGACAACAAACCCAATTTGGGCATCAGCAGTTTGCCGGTGCGGCTGCGGCCGCCTTCAATAAACTGCTCGATGTTATAACCTTCCTGCAGCAGCTTGTGGATGTATTCGGAGAATACTTTAGCATAGAGCACCGCACCGCCGAATGTGCGACGCAGGAAAAAGGCACCGCCGCTGCGAAACAGGGGGCCCATCGGCCAGAATGAAAGGTTTTTCCCGGCGGCGATATGGGGCACCGGCATGTTGTTGTGGTACAGAACGTAATCGATGATCAGGTAATCAATGTGGCTTTTGTGACAGGGGATCAGGACGAGAGGTCCCTTAAGCGCCTGTTGCTTCACCTGGTTGAGAACCGAATGATTAACGGCAACGCCGTCGAACATGGTCCGGGTAATCCACCCCACAATGGCCGCAGCAACCTTGACAAAAGCCGGCTTATAGTTGGCGGCGATTTCCTCTATGTACCCATCGGCCTTGCGGCGAACCTCGTGGATGGGAATATTACGGCTTTCGGCATACGTACTCATAAACTCCTGTAGGCGATCATTGGTCAGTATACTTTCTTTCAACTCCTCTTTGGATTTGCGAAGCGGACCGGTGATGCTATGACGGTGGCGATTGAGTTGAACCAGCAGATCCCTTCGCAGCACCAACGACTGATATTCCGTGGATTGGCGTCGTATTGGTTCGGACTGCAGGTAACTTTTCAAATTGACCGGTTCGGATGTTTCCACAAATACTTTGCCGGGATTTTTAAAAAGGATGAACAAACGCCTGAGGTTGCCGGGTTTATCTTCGGGTCCGAACAGGATGTCGATTAAGGTCGGGTTTTCGCGTCGGGCGGTTTTGCTGAAAAATATTAACTGTGGAATAAGATAAATCGGCCGATCAATGGATTTTTGCAATTCTATCAGATGTTGAATCGGATCGGTCTGGGCTTTTACAAATCGGCGATAGAAGCTTTTTTTGCCGACCAGCGACAAAAAGCCGCTGCGACCGTTGATCAGCTCTTGCTTGAGGACCCCCCGTGCATAAGGATCGGGCAGTGACTGATGCCGGATAAAGAAATCCAGCCGGGCCAGAAAAATTCGAAGAAGGCGCGATATCGGCTGCCACAGATACACTTTGTAGTCAAATCCGATCTGAGGGTATGGCAGATTTTTCCGGCGGTAGCGGCTGTAGTAAAAAAGGTATTCAAAATAGCTTTTGAATTTGGTTATATATACCACAACCGCATTTTGATCCAGTTGCCGGATCGTTTCGGTCTGCTCTTTGTCCAGCTTTATCCCGGAATAAAATAGCCTTAGCAGCAGTCCCGTGAAACTACCGGTATCATTGGGCAGCATAAATGTGTAATGATCGTGGGTGCCTTGCAAAATTTTGCCGAACCATCGTTTCGATGTCCTGCCGCCACCTGCCGGTTTGATTGTTTGCTTTGCTGTCATGACTGGATTCGGTGAGAGTTGTATTTATACGATTGCGCGAACTGGGCCGTTGGATGCCGGCAGATTAAAATCCGCCGCTAAATTTTTACGATGTTTATTCTTAAAACTAACAGCATAGCATTCGGTTTGCAATATTTTATTGGCTTGCGCAGCATACTATGTTATGTTAATTTTCAAGTTTACATGAAATGGTATTCGCTTAATGATGATGTGGCGCGGCCAGGCGCCTGATAGTTACTTTTTTATTCATTTTCTTGTGAAAGGAGGTCAATCGAATATGAAGACATTAATTGGCGGCGCAATCGCAGCGGTACTTGGATTGATTGGGATCGTGGCCTGGTTTCCGCAATTTCTGACAGTGGTGGCCGGTACGATCCCCATAATGCTTTTGCTCGGCGGTGCTCTGGCCATCTATCTGGGGGTTGATGAGCTCAAAGACACCTGGACGAACGAGGAGAACGCAGAAACCGAAGCTGAAACCGGCGAAGAAGTCGAAAAATACAAGCAAGAGATATCTGAGCTCAAGGAAGAAATCGAAACCTTAAAAAAAGATTAGCAACACGGCAATATTTTTTGGTCTGGAGCCCGGCAAAGCGGTTTGCCGGGCTCTATTTGTTTGAGCCTTGAGCTTGCTTTATGGCCGAAGTTGCCAGAAAATCAGCCTTTTCGTTGCCCGCATAGCCGGCATGTCCCTTGATCTTGATAATTTTAAGATCCTTGAATTTGGCCATGGCCTCTTTGATGGACTCGACAATTCCCTGATTTTTTCTGGCCTTCCAGTTCTGTACCAGAAGACCGTAGGCGTATTTGCTGTCGGTGAACAGCCTGACGGGGATATCCGTCTTTTTCACGGCCGACAGTCCGGCCTGGATCGCTTTAAGCTCGGCGATGTTGTTGGTGGCATTTCCAATAAAGCTGGAAATTTCTTTTTCGTGATCTCCGAAACGCAACAGCACCCCGATACCGGAAGGTCCCGGATTGCCGGATGATGCACCATCGGTAAACACGCAAATTTTATCCGCATACGCCGATTCGTCCCAGGCCGTCAATCCGTCGGAGGCTTTACCTTTGGCGGGCTTTTTGCGGTTCGTTTTGCTTTGCGGACGGGTTTTTGCCTGGGGCGGCGGGGAGTCAATGGGGCTGACATTATTCCGATTAACCCAGTACTCATAATCCTGTTTGAGTTGGTATTTGATCAGCACTTTGCCGTCTTTGGTAACCGGTTCTCCCTTAGCGTCAACAGCCATCCAGACCTTGTTCGCCTTAAACCACATGCGGGCCCAGTCGCCGGTTTCCGGTTTCTGGTTTCTGTTTTCTGGTTGCTGATTGCCGGTCACTGGTTGCTGCTCCCTGGTTGCTGGCTTCTGGTCACTGGCCTCTGGTTGCTGGCCGCTGGCTTCTGGTTGCTGGTAAATGGCCTCTGGTTGCTGGTCGCTGGCTTCTGGTCACTGGTCGCTGGGCACCGGCTGCCGGCCTCTGGTTTCAGGTTTCAGGTGTCAGTAACAATCGAATCCTGAACACTGATTGGGTTGCAACTGAAGGCCAACATCGGTGAAAGAAAGTCCATATTATGAGCGACTCCGACACAGCGGGTCGACTTCGCTTGCTGGCCCCTGATCAATCCTCTTTTTCCGCTATGCGCCTTGCCCTATGCGCTGTGCTCCTATTTTCAGCTTCCGCGTTCCACATTCCGACTTCCCACTTCCGCCTTCCGTTTACTGTCATCCGAAACTTTTTTCTGTCCCGGTTTGATCTCACATTCTCACCCTCGCACCTTCTCGCATCTGTCATCTGTCTTCTGACACCTGGCACCTGAAACCTATAAAATGCCCCGTCTCTCGCAGACCATCAGCCATAAAGATAAAACCTCCGGCTTACCTTTATAAACCGATTAAGTTCCTCCTGCCAGTCTGATTCAATTTCTTCAATGGGGTCCAGGTTCTCCAGGCGCTTTCGAATAGCGCGGTCGCCGATGATCAGATCGATGGGCATTCTCTCAAATTCATATTCATAAGGTGGTGGCTTCCATTCAAATTGCGCGGCATGGTTTGACATAATGGCCCTGATCAGATGCAGCGTTGTGGCGTATGGCTTAAATTGCACCGGATCGGTGACGTGAATCTGAAAACCATGGCACTGGGTTGCCTGCCATTTATTGGCAGTCGGTTCAAACACCGCGGGTCTGAAAAATACTCCGGGCAATTGCGTGTTTGCCAGGGTTGACATTATTTTTGCCACATCAATGTAAGGGGCACCGAACAACTCGAACGGCTGGGTAGTGCCGCGACCCTCTGATATGTTGGTGCCCTCCAGTATGACCTGGCCTGGGTAGACCAGGGTCGATTGCGGCGTGGGCAAATTGGGCGAGGGTGCAACCCAGGGAAGACCGGTATCGCCAAACAGCATATTGCGGGTCCAGCCCCGCATGGTGATCACTTCAAGATCACAGCCAATCGCAAAGTATTCGTTGAATAATTTGGCAAGTTCCCCGATGGTTAAACCATGGCGCATGGGGATTGGATAGCGGCCGACAAAGGAGGTGCAATCCGCTGCCAGGCAATTGCCTTCAACCGCGACGCCGCCGACGGGATTGGGCCGGTCCAGGATAAGCACCTTGACATCGTGTTCCCGGGCCGCTTCCAGGCAATAGGAAAGGGTGTATATGAAGGTGTAGACCCGGGTGCCGACATCCTGCAGGTCCACCAGCAGCACATCGATGGGGGCGAGCATCCGGGCATCGGGTTTGCGGAGTTTTCCATAGAGGCTGAAAATCGGAATATGTAAAACCGGATCCAGGATGTCCTCCGATTCGATCATGTTATCCTGCTTTTCAGAAAAAAAGCCATGCTGGGGTGAATACAGGGCCTTTAACTGCCGGGGGAACGCTCGATCGATCAACAGGCGCGCATGGTTTAGTCGGCTGTCGACCGAAGCCGGATTGCATAAAAGCCCGATGCGCGCTTTGGTGGTCCAGCGCTGCGGTTCTGCGATCTGTCTTTCCAGTCCGGTTTGTACTGTTTTCATAAAGCGAAATATGTATTCTGCGGTCCCTTCAGATCAAAATTGCGCCGTGCCGCTTCGGGCCAAGGCTGATCCCTTGATGGTCGCTAAAGTATTCTTAGCATACCGATCGCAGAATCAAAAGAGAAAAAAGGGAGCGGCGGCCGGGGTGGCAGTTGACTCAAACAGCGCAATTACCCGGCTTTATCCCTGATTTCGATGATTCCTGTATCGTCCCGAAAACGCTTGACATAAAATGATTTTCCCCATACATTACCTAATTCGGTTTGGCCGATTCACAATGGAAATAGAGTACTGCTCTACTGAAAGGGATATTCTGAGGCCATTCGTCCGCAGGGTGGAGCATCACGCTGTTTGTACAAAGCCCTGGTGTCAGTTCAGCGGCTTTTTTAATTCGATACACAATACAGGGTGCAATTTGGAAATTAGTCTGAACGGAATAGTTGGGATTGTCGGTAATTTCGGCAGCGGCAAGACGGAGGTTTCGATCAACCTGGCGGTGAACCGCAAACAGGCCGGTCTGGATGTCCGCCTTGCCGATCTGGATCTGGTGAATCCGTATTTCAGAACCCGGGAGGCCCGCAAACAGCTCGAGGCGCTGGGTATCGCCGTAATTTTGCCGCCGGACCAGTACCTGCAGGCAGATCTTCCGGTTCTCAGTCCGGTTATCGCCGGTATGATTAAAAAAACTGACGGTCTGACCCTGTTGGATGTCGGCGGCGATGACGTTGGCGCCATGGTTCTGGCCGCCCTGGCCGATGCGTTTAAAAATGTCCGGGTTCATTTGCTGCAGGTAGTTAATCCCATGCGTCCTCAGACCGGGACGATCGAGGGTTGTCTGAAAATTCGTGATGAAATCGAAAAAGCAGCCAGGTTGACGATCACGGGCCTGATCGGCAACGCTAATCTGATCGACGAAACGGATATTGACGAGATTTACAGTGGTTATGATTTTGTTCAAAAATTATCCGCTGAAAGTGGCTTGCCGCTGGAATTTATCACGATTGCCCGGGAAATTTTGCCCGGTGTCGATTTAAAACGATTTGCCTGCCCGGTGCTGACCATTGCCAGACAGCTTGTGCCACCATGGCTGAAAGCCGCGGATTTTGGCAATTAGATGACAGCGGACAGAAGTCAGAGGGCAGAAGACAGAAACGGGAAGTCGGAAGTGGGAATGCGGAAGTCGGAAAAAACAGAAGTTGGAAGAAAATTGCAGATGACGGAAAATGGTTTCAGGTGTCAGTGGTCTGAGGTCGGATGACAGACAGAGGAAGTTGGAAGTGGGAATGCGGAAGTCGGAAAAACTGATAAAATGGCAGGATTCCTGAAATCTTCAATCTTAAATCATCAATATAATAGGGGGAGTTTATTGTATGGCATATGAACACAATATTGATACCGACGGTTGTAAGGGATGCGGATTATGCGTCTCCGTATGTCCTAAAAATGTTCTGGAAATATCCAATCAGGTCAATGTCAAGGGCTATTTTCCCGCCTACCAGGCGCGCCCGGAAGATTGCATATTTTGCGCCATTTGCTGCACCATGTGTCCGGATGTTGCCATAACGATCAGCGAGATCGAAGAAGAAGCGGCAGCACAAAAACAAACGGAGGATCAAGATGAGTAAAGTCCTAATGAAAGGCAACGAAGCCATTGCCGAGGCCGCCGTTCGAGCAGGATGCCTGAATTATTTCGCCTATCCGATTACCCCCCAGACGGAGGTGGCGGAATATCTGGCCAAACGCCTGCCGGAAGTCGGCGGTGTTTTTCTGCAGGGTGAAAGTGAAGTGGCGGTTTCCTATATGATCTTTGGTGCTTCGGCTTGCGGTGAGCGGGTATTAACGACTTCTTCCAGTCCGGGGGTCAGCCTGATGAGTGAAGGCATCAGTTATATAACCGCTGCCGAGTGTCCGGCCGTATTTGTCAATATCATGCGAGGCGGTCCCGGACTCGGGGGCATTTTGCCTTCCCAGGCTGATTATTTCCAGTCGACCAAGGGGGGCGGGCACGGCGACTACCGGCTGCTGTGCATGGCGCCGGCCAGTGTTCAAGAAGCGGTTGAAATGGTTATGCAGGCTTTTGGCCTGGCGGAGAAATACCGCAACCCGGTCATGATTCTGGGCGATGGTTTAATCGGTCAGATGATGGAGCCGGTAGAATTTCCTGAAAAGTTCAAAGCCAAGCCGTCGAACAAGGATGATTGGGCGACCAATGGCATGGACACGCGCAAGAGCAATAAACGCAACCTGGTTAAAACGCTCTATCTGAATCCTGAAGAACTCAATGCGCATAATCTTAAATTAAAAGCCAAATACGATCGGATGGAACGGGAAGAGACTCGCTTTGAGTCCTACAATATGGAAGGTGATTATACAGCGTTAATTGTCAGCTATGGCACGATGAGCCGGGTTTGTCGCACGGCCATTGACATACTCAAGGCTGATGGGTTGGAGGTCGGAATGCTCAGGCCGCAATCGCTTTTCCCCTTTCCGGTTAAGGCCATTTATGAGGCAGCCGCAAAACAAAGTTGTGAAGTCGTATTCAGTATTGAAATGAGCATGGGACAGATGATGGAAGATGTGGAACGCAGTGTTTGCGGCCTGCGGCCCGTTCACTGGTACGGCAAGTGTGGCGGTGAAGTTCCGACACCCGAAGAGGTGATGGATGTCGTGCGATCTATCGTTAAATAGTCAAAAGGAGTAGCTATAATGGGAAAGACATTTCAAAGACCCGAAGCCCTTGCTGATACGACAACCCACTACTGTCCGGGTTGTACCCACGGAGTGGCCCACCGGCTGGTGGCGGAGGTAATCGATGAACTCGGCATTCGAGGCCGGACCGTCGGGATTGCGCCGGTCGGGTGTGCGGTTTTGATGTACAATTATTTTACATTCGATTTTCAGGAAGCCGCCCATGGTCGGGCACCTGCCATGGCCACCGGGATAAAACGGGTTCGGCCGGATCTGGTGGTTTTCACCTATCAAGGGGATGGTGACCTGGCAAGTATCGGATTGAGTGAAATCGTGCACGCTGCCAATCGCGGCGAGAAATTTACGACAATTTTTATCAACAATGCCGTTTACGGGATGACCGGCGGCCAGATGGCCCCCACCACAATGCCTGAACAAAGAACCACGACATCTCCTTTCGGGCGTAAAACGGACTATACCGGCATGCCCATCAAGGTTGCCGAACTGCTGGCAGCCTTGACGACGCCGGGCTATATTACCCGGCAGACCTTGATATCCCCCAAATATATCAACCGGTCCAAAAAAGCCATTAAAAAGGCCTTTCAGTATCAGCTGGAAAATCGCTGTTTCAGCCTGGTGGAGTTGATCAGTACCTGTCCGACAAACTGGGGCATGACACCGATCGATGCTTTAAAATGGGCCGAAGACAAGATGCTGCCTTATTTTAAACTGGGTGATTATAAGTTGCCGGAGGAAAACTGATGCAAAGTGAAATTCAATTTGCCGGATTCGGCGGACAGGGGATTATGCTAATGGGGCAGATTCTGGCCCAGGCCGCTATGAATGAAGGATTTGAGGTCGTCTGGATCCCTTCTTACGGACCGGAGATGCGGGGCGGTACCGCCTATTGCACGGTGGTAATCAGCGACAGGCTTATCGGCTCACCCATTATTCGCAATCCGAAACATCTGGTTGCCATGAATCGTCCTTCTTTGGAGAAGTTTGCACCAACGGTTAAACCCAAAGGCGTAATATTCATCAACAGTTCCATCATCTCCATCGCTGCCGGCCGTGATGATGTCGATGAGGTTAGAGTGCCGATCATTGAAATTGCCAAAGCGCTGGGTAATATGAAAACGGCCAACATCGTGGCACTGGCCGCATTCGTGACCCGCAGCGGCGTTGTCAAATTTGATTCTCTGCAGGCAGCCGTCAAAGATAAATTTGCCCAGAAGGAAAAGCTTATTCCCATCAACATGAAAGCGCTTGAAGAGGGGAGAAAGGCGGCGCTGGTCAAATGAAACTTTTCGTGCCGGAATACATCCTGTCACTTAAACCGTATGTTGCCGGAAAACCGCTCGAGGAACTCGAAAGAGAATACGGCATCAAGGATGCGGTTAAGCTTGCCTCCAATGAAAATCCACTGGGACCATCCCCCATGGCCTTAGAGGCCATCCTAAAGACCGCTGAAAACCTGCATCGATATCCGAACAGCGGCAGTTATGATTTGTGCCAGCATCTTGCCAGGCAATTGAACCTCAAGTGCGAAAACATCGTTCTGGGCAATGGTTCCGACGATCTGATTGCCATGCTCTCCCGGGTATTACTGCAGCCCGGGGATGAAGTGATTTTGCCGCAGCCGTCATTTCTTTTCTACGAAATAGTCATCCAAATTTCAGGCGCCTTACCGGTCGGCATACCGCTAAAATCCGGCACGACCGATCTGGATGGGATGCTGGAGCGCATCGGTCCGAAAACCCGGCTGATTTTTGTCAATAATCCTCATAACCCGACCGGTTCACTGATTACAAAGCAGGCGCTCGATGCTTTTGTGGAAGCACTGCCGACCAACATCGTGCTGGTAATCGATGAGGCCTATATCGAATTTGTCAACGATAGCCGCTGTCCCAACAGTATCGATTATTTGAATTCGGATAAAACCGTGGTCGGCTTGCGCACATTTTCAAAAGCGTATGGCTTGGCCGGTCTGCGCATTGGATACGGGTTGATGCCGGCCTATTTTGCCGAACTGCTGCACCGGGTCAGACAACCGTTTAATGTGAACTCACTGGCTCAGGCGGCGGCCATTGCGGCCCTCAACGATCAGGAATTCTTGAAGAAAACCGTCCAGCTGGTTAACGAGGAAATGGATTTTATTTACCAGGCATTGGATAAGCTCAACATACAATATTACCGCTCCTGCGCCAATTTTCTGCTCATCCAGTTGGACAAAAATGCGGATGAGGTCTTCGAAGATCTCCTCAGGCAGGGGGTCATTGTGCGATCCATGACGTCTTACGGCTATCCGGACTGCATCCGGGCAAATGTCGGATTGCACCATGAAAATCTGCGGTTGCTGGAGGCGCTGGAAAAAGTTCTTTGAAGTCGGAATTCGGAAGTGGGAATAATTGAAGTCGGAAGTGGGAATGCGGAAGGCGGAAAGAAGACAGCGGACAGAAGTCAGAGGACGGAGGACGGAACCATAGTTCAAAGCTCATCGCTCATAGTTGGAAGCTCGTTGTTTGCTATGTTGAATGGTTGATTGGCTGATTCAAACCAACCAACTTAATAAACTCAATAAACTCAATAAACGCAATAAACTCAACAAACGCAATAAACTCAACAAACTCTATGTCCAAAAAACTATTAATCACCATCGATGGTCCGGCGGGGGCCGGCAAGACGACGGTCAGCCGGGCGCTGGCGGATCGGCTGGGTTATCGCTATGTTGATACGGG
>Ga0210064_1000144_pt1 | contig 33716 bp, 30 predicted proteins | sample Muzzi_CordC_D2_FD_185531 | JGI IMG/M metagenome (GOLD analysis project Ga0210064, IMG submission 185531) | Wetland microbial communities from San Francisco Bay, California, USA, that impact long-term carbon sequestration - Muzzi_CordC_D2 (SPAdes) | ecosystem: Environmental > Aquatic > Marine >... | reverse complement strand
CTGGTCGGAATCATTACCCATGACGACGCCATCGATATTTTCGCGCAGGAGCACACGGAAGACATGGAAAAACTGATGGCAATCACGGGCTCCCATGTCTCGGGCACCTACATGAGCACAATGGTGTGGCGACACTTTAAGAATCGAAGCGGTTGGATTTTTATCCTGACCAAGTAGGTGAATTTCAGAAGAAGTTCCCTGGCAGGCCTTACGGCCTCCAGGGAACCCGCCGGTTTAGTAGGCGGAACGCAATCGACCTGTATTTTTGTCCACGATTAATTTGTCGACCAAAGAATTATCTTTGGTCAGCAGGTCGGCCTCGAAAGAAGATCCTTGATCCATGATTTCTCCCAGCATTAAATTGGGATTGTTTCTGGAATTTAAATAATCTTTTAAAATTTTTGCGGCATCTTTTTTATCCAAATATTTTTGATTCTGATAGTAATGGGGTTCATTTTCATAGCCCTGACCCATCATGCCCGGGCCCATATCATAATTTCGGGCGCCGCCGTAATGCATCATTCCGGGTCCCATATCATAACTGCCATAGCCCCCATTGTCCATCATACCGCTGTCCATCGCCTGGACAGGTTGAGGACTCTGCACCAACAGCAAGGCCAATGCGCCAAATAGACTGCATAAGATTAATTTTTTCATTTTTTTGCCTCCTTGTCATAAATATTGAGATTATCGAAAAGTTGTTCTCTGCTGCTTAATAGATTATAAGGCTGCCAATCGCACACCGGTATCAGCACCATGCTGATTTTTATGTAAGACCGGGAAGCTTTATTTTATCCGTTTTTGTCCTACATTAAAAAGTCGATTGTCAACGGCGCTGCGGCAGCCAGGCTTTCCAAACTCAGCTCGTCAAAATTGAGTTGGGCTTTTCTGAGTCGATGAAAATTTGTGGGCCCAGCAGGTTCAGCACATGACAGCTGGTCTTATTCTAAAGGCACCAGCATGATGGGGCAATTAATCCTGTCGGCCACGCGCTCATCCGTGGAATCTTTTAAGAAAGCAAGTATCCGGCTTTTCGGGTGATGTCCCATAATGAGAAGATCGAAGTCTTTGGTGACCCCGGCAAGTGTGTCACTCCAGACAATTGAGATATTTCAATGATATCTTAATTACATTAAATTACAGGAGGGGATATATAGCAGTGGTCAACATTTCTTTAAGTCTTCCGATTTATTGAATCGTGAGTTCACTGAATTTCGGATTGGATATCTGTCTCCTCAAGGTTCAATTCTGCTGTCTGTTCCTTTAAAATGCATTCTTCATTTAGAGGAAAAGAAACACTTATTCTTGTGCCTGCCCCCGGTCGGGAATGTAGTGAAAAAGATCCGCCGCAAATTTCAGCACGTTCTTGCATGTTTAGCACTCCGAGTCCGCTTAGAGATTCAGCTTTGGTTGATAAGCTTTGAGGATCAAACCCGCAGCCGTTATCTTCGATTTCAAATATCAGCTCAGGGCCGTCTATTGTCAAAAGAATGGATATCTTATCAGATTGGCTGTGTTTAGTAACATTGTTGAGAGCTTCCTGCAAAATGCGATAGATAATTATTTTTAGTCTTTCAGGGATCTGCTCTTCGCAGATATCTATCTTTTTAATCAATTCAATATCTTTTATATGATCTTTTATTTGTCTGCTGTGCCAATCAATAGTTCCTAAAATACCAAGATCATCGAGTGTATGTGGTCTCAAATTTGCGGATATGCGCCTGGTTTCCTTGATTGTATTAGTTAAATTGAAAATAATTTTTTCGCATAACTCCTTATTGTTATCTGGCCATTCAGATGATTTTTCAAATAATTCTTCAAGAAATAATTTAATGGCTGCCAAACTAGAGCCTATGCTGTCGTGAAGCTCTCTCGAAATTGATTGGCGTTCAACTTCCATAGCTTCAATGCTCTTGTGCGACAGTTCGTGTATACGCAATTGAGCCTCTTTTCTATCAGCGATCTCTTTTTCCAGAGAATTCACAATAGTTTTCAATTGAGCAGTTCTTTCCTTGACCTTTGCCTCCAATTCGTTGCGTGCTTTTATCAGTTGCTGATTCAGTTTTTTTTGCTCTGTGATTTCAACTGCCATGACATTGATGCGCACTACCTTACCGGATTCATCCTTAAGGGGTTGCCAGTTCTCAAGCCAAGTGCGCTCCACATTTGGCTGTGCGGGGGTTTCGCCAACAATTTCAATACCCAAAATAGATTTACCTGCTTCAACAACTCGGTCCCTCATCTCATCGGCTTTATCCGCCAAACCAGGTAGCAGATCCCGGGGTGAACGACCTATATGCTCAGAAATCTCAAAGCCATTTAATTCGGCCATGCGTTCGTTGATGCGTATGAAACTTAGTTGGTTATCAAAAACACACAACCCAACTGGCGCCGAATTATAAATGGTTTCGAGTTCTGAGAGAGTAAGTTTCATTTCTGCAATGACTCTTTGGTGATCTTTATCCAGTTGGGCATTCCTTTTCATAGCCTGATTTAAATGCCTTATGTAAAAAGCCAGCGAAATAAAAAGCAAAATTATTACGGCCCCCGTTATACCTCCAACAATCAGATGCTCCTTATGAAAATAGGAAATTTCCGGGTGAATCACAGAATCAACGATAGCATTTAAATTACCCAATAAAACAATTACAGAAACAGCACCCATGACTTTAAAAATGCTTTTTCTTACCATCTTCATCCTCTCATCAGAGTTATTCGGGATCTAATTGGATCGCTACGAGTCAGTTAGGAAAAAAATGCGATTTAACAGGACCTGTCATGACCCGCTCTCACACCCAGATGGCCATTAATACGGAGGATTGAGGGCTAAGAATATCCACCCAAAAATAGAGGTAGTCATATCCAGCGAACTTGCCATTTTATGCAATCGGAAAAAAACTGAAATTTTTCCAGATTTCATATGGTTAGCGTAAAATTATATAATGATCGGATGGGGAAAAATTCAAAAATATTTGCGGTAACAAAAGCCTCTATCGTCCATTTAGCCCAATCTGTTTGTAAATGTCAATTCTTAATAACGAAGGGGAAATTAATGGGGACGTTGTTTCGTTGTTGTTGTATCTTAGGTAATATATTCAACCTTCCGGATGCAGGTGGTAAAGCAATGCTTTGCTCATATTTTTTAATGCCGGATCTGCCTGAACCCGTCCTACGGCTCGGCTGACGGATGAACGATCGATGTTCATCCGTCGGGCCACATCGGCCCCCGAAATCATCAACTCTCGCACGGCTAAATAGCTTACCAGTGCACGCGCCTGACAGATCTGCTGTCTACGAGAAGGACCCGACAATTCTTTCTTGTCAACTCCAAAATGGTCGGAGACGACATCCACCAAAGCGTCAAGATCAATGCCGGAAGCTTTCAGCATCATCCGCTGGTCATAGTCTTCGCCGGCACTTGCCAGTGTCTTCTCAACGAAACTGCTACTGCCAAGAATGCGCTCGTCGCTGGTCAGCCGGATACCCGCCTCATAAGCCGCCCTTATAGCACGCCATCCACCTGCCGAACGTATCAAGCCGCCCCCGGTCAATTCCGGACGTCTTCCGGTTCCGGCGTACTTTGAAACATAATCAGCATAGCTTTTTTGTGCATCAGTTACGGTTTTCCCAAACAGCGCCAACACATACGCGGTATCCTGCCACAAAATTTCCTTTTTTCCCATCAGGGCGCAATGTCCGGTGAAGGGATAGTCTTTCAGCGCCTGAACGGTTTCTACGATACCCGCTCGAAACGGATTAAGGTGAATATAGCCCACTAGTTGTTTGAGGTATGGATCTTTCTCACAAAGAATCGATTTGTAGCGGTTTTGAAACAAGTGCCCGTATCGCCGATGCCGCCGATTAAAGCATACGGCATAACCGGTGAGCAACCGACGCATTACCGCAGAAATGGAGGTCGTGCCGGTTCGCAATAACAGGTGGACGTGATTGGTCATAATAGCCCACGCATAGCAAGCCGTTTCCGTTTCTTGAATCAAACTACCCAGCCGATCGATGAAGTCGTCTCGGTCGGTGTCATTCTTGAAAATCGCCCTCCGCTCGATTCCACGAATTATAATGTGCTGCATTGCTCCGGGGGCATCTATTCTGGCTTGACGCGGCATGATGAATAAATACCAAAATTGAACTCGTTAATCAACAACGAAACAACGTCCCGGTATCCCCCCGTCAAAATTGAGTATGGCTTCTTAGTTGAGTGAAATTTTCAGCCCTGCAGATTCAGGACATGACAGCGGGTCTTATTTGAAAGGTACCGGCGTGAAGGGGCAGAGCACCGGAAGCGTCCAGGCGGGCTTTGCGTGGCATATCATTTGCGGATCATTGCTTTAGTTCTTTGTCTACCAATATTCCAATGGATCTCCCTAAGATCCAAACCGAACATATTTATGACAACTGCTAAAATGCTAAGCGGAGCAGATTGATTTTCCGGCCGTGAACAGGTCGAAGCCGATCCCCTATCGTTTGTATTTCCCCATCAGCTGACCTTGTGCCAGAATATGACCTTTCATCGCTTTTTCTAATTGGTTCTTTGTAATACCGCTGCCGAGGTTAAGCACTGTATCCAGGGCGTAAAGCTTAAAAAAATACCTGTGGGTCCCAGCAGGCGGACACGGACCGCCATATCCCAATTTCCGAAAATCGTTGGTTCCGTGTTTGGCCCCGTTTGACAGCGCCCTGTCGGGTGGAATTTCTGCCGGCAACCCTTGTTCACCGGGGGGAATATTAAAAAGCACCCAGTGCACCCAGGTTCCCACGGGTGCATCCGGATCGTCACAAATAAGCGCCAGGCTTTTGGACCCTTCGGGAACTCCTTTCCAGGCTATATCCGGTGATAAATCCGGACCGTCACAGGTGTAGCGCTGCGGGATCAATTCTCCTTCTGAAAATACCGAGCTCGTTATATGTAAATCCATTTTAATACCTCCTGCTATGGAAGGTTTAACGAGAAAAAAGTTATGGAGCAAAAACAATACAATAACATATATGATTTTGGTTTTGATCATATTCATACGATACCTTTTCAATCAATATTTTGATACAAATTTATCCGCGGTATCTTTTTAACATGTTGATTTATTGTGGTGCCCATCATATCATCCTAATATAGTATGATAAAAACATATTTTAAATAAAAATGTTGTCAATATCATTTAGATATTTCGTGTCATTTCCTCTGCCGGAGTTTGGACCATGGCATTTTAAAACCCCGGCAGTGCCAATCTCTCCTTGACATAATTTTTCATTTCTCCTAATCTTCAAAAGCTGTAACTTCAACGGTTCATTTCCGCTAACCTGGACAGACTTTTTACCTTTTAGAGATTCAAGGTTGTTTCGTTCAAAGACTGGGGATTCCTGCCAATTTGTAGTCACATCAAACCACTACCATCAAAAGGAGGCCGTTATGAAAAACAGGAAATATTTTCAGGTACTTGCCGGTACAATGATAATTCTGCTTTTTGTGTCCGTGTTTTGCCTTCAAGCTGCAGCCAAAGAGATCAAGATCGGTGTCATCTTTGACTACACTGGTCCTTATGCAGCCGGTGGTTCCGAACCGGGTGCCGTCGGCACAAAGATCGCCATTGATATGATTAATGAACGGGGTGGTGTCGAAGGCTATATGATCAAGCCGATTTATGCCGACGCCCAGAGCAAGGTGGAAGTAGCCATCAATGAGGCCGAACGGCTGCTCAATCAGGAAAAAGTGGATTTGCTGTTGGGCCTTTATTCCAGCGGGCAGTGCGTGCCCCTGGGAGCTAAAGTGGACGCTCAGAAAAAATTCATGTGGGCCAATATCTGCGTTTCTTCGGCCGTATTCAAGAATCGAAATCTCAAATATGTATTCCGACCCCAGGTTCATAGCGATCAGTACGGCCTGGTTTCGCCGGATTTTATTGCCCATTACGCAAAATCGAAACTGGGCAAGGATGTCAAGGATGTGCGGGTCGCCATCATCCATGAAGACGGACCATACGGCGCCGGAATCGCCTCCGGCAATGAAATCGGCTGCAAAGACCACGGCATGAAAATCGTGCTGAAAGAGGGGTATGCCGCCACCGCTCCCGATCTCTCATCTCTGGTTACCAAGCTCAAGCGGGCGCGGCCGGATGTCATTCTGCATACCGGCTACAACCCGGACATTACGCTTCTGCTGCGTCAGGGCAGGGAGCTTGGCCTTAAATTTAAGGCCCTTATCGGCCATGGCGCCGGGTACGCCCAAATCGACAAATTGATTGCCACTTTCGGTGATGATGTCAATTATACTTATAACGTGGACCCGGTTGCCGCGCAGCTGCTGGATCCCAAAACTCTGGCGCCGGGGCTGGGCGAGCTGACCGCCGAGATGGTAAAACGCTACAAAACCATCAAAAATGTCCAGGAAGTACCGTCCCATGTCAGCATGGGTTTCAACCATACCTGGATCTTTCTGACCGATGTGCTGCCCAGGGCCATTAAAAAATACGGCGGATATGATCCCGAAGCCCTGCGCAAGGCCGCACTGGATACCGATATTCCGGAAGGTGGCACCATTCAGGGATATGGCGTAAAATTCTTCCCGCCCGGAACGCCGATGTCGGGGCAAAATGAGCGATCTTCGCCGGTGGTGATGCAGTATGTTGATGGGAAGACCAAGATCGTCTGGCCCCTTGCATTGCAGACCATCGATCCGGTATTGCCGCTGCCCGCTTCCAGCCCCTATGCCGCGAAATGACATGGAGGGAACCGAAAGGAAGGTGTTGTTGTGCTGGCGGTTGAAAATGTAACCATGCGCTTCGGAGGATTCGTTGCCATCGACAACGTTTCCTTCGAAGTGAAACAGGGTGAAATTTTAGGGCTCATCGGACCCAACGGATCGGGAAAGAGCACCATGTTCAATGTCATCTCCGGTGCCCTTAAACCCACGGCCGGATCCATCCGATTCGAGGATAAAGAGATAAACGGCCTGTCCCCGGATAAAATTTGCCATCAGGGGATCGGTCGAACCTTTCAGATTCCGCGGCCGTTTCGCAAAATATCCCTCCTGGACAATGTGAAGGTCTCCGCTTACTTCGGGCACAACAGGACCATTTCGCGGTCTAAAGCTGAAGACCTGGCCAAAGAAGCCCTGGATCGTGTGAATTTACCTGCGGGTCACGGGATAACGATTGATACGCTGGGTGCTGCGGGCTTGAAGAAACTGGAACTGGCCCGAGCCCTCTCCACCCAACCGAAGCTCCTTCTGGCGGATGAAAGCCTCGGCGGACTCGATGAGACTGAAATGGATCAGGCAGCGGACATGTTGGAGGCCATCCGGCGGGAAAAAGGAATTACGATTATCTGGGTGGAGCACATCATGGGCGTCTTGATGCGTGTGGTTGACCGTGTGATGGTGCTCGACCACGGCCAGAAGATTTCCGAGGGCCTTCCCAAAGATGTGGCCGTTGATCCGAAAGTGATTGAGGTGTATCTCGGCCGGGAAGAGGTGCAACTGCAAAAAAAGTCCGGGTAGCATTATTTTTTCCTTTTCTCCAAACCGAATTTAACCGTTTTACAAGGAGGACCGGGGTGCTCGAACTCCAGGCCGTAAATGCATATTACGGTTCATTCCAGGCACTATTCGATATCAGTCTGACAGTTGAACAGGGGGAGGCGGTGGCGGTCATCGGACCAAACGGTGCCGGCAAAACCACGCTGCTCAGGGTGATATCGGGACTTGTCAGGACAGCTGACGGTACCCTGACCATGGAAGGTAAGAATTTACGAACCGTACCGCCCCACGCCATCATCAAACTCGGTGTCGCTCATGTTCCCGAAAATCGACGTCTCTTTCCCCGCATGACGGTTGAAGACAACCTGAAGATCGGGGCCTTCACCCCGTCTGCCAGAAAGCAGTTCAAAGAACGTCTTAAATTTGTTTATGAACTGTTTCCAATCCTGGCGGAGCGCTGTGCCCAGTTTGCCGGCACGCTTTCAGGCGGTGAGCAGCAAATGTGCGCCATCGCCCGGGCTTTGATGTCGAATCCAAAAATGCTTCTGATGGATGAGCCGTCGGCCGGCCTGGCTCCGGTGATCGTTCAGCAGGTTTTCGAACTGGTGCACCAGATTCGGGAGAAAGGGTTTACCGTATTGATTGTGGAGCAAAATATCCAGCAGGTGCTCAAAGTAGTGGATCGAGCATACCTGTTGGAAGTCGGCAGTATCAAAGCCAGTGGCAGCGCCTCTGAATTGCTGGGTAGTGAAGAGATCCGCAAAGCCTATATCGGCGTATAACGACAGTATACGATTGGGTGGAATCGCATGTTCGATATTTATCTTTTAGAAACGATAGTCAACGGGATATTGCTGGGCGGTGTTCTGGCATTGCTGGCACTCGGATTGAATCTGATTTTCGGCGTCATCGATGTGGTTTGGATCTGCTACGCCGAATTGGTCATGCTCGGAATGTATGCCATCTTTTTTCTCTATGTGAAGTTCGGAATTCCATTGATACTGGCCTGTCTGGCCGGCATCGCGGTAGTTGCCGTGTTTGGGTATCTTGTACATTTGCTGGTTATTTCACCCATTCTGGGCACCGCCCCTATCAACCAGCTGCTGGCCACCGGGGGACTGCTCTTTTTTCTGCAAAGTTTTACCACGCTGCTGTTCGGCGTCGAGTTTCGCAACATCGGCCTGCGGCTGCCGGTCCTGGAAGTTTTTGGAATGTACATCAGCTTTGCCCGGCTGCTGGCTTTTTGTACCGCGCTGATTGGAATGATCGTTTTATATTTATTTCTGGCCCGGACCTATATCGGAACCGCAATCCGGGCCATTTCGCAAGACCGGGAAGTGATGGTCCTGATGGGTGTCAACAGCCGCAAAATTTACCTGATAACATCCGCCATCGGCGGCGGGCTGGCCGGCCTGGCCGCATGTCTGCTGGTGCTTCAGTATGACATTCATCCGGCCATCGGGCTTTCCTTCGGTCCCATTACCTTTATGATCTGTGTACTCGGGGGACTCGGCAATATGCTCGGCGGATTTATTGCCGCTTTCATCTTCAGCCAAATTATAGCAATTGGCGGATTTTACACTGAGCTCGAATGGGGTTACGTGATCGCATTCGCGGTATTTATTGTCATGATGTTTATCAGGCCACAGGGAATTCTTGGGAGCCGTTCATGAATAAGCTATTTTATCTGATCGGAGCCATCGTACTGCTAGCGCTGCCGTCTATTGGCGTGCCGCAGTATTACATGCACGTGCTCATTACGATCCTCATTTGGAGCTTTACGTATACGAGCTGGTCCATAATGGGACGGTTTGGTCTGGTTTCCCTCGGCCATGGCGCCTTCATGGGGGTGGGTGCCTACACCGTCGCCATGTTATGGAATTATCTGTCCCTGACCCCCTGGATCGGCATCCCCCTGGCGCTGTTGTTTTCAATGGCGATGGCCATATTGATCGGCTATCCCTGTTTCAGATTCCGGATCGTGGGACATTATTTTGCCCTGGTGACCCTTGCTTTGAGCGAGGTCATTCGCATGCTCATCATGGCGTTAAGAGATTATACCGGCGGTTCGCTGGGGTTGACCCCGGAGCGTTTCGGCGAAGGAACATCGCTTTATGCCCTGCAGTTTGCCGACAAAGAAACTTTTTACTTTATCGCATTGGTATTCTGGGCCTTCGGGATCTGGGTCTGGAAGAAGATTGATACCAGCATGGACCGCTATGCCCTGGATGCCATCTCCGAGGATGAGGACGCCGCGGCTTCGGTGGGCATAAACGTAACCCGTCAAAAATTACGAATTACCGTTATCAGCGGGGTGATGACCGCGTTCGGAGGAATTTTATACGGCCAGTATCTGATGTACATCAATCCGCATACGGTTGCCGGCGTCGGCGTATCGCTGCAGATCGTGTTTGCGGTGGTTGCCGGGGGGATGTATGTGGCCTTCGGCCCCACGGTGGGCGCCATTATTACGATTTCACTGGCAGAATTTTTACGGGTTCTCATTGGAACCGCGATGGTTGGGTTGGATACCACGATTTACGGCCTGATGCTGATTTTGTTCATTATATTCCTGCCCCAGGGGATCCTGGGTGCGATAATAGAGAAGGGTTCGCGCAAGAAAGCGGTTCGCAAGCCTGCAACGGCTGTGGGTGCAGCCCCCGGGTAGACCAGATATAAAGATTGGTTTCTGGCGTCAGGTGTCGGTATTCAGCCCTGCCGCCGGCCTGACAAGCTTACCCGCTTCAGGAGGAAGGCCAGACTAATCGAAATAGAACTCCTTGTGCACTCCCCGCATGTCCATCTCATATTCCAAACCGACTATGGGGGGTCTGCTGTAATACCAGCGCACAGCGTGCCGGGCAGCTTCCTGCATGGGAATGAGGAGTTCTTCGGCCAGAAGATGATGGAGGGGATGCACCGTGTAGATATCCACCGTAGTGACCTCCGACCATTTCACCTGCAGTCCGGATAACCGTGATTGCATGATACCGATTACAAACTTTACTTTTTCCCTGACCGCATCCATATCTGTTTCACCTGCCCTTAGGATGTCATCGGGTGATAGATTTCCTTCTTTCAGTTCGCCGGCTCCGGCGATGATGAAGGTGGGAGGCAGGTTATCGTTTTCCAGCGGGACGGTGTATGAAAAGGCATATAAAACCGCTTCTCCCGGAGGCCCGACCTCCGGAGCGACATTGGTCCTGGCCACCGGGTTGACCCCATCAATGGGCAGGCCCCATTCGTCCAGGATATCCAGGTAGCCCTGATTAAACTCAGAGAATTCTTCAAAGGAAAAGGGTTGCGGGATTCTAAGCTGGATGGCGCACAGCGCATCCCGGGGTCTACCCAGGGCTGCCAGGTGACGATGGATGAATTCGAAGCCTTTGCGGTATGGCGGAGGATTGCGCATGATGGCATGCACGATTTCATTGCCCGGCATAGCGGCAACCCCTGAAGAGTATGGTGCAATACCGGTGAGGAAATCATAACCGCCTTTTGGATTCGGCATGCGTTTCATTTTTCTGATTCCTTTCTAATTTAGCAACTTAGATATAAATTTTTTGCATTTTTGATAAAAAAGATCAATCACGAAAGCACGAAATGGCGAAATATGTCTTGCCTTCGATCCCGCTCGTACCGTATTATTTGATGCCGAGACATGGGCTTAAAACTCAGGCCGTAAATAGCCGTTGGCAGCAAATTTCTGGTTTATCGACAGGTTGTGCAAATAATTTCTTGCACGTGCAACATTCAGGTATTAGGAGATGTAGGCGATGAGCATCGTCCTGGTTACCGGAGGCGCGGGAAATGTGGGGCGACAGGCGGCGATAATGCTGGCTCAAGCCGGCCATGATGTGCGGGTGTTCGATTTACCGGAGCTTGATTATTCATTTGCCAATGCACATCCTAATATCGAAGTCTTCCAGGGTGATATTTGCGAAGAATCAAACTTGACACGGGCCTGTGAGGGTATCGACTGGGCCGTGCATCTGGCTGCAATAATGCCGCCGATGAGCGAAGCAAACAATGAGCTTGCCGGCAGGATCAACATTGAAGGCACGCGAAGTTTATTAAAAGCGTTGAATCCGCAGATACCCATCATCTTTGCGTCTTCGGTGGCAACCTATGGCGTGCCGGTGGTGCAAATCGTCGGCATCGATCATCCGCAACAGCCCATTGACTTCTATGGCGAGACGAAACTGCAAAATGAGAAGGATATTCTTGAAGATAACAGACCTTTTGTGCTGTTGCGCATTTCCGGAGTTTCGGTGCCGGCGCTATTAGAAATCCCGCGCCCGTGGTTTTTTAGGGCAAGTCAGCGCATCGAGTTTATTCATCTCGCGGACGCAGCCAATGCGGTCGCAAATTGTGTCGGCAATGAAGCCGTCATGGGAAAAACCCTGCAGATTGCCGGCGGTCAAACCTGGCAAATGATCGGTCAAGAATACTCACGTGCTATTTGCAAGGCCTTCGATATTCCTGCTGAAAGCGCCACTTTCCAGGAACAGTCAGGCTGGACCGGTTGGTACGATACCAATGAATCCCAGCGACTGCTGCAGTATCAAAACCATGCGTTTGAGGACTTTATCGATCAGTTAAGCGCGCTCTATAAACGAGCAATCCAATCGTAAAGAATCCTGGCCCCGAGGACCAGTCTTTGTTTTCACCCCAGCTTCCGGCTCGGAGAGCCTACAGCTCGGAGAGAGGGTTGGTGTTTGTCGATGGAAAATCAATGGAATAGTGGAATGGTGGAAAAATGGAATATCGGGTGGGAAAAGCGGATAATGTCTGGATTTTAGATAGACCTCACTCCGCCAAACCCAGTATTCCAGCATTCCATTTTTCCAGCACCCCATGGCATTTGATTTCGGCAGAGCCTATGATCTCTGACCTGACCCAAAGGACCAGGTTTTCAATGATGAAATAAATTATTCAACAACGGAGGTCATATCTATGAGACTAGAAGAATTTTTCGCAATGAAACGCGAGGTGGCAGAAGAAAACGAGTGGCGCTATCGCCCTGAAAATGTTTACACCCGGGACGGCAAAGCGCTGGTTTCCATTGTTTCCACCAGCGATCACCAGCTAAAGCAGGCGATCAAACAGGCAGTCGACACGATCGGCGGTGTGCGCCAGGCATTGCATCCCGAAGATCGGGTGTTGCTTAAGGCCAATTTTAACAGCGACGATCCTTATCCGGCATCCAGTGATCTCGGATTTCTCGGGGCGGTGGTTGAACTGTTGCGGGAAGCGGGCATTACCGATTTAACCTTAGGGGAACGTTCGGGCTGGCCGTGGATGCCCACCGCCCATGTACTAGAAGAGATGGGTGTGTTCAAGTTCGCCGAAGAGATTGATTTGCCGGTCATTGATTTCGATTCCGGTCCCTGGATGGATGTCAAGTTAGGGCCGGAGTCCAAGTGGTGGACCAAGGCCGGATATCATCAGTCTTTGAAGGAGTTTGATAAAATTGTTTTCTTACCTTGCATGAAACATCATTTTTTGGCTCGTTTTACGATGAGCCTGAAGCTCATTGTCGGTGTGACCCACCCTGTCGATATGCAGTATATGCATGCCGATCACAGACTGGGTAAAACCGACGAGCCCATGGACATGAAAATGATCGAGCTGTCTTTGCCCCTGGGCCCTGATTTGATCATTATGGATGGGCGAAAATCGTTTATAACCGATGGGCCTGCCGAAGGTGAAGTTGTCGAACCCGGTGTCATCATGGCTTCAGGCGACCGAATAGCGATCGACGTTGAAGGCGTTAAAATTCTCCAATCCTATCCGCGCGACAACCTGATCAAAATGCCGGTTTGGGAGCTGCCGCTGATTAAAAGAGCCATTGAACTCGGACTTGGCGTATCCGGTGAAGCGGACTATCAGGTGTTAACCGGCTAATAAACTCAAAGATGTGCGAATATGCAAATTAGCCGCTTATCGAGGATATTGCAACACAGGAGATAGTAATGAGCATAGCCCAATTAGAAGAAATCTTAACAAATGCCAAGGGCATTCTGGATATCGCAGAAGCGGATGACCGCAAAGAACTGGTGCTGTTGATTAAAGACCTTGAGGATGCGAAACAGACAATTTTCGTGAAAACAGCTGATGCCGAACCTTTTCTGAACAATTGTCAGGATAAGGTCAGCGCTCTTAAAACCGCAGTCGCGCATGAAAACAGCTGGGGAGAAGCATCCAGAAAAGCGTTTTCAGGCTTTGAGCGCTCCGTGACTAAATTGCGAAACACCATTTTAGTCCGCACCCAACGAGCGACTTAAACCTCATATTTGTTCTCAGACAAAGAATTCATGGATCAAGTGAATTGGTGCAATTCATCGATCCATGAATAATCTTTCCGATCAGATATGATTGCCTTTCGACCCCACCCTGCACCCTAACTCTAAAATTTCCGTCTCAAGCCGCCCTAGCACACTTGCCTGATTTTCTTAGGCTCAGCCGAAAGTAAATCTCTAATTTTAAGCAGTATCATTCCGATCGCTGTGATTTCGTGCTATGATAATTCTCGTCTGCATGTCTGCGGGCGTAAGAGACGGCAGCAACTCTTTGCCGCCGGTCGATCGAATAGCGGACCGTATCGCTAAGTTATTTTTCACCGGAAAAACAAGGGAGGACAAGTAATGAATTTTAATTTAGAGCATTTACTGGACCTGATCGCTCAGTTCGCCCCCAACAAGTATCTGCAGGCGCTTTTGATCACCGTCGTGTTTGCCGTTCTCGCCAAGATTGCGGACATCATCATGACCCGCTTATTGGGGCGTTTGCTGATAAAAACCAGGATCACGCTGGACGAAAAGATTCTATCGATTTTTGACAGACCGATTTTTATCAGCATCCTGCTCTTTGGACTTGTGCTGGCCACCGATCGGTTAAACTTACCTCGGACCGCTAATTTCGTAACGCTGAGCGGGCTGAAGACCGTAGCTATTTTTCTATGGGCAATGGCCTTTGCCCGGTTTCTGAAGCTCATCACGGCCCAGGTAAGCCGCGACGACATGCGATTTACCTTGATCCAGGAGCGCACCCTGCCGTTGTTCAACAACCTGTTTACGATTCTGGTGGTGGCCCTGGCCCTTTACTTTGTGCTGCTTGCCTGGAACATCAATGTAACCGCCTGGATGGCATCTGCCGGCATTCTCGGTCTGGCCATCTCTTTTGCCGCCAAAGATACTCTGGCGAACCTGTTTGCAGGGGTGTTCATTCTGGCCGATGCTCCCTACAAACTCGGAGATTTCATTATTCTGGATTCTGGCGAGAGGGGCGCGGTGACCCATATCGGTATCCGCAGCACTCGCATTCTCACCCGCGATGATGTGGAGATCACGGTACCCAATTCGATTATGGGAAATGTAAAGATTATCAACGAAACCGGCGGTCCTTACGAGAAATACCGCATTCGTATTAAGGTGGGAGTTGCCTATGGATCGGACATCGACCGGGTGCAGTCGGTGCTGCTGGATGTGGCGCAGCGAAATCACGAGGTTTGCAAATCGCCGGCACCGCGGGCGCGTTTCCGGGCCTTTGGCGACTCGAGCCTCGATCACGAACTGCTGTGCTGGGTGGAAAAACCGGTACTGCGAGGACGTGTGTCGCATGCGCTGAACTCCGAAGTCTACAAACAATTTCTCACAGAAGGCATTGAAATACCGTTCCCGCAGCGGGATGTGCACATCAAATCGGCGCCGGCTTGGACGGGAGCCAAATGATATCTGTGCCAAGGGAGTCGGGAACAGCAAATAATTGATCATTCGGGTGCTTTTGTTAGGCTGAGGATCGAAATGGCTACTCAGGTGAAATCAAAGCGTAAGGTGCAGCTGGATGCTGCGGTTGCCGGACCCCTTTTCATGTTGTCTGCTGCACTCCTGTTCACCTTGGTGAATTTGCTGGTGAAGCTGCTTGGGCCCGAATATACGGTGTGGAGCATCGGGTTTTACAGGTTTCTAGGCGGTGCGGTGATGCTGCTGGCGGTTTTCGGGCGCCATCAAAATCCGTACAGGGGACACAACATCCGCCTGCTCGTCATACGGGGCTGCACGGGATGCAGCGCATTTATCTGTATCGTGACAGCCATCCGACTGCTGCCGGTTTCTACAGCGTTGATTATTTTTTACTCTTTTCCCGCCTTTTCTGCCATTTGTTCATTCATAATTTACAAAGAACGCATCGGCATGTTTGAAATTGCCTGCATCACGACGGTATTGATCGGCGTGGGGATTCTGTTTGATTTTCAGCTTGCAGGGGGGCTGCTCGGGCAGGTTATTGCGCTGGTCGGTGCTGCTTTTGCCGGGCTGACCGTCACCTTGATCAGGAGCTTGCGGGAAAAAAACGGGCCGGTGACAATCTATCTTTACTTCTGCACGATGGGAATTCTGGTTACCGCACCGATGTTCGCAAGACACCCGATATTGCCCTCCACGCCCATGGAATGGGGCATGATCCTGGGCTTCATCTTTGCCTCGCTGACCGGCCAGCTCTTAATGAACCAGGGTTTTTTCTACTGTCGCGGCTGGGAGGGCGGAGTGCTCATGTCGAGTGAAGTTATCTTTACCGCCGCGGTTGGAATCATTTTTTTGGGAGATCCGGTTTCATGGCGCTTCTGGATCGGGGGTCTGACGATCCTGATCAGTGTTATCGCGCTGAACCGGTTAAAATCGACCGGCAGGAATAATCTACCGGCCCGAAATACCAAATAAGATCCCGGAGCAAAGATTTAAGGATCAAAATAGGCAGATTAACGCACAATCAATCTAGTTGCCATATTCAGGCAGTCACAGTAAGGAGGTTCAAATGCAAATCGGATTCATCGGTTGTGGTAAAACCGAAGATGTTAAAATCCTAAGTCCCTATTTTGAAATTATGGGAAAAGCCGTAAAACATGTCGGCGATCATGGCATGGGTGCATCTTTTAAAATGGTGGCAAACCTGCTGGTCGCGCAAAACATTATCATATTTTCTGAGGCCGTTTCACTGGGACGTGCCCTGGGCTTTTCGCGGGAGATGTTATTTGAAGCGCTACTCGACGGCCCGTTGGCTGCACCATATCTTTCTTTGAAAAAACCAAAAATCGAAGCGGGCAATTACGAGGCTGACTTTCCCCTGAAGTGGATGCACAAAGATTTGCATCTGGTTGCCCTCACCGCCTACGAGCAAGGTGTTGCGCTGCCGGCTGCCAACACTGCGAAAGAAATTTTTTCCCAGGCAAAGATGGTCGGGCTGGGTGAGAAAGATTTTGCGGCAATATTTGAATATCTATCTGCCGGGAAATAAGCCGGCAGAGTTTCAGATATACTCGCCTTTATTATGCGGGGCCTCTTATTTTTGCTTTAACAGGGGGAATTGATCCTGGATTGCGATTTAGGCGGACTACTGAACAATGAATGGTGCGGCCCCCTGCTCACCTGCCAGAATTTTTTTGACCACTGCCTCTATCTTGGCCTGATTGGTCAAGCCGGATATTTTATCGAAGATGTTGCCATCCTTAAAAAACATCAGAGTCGGTATGGATTTGATACCATATCTGGCCGTGGTTTGCTGGCTGTCGTCTGCGTTGCATTTGGCAAACAGGATCCGGTCGCCGTAATTTGCAGCCAGTTTATCAACCATAAGCGCAATACCCTTGCAGGGCCCGCACCAGGGTGCCCAAAAATCAACCAGGACCGGTTTGTCCGCCTGCAGCACCTTCGCCTCAAAGTTTGTGTCATCAATTTCCAAAATATTTTCAGCCAATTTCTAATCTCCTTTCATCGTTTATTCTTTCTTGATGTTATCTGGTGTGGAAAGTATAACCGAAATGATGAAAGTTCAAGGTCTAAGATGCCTAAATTGAGCCCTGAGCTCACCAACCCTGAACGGTGAACGCTGAACCTGTGATCACAATTTAGATGGAGGCCTGGTGAATTCCCGTGAATGTGTGAGAGCGACACTGTGTTGCCGTAAACCGGACCGAATCCCCAAAGCCCTGGGATTCTTCGACCAGTCACTGGCGGCCATCGCGCCGATTGCGCCCGAAGCGTATTTTGATCTGGACATCCGCTACGCCGAATTCGATCCGCCCGACAACCAGGGCACTTTTCGGCGCTATCTGGACAATCTGCCGGAAGATATCCATGTCGGCAACCGGGCTCAGCTTCGCACCTACCATGAATGGCAATATCACCCGGAACGGGGAACCAACCGCCCGCTCAGCGGGATCCGCTCCTTAGAGGATCTGGTCAAGTATGTATTGCCGGATTTCTCAAATCCAACCCGTCATGCGGGACTCACCAAAAAAGTGCGGCGCTGGCATGACAGGGGATTAGCTGTGGCCGGCGCCCCACCCCACCTGGGCGGCGAATTGTTTGAGGCCGCCTGGCGCCTGCGCGGGTTTGAAAATTTCATGGTCGATCTGGTGCACCGCGGTGAGATGGCCGACTACCTGCTCGATCAGCTGACATCCATGCTGATTGAAAACGCACTCATTTTGGCCCGATCCGGTGTCGACATCCTGCTGCTGGATGACGACGTGGCCATGCCGACCGGCTTGATGATCGGCCCGGCCACCTGGCGTCAATATTTCAAAGACCGGCTGGCCCGGGTGATCAATATCGCCCGGGAAGAATCACCGGATTTATTGATCTTCTATCACTGCGACGGTAACTTCACCCGACTCATTCCGGATCTGGTGGATATCGGTGTCAATGTCATCAATCCGGTGCAACCGGATTGCATGGATGGCGCCGCCATCAGGCGCGAATTCGGTGACCGGCTGGCGATATGGGGGGCTGTCGGCAGCGCGCACCTCTGGGACCGCGGAACGCCGGATCAGATCCGGGCCGCAGTCCGGCGATGCATCGAGGCCCTGGGACCACAAGGCCTGCTGCTGGCACCGGCCTACGACATCGATTTTTCACCCTTCGAAAACATCGTCGCTTTTATTGAAGCGGTCGAAGAGTTCGGGCGAATTTGGCCTTGAACTTCACCAAGAGGGATTTGAGGGCAAAATTCAGATACTCATCCGCCGGTTGCCCGGCAATCGCCTCAGTTTCCGGCGTTTCCCGCCCGCACCCCTGCCGTCAAGGACATTGATATTTTGGACAATGGATTCAATTTAGTCGGTTGAAACCATCACGAAGTGTCATTATGTTGGTTTTAATACCTGTTTAGTTAAATTACATCATGTTTGCGCATGATTTATGCCTTAGCCAGATTGAATATTTTAGATATGCTATCGATTTAAATTGAAATGACAGAGCGCAGCGATACAACAAATCTTCAATCTTCAATCGACAATCTTCAATTCCGGCTTGACCGGGTTGGGTATCTTAATTTTTAAATGTTGTCCGCCTCCGGCGGATTAACCGGTTTTCCGACCGACCCGGTGGCCGGATATGATGAAATTCAATACCTGGCCACAAAAAAGCCAGGTCTTCTATATAAAAGGATAAAACCATGACAATCAATTTTGAAAAATTTTATATCAATGGAAAATGGGTAGATCCGGCAGGCCCGATAAGCACCCTGGATGTTATTAATCCGGCTACGGAACAACCTTATGGTCGCATCGCACTGGGAACCCGGGAAGATGTCCATTCGGCCGTGCAGGCCGCGCGCACAGCCTTTGACTCCTGGTCACAAACTTCCGTTGAGTCGCGCTTGGCTATACTGGAAAAGATCGCAGCGGGTATACAAAACCGCTATGATGAATTGGCCGAAGTCATCTCAAAGGAAATGGGGGCCCCTTTATGGTTGGCCCAAAAAGCTCAAGTAGCTGCCGGTATGGCACACTTCGCCGCAGCCGGTGAGGTTCTTAAAAACTACCAATTTGAAGAACAACAGGGCACCACCCTCATCGTGAGAGAGCCCATTGGCGTATGCGGCTTTATCACGCCCTGGAACTGGCCGCTTAATCAAATAGCCTGCAAGGTATCTCCGGCTCTGGCCGCAGGCTGCACCATGGTGCTGAAACCCAGCGAAATTGCCCCGCTAAATGCCTGTATCCTGGCCGAAATCATTCATGACGCAGGGGTACCCGCCGGCGTGTTCAACCTGATCAATGGCGATGGATCGACTGTCGGAGCGGCCCTGTCAGCTCATCCCGGAGTTGACATGGTGTCTTTTACAGGCTCGACCCGGGCCGGGATTCTGGTAGCCAAGGCTGCTGCCGATAGCGTTAAACGCGTCACCCAGGAATTGGGGGGCAAATCTGCTAATCTTATTCTTGACGATGCTGACCTGGCGAAAGCCGTTAGCGGGGGTGTGCAAAAATGTTTTTCAAACAGCGGCCAATCTTGTAATGCGCCCAGCCGCATGCTGGTGCCGGTCGGCGGCTACGATGAAGCCGTTGCGATCGCCAAAGGCGCTGCCGAGCAGGTTTGCGTGGGTAATCCATTGGCCGCTGAAACCACAATCGGCCCCGTCGCCAGCAAGTTCCAATATCAAAAAATTCAGGGGCTCTTAAATAAGGGAATTGAAGAAGGTGCAGAACTGGTAACCGGTGGTCCGGGGCGCCCGGACAGCCTTGAGATCGGCTATTACGTCAAACCGACAATTTTCGCTAAAGTAGACAATGCCATGACCATTGCCCGGGAGGAAATTTTCGGCCCGGTGCTTTGCATGATACCTTATGAAAATGAAGACGATGCCGTCCGGATCGCCAACGACAGTCCTTATGGACTTTCAGGCTACGTATCTTCCGGCGATCCGAAAAAAGCACGAAAGATCGCTGCAAGGCTGCGAACCGGCAATGTCCATCTAAACGGTTCCGGTACGAACGTCCATGCACCTTTCGGCGGTTACAAGCAATCGGGAAACGGCCGCGAGTGGGGAAAACACGGCTTTGAAGAGTTTCTGGAAATAAAAGCGATCATGGGTTGGGAAGGCTGACTCCCATTGGTTTAAAACCAATTGGGAGTTATTAGTTATCAGTTATTGGTTAAAAGAGTGAGAGGAATATTATTTTATCTTATTTTTTTCTGCCGGTACATTATTTGGATCAAGCGACGATCAAATTCTAATAACGAATAACAAATAACGCCGAATTGAGCGTTTTTCGCGCAATTAGGCACAACGGTTTACTGACCGCTGTGTATCTCCTTGATTCCCTGCGCAATTTGTCGACTGAGCGTGCCCAGGATCCGGCTTTTGGCTGCAACGAAGGTATCATAATCTTCGCCCTGGACGGGCTCTCTGATCAAAGCTTTGCGTACGAGCAATATCTTTCTGGCTTCCCGTCCGATTATGGCCCAGGTGACGTCCAACTGGGCATATTGTCCCAGCCGACCGTCGAATTGGTTGATTTCCATATAAATACGGTAATCCGGATCAAAGTAATCTTCCCACGGAAAAGCCACCACCAGCCTGGATTGCAGCAGGGCCGAAAGATTCATCGTCACCACCCTCAGAAAATCCTCATAGACTGAACCGGCCCAGCGATGAAATTCATCCACATGGATTTGGTTGGGGCCGATACGGGTGACGATTTGAGGCCGATCAATAATCTTGGGGATCTGCAGCGGTCCAACCCCGACAGCCAGGTTGTCCCCGAGCCCGACAATTTTATCCGCCTCGGAAATAGTGTCGATTGGCGATAAGGTATAAAATTCAACCGGCGAGGTGGCACTGCGGCAGCCGGCCAGCAAAACCAGCACCAAAAAAATTGCCAGGCTGGTGATCTGAACGTGTCCTTTGGTCATCATCGTCTTTTTCCTTTCCCGTATATCAGCGCATCCGGATTTCGCTCCAGATAATCGGCCATCACCCGGATCGAACGCGCGGCCTCTGAAAGTTCTTTGAATACCCGCATCAGCTCATAGTAGAGCTGCGAATCTTTGCTGACAGCGCTATGAATGCCATTCAAGGTGGTTTGAGCTTTTTTTAAGGTGGCGTCCAATTCCGGCACGACAGTTCGATCGAAATTTTGGGCCAGTTGCCGGGTGTGATCGAGCGTTGTGTTCAAGTTGGAAGCCGCAGATCTCAATTCGGGGGCAATCACCTTGTTTAACGAGGCGGCAAACTGCTGGGCCTGATTGAGGGTATGGTTTAAGGCTGCAATGGATTCCTGCAGTTCAGCCGAATTGACCAGGCGCTTGGCCCCCTGGACCGTATCTCGCAGATCGCTGCCGATTTGCTCGACGGGCAGCTTTTCCAGTTTTTTCAATAGCGCCGTCAAACTGGTTGTAATTTCCTCCATGGAAGTCGGCACGGTCGGCATTTGCGGGTAGCGGCCTTCCCAGATTATTTGCGCCGGCGCGGCTTCCGGGTGAAAATCCAGCTCCACGTAAAGCTGGCCGGTGATCAGGCTGCCGGTTTTGAGCTGGGCCCGCAATCCCTGGTCCACGAGATAATTGTCCATTTGTTTTTGATCGCTCAGATCACTCTCACCGAGGACTTTAATTCGCTCGGGCTCGATTTCGATCAAGACCGGGATCCGGAACGCCTTTTCTTTTGAGTCGTACTGCAGGTTGATGTCCAGCACCTGGCCGATGCGGATACCGCGAAATTCAACCGGCGAACCCACCGTCAGCCCCCTGACCGAACCGTCGAATTGCAACAGCCAGCGGGTTTTCTCGGCGTAGGTTTTCTCGAAGATTTTTTCCCGGTTTTCATACAGTCTAAACATCTCGTTCGGCTCGGCGGGATCGCCGGGCTCCAGATTGGCCGGCGTTTCAAATGCAATACCGCCGATCATAATGGTGACAACGGATTCGGTATTGATCCGGATTCCACTGGCATCAACCGCGATATCCAGGCCGCTGGCATTCCAGAAGCGGGTGTTCTTGAAAACATATTTGTCAAACGGTGCATTGACAAAAACTTTGACGTCCACTGCCATACCGTCTTCTTTCAGCATGTAACCGACCACCTGACCCACTTTGATCTGCCGGTAGTAAACCGGCGCACCGATATCGATGGATCCCAGACTTGAAGCCTGCAAAACAAAATGCCGGCCGGGCAAATCGGTGGTCACCACCGGCGGGGTTTCCAATCCTTTAAAATGGGTTGCCGGCAATCCCGGTTTACCGGGATCCAGGCCGATAAAAGCCCCCGAAAAAAGCGTGCCAAGGCCGGATACCTGGCCGGCCGCGACCCGGGCCCGCACGATCCAGAATCGCGTGTTGGCCGACAAAAAATCCTCCGCCGCTTTGTCCAGTTCCGCCGTCGCCAACACCTGGGAAAGATCCGGCGTAAGTTGGATTTTCGTTATCTGGCCGAGTTCCACATCTTTGTATTTGATTTTGGTCTTGCCGGCTTCAAGCCCTTCGGCGGATTTAAATGAAATGGTGATGGTCGGGCCTTTTTCAGAAAATGTTTTATAAACCAGCCAGCCACCGATGAGAAGCGCTACCAGCGGCACAATCCACACAATTGAAATCTGGCGTCGGCGGGCTGAGACGACGGCTTCGGGCAGTTCGTGAATCGCTTCTTTACGGGATTCTTCTTCACTCATCAAGGGTCTCCTTTGCATCCCATATCAGTCTGGGGTCAAAACTCATGGCGGCAAAGATGGTGATCACAACCACCGCGGCAAAAAATCCCGCGCCCGGTCCGGCCTTGATGGTTGCCAGGTTGCCTAAATTGACAAGCGCCACCAGAATCGTGACCACATAAATGTCGACCATGGACCAGCGGCCGACCGCCTCGGTGATGCGATAGAGCCGGGTGCGGTCTTTGGGCCGCCAGGCGGATTTGCGCTGCACGGTAATCAGTAAAAATGTCAGGGTCATCAGCTTCAACATCGGCACCAGAATACTGGCAACGAAAATAACCAGGGCAATCGGCCACATCCCGCTGGAAATAAAATAGATGACACCGCTCATAATCGTATCCGCCTGGGCCTTGCCGAATGATATGACAACCGTAACGGGCAGCAGGTTGGCGGGAATATAAAAAATTGCCGCTGCCAGGACCAGGGCCCAGGTACGTTTAAGGCTGTTTGGTTTGCGTTGATGCAAAGTTGCGCCGCAACGCGGACAAACTAAAGATTTGCCGATTTTCGAAAAGTTGATGCGGCAAAGCAAATGGCAGCTGTGGCAGCTGATCTGCGACGCATTGCGCGCGGTGAAAGGAATCGACTTCATCGCAGCTTCTCCCATCGATCCCATATTTCGTGGGGATCCAGCGATACATTGGCTGCAGCCAGCACCACGATCAGTCCGAAAAATGAAAAAATGGCAATCCCCGGGACAATCTGGGCCATTTTGGCAAGCTTAACGACGGATACCAGAATACCCAGCATAAAAACCTCCATCATGCTCCAGGTTTCCAAACTGCGCACCAATCGAAAGATTGGCGCAAATTTGGGAGGCACGCGATCGTGTCTTAACGGCAGGAGCACGTAAAGCAGGCCGAGCAACTGTACCAGCGGCGCCAGAATTGTGGTGAGCAGCACCAGAATCGCAAGCGCCTGCATATCCTGGGTGTAGAGCACCTTGATGCCCGTGACCAGGTTGATTTGATGAACCTGGGCTTCCATCTTTAAGGACAGAAACGGAAGCCAGTTGGCCAGCACAAACAATACCAACCCGGCCAGCGATAGCGCCAGGGTCCGCTCCAGACTGTTGGATTTATGGCGGTAAAGCACGGAACCGCAGCGGATACAGTTGGCAACCCCTTTTTTAGGCAGGGGCTTGACGCGGTGGATCAAATCGCATTCGTGGCAAGCAATCAATGCGTCCATTTGCTATTCCTCAGAAGCACCGCATGCTATTGCGGATGCGTCCCCAATGGCAGGTGATGAGGCTATTATCTACCGGGATGGTACCGGTCCCGAACCGGGGTTAAAGATTACAGCGTTTGTTTATTGATAATATTTAGCAGCGAAACTGTCAAGAAAATAGGCTATTTAAACCCGGCCCGGCAACGCCTGCCGTTTTTAATACTTAAGATGATATATTCCAGGGAGAAGTCGGGCGAAGAAAAACGAGGATGTCTGCCCGGGAGAACGAATAAGAACCCGGCACTTGCCGAGCATTAGACCTGAAACATCCCCCGCCCCATGCTTTGGAAGATTTGTGGAAGGAAATTAAGGAAAGCAATACACAAAAGGCGCGCTCGAGCGCGTCAGTCAGCGGGCAACCGGTTCGGTAATCTTGACGACCGATCCTGCAAAGTGGTATCAAATATACGTTGACAGCCGCCGAAGCGGCTATCCGAGATTTTCGTTGGCGCCGCGGGCTTTTCTTTTAACTGCAAAGATACCAATCAGGCCGGAAATCATCAACAGCAAGGTGCCTGGAATTGGAACGGGTTGCACTGTAAATGTCAGCATCAAGTCTGCTGCGTTTTCAAAACCAGAGGGTTCCAAATTTCTGAAGAGCACTGCCGCTGGGAATATAAGGGATAAAATCAGCGGGTTGTCAACCGTTCCATCACCGTCGATGAACTCATCAGTTGGTTCGATCGGATCACATAGCTGGCCCCCACCAAACGAACATTCGAGGCCAAAATCGATCAGGTTGACTCCATTTTGGGCACCCTCCCAATACAGCCCTGAAATATCTAGAATTGCTTCACCACCCGAGTCGATCTGGTTATCCGTCAGCGGGGCAGGGGTGTCGGTAATGCTGCCGGAAATTAATATTGAAATGGTTTTGCGACCAGTGCCGGCATCGCTGGAATACGCCTCTGTAATCCAAAGATCTTTGGCGGGCCCAAAATCAATCGGTAAAACTGCCGGATTGGGGTCAAACAGGACCGCTTCCTCGAAATTGCCTTGATTGCCAGGTGGCGCAAGTATCGGAATCTCCAGATAAGCTTCATAGGTTGTGCCAACAGGCGACGCAATGGCCAACTGAACCAAGCCCGGGCCTAACAGGGTAACGATCGCCGCCAGGATCAGCGATCTAACCATACTGTAAAAGCTTGATTTCATAATTACCTCCTTTCGTGGCATCTGCCCGCTGAAACGGGGCAGACCCTGAATCGAAACATTTAAAATACCTCCCTTCATGACTGATACGCTTTTTACCTTAAGGAAAAAATGCTTAGCGCGACTAGTCAATTTTTCCATCCGGATCATAATTTTATGCCGAATTTAAAGGCTTTGCTCCAATTTAATTTTATTATGCAGTAAAATATAACTAGCACCTTGTCAACAATAATGTTGTAACTATTCTAAATTATTTAATAATTATTCTTCAACAATTGATTGCAGCTACTTTGGCAAGCCAGCTTAAATTATGAGTTTTATTAATTTATTGAATCAGGAATCTTGGTGCCGTCAACCTAGCTTTGAGCCCATGATGTGCTTTGGATGAGATCAATTCAGTAACTGACGATGCGAGCATTGATGGCCGTTGGCATTTTTTAGTCTGGTCAACTGTCAAGAAGATTAACGCTTTGCCGGACTATCCGGCTCAGTGAGCGGCAGGAAATGATCATTCGGCTGACATTTTATCAAAAAACGCCACGAAATAATTAATGGATTCCGGATTGCTCATGGAATCCAGATTGACGGCTTTTTCCACCGGGATACCGCTAAGGATTTTCTTCACCGGTACCTCGAGCTTTTTTGCATTTAGGGTGCGGGGAACATCGCTGACGGCGTAAATTTCATCCGGGACATGGCGCGGTGATAAGGTACTGCGAATTTTAGTGTTTATCTTTTTTTTGAGATTTTCATCCAATGCGACTCCGTCTTTGAGAACAACAAAAAGCGGCATCAAATACCCCCCGCGGGGCAGTTCCAATCCAATAACCAGACTGTCGTTTACTTCAGCAAGATCCTCCACCACAGAATAGATCTCACTGCTGCCCATCCGAACACCCAGGCGATTGATGGTTGAATCAGAGCGACCGAGAATCACCCCGCTGCCCCTGGCGGTAAACTTGACCCAGTCGCCGTGCCGCCACACTCCCGGATACATATCAAAATAACCGGCAATATAGCGTGCGTTGGCGGGGTCATTCCAGAGATACAGCGGCATGGACGGCATGGGCTCGGTGATGACCAACTCACCAACCTCGTCGACCAGTGCGCTGCCGTTTTCATCAAAGGCCCGGGCACTGACCCCCAGGCAGCGGCATTGAAGCTCGCCGGCTCTGACCGGCAACAGGGGGCAACTGCCCAAAAACCCGGTGCACGGGTCCGTACCGCCGCTGGTAGATCCCAGCAGGACATCCTTTTTGACCCGCTCATACACCCACTTGAATCCCTCAACCGGCAGGGGCGAACCCGTCGAACCGATGGCCTTCAGATGGGTCAGATCATATTGATGTCCCGGTTCCAGGCCCGCCTGCATACATCCGGTGAGATACGCCGCACTGGTACCCAAAAAGGTCATCTTCGCCCTGGCTGCAAGATCCCACACCACGTTCAAATCAGGATATCCCGGGCTGCCGTCATAAAGAATGGGCGTGGCCCCCTGCAGCAGGCTGCCCTGAAGAATATTCCACATCACCCAGCCGGTGGTGGAAAACCAAAAAAAGCGGTCACCCGGCTGAATGTTCATATGCAGCCGCGAAAACTTCATGAATTCCAATAGGATGCCGCCGTGTCCATGTACCAGGCCTTTCGGGAGTCCGGTGGTGCCCGACGAGTAAACCACCCAAAGGGGGTGATCAAACGGTACCTGCTCGAAAGTCAGCTCACCGCGCACCGCCATCATTTCGTCCCAGGTCACCGCCTGATCCAGTCCATCAGGCGTCGCATCCGGTTTTAAATAGGGAACCAGCACTGTTTTTTCCAGGGATGCAAGGGACCTTTGAAGTTCGCCCACGGCCGGCTGCAGATCAAAAGATTTGCCGCCGTATTGATATCCGTCTACGGCAAACAACACCCGGGGCTCAATCTGATTAAAGCGGTCAATGACACTGCGCGTTCCGAAATCAGGAGAGCAGCTGGACCAGGTCGCCCCGATGCTGGCGCAGGCCAGAAAGGCAACCAGGGTTTGCGGAATGTTCGGCATGTAGGCCACCACCCGGTCACCCCGTTTGACTCCCAGGTCCCGCAGGGCGGTCGCCACCGAACTGACCTGGTGATGAAAATCTTCCCAGGACAACTCGGTTAATGGAACCAGTTCGGATTGAAATATCAGGGCCGGTCGCCGGGAAGACATCTGCCGGAATACATGCTCGGCATAGTTCAGCTCTGCGCCCTGGAACCATTTTGCCCCCGGCATTTTACGTTCCGACAATATATGCGTGTATGGTTTTGAAGCCTTGATGTCAAAAAACTGCCAGAGGCATTGCCAGAAATTTTCAATTTCCGTGACCGACCATTCCCACAGGCTGTTATAATCTTTAAAAGATAGGCCCCGTTCTGATTCAAGCCATGTTAAAAACCGGGTGATGGTGGCCCGTCTTTTAAATTCTTCCGTGGGCTCCCACAGTACAGTGCCTTCCCTGACAGGTTGTGCTCCCATGGTATCCTCCGAAATGAAACAATAGCGTTTATCTCCTGAATTCACAAAATTGGACACGGATCTTCACTGATTAACCCGGACTTATGAGCCTTAAGCTCAGAGCTTGAGCCCTTTTACCATTTTATGAATTGACACACAAGGCCTGCCGTCACTATATTCAGCCTAATTAATCCGCATGAATACCAGTCCATTCTGCGAATTGGTGTTCTATATTCTCAGAATTGAGCAACAGATAGTCAACAATTTGGGATCCGGACCAATCCGGTTCCCATTGAAATGTCGGAAATCAAAAATGAAACCACCCATCGTCATCATCGGAATTGGAGAATTGGCGGGCGTGTTTGCCAGGGCTTTTTTGCGAAATGGCTATCCGGTGTATCCGGTCACCCGCAGCATGAATATAAATGAAGCGGCCCAAAATTTGCCGCGGCCTCAACTGGTGTTGGTGGCAGTTGCCGAAAAGGATTTTCGTGAAGTTATGCAAACCATTCCGGCTGGCTGGCGCAGCCAACTGGTGTTCCTTCAAAACGAGCTGCTGCCCCGCGACTGGGAGGCCTATGATATTGAAAGCCCGACCGTCATATCTGTCTGGTTCGAAAAGAAAAAAGGCATGGACCATCATGTGCTCCTGCCATCGCCGGTATATGGCCCCATGACCGACGTGATTGCAGCGTCGCTGGCAGGCATCGAGATCCCCTGTAAAATATTGAGCAGCGAAGATGAGCTGGTATTCGAATTGGTGCTGAAAAATGTATTTGTCTGCACCATCAATATCGCCGGCTTGATACTGCCGGAAGGGACCACCACCTCAACCCTGTGGGAAAAGCATCAGAAATTGGCGCTTGATGTGGCCGACGATGTAATCGATGTGCAGGAATTTGTAACCGGCAAAACCTTTTCCCGCGACCGACTCAGAGAAGGTTTAGTTGCAGGCATCAAGGGAGATCCCAATCACAGGTGCAAGGGACGCGCAGCGCCGGGACGTTTGACGCGTGTCGTTAAAATAGCTGATGAGGCCGGTCTGCAAATACCGATGATTAGAGATATCCACCGGCGTTTAATGGAAACACGCTTGATGAGTTAATTAGATCTCTCCAACAGCCCGCTGGCCTTTCTAATATTGTCCTGGGCGCTTTTATTGGCCGGATCGATTTTCAGTACTTTCTGCCATTCCAATATCGCCTGATCCAATTTGTCCTGCATGGCGTAAAGGACGCCCAGGTTATTGCGGGCTTCATAATCTTCCGGATCCAGTTCGATTAACTTTAGGTATTGTTCAATGGCCTCATCCAGCAGGCCTTGCTTTTGATAGATATTGGCAAGGTTGAAATGTGCATCTGCAAAGTTGGGATTTAGGGCGATGGCTTTGCGATAGCTGTCTGCCGCCTGGTTCAGGCTGCCCTGCCGGTCATAGATAACGCCCAAATTGTAATGGGCCTTGAAGTGATTCGGCATTATTTTCAGGGCCTGCCGGTATTCAGCAACAGCTTCATCCAGCAGCCCTTGCTCCTGGTAGGCCCGCCCCAGGCTGCCATGGGCAATGCCGCTGTCCGGAGACTGCTTTACCGTTTTGGACCACAAGGTCAGGCCATCTTGCCAGTCACGGTTGCGCGCAATCGTGACCGTCGCGTAAACGCCGACGATTACCAGGATTACCGCCAACGTTGCCAGGTGGACGGCAGCCGCCCGCTTGAACGCTTTGCTGAAAATGCCATACAGAATGCCGGCTGCCACCAGGCAGAACCCGATGATCGGGATATACAGATAACGCTCGGCCAGGGGATTGAAGATTTGAATTAAATTGTAGACCGGGATCAGTGTGATTAAAAACCACCAGATGCCGAAAAATATCGCTTTGAAACGCTTAAAGAGAAAAAAACTGCAAACGGCCAGTCCCGCGGTAACGACCCAACCGGCCAGATTGTGAAATTCAAAAAAACCCCGGGGATAGGAAAACACGTATTCGACGTTTAAATCATAGGGTGCAACGGCCAGTTTGACAAAACTGAAAATGTGGCTCGGCAAATAGAGCAGTCTTTCAAACAAGCTGCCGAAGTGCGGTTTAACCCCCTCTGCCGGATTGATGAAAACAACAAACCGCAGCAGCAGATAAAACAGGCCGATTACGGCATACCCCGCATAATAACGCCAGCGGCGTTGAACGGTGCTCGCGACATATTTTACGGACAGCGCCTGTGCCTTGCGCCCGTTGAATGTCAGGTCATAAAGCACGATGATCAGCGGCAGGGTAATCGCCATTTCCTTGGATAACAGGCCGCAGAAAAAAAACAGCAGCGATAAAATATATGTTGCGCCGGCGGCAGCTTTTTCCAGGGCCTTAACATAAAGGATTAGCGCCAGCAGGAAAAAAAAAGCAGCCAGCAGATCCTCATTAAAGGCGATGCAGTCAACCGTCTCGGTCAGGACCGGATGGCAGGCAAATAAGAGCCCGGCCGTCAAGGCTTTGAACCGGTCTCCCGGCAGCAAAGCGAAAAACAGATAGGCCAAAACGACGTTGAGCACGTGCAGCAAAACACTGCCCAGGTGAAAATAAAAAGGATTGGGCCCCGCCAACGCGTGGATCAGAAAATAAGAAAGTGTGGCCAGCGGCCGGTAGCTGGCTTCGCCGCCGGCGATGGTAAAATACGAATGGTTAAAAAATGACGGCAGGCTGCTGCGCAAATGCCCGATGTGCTTGTTTTCGACAATGACGGCATAATCATCGAAAACAAACCCGTTCGACAACGAATTGTAATAAACCGCCAGGCTGATGATAACCAGAACGGCGATAGAGGGCAGGGTGCTGGCGGCCAACCACGATGTGAATCCATGCAGTTGTTCGGCGGGTCCGTTTTGGGAGGATTGTTGTTTTGAACTCATGGCAAAGCGCTTATCATGAGATTAAAGTTAGATCAACGGGGTATATTGAATTCGGATTTCGGAATGCGGAATGCCAAGACCGACAACCGGATGCATGTTTCAGCTAAAACAGGATGATGATTGCTAAATTTTGAGCCTCGGATTCGACTCCTGCAATTGCGCTGTATTACGATGAGTGATATGCTAATCTTGAACTTCTTAACCTATATCAAGGAGAAATATGTACCATGCAAGAAAGCTGGAACAAGACGCTCGCCAAGATGACCTATGGCATCTATGTGCTGACCACTTTTCATGAAGAAGCGGTCAACGGCATGATCGCATCGTGGGTGTCACAGATTTCCTACGACCCGCTGTTGATCATGGCTGCGGTGCATCCCAATCGCTATTCGCATCGGCTCATCGAAAAAAGCGGCTGTTTTGCCCTGCACGTGATCGACCGGCAGCAAGGAGAATTCTTGTCCCGGTTCAAGGGGCCGGATCCGAATGCCAAATTTTTATCCGTTCAGTGGAAACGCGGCCAAACCGGCTGCCCGATCCTGAGCGAGTGCATGGCCTATCTGGAATGTGAGGTCAAGACCAGTTACAATCCCGGCAATCACACCCTGTATCTGGGTGAAGTGGTGGATGCGCAGTCATTTGCCGAAGGGACGCCCTTTTCTTCCATGGATTATCGCAGCGTGTATTTAGGAAAAGAATGAATTTCGATAAAATCGTAGATCAAATCAGCAGCGTAGTGCTGGGTAAAGAGGAACAAATTCGTCTGGCCCTTACCTGCCTGCTGGCACAAGGCCATCTGTTGATCGAAGACATTCCCGGCATCGGCAAGACGACCCTGGCCAAAGTTCTGGCCAAATGCCTGGGTTTAAACTTTCGCCGGATTCAGTGCACCAGCGATATGCTGCCGGGAGATATTCTGGGGGTTTCCATATTCGAGCGCAAGAGCAGTTCGTTTATTTTTCACGCGGGACCCATTTTTTCTCAGGTGCTGCTGTCAGATGAGATCAACCGGGCAACCCCCAAGACCCAGAGTGCTCTGCTGGAGGCCATGGAAGAGCGACAGGTAACGATTGAGGGCCAGACGCGGGCTCTGGAAAAACCATTTTTTGTGATTGCAACCCAGAACCCCACCGAGCAATCCGGAACCTTTCCGCTGCCGGAAAGCCAGCTGGACCGGTTTTTAATGCGCATCGATCTTGGCTATCCGGATCGCAGGGCCGAAAAGAAACTGCTCAAGCAGGGGGACACCAAACGCACCCTGGCCGGTTTGCAGCCGATGCTGACCAGCGATGATGTGTTAATCCTGCAGGAGCAGGTCGCCGGAGTGCATGTTTCCGATGCCCTGCTGGACTATGTGCAGGATTTACTGGAGTACACGCGCAATTCAGCCTGTTTTTACGTCGGTCTCTCACCGCGGGCCGGGCTCAATCTGCTCATGGCCGCCAAAGCCCGGGCTTTTCTGCACGAAAGAGATTATGCCCTGCCGGAAGATCTGCAGCAGGTTCTGCCCGGGGTTGTCGGCCACCGCCTGCGCTCCAAAGATGAAGGCCTGGAATTTTCCAGGGAGAAGCTGACATCCCTGTTGATGGAAGTGCCGGTACCATAGCCATGCAATCATGCAGAAAATTTTCTTGTTGAAATGGCATATAGCTAGAATCGAGTCCTTGAATTGAAAAAATTCCAAGCACCAAATAGCAAATCACAAATAATATCCAAATTTCAATAATCAATGACCAAAACATTCACCATTGTCTTATTGCCTCACTTCACAAACCCTGGTCTGCCTGAAACGATGCCAATGGCCCTGCCGTAAAATTATTGTTTGGAATCTTGAATTTCGGTCATTGTGATTTATTTGGAATTTGTGATTTGATATTTTCAACTTTTGACAGGTGAAACCTGAAACCTATATTCGAGACGCTGGCATCGTTTCTATGTCCGACAATCTAACACCCCTTCCCTGCAGCCTCAATTACAGACGGCTAAAAATCCGGCCGACCCGCTATGGCATTGTTTTCATCCTCCTGGTGCTGGGAATGTTTGCGGGTGCGGTTAACTACGACAACAATCTGGGGTTTTTGCTCACCTTTCTTCTCGGCAGCGTGGCTTTTGTCTCCATCGCCCATACCTATAAAAATTTACTCGGCCTCAAAATTCTATCCTGCAGCACCCAACCGGTTTTTGCCGGTGAGCAGGCAGGTTTCGAGTTTGCAATCGAAAATTCAGGCATCAATCGCCAGGGCGTCGGGTTTGCATTATTCAGGGGAAAACCGTCAACCCTGGATTTTATAAATGGATCAAAAAATCGTATAAATCTTAAAGTCCCCGCATCTTCAAGGGGAATACTCCGCCCGTGGCCGTTATTGATCTATTCTGATTATCCACTCGGGCTTTTTCGCGTGCAATCCCCGCTGCAGCTTGAAATTGAGTGTCTCGTCTATCCCCGGCCTCAAACCGGTGAGGCAATGCCGGTCGCCATAAGATCTGCAGCCGATGCGGACGGCGGCTTTAGCGGCTCCGGATCCGATGACTTTCAAGGCCTCAGGGGTTATGTACCCGGAGACCCACTGCAAAGAATTTCCTGGCGGGCGTCTTCCCGCGGGATAGGTCTGTTCACCAAGGATTTTGAGGGACGCTACGGGGAGTCTGTCTATCTAGACTGGTATTCGTTAAAGGGCCCGGATACGGAACAAAAGCTATCATTGCTGTGCGGTGCGGTTCTTAAGGCCCAGCAGCATAATTTAAACTACGGTCTCAAATTGCCCGGCAAAATGATCGATCCGGGTACTGGACCGATCCACAAAAATCGCTGTTTAAAAACCCTGGCACTGTTTTCTAAATAAACCGCATGAAATCAAACCAAAATATTGCTCCGCTGCTCGCTGCACTGGGTGTTGCCCTGGTGCCGCACACGCCGCATCTGCCGCTGTGGGTGATTTTATGGTGCGGGGCAGCCTGGGGTTATTTATTGTTGGCCACCACAT
>Ga0210064_1000143_pt1 | contig 33787 bp, 28 predicted proteins | sample Muzzi_CordC_D2_FD_185531 | JGI IMG/M metagenome (GOLD analysis project Ga0210064, IMG submission 185531) | Wetland microbial communities from San Francisco Bay, California, USA, that impact long-term carbon sequestration - Muzzi_CordC_D2 (SPAdes) | ecosystem: Environmental > Aquatic > Marine >... | reverse complement strand
ACAGTGAAGGACAGACGGTGGTCCTGGATCGCCGTTTTTTTCCGGACCGGCGAATCAGCCACATCGATACCAGGTGGGAAGACGACGAATAACCGGCCCGCCGGTATCCGGCCGCCACAGTCTGTAACTCTGCTTCGGCCGCGGGGACCGGAAAGTCGTACGCCGCATCGTCCGCTCCAGACCGTGCAAACCGCATCCTCGCGACGTGCTACCGACAGCGGGAGCACGCCCGCCAAGTGTTTCTGTCGGCTACCGTTCCCTGCACCGAAATTCTGTACATTCATTCCAGGGCAACGGGGCGGAAACGAGCTTTCCGGAAGTGCGCTAACCCAGCGTCAGCAAAAACCGGCAGCCCCGCAGGTAATGCCATGCCGCAGAGATTATTCACATGATCCACGACGGCCCGCAGGGTATGGCACAGACCCCGGGTTGCGCTTACCGCCCTACTTTAGCTCTATGCCCAGCCACTTCGTCCAGGCATCGAACAGCGGCCGGTCAACGGCGGCCACCGAGGAACGCGGTGCCAGGGTGCGGGTGAATACCGGTTCGCCATCCAGTGTCGTTGAATACCCTCCGGCCAGATGAAACACGAGATTGCCGGCCGCATAGTCCCAGAGACTGGAGCGCCCATGCAGGTACAGGTGGCCACGCCCGGCGGCCAGCCAGCACCAGTCCAGCGCCACGGAACCAAAACTGCGCTGCGAGGCATAGGGAATGTCGGTAACCAGCCGGATCGCAAGATCCCGATCAAGGCGCTTGAAATCAATCAGCCCGGTCGTCTGCCGGAGTTCGAGGCCCGACGCCGGCACGCTCAGGGGACGGTTATTCAGGAGCGCGCCCTGCCCACGGCTTGCGGCAAAGCACTCATCGCGTACCGGGTCGTAGACCAGACCGAGCACCACCTCCGCCTGTTGCAACAAGGCCAGTGACGTACAAAAAAACGGGATGCCGGCCACAAAGTTGCTGGTACCGTCCAGCGGGTCAAAACACCACACCGGTCGTTCCGCGGCGAGCAGGCGCGCCTGCTCAGCGGCCGCCATCTCCTCGCCGAGGAACACGGTATCCGGCCACTGCTGCAGCAACTGCCGGGCAACGCGCTCCTGCATGACCAGATCGGCCCGGGTCACGACACTGCCATCGACCTTGTGCTCGCGCTCGACCCTGGCAAAGCGTGGCAGCAGCTCTTCCCGTGCGGCGGGAACCAGTATGTCTTGCAGGGAGGACAGGGAAATCGCCATCGTTTACAACTCCGCGAATATGGTGCGCACTATCCCGCTATGTTGCAGCCTCTTCGAGGCAGGTTCACTCCGGAACCGCAACCTCGCCGATCACTGCCGAAATGTACCGGATATCATGCCGGCTCAGGCGACATTCCGGAACCAGCAGCACACATAACCACATGCCTGACATTATATTATCGCGATAATACCCTTATACTGACATCGCGCCGGCCGGTTTACAGCGGGGCATCCTCGCACCGGACCAGCCGCCGGTATTCCTCCCGGTCATGAGCGGAGGCAAAACGCTCGAATTGCGCAAGGATACGGGCGAGTTTGCGCATCCAGAGAATCTTCTTCATCTGCACCTTGTCGCGACGGGCATCGAGCAATTCCGTGCGCAGCGCTGCCAGTTGATTCTGGCCGGCAACCAGGTCCGGATAGCGTTCCTGTGCGAGGATGAACTGCTCTACAGCCGGCAGCTCTTGCACCATGATTTCCCGAAAACCCACTGTATACGGACTATGGATTGCAGGCCAGCGCATGGCCAGTTGCCGCTGGATAGTATTCCGGGCGGCACGTATCTGCTGCTTCAGATCCTGCCGCTCCTGCTTCAGTCCGGCAATCACCCCGTCAAGTTCCTGCAGCCTCGTTTCGGCTTCGGCGACCGGTGACGGGCCCTCCCCCGGCAATCCGGAGCGTGCCGCGATCTGCGCAGCGATGTCGCTGTAGACATTGTCAGGCTCGGGTGAAAAGGGTACCCACCGAAAATACCAGGGATGCCAGTGTTCCAGGTAATCCTGGCTGGTCGATCGGGAGAAGTCGACGCTCCAGGCATTTTCCAGGGTGAAGAAATGGGCTTCCCGCAGGGTAACCACCCCGTCACCATCCCGGTCGGGATTCCCGACCAGAGGGCTGCCGTCCCGCGCCTTGCCGTCCAGGGCACCGAAAAAATAGGACGAGTAATCCCGGTATTCGCCGGTCTCCACACTGTCAGTACAACCTTCCGATGCCAGGTCCTCCTGCTGCGCCACAAACCCGCAGCGCCGGCCCTCTGCCAGCCCGTTTTCCTCCTGTGCACCGTTATACATCAGCCGGGTAAAGGCACCCGAGAAACACTGGGGAAGCACGAACCGGACCGTGGCGCCGGGGCTTGCCTCCGACAGCAGCGCTTCCAGTTCCGTGACCGTAAGCCGTCTGCCGCCCCACAGCCGCAAATTGTTGTTATCGGTATCCGGTGCATAGGCGCCATGCCCCTGGTATATCAGTAGCAATTCATCTCCGGCCCGACTGCTGGCAAGGATCGTCTCCAGGGTACTGGTGACCGTAGCGTAATCCGATGGCCCGACAGCTTCGGCGATGCGGCTTGAATGATAGCGATAACCGTTTTCCGTTTCCGCGCCGAACACTCTCGCCAGCGGTTGATGGATCCCGGGTTCATCCGCTACCTGCGACCAGCTGCGCACGTCCACTCCGGCAGCGTTGCCATCGGTATACAGTGTATGCATAACGGCCGCGGGATGATGGCGCTCGATGATGTCCCGTATCCATCGGGTATTGAGTTCTATCGACACTTGGGATTCGTACGGCGTGGGTCCACCGCCAAACAGCAGCACCTGACTGGCAGCATACCCGGACCCGGGAACCGCGGTGATCACCAGAACCAGCATGAAATCACGAGCTGACATCGGGAATACCCACCCTCGTCGAATCGATACCCACTGCATACACTCCAGGACAACTCCAGGCCGACAGTCTCCCGCAGCCCTGAACGGATGATACTGGAAAACACCGGCCACAAGCCGATAATCGGGCCCCCGGCTCCGCACTTGCAATACCGGCAGGCAGCCTTGCCCCGGGGCTGAAGCGGCTCGGTCCCGCGTTTCTCCCGGGCACGCGCGGTCCGGTCAGCCCCCACACTGGCGGGCCTGACCGGTAACCATGCACCTGAAAAAACTTTCTCCTGTTGACGCCATACCCGGTGTGTCCCATCATGCCGTGAAGACTACCTGCAGAGCAGCGCACCGGATAACTTCATTGACCTACTGTCTTGCAATTACCGTCGGCAAGGGCCTGATCTTCGCCACCGATTCAAGGACCAACGCCGGCGTGGACCAGCTGAGCACCTACCGCAAGATGTTCACTTTCGGCACGCAAGGGGAGCGGGTCTTCGTGCTGCTGGCCGCCGGCAACCTGGCGACCACGCAGGCGGTCATTACCCGGATCGAACGCGATATCAAGCAAGGGGTAGCACCGGGACTGCCGGGAATAGCGGACATGGAAGAAGCGGCCGAATATGTCGGCCAGATCAGTGCGGCACAGCAGAAGAAGCACGTCACCACCGCGGCCGGGGCGAGCTTTGACGCCAGCGCCACGTTCATCATGGGCGGCCAGGTCCAGGGTGAAGACCCGCGCGTCTACATGATCTACCCCGAAGGTAACCATATCCAGGCAACCGAGCAGACACCCTACCAGCAGATCGGCGAAATCAAGTACGGCAAACCGATCCTGGACCGCATCATCCGGCGCGAAACCTCGCTCGAGGAAGCCGCGTTGTGTGCACTGGTCTCGATGGATTCGACCATGCGCTCGAATGCAACGGTCGGCCCGCCGATCGACATACTCATCTATGAAAAGGACAGTTTCAGCCTGCAGCGCCATTTCATTTTCAGGGAGAATGATCCCTATCTGCTCGAACTCAAGGCGGTCTGGGATGCGAAGCTGAAAGCCGCCTTCTCGGAACTGCACCGCTACAACTGGAACGAACCGCCGCCCGTCAGCGAGGAATAGCCGGGCGGCGGGTCATCCCGCCACGCTGGTGAATCCGACCAACGCGCTGCGGCGGAAGGCTCACGCAGGGAGTGCCGGTACACTATAGGAGGAACGGTCACCTGACCGTGATCAGATATCAGAACCATCGCGCCGGAAGACGGCGCTCCCACAGGGGACACCACGACCTGTAGATGCAGCATTCTGACCGCGATGCGGTGCCGTATCCAACCGTGGACTAACCGACCTGCTGCGCCGGTAAACCGGCCCCGGACAGGTCCCGGGAAAACCAGGTCACAGCAATCGCCTCGTGCACCCGGCCAAGCTCCAGCTGCAGGTCATCGATGACCTCATGCAGTCCGTGCGCGTAGAGTTTTTCGATGTCCGCCTCGGCCACCAGGCGCTGCAGCCGCAGCACCACGCGCAGCGGCTCTTCGTGGTTCATCAGTTGCTCCAGGCAGGAGTGGATTTCACCCAGCGAATGAGCGATGGCGCGCGGGAAGCGGGTATCGTGGAACAGAAAGGCCAGCACGCTGACCGGACGAATGCGCCGGCGCACGTACTGACGGTACATCTGGTGGGCGCTGAGGGAGCGCAGGATATGGGTCCAGAGGCGGTTCTCCAGGCGTTCCAGCTCGGCGCCGGGCGCAATCAGGGTCGCGGAACCCACATCGATGATGCGGGTGCTCATGTCGGTCCGCTCCAGGTTGCGGCCGATGCGCACGAACTGGTAGGCATCGCCGTGACTCATGGTGCCGGCCAGCAGGCCGGTGATCTGCTGGCAGCGCCCGGTGATCTCGGAAAGGAAATTGTACAGGTCCCTGGGGATACCGCGGCTGGCGAGCTTCTTGCGGGCATAGAGATAGAGTTCATTGACATGCTCCCATCCCTCGCTCGGCACCAGGTCACGGGTGGTGCGAACATTCTCGCGCGCCATCGCCAGACTCGTGATCAGCGCTCCGGGATTGTCCGGGGTGGACAGTACGTAGCGCATCACATTGCGTTCCCCCGCGGTACGGTGCCTGCGGGTGAACTGTGAGTGGCTGCCGGTGATATCGACCAGCTGCAGCCAGTCCAGGCCCACACCGGAGGGCAGGTCCAGCATCAACTGGGAATAGGCCCGGGTCAGCCGCGCCGTGTTCTCGGCCCGCTCCAGGTAGCGCGCCATCCAGTAGAGCCGTTCGGCTACCCGCGACAGCATGTCAGTGTCCCCCCGTTTGCAGAACCCAGGTATCCTTGCTGCCGCCGCCCTGGGATGAATTCACGACCAGAGACCCCTTGCGCAAGGCAACCCGGGTCAACCCCCCGGCGGTTACATAGGTGCGGTCCCCCTGCAGGATGAACGGTCGCAGGTCCAGGTGGCGGGGCTCGATGCTGCGACCGCAGATCGTCGGCGCGGTGGACAGCGACAGCGCCGGCTGGCCGATGTAGTTACGCGGTGTCCGCTGGATGAGCCGGGCGAATTTCCTGCGTTCGGCCACGCTGGCGTGTGGGCCAACCAGCATCCCGTAACCGCCCGACTCGTTGGCCGGTTTGATCACCAGCTTGTCCAGGTTGGCAAGCACGTATTCGCGCTCCTTCTGATCTGCGCAGCGATACGAGGGTACATTGGGAATCAGCGGGTCCTGGTCGAGGTAATAACGGATGATTTCCGGCACGTAGGTATAGACCACCTTGTCGTCTGCCACCCCTGCACCCGGTGCATTGGCCAGCGCAACGTTACCGGCGCGCCAGGCACGTAACAGGCCGCGTACACCGAGCGCCGAATCCTCGCGGAATGCCTCGGGATCGAGAAAATCGTCGTTCACACGGCGATATATCACGTCCACGCGCTGCAAACCGCCGATGGTCTTCATGTAGACGCAATCATCCTCGGCCACCACCAGGTCGCCACCCTCGACCAGTTCCGCACCCATTTGCTGGGCCAGGTAGGAATGCTCGAAATAGGCGGAGTTGTAGATCCCCGGCGTCATGACCACGATCTCCGGATAGTCCAGCGGCCGCGGCGACAGGGAGGCAAGCATGTCGAACAGATGCGCCGGGTAGTCGTCCACCGGCAGAATGTTGTGTTTGCGGAACAGTTCGGGAAACACCCGCTTGGTGATGCCGCGGTTTTCCATCATGTAGGAAACCCCGGAAGGTACGCGCAGGTTGTCCTCGAGGACATAGAACGTACCGTCGCTATCGCGCACCAGGTCCGAACCGCAGATGTGTGCCCAGACGTTGTGGCGCGGCGTGACGCCGACGCACTGCGGCAGGAAATTTTTCGAACTCTTGAGCAGGCTGGCGGGAAACACCCCGTCCGCGACGATCTTCTGCCCGGCGTAGAGGTCCTGGATGAACAGGTTCAGGGCGATGACCCGCTGCACCAGCCCGGCCTCGACCCGTACCCACTCCTTCTGCGGAATCACCCGGGGAATGATATCGAATGGCCAGGTCCGGTCGATATTCTCCCCTTCCGTGTAGACGGTGAAGGTAATCCCCATTTCCTCGATGGCCAGGTCGGCGGCACGCTGGCGGCGCGCCAGCTCCCGTTCGCTGAGCGACTGCAGGTAACTCGCCAGCCCGCGCGAGGCGGTCCGCGGGTGGCCGGGCGTACTGATCGTCTCGTCGTAGAAATCACCCGGCTGGTAGTTTTTCCAGTCGATCTTCATGAGTCTGTCCCGTGGCGGAGCGGCAGGCCCCGCGGCCGCTGCTGCGGTTTAACAGCACACCATCCTGGCAACAAATACCGGGAGTATAGGCCGGATCGCAAGGATGCGATATTACCGTGTGAAACCACCACGGGGCCTACTCCATCACCGCCAGCACCCTGGCGATACGCGCTTCCAGTGCATCGCGCTCCGCAACCGCCACCGGGCCGGTTCGGTACCACTGCGTCAACAGTTCCCGTAGCGGCGCGGAACCGGTATCCGCACCCTCCTGGCGGTGGCCCAGGGCATTGGCCAGACGTGCTACCTGCAGCTGCATGCGCGCTTCGGAAAACCCGGCCGGGGAGTCGATCCCGGCGGCGATTTCCAGTTGTAGACAAAGTTCCCGGCGTCGTTCCAGGTTGCCTGGCAGGGCGTCGAACAACTCGCTGCGGGCCGCTGCATCACCTGCGAGCGCCCGGCCGGCCAGCTCGAAGCGGTTGCGCACCCCTTCCTCCGGGCGTGCGTCCAGTGGTGCCAGCGCCTCCCACGCCTGACGGGTTTCCTCGACCAGCGTGTGGCGGGCTGCTTCCACCAGGATACTCTCCAGCACCCCGGCCTCGCGGCGGTCGCACAGCCGGGAACGTTCGGACAACCCCTGCTGTACCGCTTCAGAGGCGGCCCGCTCCTCCTGCCGCCGGCGACTGGTGAAGCGTTTCGCGAGCGCAGCGTAACGGGCTTCCAGGTCCCGTTCCCGCCGGCGCGGGACGGCTCCCATACCGGTCCACGCCTCCCTGGCCGCGGCAAAGCGTTGCATGACGCTGCGAAAATCCACCGCCGTGTTGTCCAGCAGGGCTTCCAGTTCCTCGCAGAGGGTCGTGCGGCACTCGAGATTCGCCTGGCGTTCGCCGTCCGCCGCTTCGCGTTCCTCTCTCACCCGGCTGAACACGGCATCACAGGCCTTCCGGAATTGCTTCCACAGCGCCTGTTCCACCGCTGGCGTCGCCTGCACGCTCGGTGACCAGTTCTTCTGTGCTTCCTTCACCTCGCGGCTGGCACTGCGCGGGTCCGCGGCCGCAGCCAGTTGCTCGACCCGTGTGATCAGGGCGCGGCGGCGATGCAGTTCGCGCTCCCGTTCCCGATCGAGATGGGACTCCAGGCGTTCGAGCACCGCGCGGTAGTCTTTCTCCAGAGCCTTGCGCGCCTTTGTCGGCACCGCCCCGATACGCCGCCAGCGCTCTCGGGCCGAGCGCACCTGGCGATCCGCTGCGCGCCAGTCGACGTTCTTCCAGTCCGTGTCGCGCTCGAAGGTATCCAGTTCGCGGCACAGCGCCTGCTTGCGCTCGAGGTGCGCGGCCCGCTGTTGCGCCTGCTCCTGCCGTTCCTGGCGATACGGCGCATAGGCCCGGGTGCAGGCCTGATCGAAGCGCTGCCAGAGTGCCTCCCGGGCCGGGCCCTCGGCACGGTCGATACGCTTCCAGGACTCCCGGGCCGTACGCACCCGGGTGGCGATCTCCGCCACCGGTAGGGCGCTGCCGTCCAGTGCCTCGATTTCGCTGCACAACCGCTCCCGGGCATTTCCGGAGCCCCAGTGTCGCCATTCGCGGAGTTGTTCGAGCCGCGGCTGCATGCGCTGCAACCGTCTGCGCAAGGCGGCCCGCTTGCGCTCATCGCTGCCCTGCGCAATTTTCAGCCGGTGACGGATGCGGTCGCGCAGGGACAGGGCGCGTTCGAGTTCACCCTCCCGGAGCGCCCCATCCATATCGGCAAGCAGGCTTTCCGTCTCTTCCAGCGCCTGAATGCGCCGGCTGGCCTGCTGCTTGAGCCGCTTGCGCAGCGCGTCCCGCCGGACTGCGAACTCCTCCTGCAGCGCTGCGGCCAGCCGCGGTGAAGATGGCGGCTCAAGCCGCGCCCAACGCTGCTCGAATTCGCTGACACGGTGTTCGTCGAGCTCCGCCGGCTCGGCAAGACACTCGGCAGCCCACGCTACCAGATCGCGCAGCGGAACGCAGCGTGCCTGGTCTTTCGCCAGACGCCCGGCGGTCCCCTGAACCTGTTTCACCAGACCTGAAAAGTGCTGCGCCAGGGGGGCATCGTCCTCCACCACCGGTTCCAGTGCCTGCCAGCGACCGACAGCCTGTGCCAGCGCCGCAAGCAGGCCCTCGGCGGCCGGTGGTTCACCTCCCGCGTCCTCCCGGGTGCCGTCCAGCAGGCGTTCGAGTTCATCACACAGGGACCGCCTTTCGCTCATCGCTGCCGCAAACCGTTCACTGGCCGCCTCGGCCTGCTGTCGTGCCCGCACAAAGCGCTCCGCGACCCGGGTTTCGGCCCCGTACTGCAGCGACTCCCACCGCTTGGTGATGCGCCGGATCAGCCATTGACTGTCTTCCCCCGGCGGGATCGCAGCCAGCCCCTCCATCTCCGAGCACAGCCGCTCCGCGGCTTCCTGCTCCGCCTGCGCCCGGCGGTAGTCCTCCAGGCGTTCCCGCGCCATCCGGCTGACCTGCTTGTCCTTCTTGCGGGCATCCCGGGCCACGGTTTCCCATCCCTGCGGGTCCCCGATGCGTTCCAGTGCCGCACGCCGCACGGAAGCCACCGGATCGTCGATGGCAATGGCGCACAGTATTTCGGTATCCTGCACGACTTCGAGCGCCGCGCTGCGGATCTCCGCTGCCTGCGCCTCGCGGGCCAGGAAGGTGCACAGTTCGGGAGAGGGCGCATGCTGCAGCGCTGCCAGCCGCGACGCCAGTGGCGCTCCTGCCTGCAGCGGCTCGGCCAGTACGTCCCGCAGACGGCGACCCGCCGTCTGCCGCAAATCGGTTTCCGCTTCCGTACCAATCAGCTCCGCGAGCAGCTCGGGATCGGTCAGCCGCTCCACAGCACAGCGGCGCACCCCGGGGTCCTCATCCATGCAAGCCGCCTGCGCCAGCACCTCCGGCGGCGCGGCACCGGAGCTCAGCGCCTGGCGCCGGATGCGCGGATCGGCGTGCTCCCACTTGGGCTTGAACAGATGAGTAAACATATGCCGGTTATGATATCCGATAAAAAAGGGGACATTCTGCTTTTTCTCGCCGGTCCGCTGCAGACCGGCACGAAACGCCACTGGCATAAATCAGCAGGGATTGGAGAAAGAGCGGTCTACCTGCACGGACGTACCCGAAAACCACCGAAACGGGCCCACTTGCAAGGGAGACGCGCTAGAATAAGGCAAATCATCATTAAAATATTCCTGAGCCAGTTAAAAAGGGAGGCATCTGTGACCGCAAACAATCATTCGAAAACACCGCAGGCCCGGGCGATAAGGGGAAGGCACCGCCGCTATGCACCCGGAATCTTGGGGCTGCTGTTCTGTCTGGGTATTTCACCGGCGTACGGTGCAGAAGTCATCGATGCCGTACTGGATGGTAAATTTCACGAGAAACTCGAGGCCGATGTCAACGTCAGCGGTAATATTATCGTCGGCGTCATGATTTCCTCGGCGCATCTGGGTCTGACCAGCGACGCACTGGCAATCCTTCCGTCCGGGGCGAGTACCACCCAGGTCTGTCTGAAAATCACTACGCGTGACGGTGCCTATACCTCCGAAAACCTGTTCATAGGGAAAGGTGATCCAAAAGACATCCTGCATCTGCCCTACCAGTCGAAGTATCTGAAGGTCCTGAACAGCTATCCCAGCGATGCTGGCAACGTGGCAATCACCGCGACGTCGGGCGAGTGCAGTCAGTCGAAAACGGCGGATTATTACCTGCCGGGGCGTCTGGACAGCGACAATCAGCTGCCCGATACGGAGGGTATCAGAATCTACATCAACGGGTTCGATGCCACCGATGTTTCCTACCAGCTAAAGGGGGCCCAGGAGTGGCTGCCCGCGGAAGACTGCGATTATATCGAGGAGGGCCGGCACACGGCCTACAATTTTGCCTGCGAAATCGCGGAATTCCCGGAAAATGTCGCCACGCCGGTTAGCGTGAGGATCCTGCGTGAAGTCTACGGCAGAGACCTGGAACCGGTGACATTCAAGATACTCGCTGTGAAATCAAAATAGGAAGCGGTCTGTTGCAAGGCGATCACCAGGACGCGACCGGCGTAGCGCAACCACCGCCCCCGGCGACCGGGCCGGACGCTTCGGCCACGACCGCAGGGCTCGCACCCGCGGCGCCGGGTCGCAGAGACCCGGCACGCACAGCCGGGGGTTCCCGCTTTAAATGGCCGGTCGCCCGCATAAAACAACTGCTGTTCGGACTGGTTCTGCTGGCACTGTTGTCAATGGGACTGATGGCGGCAAGGAGCCTGCTGCATCCACCGCTGTGGATCTTCAGTGCCAAGGCAAAAACCGGCGTGGTCGAACTGGTAACCCCCGAAGACAAGGAGACCAGGTGGCGCATCAACGGGGCCGTCATCTGCAGCCGCGGGGAACTCGCCGCAACTTCAGCGGCAATCATTCAGGCACGGCTCGCCGACACCACCTGCGGGAGCGAAGCCTGGACCGGCTATCGCTTCCAGGATCCCGAGCTAACCCTGATACTCAAGGGCACGGTACACGTCACCCTGGAGCTTGCCCGGGACCACCGGCTGTTTATTTCCCTGCGCCAGCGCAAGCCGAAAAAAGGGCCAGACGGCAGGAAGAGCGGGGCAATCCTGTCCTTCAGCGACGACACACCCGACATCGAACTGGTGAAAAACGGCGCCCTCAAGGTCAACCTCATCTGGTCAGGCACGAACCTGCCCATACCCGACAGTTACACCGATCGCATTTTCCCCTTCTCCGGTATCACCACCATCGGCCGGGATATCAACTGGACCGGCACCAGCCTGCTCGTCGAGGGCACTATCCAGGTCTATACCTCCGATGATTCACCGGACAAGCGCCAGCTCGTCGATTCAGCGGAGCTGATGCTGGGAGACCAGATTCGTCTCCTGGATTTCACCCGCGGCGATGCGCGGATCTCTCCCAAGGGATTCGTGCGTTATGCACCGGGCAGCCCGTATTTCGACGTGGTCGCCTTCGGTGCGGCGGACCGGGTGCGCATCGAGCGCTACGGGGAAAACGGCTATGACTTCAAGCCCGGCATGATCTCGCAACTGACCCACGATCCGATGCTGATCTGGCTACTGTCGTTTCTTATCGCAGCAATCGGATTGTTATCCACGATTTCCGGCATGCTCGAACCAAAGGAAGAGGAATGAAAATAACGGAAATACCGGTGGCACGCCTGATAAAGCTGCTGCTGTTACTCATCGCCGGCCCGCACCTTTGCCTGGCGCAGCAGGCGCTGGTGCGCAGCTATGCCGACCCGGCGCTATCCATCGGGCAGGCCTACCTCACGCACTACGGTGACCGTTGTATCGCCCTGCTGCCCACCCATGTCGCCACGGAGGCGGGCACCCCGGCGTTTTTACTGGAGGGCAATGCGCTGCTGGGCGAGTCGGATGCCATCAGCGACCTCGGGGACGATGTCAGCGTCGCAGTGGTCAGCGGCAGTGCCAGCGGGGACTGCGGTTACAGCATGTCCACGATCAGCCGTGCGGTCAACGACCTGATTCGCAACCAGGGGCTCGCCACCCTGCGCTCGGTCAACGGCGACGGCAGCCTGGCACGCATGGCGGTGGCCATCATCGATGACGATGGCAGCACCTACCTGCGCGTGCGTCCCACCAGTGACCGGATCCAGATCCGCAAGGGGCACAGCGGCAGTCTGCTCATGATCCGCGACCAGCCCGTCGGTATGCTGCTTTCCGTGAATGCGCGCCATGGCGTGGGCAAGATCTTGCGCTTCGACGCCTTGCTGTCGCGCGCCGAGGCGCACCTGGCGGGGGACGCGCGCCCGGATACCGCCGTTTCGTCGGCCGATACGACCGGTGCAGCGCACGGAGATCTGGCCGCGGCCGCCAACGGCGGCAGCATCACGGGGTGGAACACCCTGCCGGTCGACGCCGAACATCGCGCCGCCAATCTCGTCGGCAGCGATACGGCGCCGTTCTGGCGTACCCGGGTGGAAGCCTGGCCAGCGGAGGTCGAAGTGGATCTCGCCGGGGAGAAAGTGGTCATCAACCGGATCGAGCTGGACGGTAACGGCATCCCCGATCCCGGTGAACTACCGAACCGGGTGGAGATCTTCGTCAACGTCGGCAGCGGGGAAAAAAGCTGGCGCTCACTGCTCAGCCGCGAGGCGGAGTACGATGCCAAAGGCGTCGCCGTATTCACCCTGGCCCCGACCTGGGCGCGTCAGGTCAAGATCGCGGTCGGCGACAGCCGTGTCAGTCCCGGCACAACCAGCCTGCGGCGCATCCGGATCAGCGGCCCCTGACTCAACGGATCTTGCCGGTAGCCAGGAACTCGAGATATGCGCCCGAATAAACCGTGACCTTGCCGGTGACGGCGTCATCGTCCTTGAGTTCCAGCACCCCGCTGCCACGCCCCCACACATAGGTCAGGTGGGTACCGGTCACTTCGCCCTTGAAGCCGGCTCTGCCGCTGAACGTCCCCGCCTTGCGCTCCTTCTTGGCCAGTTCCAGCACCAGGGCGTCTCCGTTCTTGGCCAGATAGGCCTTCGATTTTTCCTGGATTTCCTGGGCTGCGCTGCTGTCCACGGTGAGTTCCAGGTGAATGCGGTCCAGGCTCATGATGGCCTCCTGGAACGCGGCCGCCTGCAGCAGCGAGTCGGCACTGGCCAGACCCGCCTCGACGGCCACGGCATGCATCGTGGGATCGCCGTTTTCGATCATCAGGCCGAAGGCGGCCAGCCGTACGTTTTGGTCCGGTTCCTCGTTGAGGATCTTCTTCAGCTTTTCGGTTTCCTGTGCCTGCGCACGCGCCTTTTCCAGAATACTGTCGATGGATTCCTGTGCCTGCGCACCACCTGCTGCCGTCATAGCGGACACCAGCGCCACTACGACCATAAAAACGTGCCTAACACCCATTAGGTTTCTCCCCTGGTTTCATTATTCATCTCCCTGTCGAGACCGTCGATACCCTGTCCGCACCGATTATGCCTTATTTAACGGCAGGTATCATCGGACCGGACAGCCGGCTGCCTGGCAGGCAAGACGGATAATGTGCGGCGCCGGCGAATCATCGGGTACCCGGGAAAATACCGGAGCGCTCTCCTGACCGTGACGATGTCCTGCCTCAAGCGCACTGCAGGATGATGCACCGGCACAGCAGGGATCCCCCCGCGCCGGCCCATGCACAACACCACCGGCGGTCAATCCAGCAACTGGCGTGTCAGGTATTCCCATTCCGCTTGCAGTGTCATGTCCTCCGGATACACCGATCCGGCCTGCCGGTGCCAGTAGCGGGCATTCCACTCATCCCCTTCCTTGCGATGCAGATAGGCATGGATGCGTACCGCCCTGCGGTCATGCAGCTGCTGGACGATTTGGTGCGCCGCGTCCCAATCCCCCTGTGCATCATGCCAGAGCGCCTGCAGGCAGGGCCCTGCTTCCCCGGGACAGGTGCCGGCAGCGAGGCTTGCGACGAATTCCCGGTAGTTCATGATGATGGCTGGTGCAGTGCTTCCGAAGGTGACTGTGCCGTTTTCATTCAGAAACGGATGTCCCGCATCAGGGTTTGCGAGCGCTCCTGCACCGGGAAATGGCGCTCGATAAAGGCCTCGCTCCATTTCCCGTTATGGGCGCCGGTTCCGATGCTGTACACCAGTGTTGCGCGCACCGGCCAGGTCCGATTCACAGCAAACGCCGGAAACCGCCGGCGGATTTCCGTCTGCGGCACATAGATGCGGATATTACTGGTCTCCCCCTCCAGATAAAATCCGGAACCATCCAGCAGTACGGGGGAAGCCGCCGGCCCGGATGGCATGAGTTCAAAGCGCAGTTCGTAGGGGTGCGCATGTTCCCCCTTGAATTCCGGAATAATATCGAAGTCGCGACCGTTGCCGTTGCGCTCGATACGGAAGCCGGTCAGGCGCACCCGGCCTTGCCGGTACTCCTGCTTCATTCGCTCGATGGTTGCGCGATCCTTGCCGATTTCCTCCGTGACCCGTTTTTCGCAATTCGATTCCGAATACCCCCAGCTCGACGAGAACAGGGCCCAGCGCCGCCGGACCTTGTTGCACAAGTCGACATCGCGAAACCGGATCGCGGCCTCCTGGTAGCACTGCGAGCGCACGTAATAGGAGCGGTAACCCTCGGGATTGAGCCACAGGCCGGATTGATATTCCCCGGCAGCGACTGCCTCGCACTTGCGGACCGCAGCCGTACGCTGCTCGTCATAATCATTGCCCGCCGCCGACAAGGTAGGCAGGAGTAGCGCCGCAATCACTATCCAACGTGCGTTCAATCGCCGATTCCTATGTAACTCGCCCGCACATACCTTGAAGGCGGACCCGGGTCGGTGATGTTTACGAAGTCTGCCGGGGTGTAAGTAAAACTTATCATTCTTTAAATTAACGGTTAGCGATTGTCCTGCTGGTTCAGGCCCAATCCGGCTTTGCTTCCTGATCGGCCCGGTACAGGCGCACGGGTCGCGCCAGGCCGCGGAGTGCGACCTCGCCCACTTCCTGGAAGCGGACGGTGGTCCCCGCCGCCGTGGCCAACTCGTCCCGGGGCAGCGCCATCGCAGCCCCGGCTCCAGGACGGCGCATATACAGGTCAGGTGATTGTTTTCGTCCGGCATGGATTCGGGACTGTCCGGCGCGCAATGGTACCTGAAGCAAGATCTCGCAGGTTGGTTTGATGAGGATTGTAGTTGGCGCAGGGTGGCCACGCCATCGTGATCGTACAACCTCTCCTGCGGATCGTGGATTCCCCCGTGGGCACCGTCCTCCGGCGCGATTGGGAAGGTCCCGCATCGCGGTCAGTACCCAAAAGCGGACGTAAAAAGACCGTTTATGCCCGGAACGGGTGCTCCACAGCGGGATTGTGGCCCAGTCGGTACTGCGCCCCCGGGAGCAGAGTATTTATATATTTCTTTGTTATTACATATAGTTATCAAACCTCCCTGTACTTCAGGACAATTTACGCATGCCGCAAACACCCCTACCCTGAGAACTGGAAACCCGATTACGGATGACCGCCAGCACCCGGGGTACAAGCGATCACTACCGGGCGGGATTGCCCTCATATCCGGAGATCAAGGCATAACCGGCAACTGCCATGAAACCAGCATCGAACACCCTCCTGCTTGTCAACCGCCACGCACAGGTCCGGAGCATCGAACTCGATCCGCGACGCACTACCGTCCTGGCCGTGAGCCTCATCCTCGCCGTCTGCGGCATCCTCTTCTTCTGCGGCTATCACTCCGGCATCCGTACCGAGGCCGGTAACCGGTTATCCGGGATCGTCGAGCTCCGCACCCTGTTCCTGCTGCAACAAACGGAAATTGCCCGGGTTCGCCAGACAGCCACGGCCAACCTGGATGCCCTCGCCCTGCGGTTGGGTGATATCCAGGCACAGCTACTGCGACTGGATGCACTCGGTGAACGGCTTGCAAGCCAGTCCGGTATCGATGCGGATGAATTCGACTTTAGCGTCCCGCTGGCCGGCAGCGTACCACTCAATACCGCTGCATCGAACATGACTGCCATTCCGGATTTTCTCGACAGGATCGATGAACTGGCTGTGGAAGTGCAAGAGCGTGAAGCCAGACTGGCGGCACTGGAGCGGTTCGTCATGGACCGGAACCTGCGCGAGCGCATCATCCCGTCGGGAAGCGCGGTCGAACACGGTTTGTTGACCTCGAAATACGGCAGGCGCATCGACCCGTTCACCGGCAAACCGGAGCAGCACAAGGGCATCGACGTTGCCGCCAAGGAAGGCTCCCGCATACTGGCCCTCGGTGACGGTGTCGTGACCTGGTCCGGGGAACGCCCGGGCTATGGCAACCTGGTGGAAATCAACCATGGCTATGGCTATGTCACGCGCTATGGCCACAACCAGCAACTACTGGCCAACATTGGCGATATGATCAGCAAGGGACAGGCGGTTGCCCTGATGGGGTCCACCGGCCGCTCGACCGGCCCTCACGTACACGTTGAAGTGGTACACGACGGACAACTGGTCAACCCGGCCAATTACCTGGACATTCTGCAATCCGCCATGGGCGTCCGGTGCAACGACGCGGGACATAGCTGTACGCGTACCGCGGTTGGCAATGGAGGCGAATAATCGCACCGGCTACCGGTCATCACCCCTGCACCGCCTTGCTGGCCGGTAGCAATTTTTTCAAGAAAACCGCGCTATTGATCGCTAAGGTCTATATACCACGGTCCCGGAAGGAGGTGTATTTACCATGAAATTCGTCTCCACCATTGCTCGACTGCTTGCCTGCCTGCATGTGATCACGATGCTCGGCCTGGTATCCGGCTGCGCGACCACACCGCTGGCACCGCAGGACAAGGCAGTATTGGTAACCGCAGCGGATTTGCAAGACGCGGGTGCCGACCTTCCGCTTGCATTCGCCGAATTCGAGCACGACCGGAAGACCAGCCGCATCGACGGTGGTGTAGAAATCGAGTACCAGTTTGATGCCCGCGATACCGGCGCTGGCTATCCGTATATCTTCGCCACCATCAACCGGGAAACCACCAGCAGCTCCGCAGCTGCCGCCTACGGCGCAGTGAAAGCCGGTCTCGGCCTGGCAGATCTCGATGCACGCGATGACAGCGGGCGCTTCCACTACGGAGACTGGTCCTGGTTCGGCACCCTGTTCTTCGAGGGAGAACCGCACGGCTTCGTATTTACCATGCGCGACGACCTGACCGTCTACACCCTGATGATCAGCGGTTTTCCAATGGATGTCGATACGATGTGGGGACAGCTTGTCCTGCCGCGACTCGAAATGCTGAGCCTGGTGGAACGCAGTGGGCTTAATTAAGGGGATAGCCCATCTCCCGAAGGAAAGCCGCTGCAGTGAATGGTTCGCCAGGGAAAAGGCCGGCTGGGACAGGATTCTGTTCCGCCTGCTTACCAAAGCTTGACTACAATTACCCGCATGGCACACCTGTCATTCACGCCTAACCTCGCCCGCCTCACCCCCTGTCCCGATGCGGACCTCCCGGCGGCGACCATCGCCCAGCTCTTCGAACGCTACTTTTCGGAGTGGCCCGGGGTGCGCAGCTATGTGCTGGACGATCAGGGGGCGGTGCGCAAACACATTCGGGTGCTGGTGGACGGGTTGAACCTGCGCGACCGCCGGCAGCTCAGCGATGCGCTGGCAGCACAGAGCAAGGTGTTCGTGTTTCAGGCGCTGTCGGGTGGGTAATGCCATGGCAGACCGGTTGCTGGTCGGCACCCGCAAGGGGCTGTTCATCATCGAGCGCGGTACGACCGGCTGGGATATCACCCGTGCCGCGCTGCTCGGCGACCCCGTCACCATGGTGCTGGTGGACCGTAGCGGTCAGCTGCACGCCGCCGTGGAACACGGCCATTACGGGGTGAAACTCATGCGTTCGCGCGACGACGGCGAGATCTGGGAGGAACGGCCGGTTCCCCGCTATCCGCCCGCCCCGGCCGGTGAAGCGGATAGCGATCCCGTACGGCAAACTCCAGTGCCCTGGGATCTCCAGCGCATCTGGTCGCTCGAATGCGGTGCGCCCGAACGGCCCGGGGAACTCTGGTGCGGCACCCTGCCGGGCGGGCTGTTCCACTCCACCGATGGCGGCGATTCCTGGCAACTGGTCGAGAGTCTCTGGCGGCACCCCGACCGCAAACGCTGGGCCGGCGGCGGGGCGGACTACCCCGGCATCCACTCCATTCTGGTCGACCCGCGCAACGCCGATATCCTGCGCATCGGCGTCTCCTGCGGCGGGGTGTGGGCAAGTTTCGACGGTGGCGCCTCCTGGGAGTGTTACGGTGAAGGCATGCGTGCGGCTTTCCTGCCGTCGGACCAGGCCTATGATCCGCAAATTCAGGACCCGCACCGCGTGGTGCAATGCGCCGCCGCTCCAGACCGCCTCTGGATTCAGCACCACAACGGGATCTTTCGCAGCACTGACGGCGGGCGTCACTGGCAGGAGATCGAAACGGCACAGCCTTCCTGCTTCGGCTTCGCGGTCGCGGTACATCCCGGGAATCCCGACATCGCCTGGTTCGTGCCGGGAGTGCGCGACGATGCCCGATACGCAGTCGCCGGCCAGGTGGTGGTCAGCCGCACGCGTAACGGCGGCCGGAGTTTCGAGGTGTTGCGCACCGGGCTGCCCCAGCGCCATGCCTACGATCTCGTCTACCGCCACGGGCTGGACGTCGATGGCTCGGGCGAACAACTCGCTTTTGGCAGCACCACGGGCAACCTCTGGATCAGCGAGGATCAGGGTGCGGGCTGGGAGCAGATCAGTGGTTTCCTGCCACCGGTCTACTGTGTACGGTTCATGTAGCCGGATGCAGGCAAACCCGGTGTGGAATACCGGCAATGCCGACCCGGGGTAATTGCAACAAGCGCAATAGCGACGGGTGCATCGCAGCGCCGCTTGCCAGGCCCGCCATGGCCATATCCCTTATTGAAGCAACCTTGCTCAGGTCATGCGGTTTCGAAACAACCATCCCGCCAGTGAAAGTGTCACGACGGCAATAATCGCCATGGGCCAGTACTGGTTGAACAGTAACTCATAGGAATCCCCTTCCAGGAAAACGCCGCGCAGAATCACCATAAAATAGCGCAGGGGATTGATCAGGGTCAGCTGCTGCACGAGTTCCGGCATGTTGGAAATCGGTGTCGCAAATCCCGACAGAATGACCGCGGGCACCAGGAACAGGAAGGCGCCGAGGATACCCTGCTGCTGGGTGACGGCGAGCGAGGAAATCATCAAGCCGATACCGACGGCCGACAGCAGGAACAGGAACATCCCGAGATACAGGGCGCCGAGACTGCCGCGCAGCGGCACCTCGAACCAGTAGATAACCATCAACAGAATGAAGGTGCCCTCGATCAACCCGATGAGTATCCCGGGGAGGGACTTTCCAATCAGGATTTCCACCGGCCGCAGCGGTGTCACCAGCAACTGATCGAAGGTCCCTGCCTCGCGCTCGCGGGCCACGGACAAACCGGTGACGATCGTGGTGATCACCAGTGCCAGCAAACCCACGATGCCCGGCACAATGAACCAGCGTGACAACAGGTTTTCGTTGTACCAGGGACGTATCTGCAGGGCGGCGGGCGGTTCCGGCCGGCCGTGCTGCCGGGACCAGTCAATGCTGAAATCGGTGAGGATGGTGCGCAGGTAACCCAGTGCCAGCAGTGCCGTGTTGGAGTTGCGGCCGTCGATGATCAGCTGCACGGGTGCGGTTTTTCCGCGTTTGAGATATTCGCTGAACCGCGGCCCCAGGTGCAGCACCAGCAGTGCGTCCTGGTTATCGATCACCGGCGCGATCTGCGCGTCGCGATCGAGCTGCGCCACCAGGTCGAAGTGCGGCGAGCCGGTCAGTCGCGCGACCAGGTCACGGGACGGCGCGCTGCGGTCCTCGTTGTAGACGGCAAACGGGATGTGATTCAGATCAAAAGTCGCGGCGTAGCCGAAAACAATCAACTGGGCAAGCGGCGGGCCTATCAGCACAATGCGGCTCTTTTTGTCCCGGAGGATGGCCAGCAGCTCCTTGATGGCCAGCGCAACAATACGCCGTAGCGTGTTCATGCATCCAGCCGCTTGTGTGTCTTGCGCCACGCCAGTCCAAGGAAAACAACCATCATCACCGCCAGCGCGGCGCTGTTGCCCAGCACGATCGGCCAGATGTCGCCGGCCAGGAACAGGGTCTGCAGGATCGTCACATAATAACGGGCCGGAATGAGGTGGCTGATGACCTGGATCGCTGCCGGCATGGAACCGATCTGGAAAATGAATCCGGACAGGATAAACGCCGGCAGAAAGGTGACGAGGATCGAAATCTGGCCGGCCACGAACTGGTTTCTGGCGACCACCGAAATCAGCAGCCCCATGCCCAGCGCCACCAGCATAAACAGCGCCGACACCGCGGTCAGTGCCCAGAAGGAGCCGCGCAGCGGCACATCGAACAGCCACAGTGCCATGACCACGCTCAGCAGCATGCCACCCATGCCCAGAATGAAATACGGGGCCAGCTTGCCGACCATCAGCTCGCCGTTGCGGATCGGCGTCACCATCAAGGCTTCCATGGTGCCGCGTTCCCACTCGCGCGCGACCACCATGGAGGTCAGCATGGCCCCGATCAGGGTCATGATCACGGCGATCAGACCGGGCACCAGGAAGTCGCGGCTGCGCACTGCGGCATTGAACCAGATGCGCGGTTCCAGCGCGACCGGCTGCGCCAGTTCGACGCCCTGCGAACGTGCATAGCTCTCCAGCCAGGCCTGCCAGACACCCTGGATATAACCTTCTGTTATGCGTGCCTGGTTGGCATCGACGCCATTGACGATGACGCCAATCGGCGCTGCGCCCCGTGACAGCAAGCGCGCGCTGAAATCATTGCGCAGCCAGACAATGCCGAATACGGCGCGTAGATCGAAGGCCTGTTGCGCCGCCTGGATGCTGTCAAAGGCTTGCGGAGCAAAATATTCCGAGCGCCGGAAGGCGCCGACCAGACTGGCACTGGTGGCGTCCGGTTGTTCCACCACCATGGCCAGCGGGATATGCCGTGCATCCAGCGATACGCCGTAACCGAACAGCAGCAACAGCACCAGCGGCATGACGAAGGCAATGGCGATACTGGACGGATCGCGCAGGATCTGCAGGCTCTCCTTGCGGATCATGCCGGCGAGGCGCATGCGAGCGGCGGCATCTCTCACGCCGCGGCCTCCTTGCCACCCTGGTGGGCCTCGATCAGGCCGATGAAGGCATCCTCCATGGTCGGGTCCGGATGTGCGTCACTGCGAAAGCGCGACTTCATGTCCACCGGCGTCCCCTCGGCCAGCACCTCGCCTTCGGCCATGATCACCAGCCGGTCGCAGTAGTTGGCCTCATCCATGAAGTGGGTGGTCACCAGCACCGTAACGCCCGATTCGGCAAGCGCATTGATGCGTTGCCAGAATTCGCGCCGTGCCAGCGGGTCGACGCCCGAGGTCGGCTCATCCAGGAACAGGATATCCGGCTCATGCATGAGCGCAGCCGCCATCGCCAGGCGTTGCTTGAAGCCCAGCGGCAGGTCGCGGCAACTGGCATTGGCGTAGTTCGCCAGTTCAAACACATTCAGCGCCCAGGCAATGCGCTGTTTGCCGCGCGCCCGATCGAGACCGTAAGCACTGGCAAAAAAACGCAGGTTCTGCAGCACAGTGAGATCCACATACAGGGAAAATCGCTGCGCCATGTAGCCGAGCCGCGCGCGGGCATGCGCGGCGGCGCGGCGCAGATCCAGACCGGCCACCTGCACCTCGCCGGCCGACACCGGCAGCAGGCCGCAGAGCATACGAAAGGTGGTGGACTTGCCAGCGCCATTGGCGCCCAGCAGGCCGAAGATCTCACCGTGGCGCACCTTGAAACTGACACCCTTGACGGCGTAGAAATCACCGAAGCGGCGTTGCAGGTCCCGGGCCTCGATCACCACATCGTTTGCTGCTGCTGCCGCAGTCGCCGGCCGTAATTCATCCGCCAGTAATGTGCGCCCGGCAGCCGGGTCGCCTTTGAGCCTGGCGATAAAGGCATCTTCGAAAACCGGTTCGGCCGGCTCGGTATGCAGCGGGTCCCCGCCGGACGCTACGGCGGACAGGTCCGGTAGCCCCGGGGTGGCGGTGACGACACGCACCTGTTCGCCTTCGATGATGGCGTCAATAACGCCCGGCACGAGACTGAGGCGCGACTGCAGGCTACGCTTGCCCACCCCGGGCGCGGTGACACGGAAGGTCCGCCCGCGCATCGGTGTGCTGAAACTTGCAGGGCTGCCCTGACCGAGACGCTGGCCTGCATGCAGCAGGATCACCTCGTCACAGCGTTCTGCCTCGTCAAGATAGGCCGTGCTCAACAACACACTCATGCCCTGCTGATGCACCAGCCGGTAAACGATAGACCACAATTCACGCCGCGATACCGGGTCGACACCCACCGTCGGCTCATCCAGCAACAGCAGACGCGGTGGACGCACCAGCGTACAGGCGAGCCCGAGTTTCTGCTTCATGCCACCGGACAGGCGGCCTGCCAGGCGGCGCGTAAACGGCGCCAGGCCCGTCATATGCATCAGTTCCCGATAGCGTACGGTGCGCTCGACCCTGGCAACCCCTTGCAGATCGGCATACAGATCCAGATTTTCCTGCACGCTCAGGTCTTCATACAAACCGAAGCGCTGCGGCATGTAACCGACCGTCGACTGCACCTCGAGCGGTTGCTCGACCACATCGATACCGAGCGCCCGGATGGTCCCCGCAGCGGGCCGCAGCAGTCCCACCGCCAGTCGCATGAGCGTGGTCTTGCCGGCGCCATCGGGTCCGATCAGACCGGTCACCTTGCCGGACTGGATGCGGATGTCGACAGACTGCAGCGCCCTGATGGTCTGGCCACCGGCCGGAAAGGTCTTGCTGACACCGGTGAAGACGAGGGCGGCTTCAGCAATCACTTCAGCCGTCTCCCGGCTTTGCGCAAGCGGGGGTTCTATGCCCGGGTTGCGGTTTCGGCTGATCGAGCGCGATGAAAACCGTGGCCGGCATACCCAGGCGCAGTTCCTCCTGCGGGTTACACACATAGACCCGGACCTGGTAGACGAGGCGGGTGCGCAGTTCGGGCGTTTCCACGTTCTTGGGCGTGAATTCGGCCGTTGGCGAAATGAAGCCGACCCAACCCGGGTAGGTCTTGCCCGGGTAACTGTCCGTTGACACTTCGGCCGACATCCCCGGCACCAGTTTGCCCAGATACACCTCCGGCGCATAGGTCCGCACCCAAACGGGATTGGTCAACGCCAGGGTGAATACCGGCGTCTGGGGTGTCACCATATCACCGGGCTCGAGTATGCGATTGCGAATGATGCCATCCGCGGGGGCAAACAGTTCGGTGTCTTTCAACACCTCCCGCGCCAGCACCCACTGCGCCTCATCCGCCTGCAACATGGCCCTCGCCTCATCGATATCCTCTATCCTCGGACCCTCGACCGCCAGTGCCAGCGCCTCTTTCGCCACCTCGAGATCGGCACGTGTGGTATTCAGGCTGGCTTGCGCGTCATCCAGCGCCTGTTTGGAGACGGCCCGTTCCTGGAACAGGTTCTGTGTGCGCTCGAACGTGACCTGCGCATCAACCAGCTTCGCCCTGGCAGCAGCGACATCCGCCCTGGCCTGACGCACCTCTTCCGGTCGGCTGCCGGTCTCCAGCCGCGCCACCGCCGCCTTGCGGGCAGCCACCCGGGCCTCCGCGGCGGCAGCTTCGGCCTGCATCCGCTCCCGGTGCAAGGTGGCCAGCAATTGCCCCTTGCGTACCCGGTCACCCTCCTGCACCAGCAGCTGATCGATATGTTCGCTGTTATTGAAAGCCAGGTCGGTTTCACGAATATCCACGTTCCCGTACAGGACCAGGCGGGTTTCATCCTGCCCATCATGTTTGCCGACATACCACCATGCGCCGGCGCCGATCGCCGCAACCAGCAATAGTACGACCAGGCGTATCGCCTTTTTCCTGTTCATCATTCTCTCCTGCCGCACCGCCGATACCGATTCCTGGCGAAAGGCAAAATTATCGTCTGTACGTGAATGCCTGGACAACACGCCGCTACCTGCGCAGGGTAAATACCAATCGCCTTATCTTACCCTGCCTCCGCTGGGGGTTCTGTATCTACAGCCTGGCGATTGATTGCGGGTTTCGGGCTGGATTCCGGACGTCACCCCAACCTGCACAGGCACAAGCGCAAAGGGCGCAAAACACCTCGTTTGCGGCGGCGGGAACGTATCAGGTGGCCGCGTACGCCTCGTGAAGGGACGCTCACCCCGGCCGGCCAGCAGTTGAACTGGCTGCCGGAGGTTACCCGAGCCCGGATTTCGCACCAGGCGGAGGTGAATCATCATAACGTATTGAGGTAATAAGAAGTGAGGAGAACCGTCAAATTACACGGCGTTATCGGACAGAGCCTATCCCGGCGAGAAATCCGGGCAAGCAAGCACCTGCAACCCGCACACTGGATTGCGGTTTTCTTCCGGGTCGCAAGCTGTTCATGACGCAGCTACTGAGATAAAATGAGCGGCTGACTGTACAGAGCCAGACCGAGCTATGAAATCCTTCCTGCCAGTCCGCCTCAGCTGGCGGCATTTGTTCCCCTTCCTCAACTGGTGGCCGCTGGTCAACCGCGACAGCCTGCGGGCAGATTTCCTGGCGGGGGTGACCGGGGCGTTCATCGTACTGCCCCAGGGCGTAGCCTTTGCCCTGATCGCGGGGCTGCCGCCCCAGTACGGCCTGTACACCGCTATCGTCACCCCGATCGTGGCTGCCCTGTTCGGCTCCTCCCGGCATCTGATCTCGGGGCCCACCACGGCGATCTCCATCGTGGTGCTGGCTACCGTAAAACCGTTCGCGGTGCCGGGCAGCCACGAATTCATCACCCTGGCATTGACGCTCACCTTCCTGGCCGGCATGTTTCAGCTCATCCTCGGGCTGGCGCGCATGGGCGCACTGGTCAACTTCATCTCGCACGGCGTGGTGATCGGCTTCACCGCGGGCGCCGCCATCCTGATCGGTACCAGCCAGCTGAAACACGCCCTGGGCATCACGCTGCCGCCCGGGGAGTCCTTTGTGCACACCTGGATCGACCTGTACCGGCAACTCAACGAGGTCAACGGGTACACGCTGGGGATTGCCGCCGTTACCCTGATCACCCTGCTACTGTTCCGCCATTACCGGCCGCGCTGGCCGGGGATGCTGTTCGCCATGATCATCGGCGGCGTGGTCTGCCTGCTGGTGGGCGGGGAACAGCACGGTGTGCACCTCGTCGGCCACCTGCCCCGGCATCTGCCACCCCTGTCGCAGCCGGATTTCTCCCTGGGGACGATCAGCAGGCTGGGGCCGGGTGCCATCGCCGTCGCGATGCTGGGCCTGATCGAGGCGGTATCGATATCCCGTGCCATTGCCACCCGCTCGGAACAGCGCATCGACGGCAACCAGGAGTTCATCGGCCAGGGCCTGTCCAACATGGTCGGCAGTTTCTTCTCCAGCTACGCCGGTTCCGGCTCCTTTACCCGCTCCGGCATCAATTACCAGGCCGGGGCGAGGACCCCGATGGCGGCCATTTTTGCGGCCCTGCTGCTGGCGGCGATCCTGCTACTGGTCGCCCCGCTCACCGCGTACCTGCCGATGGCCGCCATGGCGGCCATCATCCTGGTAGTGGCCTACAACCTGATCGATTCCCACCATATCCGCACCATCCTCAAGGCGAGCCAGTCGGATGCCGTGGTGCTGGTCACGACCTTCCTCGCCACCCTGTTCCTCAAGCTGGAGTTCGCCATCTATGTGGGCGTAATCCTGTCGCTGGCGTTGTATCTCAACCGCACGGCGCGGCCGCGCGTCTACAGCGTGGTACCGAACCCGGAGGATCCGCTGCGCCGCATGGGGATCAAGACCGGCCTGGCGGAGTGCCCGCAGCTGCGCGTTGTCCGCATCGACGGCTCGCTGTTCTTCGGGGCGGTCAATCATGTGAGTGAGTCCTTCCGCATGTTTCTGCACAAGAATCCCGAGCGTAAATATATACTGATCGACGCTAGTGGCATCAACTTCATCGATGTCGCCGGGGCCGAACTGCTCGCCCAGCAGGCACGCCTGCTGCACAAGCGCGGCGGCGGCCTGTATCTGTGCAAGGTGAAGGATGGAGTATGCGGCCCGCTGGTCAAGGGCGGTCACCTGGAGGAGATCGGCCGGGACCACGTCTTCCAGTCCAAGACCGATGCCATCAAGGTCATTTTCGACCGGCTCGACCGCGACCGTTGCCGCGCCTGCGACAAGCGCATCTTCCGCGAATGCGTCACGGTGGAAGGTCCCGCGGATGGGGAGCCGACGGGCTAGCCAGGATTCCCCAACTGGAACCAGGATGCTGGCCGGCGCCGGCCCCTGTCAGCAGCGACGCTGGTACTCCCGGGATAATTTTACCCTGGCATCACTGACCTGTAATACAGGAACGATTTCCGCATCATCGAATCCAGCAGCGGCTGCCGCACGGCTCACGGTTTCCAGGGGCCCGCCTTTTCTGTAAAAATATCCAGTAATTTCGGCAAGATATAATTTTTACGCAGAAAGCATCACAACCATGAATGTCTCCTGATTGACATGTACAAATATTGTGCAATAATTTTTCAAACCTTGAACAATTCGGAATTCGCGGAACTGGCCGCAATGACGAAACGGCCCGGGGAGACAAACCATGCAATCCACAACGCTGGCGAGTGCAGAGTGTTTCATTCAGTGGCATTCAGCAGATGCCGTGCACATCGACAGGCAGTTTTTCGGCAAGATCGACTTCTGGCGCGACATCCTGCCGGGCGATCTGCGCGAGCAGCTGCTGGACAACGGGCCGGGTGTCAGCGTGGAGGTTGACGTGACACCCGGCGAGCAGATTCCCGCGATGGGCGCGTGTGCGGCTCACACTATGCGAAGGCGGGCCGTTCGCGACGCGTTCCGGATGCGTGACCTGCCGGGACCCTTCCAGGGCCGCTTCTACCCGCGCGGCCTGCTGGCAGGCTGCAACGGACTCAACGACATCTTCAGACAGGACCTGCACCCGTTCCGCGTCACCAGCATCGACAAGGAATGCGTCACCATCGATCTGAATCACCCGCTGGTCGGGCATCCGCTGAAGGTGGGCGCCACAATCGACAGCTTCCTGGGAAACCGGGAAGAACGCGGGGGTCACTGCAGCGACATCGTGGCCGACATCGCGGAGGCAGGCGCCGGGATGCAAGGCCGGCCCGACGACGGCACGGTCAGCTTCATCCACGAACAGGCCTTCGATCGCAACGACAGCTCGGACGATGCAGACTTCTACCGGACACCGCGCCTGGTGCACCATATCGATGCGCAGGCACGCAGCTTCATCAACCGGATTTACCGTCGCTTCATTTCTGCGGATACGCAGGTGCTCGACCTGATGAGCAGCTGGGTATCTCATCTGGAAGGTGTTCCCGCCTCGGTGCAGGTAACCGGACTGGGCATGAATGCCGCAGAACTTGGCACCAATCCGCATCTTGCTGCTTCGCTGTTACATGATTTAAACCAGGAGCCCCGCCTGCCTTTTGCCGATGCCAGCTTCGATACCGTCATCTGCAGCGTTTCGGTCGAATACCTGATACGGCCCTTTGAAGTCTTCTCCGAGGTGGCACGCGTGCTCAAGACCGGGGGCCACTTCATCGTTACCTTTTCCGATCGCTGGTTTCCGCCCAAAACCATCCGGCTATGGAACGAACTGCATCCATTCGAGCGCATGGGCCTGGTACTTGAATATTTTCGGCAGACCGGGCAGTTCAGCGACCTGGCCACCGAGTCGTATCGCGGCTGGCTGCGTCCCGCAGAGGACAAATACTACCCGCAACGTTACCTGGCGGACCCGATCTACGTGGTGTGGGGTCAACGCGCAGCGCGCAATCAATAGTCAATTATCACGTGGAGACACGCATCTCATGAACAGTCTACTGCTGGTTGCCCATGGCAGCCGCCGCGAAGCATCCAACGACGAGATCAGAAACCTGACCGGGACACTGCACCGCCAGACGGGTAACTGCTTTGACGAGGTGAGCTGTGCGTTTCTGGAACTGGCTGAACCCTCGATTCCGGATGGCATCAGAAACTGCATTGAGCGTGGCGCAAACCATGTCACTGTCTTTCCCTACTTTCTCTCCGCCGGACGGCATGTCACCTCCGACATACCCGCCGAAGTGAACCAGATCGCCCGCGAGCACCCGGAGATTACCATCATGATTGCACCCTATCTGGGTGCCGCCGGTGCCATGAGCGAACTGATCCTGCAACAGGCAGGACAAACCACCCGTACAGAGGAGAATGCCATGCGAATCCAGACCACTGACCCGATCAACGGCAAGGACGTGACCGACACCGAGCATGCGCCGTTCGTCATCGAAGGCCGCGGTGCAGATGCCCTGAAGATCTATTTCGATTCGCATGAAAACCGGCAGACCTACCTGGCTGTCGAAACCGACCAGCTGGGCGGGCATAACGTAGCCATTTACAACCAGACCACAGGCAGCGGCAGAGAAATGTAACTGCGGCGGCGCGGGACTTGCCCCGGAGAACAAAGCCATGCGAGTAACCACACGCGACCCCATGACAGGTAATGAGGTAGCAAACCGGGAAACGGCACCCATCGTGATCGAGGGCAACGGTGAACATGCACTCAAGATCCATTTCGAGTCAGAACATAGCCGGCAGGAATACCTGGAAATCCTGCCACGCACCCCGGAGGCCTGTACCCTGAGGCTCTACAAGAGCTTCGAGGACGACGAAACCATCCTCTGGGACTAGCCCGGGCCGGAAACAACCGGCTGATTGCGATGCACCGCGGAACCCCGGAGGCCCGGTAACCGTAGCGGGAGTGGCTGGCTGCCGCAGCACCAGCTACAATCGGTCAGCACACCGGCGACCTGCCTGCGCACTGGCCGCTGCGGCTGGACGCATATTGCATCAGTATCCAGGATGCTGGCGCCGAACAGGTGCGGCTGGACGCCGTTCTGGAACAAAAGTCATAGCCGTGGCTATAACTTGAGTGAAGCGCAAGTACCGGCGTACATGGACAAGCCAGGGCCGGGACAGGCTGAGGGCCGATCACAAAGTGTGCGCTTCAAATTTTCGGATCGCTGATCCTTGCAAATACAATGTATAGCGGTTAACTGCGAGGCCCGCGGCCGACTGGTGCGACATGCGGGCTGGCAACGGCCGCCCCAAAACCATTCAGCGGAATAATTACCCATGACAGGCGAACCAACGATCCAGGGGGTTGAAGAAGAACAACGACCTCACCCCGCGAATATTGTCATTTTTGGTGCCAGTGGCGATCTCACCAAGCGCAAACTCATGCCGGCCCTGGCGCGCATGTACCGCACCGGGCTGGTACACCCGGAAAGCCGCATTATCGGTGTGGCGCGGGGCCTGTCCGCGCCGGAGTGGATGGAAATGATCCGCACGGCACTGGAAACCTATGCGGCAGAGCTCCATTACACCGCGGAAGAATGGCAGGCGTTCGCGGCGCGACTGCGCCTGGTCCCGGGTGACCTCGACGATGAAGACACCTACACACGGCTCGCTGCAGCACTCGATAGCGAACACGGGCAGTGCAATGTCCTGTTCTACCTCGCCATCCCGCCGGAGTGGTACGTGCGGGTCGCCCGGGCACTGCACCAGGAGAACCTCGCCATGGAGGACGCAGGCTACCGGCGCATTGTCATCGAGAAACCGTTCGGCCTGGACCTGGCGTCCGCCATCCAGCTCAACAAGGCGCTGCAGGAAGTGTTCAGTGAGTCGCAGATCTACCGCATCGACCACTACCTCGGCAAGGAAAGCGTGCAGAACCTGTTCGTGTTCCGTTTCGGCAACAGCATCCTGGAACCCCTGTGGAACCGCAATTACATTGACCACGTCCAGATCTCGGTTGCCGAAACCCTCGGCATTGAATACCGTGCCGCCTACTACGAGCAGGCCGGCGCCCTGCGCGACATGATCCAGAGCCATATGATGCAGGTCATGACCCTGGTAGCCATGGAGCCGCCGGGGGAATACACCGCCAACGCCGTGCGTGACGAGAAGGTGAAGGTGCTGCGTTCCCTGCGCCCCATTCCACCGGCGGAAGTGCACCGACTGGCGGTCGCTGCGCAGTACGGCACCGGCGAGATCGCCGGGGAAACGGTACCGGCCTATTGCCGGGAGCCCGGCGTTGCCCCGGACTCGGTGACGGAGACCTTCGCGGCCGTGCGCCTGTACGTGGACAACTGGCGCTGGCAGGGCGTGCCTTTCGTCCTGTGGTACGGAAAACGTCTGCAGAAGCGTGCCTCGGAGATCGTGATCCGCTTCCGGCAGCCACCGTACAATCTGTTCGATCCCGGCGAAGCGCCGCCGGTTGCCGATGCCCTGGTGTTTCGTCTGCAACCCGATGAAGGGATGTTTCTGCGCATGAATGCCAAAATGCCCGGTTTGACCACCCGCATGCGGCGCCTGGTCATGCGCGGACCCTACGCCTCGGCGACCGAGCCGCTGTTCGAAGCCTACGAAATACTGCTGAATGACGTCCTGCTGGGAGATGCCACCCTGTTCTCGCGCGCCGATGAAATCGAGGAATCGTGGCGCATCCTCGCACCGATTCTCGATGCCTGGGGCCAGCGCATCTCCATCAACCGCTACCGCGCCGGCAGCTGGGAGGTTCCCGGCGTGGAAGACCTGTTTGCCGGTTGTGTCGGCGGGTGGCACAAACCCACCTGATTGCCGCACGGCCATCATTGAGCGGCATTCATCCTGGCCGCAAGCGCAACGCGGTCATCAGCCACAATGAAACACATCCGCGCCCTCACCTTCGACCTGGACGATACGCTGTGGGACAACCGTCCGGTGCTTATGGCAGCGGAGCGGGCGGTGTACGACTGGCTGGGGCGGCATTATCCGCAGATCACGGCGCGCTACAAACTGGAGGACATGCCAAGTCTGCGCCAGGACCTGCTGCGGCAAGCACCTGAACTGCGCCACGACGTCACCGCCCTGCGCAAGACCTCGCTGCGCATGGCAGCGGAATCCGCCGGTTACGACCACCGCCTGGTGGAACCGGCCTTTGCGGTCTTCCTCGATGCACGCCACCGGATCACGCTCTACGACGATGTAGTGCCCGCATTGCGAACCTTGCGGCGTGCCGGCTTTTGCCTCGGGACGCTGACCAACGGCAATGCCGATGTACAGCGCCTGGGTCTCGGGCAGCTGTTCGACTTTTCGCTGACAGCGGCCGCCACCGGCAAGGCCAAGCCGCATCCCCGTATGTTCGAGGAGGCCTGCCGGCGGGCGGGCGTGGCCGCGGCGGAACTCGCTCACATCGGTGACGAACCGGACACCGACCTGGCCGGCGCGCAGGCCGCCGGTGTGACCGTTATCTGGATGAACCGCCGCGGAGTACCGGCTGATCCGGCCATCGCCCACCATGCCGAAGTCCGCAACATGGCGCAGCTGCTGGAACTGTTCGACCTGGGCTGATTTCTCACCCGCGCACCCGCCAGTTGGACGGCACAGCCCGGAATCGGGGTACACTGCCCGATGGCCCGAAGGACCCGAGTAACGGAAGAGCGCCCCGGCAACCGTGATCTGCGGGTGCTCGGACAGCTGTTTTCCCTACTGCGACCCTACCGTGCCGCGCTGGTCGCGGCACTGGCGGCACTGATGATCGCGGCCGGTGCCGTGCTTGGTTTCGGCGTTGTGCTGCAGCGTGTCGTGGATTACGGCCTGGGCAGCGGGTCGGAGACGGCCCTGAACCAGGCGCTCGGACTCTTTCTGGTGGTCATCACGGTGATGGCCGCCTCCGTCGCGGCCCGTGTGTATCTGGTCACCTGGATCGGTGAACGGGTCGTGGCCGACCTCCGCAAGCGTGTATTCGGCCGGGTGCTGAAGCTGGAACCGGCCTTCTTCGAAGTAACGCGCACCGGGGAAGTCATCTCGCGTCTTACCACGGACACCTCGCTGCTGCAGGTCCTGGTGGGTACCACGCTGCCCATCGCGGTGCGCAATACCCTGCTGATCGGCGGAGGTCTGGTGATGCTGGCCATTACCAGCGTGAAGCTGGCCCTGCTGGTGCTGCTCGGCGTGCCGGCGATCATCGTGCCGCTCTGGTTGCTGGGACACCGGGTGCGGCGACTGTCGCGCACCAGTCAGGACCGCATCGCGGATATCGGCGCCTGCGTGGACGAGGTGCTGTATGGCATCCGCACCGTGCAGGCCTTCTGCCATGAGGCGGTCGACGCCCGGCGCTACGGCGAGCAGGTCGAGGCCGCGTTCGCGGCCGCCATCCGGCGCACCCGGATCAGCGCCCTGCTGACCGCCCTGGTCATGCTGCTCACCTTCGGCGCCATCAGTCTGGTGTTGTGGGCGGGCGGCCATGATGTGCTGGCCGGGCGCATCACCGGTGGCGAGTTATCGGCCTTTGTCTTCTATGCGGTGCTGGTCGCCGCATCGGTCGGGGCCCTGAGCGAGGTCGCCGGTGACTTGCTGCGCGCCGCCGGGGCCACCGAACGGTTGATGGAACTGCTCCATACCGAACCGAAAATCCGCCCCCCGGCCCGGCCGGTGTCACTGCCCGAACCGGCACGGGGCGAAGTGGCATTCAGGGAGGTCACGTTCCATTATCCGTCACGCCCGGACACGGCGGCACTCAGTGAACTCTCCCTGGAACTGCAACCAGGCGAAAAAGTGGCGCTGGTGGGCCCCTCGGGGGCGGGGAAATCGACCGTCCTGCAGTTGCTGTTACGCTTCTACGATCCGGATGCAGGCGAAATCCTGCTGGATGGCATCGACCTGCGCACTGCGGCTCCGCAGCAGGTACGCCAGCGGATCGCGCTGGTTCCCCAGGACCCGGTGATTTTCGGCGCCGACGCCTGGGAGAACATCCGCTATGGACACGCGGGCGTATCCGAGGCCGCCGTACACCGCGCTGCCGATGCAGCCTATGCGACGGAATTTCTCGATCAGCTGCCCGAAGGGTTTGCTACCCACCTGGGGGAACGGGGCGTGCGCCTCTCGGGGGGGCAACGCCAGCGCATCGCCATCGCCCGCGCCATCCTGCGCGACCCGGCGCTGTTGCTGCTGGACGAGGCAACCAGCTCCCTCGACGCCGAAAGCGAGCGACTGGTGCAGGCAGCACTGGAGGGACTGATGCAGGCCCGGACCACGCTGATCATCGCTCACCGTCTCGCCACCGTGCGCCGGGCGGACCGTATCCTGGTGATGGAGCGCGGACGCATTATCGCCAGCGGTCGCCACGCGGAACTGGTCGCGGAGGATGGATTGTATGCGCGGCTGGCAGCCCTGCAGTTTCGCGATGCCGCCGGGGAACAGGCCGCACCGGAACCCGCCCGAAGCCATGGGGTGAGTTGACGGCACACCGGCGTTCGGCAACGCAGCGTTGAGCTAACGACCTGCCCGCACCTCGCAGGGCGCCATTACCACGGCAACCGCTCACCATCGAAAGCCAGGAATCGACCTGATTGCGCCGGCTCGAGGCAGCCCAGAACCTCCAGCAGGTAGCCAGCGGTTTGCGCCGGTACAAACAACTGCTCCCGCGGAACATTGCGCTGAAACGGCCTGGATAAAGCGGTATCCG
>Ga0210064_1000142_pt1 | contig 33968 bp, 22 predicted proteins | sample Muzzi_CordC_D2_FD_185531 | JGI IMG/M metagenome (GOLD analysis project Ga0210064, IMG submission 185531) | Wetland microbial communities from San Francisco Bay, California, USA, that impact long-term carbon sequestration - Muzzi_CordC_D2 (SPAdes) | ecosystem: Environmental > Aquatic > Marine >... | reverse complement strand
CATAGTGGTCGCCACCCTTCTCCGTTTTCTCAACCGGAACATCAGCCATGCCGAAGCGATCCAGCAGGTGGCGTGCCAGTTCCCCGCCCGTTCCTGGAATCCGCTCCAGCACCCCGGCATAGCGCCGAAAGGTGTACCTGGCCCACCATTGCGGACCCTACACCAGCAACAGCAGGAACAGGATTATGAGTAGAACATACATGGTAGCCAGGAGCCTGTCGGACTTAGGATGATTCTACTGCGGCGGCGGGAGAGCGGCCCAAATCGCCCCGATTGCTCTTCGTGCAGGGTCCACTATGCGCCTCGAAAGCGTGACAATCTGTTCTCACTCTCCCATCCGCCTCGCTACGTACCCCTATGTCCGACAGGCTCCTGGTTCATGAAATCTGCCAGACCCGTCATCTATCTTGCAACAATCGGTTGGGACAAATAGCACCAGATCAGTGGTTTCACACCCTGGCCACTCTCAAACCGAACGGGCAGAGCCGGCCTTGAGACAAGCCATGATTGCCGGGAGGTTTCGTGAAAGGAAGCCCGGCTCAAGGGACTGAATCCAGTCGCAGCAAACGTACCACCACGGCAGACTCCGCACTGCGACTCACCCGTGCGACTGGGACTCCGGAAAAGTTATGGATGGGACTGCAGGCCGGCTATGACTTCGACGAGGCCAGGAAATGATCCAGTGACAAACTCAGAAATCTGTCCGGTAGCCTATGTTAACAAAATAGCTGCTACTATCCCCAGAGCCGTTAACGAGTTCGCGGTCCGAATACTCACCCCCGATTTCAGCCTCCAGGCGCAGTCTGCGCTTGACCCGATAATCCAGCCTCAGTGACGGGCGGTACGTAATCTGGTCCGTGCCGTCAGCATCGCGATTGCTGTAATCCATTCTGAAGCGTGGATTGACCCGGAAATCACTGACGACGGGATATCGTGTATTGAAATTCAGGGAATAGATGTCCCTGTCACCTCCATAGGTATAACGCAGACCCAGAATCGTAATATCACCCTCTTTTACCAGATTGCTCCCGACGAGTTGCAGGTTGTAAACATAGTCGGTGCCTGTTCCTTCCATAGCTGCAACACCACCCGAGGCGTCGGTTCCAGACAGGTTAAATGCCGTAACATCACCGCTTATCTGCAATTTTTCAGTCACTGGATGCGACACACCCAGCGTCGCAAGCTTGCTGGTTGCAGTGCGGTCGCTGGCCAGGTCCTGTATTTCACTATTCGTGAAACTGTTCTGCAGTTCAGCGATAGAGCTGACATTCTGGCCCACAAGGGCATTTCGGGTCGTAAGGATTGGACTCTTTCTGTAGTCCGCAACCACGTTGACTGTGGTCCTGTCTGTAAATGTCCAGTTCCCAAGCAGTTGCCCGATATTCAATTCGCCATGATGAATATCGTAATCGACAAGACTGAAAAATGAGTGTGTGGTGTCAAAATACCTGAGCTCACCACCAACCGCTCGACGATCAGTGATACCGTCTATCTGCTGCTCGATAACAAAGGTATTTGCATCCCACCCGTTGGCAAACCCTTCGGTCTCGAGAGTAATCCCATAGAAATATCTGTCCGTACCCTCGAATGAATCAGTCGAGGATTCAACCGGGAAACCGCCGACCGCGCTGACAGAGAATTTTTTGCCCAACGGTAAACCCAGCAACAGACCGTCAAAGCGCCCCAGTACCCCGCCGGTACTGCGGGACTGCCGACCAAGACGCATGGATAAACCCTGGTTTTTTGCGCTGGCATCGAAGTACAGTGAGCTTACAGTTGTATCGCTATTGACACCGTCATCGATAAAATCATGCAGGTAGCCACCGGTGAAACGAGCCTGAAGATCGTAGTCTCTACCGCGCAGACGGCTCGTGACGTCCATGTTGCTATCCAGAGATGACTGCGTTAGCGTCGTTAGCTCGTTGTCATCACCAATATTTGTTGTGCTCTCGTCACGCCGGTAGTACTGGGAAATTCCGCCGAACACATCCCACTTCGATTCCTGTTTATCAGGCAACTTTGTCCGGGTTGCTCCAGGTTTCCGCCTGGGACGTTTGCTGGCCGTCAGCAGGACTGCCAAACGTTGTTTGACACGCTCCGCTCCCTCACCCTCCGGGTAACGTTCAAGATATGACCTGTATACCATTTTTGCCTGTGCCAGCTGGTCATTGCGTTCACGGGCCAGACCAAGGTATTCCAGGGAATCCTGGCTGTACGGGTTATCCGGTTGCTGCAGAATCTTGGTATATAGTCTGACCGCTCTTCCATAATCCTTGTCAGTCATACTGTTACGCGCCTCTTGTACAAGAGAATCCAGCCGCTCCGGCCTGATAACAATGCCCGCAGCCGCTTTACGTGGAATAACGGATACAGACGGATCTGCAGCCGACTGTGACACGGCTGATTTTTCTGCGCCGGATCCGGGTATGTTACCTGCGAGCATTGATTCACTTGAACGAGTCCTTTCGGCTACTGAAGCTTTTGCAACCCAGGTATCAGGGTAATATGCCTTGAGTGCTTCCTTGACACTATCTGCATGTCGCACCTTCCTGAAAAACCCGAAACGAAGCCGGTACCATGTCTTGCCGTCCTTAACAAAGGTTGTGGTGTATACGCGATATGACCGGGATTCACCAGGATCAGGCAAATCCAGGAATACTTCCGGATCAGGCAAATCATATGCGTGGAACGGTGTGGCCGATGAAGCCAGATTAAGAACATAGGGGAATAGCATGGAAGTTGCCGCTGTCTCTACTTGAACATCCGTATCGGTCGGAGTTGCCGCAGTCATGTACTTGACAGGTGGTGTCGAATCGTTATTACGCCGGTTTCCCGGACCCGCCCGGAATACGTCTTCCACTGCAGATACTCCCGGCTTTCCCCTGCCTGCAATCCTGCCGGTTTCCGGATGCTTTATAACTACATCGATAGTCCTGAAATCACCTGAACGCGGTATCTCGAATTTCACATCTTTCTGAAAGCGCAAGGTAATGCTCGTATTGGCAAATCCCGCGCCTTCGTACGTCACATCGGACAGTGGCACCTCCCTGTCCGGACTCCACTGGATCGTCTGATCCCCGAGCAACGTATCCCCGGCAGAGCCGAGAGACGGGGCTGGTTCTATGAAGATGCGCAGCAGATCACCGGAGCGTTCCGGCGCATGTGACTTGTAGCTTACCGGTATGGTAAGCCTGATATGGATAGTCGACTGACCATCGCCATGTGTAATATCGATGGCGTCGATAACATCAATCGCGGCATGTGTATCCATAGCTACTGGCATACAAAATAGAACACATAACAGGCACGCGAACCTCGCAAGGCGATGGAAGATCATGTTCATTCGCTGGCGGGGTCCGCAACCGGTTGCCGAGGGACTTCCGGTGCGACTTCATCCAGATACACCATGATACTGCGCGAGTCTCTGCCCTGCTCCACCCAGAAATCGACACAACGATTGAAGAACAGGGTTATATACGGTCCGCCTTCGATATCACCCTCATAAACCACTTCGTCGAGCGGCAGATCCTCATGGTCGAAGGGTACAAGAGTTTCCCGCTTGAACAATGCATTCAGGTCATCAACGCTGATTCCAAATGGCTTGATCCTTATTCGCAGCACCTTCCCAGACTCATACGGAAAGTGACTGTCATACCTTACCCTCGTGGTCAGGCTGATGCGCACTGTCGTCACGGCATCGGTCTCGCGGATATCCAGGCTGTCGAGAATTTTTTTCCTGACCGGCTCGGAGTCGACCAGTTGCGCGAACAACACCACACCAAGCATCAGCAAGACACCGGCCATTACTTTTCCTGGAGGAATCTTTCTCACTCCCCCTCCGTCAGAAACTGCTATTGGTTGTACGGTGCTCAGGACCGGGGCGACGATCCTTGATCGTCGTCATGCTGCTGTCCGTATACATATGGCAGCTCCCCAAACAGTCCCTCAACTCACTGACACTGTAAAACGCATCGGGATTCTCGTATTTCTTGTGCGCGCTCTGCTTGAAGTCATTCGCATGACACGCCGCACAATCCGGCACGTACGCAGGTGCGGACCAGTTCACTACCTCACTGTTCGCCTGATGACAGGCAGTACAGAGAAGATTACCTGTGTGATCTCCCGGATATGAGGGTGAGGTATGCTGGAAATTTATCGGAACCCAGTAAGACGTCGTATGGCATTCATCGCACTGCAAGCCGGTAACGAAGTGCCCGCTGGACTTGCCGGTCGCCGTAGTGCCGTTATGACAATTCGAGCATGAACCAGAGACCTGGTCGTGATTAAAGCTGGCTGGCAGCCATGCAATGGTCGAATGGCATTCATCACATTGAGCCGTTGTGGTTACATGTCCGGATGGTTTTCCGCTTGCCGTAATTCCGTTGTGACAGGTGGTGCATGTGCCGGGGGCTACGTTGGAATGATCGAATACCGCCGGCAGCCATGCCGTGGTGCTGTGGCAGTCGTCGCAGGTATTGTTGCTGGCGATGTGGTTGGCCGGCTTGCCGGATGCCTTGGCGTTGTCGTGACAACTGAAGCAGGTACCAAGCACATCGGCATGGTCAACCCGAATCACCGGGATCCAGGTGCTGGTGCCGTGGCAATCCTCGCACAGCGCCGTGGTCTGGATATGGGTGCTGTTCCTGCCCGTGGCCGTGGTACCGTCATGACAGCTCGCGCAGTTGCCCGTCACATTGCTGTGATCGAATACCGCCGGCAGCCATGCCGTGGTGCTGTGGCAGTCGTCGCAGGTGTTGTTGCTGGCGATGTGGTTGGCCGGCTTGCCGGATGCCTTGGCGTTGTCGTGACAACTGAAGCAGGTACCAAGCACATCGGCATGGTCAACCCGAATCACCGGGATCCAGGTGCTGGTGCCGTGGCAATCCTCGCACAGCGCCGTGGTCTGGATATGGGTGCTGTTCCTGCCCGTGGCCGTGGTACCGTCATGACAGCTCGCGCAGTTGCCCGTCACATTGCTGTGATCGAATACCGCCGGCAGCCATGCCGTGGTGCTGTGGCAGTCGTCGCAAGTGGTGGCACTGGGAATATGATTAACGCTCTTGCCGGTTGCCATTGATCCGTTGTGACAGCTCGCACAGCTACCGGTGACGTTGGTATGGTCGAAACTGGCAAGATTCCATGCACTGGTGATATGGCAATCCTCACAGGTGTTGTTGCTCGGTATGTGATTGACTGGTTTGCCAGTGGCCGTAGCACCATCGTGGCAGCTTGAACAAGTACCGTTAACATTACTGTGATCGAATGTCACAGAGGCCCATGCCGTGGTGGTATGGCAGTCCTCGCAGGTGTTGGCACTCGTAATATGAGTGCTGGTCTTGCCGGTCGCTGTCGATCCATTATGGCAAGTTGCACAGGAGCCGATAACCGCATCGTGGTTCATGCGCGCCAGTGGTTGCCAGTATGCATCCGTGTGGCATTCCGCACAAAAAAGGTTCGTCTGAATATGACCTTGAGGCATCTTGTCTGCCGCCATCAGGCTGCCCTGTATATGACAGGCTGCACACGCATTCGGTGTCCCCTGGAAAAAACCATGCAGGTGACAACTGGTACATGCTGCATTTTGATGGGCGCCTTCCAGTGGAAAGCCTGTTGAAAGATGATCAAACCCGGTATCTGTTTCGAGCGCCTTGACGACCGGGGAAAACGGCATGAGTAAACTGACAAACAGGAACACAATGCCTGCAATCCGGCTTAATTTCCCCGAGCCGGCTAATGTACCTGTGACTGGTGTATCCTGCTTCATATGCTGATTCTGCATCCCGGCCAGAGTTTCGGCGCTCTCAGACTGCGCCCTTACCTGATCTTGACCACAGCAAACGACTTCGTGATGTGGCAACGATCGCAATACTTGCCAAATTGGCCATCATGTACATCATTGGAGCGATGACAGGTGACACAACTGCTGGATAGCTTGATTTTTCCTGATATCTCCTCGACGTGGCAGGACATGCAGTCAACGTCCTCATGCGCACCATCCAGTTTGTAATCCGTTTGTGTGTTGTGGTCGAATTCCCACAATGACCAGTCATTCGGGTTATGACACTGCTCGCAACGCGGCCCCAGACGGTGCCCGTGCACATCATCCGGCTGGTGACAGACATGGCAGTCACTGGCTTCCATTTTGAACGCCGATGTCAGGTGGCACTCTTCGCAAGGCGTAACGGCGTGCAGGCCAAGCAGCGGAAACCCGGTCATGTCATGCTCGAAACGTACCTGTCCGGCCCAACTATCTTCATCATGACATTTCTCACAGTGTTCCCCTTCCTGGCCCCCGTGGACATCATCCGGGCCGTGACAGCTGAAACACCTGGTTGCAAGTTTTTCCTCGTAAACTTCCCCTTTATGGCAGGATGAGCAGCTAGTGTCCTGATGCTTCCCTCGCAGTGGAAAGTTTGCTTTTTTCTCATGATCGAACTTCGCCTTGCCCCATCCATGCGTACTGTGACACGACTGGCATTTATCCCCGTAGCGGCCACTGTGTTTATCATCACCGCGATGACAAGCGAAACACTCGGCTTTCAACTCCTTCGCATGAAGTTTCCCTGGATGACAAACATCGCATTTCACTTTACGATGTTTTCCGGTAAGCGGATATTCCGTATCATGATCATGGTCAAACCGTGCGCGGTCCCAGCGCGTTTCTGAATGACAGTTCTGGCATTTTTGCCCGTAGCGGCCGGCATGCACATCATTCAAGCGGTGACATGAATGACATTCCCCGGGTATATCCTTGTATTTCTGGTTGACGTGGCAGCTGTCACAGGCCAGTTCCGCATGCTTGTCGCGCAATACGAAACCCGTGCTTTCATGATCGAAGTCCTGGCTGCCCCAGCTGTGCTCATCATGGCAATCCGTGCACTGCTCGCCAAGACGGCCTGCATGAATGTCATCGCCCTGATGACATGCAATGCATGTCTGCGGTGCATCGCGGTATTTTGCCCCGGCAGCATGGCAGGCTGTACAGTCAGTCATACGATGCGCCCCCTTTAGCAGGTAATCCGTTTCATCATGAGCAAAGGTTTCAACATCCAGCTGGATTATGTCTGCATCACGACCCTTGTGTTCGCTATGGCAATGATTGCATTCCGCATTCCTTGCCATCCCTCGTCCGTGAACACCCTGCTGCTGTCGTATATCTGCGTCGATCTCCTCGTGGCAGCTTCTGCACAGCATTCCCTGGCTTTGCTTGCTGAACGGCTTGTGGCATTTTCCGCACTGCTCCTCGTATTTCATATGACCTTCAATCACCGGCCCCGGTTTAATCAGTGATTCGATTCCTGCAGACTCCGCTGACTCAGAAAGCATGGCCGCTACCAGCACCATGAAGGCCATATAAATCAGGAACCGAAGCACAGTCACTTTTCGTGTATTGCTTTTCAGTACATGTGCACTGCATACACATGGACAAGCCCGGCAATCAAGAGCATGACGAAGAGCGGCATATGGAGGATGTGCCACATTGAAAACAGTCGTTCGAAGAATGAAAAACCTGCCACCTTGCGGATCGTGTACAGGTATATACGCAGGTAATATCTCGCCTTGTAGTGGTAATGCCTGCGGTGATCCCGAGTCAGCCTTTCACAAACAGTCGGCGATTTGAAAAATTGACGCAACTCCCGCAGGGACACCAGCAAACACCAGTGTGATCTTATATTGATCACCAGCATGTTGAGCAGGCAGAGCAGAAAACCGCTTTGTGTTGCTATCGCCTTTTTCTCAATACACTGCAACCGGTCTTTCATCTCTGGCACCTCTTTGAAGACGGGTCCAAGTTCAGTCCTGGCCATTGCCGTATCGCTTCCCAAATCCTCAAGGTCTGCCTTTCGGCCATACAGGCCATAGTGGACTTTTGAATATATAAACCTGCCGACGAGGCCACTACCTGCAACCAGCAGCATACTGAACAGGGCCACATTCCCGTTCACGGAACCGAGCTGAAAATTACAATGCAGGAGAATACAGACAGGTCCAAGGACACCCAACAGCATATGTCCCCTGAACCAGTGACGCACCGATCCGAACCCCTGCGCCCAACGCGCATGCTTGCGCAGCGGATACAGCATGAGTAACAGCAGCATCGTTCCGCCTGTGACACCCAGGGCATAACCAATACCCTGCTCCGGGGTAATGTACAGATAGCTGTCATACTTCCACGCGCAATATACAAGCAGCAGGACTAACAGGTGGAAAACCGGGATATGCCGCAACCTGGATGAGAGAACGCTAACCGGATTATTACGGTTAACAAAGGGTTCATTCGCAGGTTTCTGACCGAACCCAGTGGCTCCTGTAACTTGTATTATTGAGTTCTTGCCAGTATCAACAACAGTCTGCACTTCACGCATTACCGCCCCCGTTTTCCACGATGCACAAACACTGCGACATCTGTACCCACATATCGGACCAGCAACGAAAACTCTCAACAGGCCCAACAGCCCCGGAAGGTATCTCCGGGCGGAATATCACACCCGGAAGGCGCATTAACTATCTGCATTCATTGATAATATTACTGCGACGCAGATCATAAACGGAGAATCTCCTATACGTGACGGACATCACTTATTGGGACATTATTCCCATTGTTTATTTTAATTATGTAACATTCCAGGCCAGGAGTGTCGATGCAGTCACACAGCATTGAATGTTTCAACATACATAATTCATATGCGAGTTACAGACCCGCATTCAGGCAAATATAGATGAGCGATACTGCACTTTATTTCTATCTGGCCCCGATGCTTTTCATCTGGGGTATGTACTATGGTTTACGTACACACAGGCAGAGCCTTGCCACCCAATTACGCAACGACTCGCAGAAATCCGGTCTTGCTCAACCTGCCTCGCTCCATCCTGTTATAGATCCATGCCGCTGCCTTGGTTGTCGCTCCTGTGTAAGCGCCTGTCCGGAAAAATCCGTTCTGGGCATTATTGACAACAAGTCTGAACTGGTCAGCCCGGCTAACTGCATTGGGCATGGCGCGTGCAAGATTGCCTGCCCGACAAGCGCAATTAAACTGGTGTTCGGCACATCCGCGCGTGGCGTCGACATACCGCTGGTCGCTCCCGACTTTGAGACGAATGTCCCCGGAGTGTTTATTGCCGGTGAACTGGGCGGCATGGGACTGATTCGCAATGCCGTTGAACAGGGTCGGCAGGCCATGGCATCCATCGTTGAACACTGTCGCAAGGACAACAGGCAGGACCTGGATGTCGTGATTGTCGGCGCCGGTCCTGCGGGCCTGTCAGCCAGCCTGGCCGCGCAGGAGAGCGGTCTGCGCTACGCAACACTGGAGCAGGATTCTCTTGGGGGAACGGTATCCCATTTCCCGCGAGGAAAGATTGTCATGACTGCTCCTGTAAGGCTCCCCCGTATTGGCATCGTGAAATTCAGGGAGATATCCAAGGAAGCACTGCTGGAATTCTGGGATGACGTCATCAGGAAGACCGGTGTGCAGATCAATTTCAGAGAGCATGTCGAAACCATCACGCCCCTGGCCGGAGGACTGGAAGTCAGGACGCCTGGGAAAGTCTATCGTACGAAATGCGTCCTGCTGGCGATTGGCCGGCGTGGTACACCGCGCAAGCTGGGTGTACCTGGCGAAGAATCAACAAAAGTTGTCTACCGGCTGATAGATCCCGAACAATATCGCACCCAGAAAGTACTGGTTGTCGGGGGTGGAGACAGTGCCCTGGAAGCCGCGATTAGTATTGCCGAACAACCCGGCACGGAAATCAGCCTGTCTTACCGAAGCGACGCATTTTCACGAGCAAAGGAAAAGAACCGCCGGAAAATTGATGATTTGAACAACTCAGGCCGACTGCAAGTCTTCATGAATTCCAGTGTCAGGGAAATATTTGAGAACAGGGTTGAAATAGACCAGCAGGGCAACATGATTGATATCGGAAATGATGCCGTGATCGTCTGTGCCGGTGGAATACTGCCTACACCCTTTCTTAAGGAAATCGGCATCGAGGTGGAAACAAAATATGGTACGCAGTAACACCATGACAAAAATCAGCAGACACGGACCGTCATCCCGGTCTTGCTTATACGCAGTTGCATGCCAGCTAATTACCTGCCTCTTCCTGCAATCCGCCGCCGTGGCGGGAGGGCTTGATGAAATTCGCGCAGCGATTCGGGTACGTGACTTCGGGAAGGCCGTGCCCCTTCTTGAAACTCTGGCAAGCTCAGGAAACCCGGCTGCCCAGTATCAACTTGCCGCTCTGTATCGTGCAGGATCCGGGGTATCAAAGGATCACGAAACCGCCTTTTACTGGCTAACCAGGGCTGCGGATCAGAATCACACGCAGGCCCAGTACAACCTGGGCGTCATGTATGAAAATGGCTGGGGAACGCAGCCAAGCGCGGAGGAGGCAGTCCGCTGGTACGGCAGGCGCAGCCATCGAGGCCGGTGCCAGGGTGGACGCAGATGACAAATACGGCAGAACCGCCCTCATAGAAGCCGCAGAACAGGGATCTACTTCAATCGTTGAACTGTTGATTGCCAATAACGCCGCTATCAACCACAAGGATACCTATAACAATAGCGCTCTGCTCCTGGCTACCGGCAATGGTCACCTCGACACTGTAAGGGCTCTGCTGCTTGCCAATGCGGACAGCAATGCCACCGACACAAATGGCAATACCCCGTTGATGATCGCGAGCGCCATGAATCATGTTGAGATCGCCCGTGCGTTAATAGCACGAGGCGCCCGTCTTCACGAAAAGAATGCCATGGGTGACTCAGCGGCTGATATCGCAGACCGTAAACGGCATGACGGGATACTGAAAATCCTGCAGGCGCATGGTGCAGTTCCCTGGATGCACCTTGCCCAGGGGAACGCGACGATCTCCAAACGCCTTGCCATGCAGAATACTGACCGGGACCTCAATTCCGGTGGCAGGCAGACAGTACGGCCTTATGTAGGATGGTCTGCCCTGATGGAGGCTGCCTGGCGTGGCCAGGAAGAAATCGTTCAGGCACTGATAGCCCGGGGTGTCGATATCGACAGCAAGGATGACCAGGGATACACCGCCCTGTTGCGCGCAGCCAGTAAAGGCAACAGCAGGATTGTACAGCTGTTACTGGAAGCCGGGGCAAATACCGGGATCCACCGTGACGATGGCATAACCCCGCTCATGCTGGGCACTGCATCGGGTGATGCCGAGACTGTTACCTTGCTGCTTGCAGTGGATAGTAATATCAACGCGAGGGATACCGACGGTTGCGCCGCCCTGTGTTATTCGGTACGCAACGGTAATACGGATATCACTGCGCTGCTGCTGCAATCTGGTGCCGACAGCAACCTGTCACTGAATGACGGCAGTACACTCCTGATGCTGGCGGCTGAAATGGACACATCCGATATGCTTGACATCCTGCTTGCCGATGCACCCGTGATCAACCAGCAGGACAAGGCTGGTCTTACTGCATTGTCATATGCGGTAATCAAGGGACGTGAAAAAAACGTACGCATGCTGTTGAAGCTTGGCGCTGACCCTGATAGCGGAGATTCCAGGGCACGTACCCCGCTTGCGCTTGCCGCCACAGGCAGTAACAGAAATATTGTTGACCTGCTGATCAAATATCGGGCAGACATCGCAACACGCACCAGCGATGGCAATACGCCGCTTATTCTTGCAGCCAATTCAGGGAATGCACCAATTACCCGTCTCCTGATTACAACAGGGGCCGACCTTAATGCGCGAAATAATAACGGGTATACCGCTCTTATGCTTGCCGCAGCCAATAATCATGTCGACGCCGTCCGGATCCTGCTGGAAGCCGGCGCCAACACGGGAATCAGGAACAACAATCGAAAAAGCGCCAGGGACCTGGCCGAAGCGTCGGGAAACGCAGCATCCCTGACCCTCCTTGAGCAGCATCGTAGCAGCAGGCTATGGTCATCCAGCTGGTTCTAAACCCTGTATAAACTCGCACCGGTTGCTCCCGGCGGATTACGACCTGGAATCGACCATGAAAACCCTTACTGGCCCGGTCTGATGCAGGGCCATGAAGCGAAATCATGCTGATTGACGCTGCATTATCGGCACAGAAGCGCTTATTGTTGTCCCCTCTCCCTCTCCACCGGAGATGGTTAATATTCCACCGACGAGTTCTATCCGTTCCCTCATACTGCTGAGCCCCATCCCCCTGAGAGAATCGTCTACAGACAGAACATCTTCCAGGCGAAATCCAGTGCCGTTATCCTGCACGGCAAATTCCACCTTGTTATTGTTCCTGTTCAGACTGACGCGAACCTGATCTGCATTGCTGTGCCGGGCCACATTATCAAGTGCTTCCTGCACCACCCTGTAGATCACGACCTTCAGGTTGTCAGCTATCTCGCTGTCCGCTATATCAACGTCGATCCGGGTATCGATATCCGGATGGGTATCCTGGAAATCGCGCCGCAACCAGGTCAGTGTCGCCGAAAGACCGAGGTCATCCAGCATGGACGGTCGCAGGCGCATGTAGATATTGCGCACCGCCTCGATAGCTTCCTGCACAACCGGAACAATGAGGCGGGATAATTCAGGCGGGTTCACCGGTTTGTCAACAGATTCGTTCAGGGCCTGCTCAATCCTGAATTTCATCGCAACCAGTGTCTGGCCTACATTGTCATGGATATCCAGCGCAACCCTGCGTCTTTCATTTTCCAGGGCGGTCAGCAATTGTGACGATAGCAGCCGCAGCTCTTTCTCGGATTTGTGCAATGCTTCCTCTGACTGCAGCCGATCGGCAATCGCACTTTCAAGTTCCCTGTTGACATCAACCAGTTCCCGGGTGCGGTGCTGCACTCGCTGTTCGAGCTCGTCGTATGCGCTGGACAATGCCTCTCTCGCCTGATCGGCAGCTTTGATATTCCTCAAGGCTACCAGGGCCGGGATGATCAGTGCGATTGTTGAGAAAACCATCGCAGTGACAATAAATTCCAGGCGCTCGTACAGCGGCTCGGAATGGTAATTCTTGTAAATAATCGGTATCACCCGGTCCTCGAGGTAAAACTCCCAGAAAAGAGACAACAGGAACACCCCTGCGAGGATCAACAGTATCAGGAGCATGAGTTCTCCAAGGCGTCTTTTCTCTTTCACTCAAGTGAGCCCTGCCGGTGAACCCGATCATCACAAAAAGCCATCTGCAGTATCCCGTACTTGAATTGCATAGGGTGATGGAATTTAATTTCACACTACCACCATTGCGAATGAGATTCAATCTCATTAGACGGGAGACTCCCCGCTTCAGGCGCCGCCCTGCGTGAACCATGGCCCGCGCATGCTTCATGGCACCAGCCAGGCAGGTTCGTGGTGACCGGAGAGGTCGATCAGGTAGCCGCCCCGGGAGAGGACCCGCTGACCGGGCGTAATCCCGGCGCGAAGATACAGGGGCAGATAGGCGGTGAGCGTCGATGCATGGTTGAGCAGGTCCAGAAGGTAATCGCGGGAAAGGTAGAGTCCCGCGTGTTTCGTGCTGTCTGCAAAGGCCATGCAGGCAAAGTAGGCCAGCGCCTGATGCCGCTCTTCCCGAACTGGGATACCCTGCCCCCGGGCCCAGGCGCGAAAGCGCTGCAGTGACGGATCGGGCTCGCCCGGCAACGCAGTCAGAAGGACCAGCCGTGACCGTGACCGCAGGGTAGCGGGCACCTCTTCCCGGTTTGCGCCGAGCAGGCTCGACGAGAGAAAGACCGGTGCAGTGCCGCTGCTGAATTCCGGGTCCGCCGCCAGTCGTCGCAGCCCGGCGGCGTCCAGCCACAGCACGACGGCACTGGTCCCGTTCGCGACTATCTGTGCCAGTGTCGCATCCGGGCCGGGCTCATGACGCATGTCTAGCGTCCGCGTTTGACCCCCGTGCCGCTCGACGGCCCGCGCGAGCGCGGCGGCTGCCTCCACGGAGGGAGAGCCCGGCTTGCCGTCCACCACCGCAACAACATCGGCGGAGAGGCCCTCGGCCGCAAGCGCGGCGGCGATGATCTCCGCTTCCAGCCGTAACCCGCGGGAAAAATAATAGGAATAGAAACTGCCATCGTCGGCCGGAGGCAGGTCGGTATCCGGCAGCAGGCAGGGCATCTGCACGGCCTCGCAGAAGTCGTGGATCGGCTGCCATGTGCCCGTGCCAACCCCGCCGACAAGCGCGAACACGGGGTGTTCCTGGTAATACGTCTCGAGCTGCGCACGCCAGCTCCCGGGCGGGCCGCTGAGTCGCCAGACGTCCAGCGACCACTCGCGATAGGTTTCTCTCGTATCCTCGGGCGCGCGACCGCCACGCAGTCGCTGGGGGCCGCTGCGGTTCCTGGCAGCAATGAAGGCCTCGATCACGTCGAGCACCGCCTGCTCCACGTCGGGCTCAACATCTCCGGCGATCACTGTTGCAAGGCGCAGGCTGTCAGGACCGACCCCGGGCGATGGCGTCGCGCCGAGCTGCCGCAGGTAGGCGGCGAGCGCCGCCATGTCGCGGTCATCAAGCTGGAAGCGCGGCATCAGGGGATCGAGTGGCTGGCCCGCCGAGTCGATTCCGGCGCGGACGGCCCGCGCCAGCGTGGCTTCGCTGTATGCCGGACGGTGGCGCTGCACGTCCGGGGCAAACAGCAGGGGGCCTGCCAGCGCGGGTGGAATCCTGCCGCTTTCGATTGTCCCCATGCCGCTGCGCCCATGGCAGCTCTGGCATGTCACCTGTGTGCCGGACAGGGGGACATCACCCTGTACCATGGCGCTGATGGCTACGCCGGAGACTAGCTCACCCTCGCGGTAGAGCCGCTCGCCTGCCGCCTCAAGATCGCCGGCAACCGGTCCCCGTGATGCCGCCATCCCGGCAAAGGCCAGGGCAAACATCCCCATGAGCGCGCGTTGCCACAGGAAAGCTGCCCTTATCATCAACTCAGTTGATCACGGTGCGCGCCTGGTCGGCGAGGTCGGCACCACTGCCGAGCCCCTCGAGCCGCACCCATTTTCCACCCCCCTGGCGATGCAGCAGCGTGACCGGCCGGTGGCTCGTCTTCGAGCCCGTCCAGGCATCGAAGGTGCGCAGCACGCGCTCCACGTCGCCGGGGCTGCCGGTGAGGAAGCTCCAGCCCGGCGGCGCACCGAAGTGCTCGGCGTAACTGGCCAGCACTGCCGGGGTATCGTGCTCGGGGTCGATGGTGATCGACACGAGACGGATGCGCTCGGTCTCGGGACCCAGTTCCCGCCGCAGCTGGGCGAAGGTGGCGGACATTACCGGGCAGATCGTGGTGCAGGTCGTGAAGATGAAGTTGACGGCGACAGGCTGGTCCGTTGCGAGGAGCGCACGCAGCGCCACGGGGGTACCGGACTCGTCGACCAGCTCGACATCAGGCACGGAGTAGCTTTCCATGGTGACCGAGTAGCGGGTCTGCTGCATGGCCGCACGGTGGGCCGCGTGCTCGTCCGGCATCATCTGGCCGTGATGATGGGCGCCATGCTCATGCATGGGCGGCATATCCGCAGATTGCTGGCCCCACGCTGGCGTAACGCCGGCGAGCAGGAAGATAAACCCGGCAGCCAGTGAATAGAGATTGTGATTCATCATGACGATGTCCTCCGGCTGGCATTACGTGTCGCCGCATCTGTCGCCGGCATCGCGAAACGCGAATCGTCCAGCGGTGGATTGACGGTCACGCTATCCACGGTGAGAAAGTGCGACTCCTTGTCGCCCTCCGTAAGGGTTTCCTGGCGGTGCGCGATGAGCAGGCCATCCGACGCCTGCCAATCGGAATAACGGGTCTCGACGACCCATTCGCGACCGGCGACCATGCGCAGGGCCTCGAGTTTGACCTCGAGCGCGGTCCCGGCATCCAGGTACAGCCAGCGCACGCCCCCCTTTGGCAGGGTCACCTTGAACTTGAAGGCATCCCGCCCGTCGACCGGCTCATGTCCCACCAGTTCCACAACGTTCCCCCGGGCGGCATAGCCGTAGAGCAGGCCATAGAGGTCGGCCGAGTCCGCCGTCTCGCGCAATTCCGCCTCGGTCATCGGCTCGGGCGTCGTCCGGCCGCGGAACGGCGCGAGTTTCCAGCCGCTGTCGCCGTCGGTGCACTGGATGGCCTTCTCCTCGTCGAAGACGAATTCGAGGCACATCTTGCCGGGCCGCTTCTGGTCGAGCACATACGGGACGTGCATGCCCTGCCCCAGGTCCATCCGCCCGGTGAGCCGCAGCGAGGAGACGGCCCGCCAGGCCTCGGCACCGCCGCGCGCGGCGAGGTTGCGGGCGACCAGCGCGTCCACGGCCCGGGCGTTCGCCTGTGACGGTGTCTCAACACGGCCGAGATAGAAGATCGCCAACAGTCCCGAAACGAGCACGAGCACGAACGCTACAGTCAGTCTGGTTTTCGACATCTGTAATCCTCCTGGTTACCTACCTTATTGCACGACGAGTCCCGCGACGCGAAACGCGCCAATATCGATATCCACGTGATCGCCCGGCTGCACCAGCCTGCCGGGGTTGGCGAAAAACATCCAGTAAGTGCGTCCGGCCAGTGGCGGATTCGAGTTGCGCAGCGCCCCGGTCTTGGCCGGCGTCGGCACGATGAGCTTCGCCCCGCTCTCGGCGTGGGTCAGCAGCGGCTTGGTCTGGCGCTCGAACAGCGGCTTCGCCTTGTCCGCGTCCAGCACCTTGTAACGGAACTCGAGCATGTAGCCGGCCGCGGTCTGCCGCACGTACAGGACCTCGACGCCCCACTGGCGCTTCATGTAGGTCATCTCGCGGGGATGGTGCGCCGGCCGGGGCACAACCGCCAGGGTAGCCACCACGTTATCCTGCTGGGAATCCCCCGCTGCCCGCGCCTGCGGCGCGGGTCCGACAGCGGCAATCAGCAGCAGACCGCCCGCGAGCAGGCTCGCGAGCGGGTGGTTGCAGCAGCCGGTTGCCCCCTGGCGGGGGCCCGGCCGGTCGGACCGGGCCCTGTTGCGGATTGGCTGAATCTCCATCTGCGGATGTCCCCTGCCCGGATTACCGTCCGGACAGGTTCAGCGTCAGCGGGCTGCCGGGGCCGTTGTGCGGCACGGTCAGCATGCCACTCTTCAGACCGCCGCCGTTGTAGCGGAACCTGATCGTGACGGTGCAGGTGCTGCCGGAGTTGACCGTCTGGTTCGAACAGGTGTCGGCCAGCTTGCTGAACCCGTTGCCACCACTGTTGCTGACACTCAGGGCCCCGAAGTTCACGGGCAGGTAGCCGACCTCGATGGTCACGACACTGTCCCGGTTTCCATTGCCGCCGATATTGCCGAAGTTGAGCGTTCCGCCGCTCAGCGTGGCGTTGGTTGCCGACCGGAAGGCCACCGTGCCGCCCAGCGCCACGCCGCCGACCTCGTCCGCACCCCAGTCCGTTGCCGAACCGGCGGGACGGCGCTGGTAGTCGAAGTCGTGATCGACGTTCGCGCCCATGGGCGGCAGACCCGGATGGTCTATCGCCGGCGAGGTCCCGTTGAGGTGATAGGCAGTCGGCAGCAGCTGCGTCAGCGGTCCATAGCGGAGGTCGATGAAGTTGCCCCCCTCGGCGATGGCACCGGTGGCTAGGATCGGTCCCGAAATCTGCAGGCTGCGCGCGCCGTTGCAGTACTCGCCTTGCAGCTGCGGGTCTGCGGAGCTGTTGTTGGTGTTGTAACCCGTCGTGCTGGTTATGATGTTGAACTGCGGATCCAAGCTGGACGCCGGGTCGAGCACACCGAAGTCGATGTAGTTCGCACCGGTGGCACAACCACCGACCGTGGCCGGGCTCAGGGCCGGCTGCAGTACGGTGCCATCGAACCAGAACGCCCGGTTGTGCCACACGATGTTGTGGGTGATGGTCGGGTTCGAGAAGATGCTCGGTGGCGGAACACCCGGGAGCACTGCATTCAGGCCGGGATTGTTGAGCTCCGAGCTGATGCCGGCCGGTTGCGGCGTGGACATGCCGGTGGTCACGTTGAACACGGCGCCCACGGTGGCGGTGCTGTCGTTGTTGGCGATCGTGTTGAGAACGATCGCTGCATTGACCGTATCCTGCAGCGAGATGCCCGCACCCGACCAGCCGGCCATGTTGTTCACGATCATGTTGTTGCTGATCGTCAGTGCATTCCAGTTCAGCGGGTTGCTGCTTTGCTGCACGTCGGCACCGTTGACCCGCTGCGTGCGGATGCCGCCGCCATGACCGCTGGCGGCCACGTTGCCCTGGATCAGGTTGCCGTCGACCCTGAGGTTGTCACCGGCACCCAGCGACAGCGCGGGCGGCTGGCCCGGCTCGCCGGCGATGAACACGCCGCCGCCGTGCTGGGTGAAGCTGTTGTTGACCGACTGGTTGAACAGGAGCTTGTTGTACTCGATCCGGCCATTGTTGCTCAGGCCCAGGTGGCCGATGCCAGCACCGTCACCCGCGGTGTAGTTGCCGCAGATGAGGTTGCGGGACACGTTGTAGTTATCGGACCCCGTGCTCAGCGATACGCCGCCGCCGGCACTCTCGAAGTGCAGAGCGCCGTTCAGCGTGATCGCGTTGTCGTGGATATTCACGTTCGTGTTGAATCCGAACGGACCGTTGCCGGTGAGCTCCATGAACGGCTGGCCGATGCGGACGCCGCCGTGCAGGTTGCCGGAGTTCCCGGTGACGTTGTTGTTTGATATCTCCAGGTGATGGGCATAGCCGTTGACGAAGATGCCGCCGCCGCCTTCGGCACCGGTGATGGTGAAGCCGTCGATACGGGGTCTGGTAGTCGTGTTCCAGGAACCGTCATTCTTGGCCAGCACCGTAATGCCACCGCCCTGCTCCGTCGTCAGGTCGAAATTCTGGACCGGCAGCGGGTCGACCGCGCCGTTCACACCGTTGTTGAACAGATCCGTCACCTTGGTGATCCAGTTCTGCAGCTTCTCGGCGGGGGTGTTCACGGCATTGATGATGGTGCCGGCACCGGAGCCCTGCAGGCGCACGGGTTTCCACATGACCACCATCTCCTCGTAGGTGCCGGGCTCGACGAGGATCAGGTCGCCGGCGCTGGCGTTGTCGATCGCGGTCTGGATCGAGCCGCCGGCCAGGACACGGGTCGGTGTCTCGGTACCGACAGTGACGGTGACGGCATAGATCGAGGTCTCCCCGGTGCTGCGGGTAACGTGCAGCTGGTACTCGCCGGGAGGCAGGGTTGCCGGAACCGTGGCGCTGATCGACGCATCGATCCACGAGTCAACAGTGATCGGGATGCCGCTCAGGGTCATGCTGCCGGTGCTGTTGCCGAAGCCATAGTCACGCATGATCGTTGGCTGGTTCTGCGGTGGAGTCGCCAGCGGTCCCTCGTAGTCGGGGTTGGGCACCTCGGTCATTCCCTTCGAAGTGATCACGAGAGTGCCTCCCGGGGCGACCAGCGGTCCGCTGCCGGTGCCGTCAACGCGGGCAATGCCCGGTGTTCCGACGGGGGCGGCACAGTCCGGAGGATTGAAGCCGGCCGCAAATGCCGCGGTGGGAATGATCGCCGTATCCAGGTAGGTCGTTGTCCCCGGCATGAACTGCGACATGTAGCAGGGGCTGTTGTAGTTGGACAGGTGCAGCGCAGACCCGGTGCCAGGGTCATTCAGGCAGGCGTACATCATTGCCGGCGAATAGCCACTCGGTATCGGGACGTTCGCGGTGAAGGTCGATGGCAGGACACCGTTGTAGCGCCCGAAGGCATCGCCGAGACCGCTGTAGACCTCGTTGCCGTTGAAGTCGCGAATCGCAAATGGCAGGTAGGCCGGCGACCATTTTTCACCGAAACCGGGCGAGGCGGGATTGGTCTCGTTGGAGATGTCGTCGGTAATCAGGCCGGCGAACTGGGCCGCAATCGGTGTCAGGGTCAACAGGTGGAAATCCGCTGCCGCCTGCATCTGGTCCGAAAGGATGACCTCCTTGCGATTGCAGTACGGCCGCCAGGCATCCGCGAAGGGTGCCGCTTCTCCAGGGAACAGGCTCAGTTCCGGGGGCACCTGGTGATACAGACCGACGCACGGCGGCTGGGCGATACCGGGTTCGGGACCCTGGGCTGCCTCGATCATGGCCTGGTCGGGCATCACGAGAACCAGCATGCCGTTGGGCAGGGACGTACTCACCGGTGCGGGACCGAGGACGCTACCGAAGGCGTCGCCGATGGTGACATTCATATCCTGCTCTTTGTAGACCTCGTAGCCCGTCGGCGGCACGACCTCCACCACGTACTTTCCGGGCGGGATGCCGTTGAACGCATAGCCGCCGTCGAAGACGCCCGGGCGCACCTGGTTCCAGTTGCGCCAGCCGTCGTAACAGCGGTCGATAGCCCCGCCCGAGGCAAGCAGCGTGTCGGTAGTGAACGGATCAGCCGGGTCCTCGCCGGGACAACCCGTTGGCACCGCGGTATCCCAGCCGTCGGTTTCGACCTCTTCCACCAGCGCGAGCGCTGTCGGACCGTCGAAGATGCCGTTGCTGTTGTGGTCGGTATCGCCGGGGCCCGGGAAGTCATCGAGTGGCTCGACATTCACGTCGACTGTCGCCGGATCGCGCGCCACCTCGCGGTAGAGACGCACCTTGACGCCGGCAATGCCCGGCTCCCAGGGATCGCCAACGGTGAGCCGCGGGTCGCCCTCTCCACGGGTCGAGCTGTAGAACACGATGCCCGCGATGCCGCCGTTTTCACCCGGCTTGTAGGGAACCTTGCCCCAGTCGAACAGGCTGGTCTGGCCGGGGAAGCCCTGGAAGGCCTCGAGCAGCACGGTCGAGCCGGGTTCGGTGCGCGACAGGCACGCGGGTGTCGTGCAGTCCGCGGTTTGCACCTGCGGATTGAGGATGTTGGTGTTGTTCACCGGACCGCCGGCGTCGACCGTCACGGTCACGCCGGTCGGTTTGAAGCGCAGGTAATCGATCTCCGCGATCTGCCAGGAGAAGAAGGGGAATACCTGGTCGAAAGGCACGAAACCCGTCGTGTCGGTGGGATACGACTGGTTGACCGTGGCGTCACGCCAGCGCACGTTCACATTCTGGTCCGGCAGGCCGAGTTCGCAGGGCTGGCGGATGCCGTCCTCCGCGTACTGCGGGTCGCCACAGCCGTCATCCAGGAACACGTTGTGCTCCTGGCGCGTGAACCAGTTGTTGACGCCGATGTTCCCGACATCCAGGTTGCTGCCGTTGACGGTCGCGGTCTGGAACGCGATGATCTGGTCCAGGTAGGTGTCCCAGACCACGAGCTGGTAGGTGCCGTCGGGAATGCCCGTGATCGTGAAGCTGCCGTCGGGATCCGCCTGTACCGTCGCGACATTGGGCCCGTCGCCGGTACTCGTGTTCAGCCCGACCCAGGCCCGTGTGTGGGCGAATCCGTCGTAGGAGCCGCTGTCGACGGTTCCCGGCGGTGCCGGCGGGCGCGGGTCATGCAGCAGCGTGACATTGCCGGTAATGGTGTACTCGGACGGTGCGGGAGTCCCCGGATCGACCGGGCACGGCGCCGGCCCGAGGCAGGTATGCGCCGGGTTGACGAAACCGATGAAGGCATGGGGTCCCGGCCCGCCGAATTCCACGAAGTAAGGGGGCTCGCCCGCCTTCACCCACGCATCGATGATCTTCGTACCCTCGATGGTCGAGGTCTGCGTCCAGGTTTCCCCGCCCGAGGGCGCAACAGCAAATACGCCGTACTTGCCGGGCGGCAGGTTCTGTATCAGCACCTGGCCGACGAGTCCCGCTGCCTGGTTGGCCGGGGTATCGGGGCAGCTCAGAATGACACCCGCGGGCGGTGGGCTGCCGCCAAAGCAGTCGAGCGCGTTTGCCAGCGGGTAGCCGAAGGCATCCTGGCTCATCGTGCCGCCCGAGATGCCGTAACGTCCACCGGCATCCTCGAGGCCGACCGTGAAGCCGCCGAGACCGGGTTCGTTGGCATCGGGAGCCCCGTTGGTCGGTGAGTTGTCCTCGAACACGAAAGCGCTGATCTGTGCAGTGGGAATCTCCTGCTTGTTGACGATCACGGTGACCGCCGTCTGGCCCGGCAGGATCTGCGCACCGCCGATGGTGTGGCCCTGGCCGGTGCCGGCGTCATTCGGCAGCACCGAGACGTAGTAGTACTTGGTCGGGTCGAGCGCGAGGTGTTCGATGTCCACGCTGTCCGGATCACAATCGGTACAGCCCTGCGCCACCACCGGCATGGAACTCTTGTGGAAGTTCAGGAACAGCTGATCAATAAGCGGTGTGCTTCCGGGAGCAGCGGGGTCGATGTGGTAGGTCGCGTCCTCCTGGACCAGCCAGCGGTAGGACGTCACTGGAAGACCGCCGGGTTCCTGCACTGTCAGGGCGATGTTGGCAACCGGGTTGACGGTCAGATCGACCGTTGCCGGAGGGGTACTCAACAGCGTGCCGTCGGTAACATGGTACTGGAAGCTCACGGTAGTGCCCGGCGTGCCGCCGGTGTACGTGAATGAGCCGTCAGCAAGCAAGGTTACCGTGCCACTGGCTGGCGCCACGTCCAGCATGGTCACAGCCGTCAGCGGATCACCATCCGGGTCCCTGTCATTGCCGAGAACACCGGGGGCTTCGACCGTGATATCCGGGCCTATGGTATTGACGTAGGCATCAGCGTTGGCCATGGGGGCATCGTTGACGAACGACACTGCCAGTGTCGCCTGGCCGGGGTACTTATTCATCCCGTCATCGGCGCTGTAGGTAAAGCCATCGAAGCCCGAGAAGTCCGGGTTCGGTGTATAGCTGAAGGTGCCGTCGGGGTTCATCGTGATCTTACCGTTGAGCGGATCTTTCACCACTGTGACTGTGGCTGTCGCACTCGAAAGACCGACGTCGTTCATAAGCACGCTCACAACGGCTGTAAACGGGTTTGCGTCCTCGGGGACTGCGTAGGTGTCATTGACCGTGTAGATAGTCGCTGCCGATGGCGGCGGGGTGCCGGTTCCCACCTGCAATGTCGCGATCGACGACCCACCGTTGTTTGGCAGGCTTTCGTTGCTGAATGTCGGGAGGTGGTCAAAGAGCGCATACGTTATATTGTCTGCTGGCATTGCAACGAGCGCGTCGAGTGTCTTGCCCGCGGGCAACAGCGCGCCGCTCTGCTGCCTGATCAGGCCCGGGTAGGGATTGCCGTCCTCCGCGACCAGCCCCATCTCGATGCCGACGAGGGACGGCGTGTGCGAACGCAGGCCGGCGTTCAGCAAGCGCAGCAATACATCCTGGGTGGCGCTGCCGTTACCGGCGGGCAGGTTGTCCGCCGTCGGCGCGCCATTGACCAGGAAGAACATCGGGTTGTAATCGATTGTGCACGGGTAGCCGTTGTTTACCACCGGATCCTGCTTGAAATCGGCCAGCGTATCGCAATCCGCCACCGCCGGCGCTGCAGCCGCTACGGCCGCGTCGGCCACGCGCTGGTTCTGCAGCGGATCGATTTCGCTGAACAGGAGCACGGCGTCAACCTCGTAGCTGATACCCGGGTAGGCCTGCCCCACCCCACCATCGACAACCGTGAGTGCACCGTAGAGACCCATCGGTACCTGGAGCGAAGGCTGGGTACCGCTCTGGTAGAGGTAGGTGCCGGGATTCAGGGTGCTCCATGTATATATTTCAGTGGCACCGGTCGCCGTCTCCTTCGTAAACGATTCCACGCGGCGCATGTCACTGGCCATCCATTCCGGGTCACCACCACCCGGCTGGCCCGGGATCACGATCGAGACCGGTACGGGCAGGATATTTTTGAGGTGAATGGTGAGCGAGTCGGTAGTCGAGAGAGCAACTGTCGGTCCCGGTGCGTCGATGGCACAGGTGGCGAACGTGTTGTCCGTGCACGACGCGAAGCCCCACATCGGAACCGTAACCATGCTGGAGTCCGGCAGCGTCAGGGACTTGTTGAAGCTCTGCGCCTGCAGATAGACGTCGGCGGCGCTGGCAGTGCCGGTAAACCCGGCCAGCGCCAGGGCCACCACGGCGAAACTGAACATCAGCCAGCGGCCTGCCGGTATCCGCCCGTTGTGTGCGGTCAAAGATACCGCAGGAGGCTGCGTCGGGGTTATGTGTGGTGTCAGTCTCATGAGTCGCTCCTTTGTCGAGAGACGCCCGCGGGCGGCGTGGCCGCACCCGGAAATTGCCTTCAGGAAAGTCGGTCGCATGGCAGTGTCTCCTCTCGCCTTGTTACGGTATGGTTACCCAGGGGGCTTCGACGATCAGCATGGTCATCATCCCGCCGGGGAACACATCGTTATTCACCATCTCCCGCTCGGTATGGGAGTGCCACATGTAGGAAAAACCCGCATCGGGGTTCAGTCCGCCCTCGCCGGGCGGGAGGCTGCCGAGATAACCCAGGTACGGGCTGCCGCTCCAGAAACCGCCGAACGCCAGGGAACTCAGGTCCGGCAGGGTGACGGGGATGGCCCGGTTGTGGTCCGCACACCACTCCCGATAGTTATTATCGGTCGTGACACTGTGATAGCCGTTGGCATCCGGGATGCAGCTGCTACCGTCGCCGGACTGGTGGCCGTAAATATCCCAGCCCAGGTCCTTGCCGGTCCACTCGAAGATCGCATCGGTCGTGCTGCCGGGCACCGAGGGAATCGTGAACAACAACGGTCCGGCAAGTTTGTTCGAGTCGGTCGCGCTCACCAGCAGGCGGCCGTCGCGGGCAAGCACGCGCGCATGATTGCCGTGATGGTGGAAAGGATGCATCTCGCGGCCTGCGCCCACCACGCGCATCAGCAATCGGTCACCCGGGTGCATCCGCGTCATGGCATTGTAGGGCTGGTGCGGCAGCAGTCCGGAACCCGGTGTACTCGCAGCGGCCATGGTGTCGGGCGCGGTACGTCCGTTGAGGAGCCAGTATTCCGAATGGTACGCCCCGGGGGGGAGCACGATCGGCCCGGGGCCCGCGGCCTGCAGTTCCGCCGCCCGGTGGATATCGATGTCCACCTCGCTCAGCAGGAACAGGTACTCGCGATCGTAACAGGTCGACGCATTGTTGTAGGCGGAAGCGGCGGGTGTCGTCGGAGTCGGCATGCATCCGGCAGCCGTCGCTAGCGGCCTTACGATCAGCGCGCCGTAGAGGCCCATCTCGACCTGCAGGTCAGGTTGCGAACCGCTGTGGTACTGATAGGTCCCGGGCTCGCTGGCCATGAACGTGTAGGTTACGGAGCCGCCCGGGGGAGCCTCCTGGGTCAGCGGCCCCGGAACCCCCCCGCTGGATGCGGCCTGGTGTCCCGGAAACACAATCGACACATTGCCTGCCGACGCAGGCAAGTGGTTATCAAGGTTCACGGTCACCATGTCACCTTCGGTCACGATCAGGGTCGGTCCCGGCAACTGCATGGTGCCGCCGCCGGCAGAGTAGCCCCAGGAATAGATGGACCCGCCGTCGCCAACGGAGATATAGCCCTCGCTTGCCGTGAGATTGAAACCGCTTGGGCCGCTGCTGATGCCGTTGATTGTGGCTTGTGCAGAGGAGAAAACCACCAACAGCGCCACCGCAACGACCACCGGGAAAAGCCGGATCAGCCCGGCACTGCACATGTTTGACTGTATTCTGGTCATTGCCGGTCTCCTAGTTGATCCGTATCTCGGTCATCATGCCGCCGAAGTTCTCGGCGTCATTGGCCAGGTGATCGAGGTTCTTGGTGTAGAGGAAATAGGTCCCGGCTGTCGCCGGGGCAGTGATGATCACGTCCGCCGACTGGCCGCCGCCGAGTGTCAGCGAGTTGGTCGTGTAGTACATGTTGTTGCCGTCATCGTCGCGCAGCAGCCGCGCATCCAGCCCGACCACCTCCATCTGCAACCCGCTCGTGCCCAGGGTGTAGAAAGAGGTCACGCTCAGGTTGGAGATGCGCAGCAGGATCTTGTCGCCCGGTGCCGCCTCGATCAGACTGTCCACCGGCTGAGATTCCTGGGTCCTGCCGAGCGGATCCACGGTACTGAGCACCGTCGCATTGGCAGTATCCGGGTAGCCCCGGCCGTTCAGCAGGAAGTAGCGGTCCCGCATGCCGGCGAACGGCAGCGGCTGGACGCCGAAACTCGCGTCGTGGAAGTCGGGGTCGAAGGAGCCGATCTGGATCGGGTAGTCGTGATCGTAGCGGGTGGAACCGTCACCGTCGTTGTAGGCGTACATGGCACCGGCTGCCTGTACTGCGCCGGTATCGACCTTCGGCAGCTGCGTGTTCCCGCCATTGGCGACGCTGGCAGGGGATGCGGCGAGTGCATTGTACAGGTTTGTGCCAGGCGGCAACTTGTTCTGCCGCGGCCGTACGTACAGGTTGCCTAGCATGCCCATCTGCATGTGCTCCGCCGCCTCGACGTGGCAGTGGTACATATAGGTGCCGGCATCTCTGGCGTAGTAGTAGTACGTCAGAGTGGCGCCCATGTTGATGCTGATCGAGGCATCGGGCACACCATCGAAGACTGCGGACGCGTTCGAGAAGCCATGCCAGTGAACCGTGTGGGGATCAAACAGGTCGGGCCGCATCGCCATGCCGACGTTGGTGAGGGAGAGGAACAACTCATCATCCTCATCCACCGCTATCGTCGGCGCCGGCGCGTTGGCGGCCAGCATGCCCTCATCCATCACCCATCCGGGGTAGCCTGATAGAGGGACCGGCTGGCCAATATCAGGACCTCTTGTGTATACAGCGTCTTCCGGGAGCGGGAGCCGCGCGAAACTGAAGATGTAGAGTTGCTTGCCCGCGTCGTCGGCCATGGTCACCATACCGTCGCCCGCGGCAAGGTGATCGCACTTGATGCCGGCTTCACGCGTCGTGGGGTCGGCATCGGTATCAGGGTGCAGGACCGTTTCGGTCGGACACTGGGTATAGATACTGCTGTTCTGGGCACCCGCGGCGGGCGCCATGAGGAGCATGCAAGACACTGCCGCGATCAACCTTCTGGTTATGACTTTCATCGCTTCATCCCTCGCCTTAGGTTGGTTGGCATGGCGGAACGAGCAGTGATGACTACGTCTATCCAGTCGTTCCCGGTTTTTCGTGATTATCAGTATTGGTAACTTCCTGGCCTGCGTACATGGGGTGAACTGCTACTTTTTTGGCACGGCGGCTGACTGCAGGGTGGGGTAACCATGTACAAATGAAGTCACAGGGCCATGCCGGGTGACTTTCTGTCTGATTTGAAGGGATGCTTTGCAGAAAAAACACGACATGTGTCGTAAATTAAGGTCAGCGCTACTACAGGGAATCGATACAATCCCGCCAGGTTGAACCGGCGAGGTCCAGGATCAATGGCGTAATTTTCTGGCCATGGTTCCCTCTATCCGGGCCAGTATATCTTCAATGCAGGAGTCATCGCCCTTTGATAGAAAGCAGTCCGCGCCGTTCCTGAAGGCCTCCTGCCGATACTCCGGCAGATCGTAGCTGGTGAGAATAACGATAACGATGTAGTCATACACCAGCTTTATCTTTTTGGTCACCTCCAGCCCGTTTTCTCCAGGCAACTGGATGTCCATGAAGACGATATCCGGACGCAGGTACTCGACCTTGGATAAAGCCTCTCTCCCATCGGCCGCCTCATCAACATCAATCAACGGGAAGTATGCGAGCAATATATCCGAGAGTGAATTCCGGAATGCAGTATTGTCCTCAACAAGCAGCGTGTGGAACATTGATGTCTCTCTAGCCGTATATACCGTCGTTGGATATTACCCATTGAGTTCAAGCATACCGGGATGGCTACCGGTTACTAGGTAGGCCAACACCCCAAATTGCATCATTGAGCACCTTATTCTGGCGACATGCGGGATCAGTGTTACGCAGGTACCGGATCCACGCCATCGCGTTGGTAACAAGCCGCCATCCAGCGTCACCGCGCAGCACTGCCTGGACCGCGTCGGCAACGACTTCCTGTGGATTGTTGCTCTGACTGACCGGCGCTGTACCGAAGGCTACCGGCAGCAGAATGGCCACACCGCTGGAAAGATCGCGGTAATGGCCACAGCCGTTATGGCACTTCATAATCCCGTACCCGGCAGCAGCCATTCCCGCAAGCAAGGTAGGGGAACACCCCGGAAAGCGTGTCTAAACACCCTATTTTTCTGGCAGAAGGGCCAGTTGTAGTCATGCAAAACCGGATTGCCAGAAGCCAGGTATATTCATTGATTGCAATAATCCGGCTATTGGCTATTCTTTAACTGTTGCTGAAAATATCTCCGGTTACGTAAACCTGGTTATTAACTATATAAAAGCAACCGCAGGGGAGAGGTGAAAATGATAAAGCAGAAGGTCCTCATCGCCGAGGATCATGCGATCTTGAGGGAAGGACTGCGGGCCTTGCTGGCAAGCTCTCCTCACCTGGAAATCATCGGAGAAGCCGAGGATGGCCAGGAGGCTGTCAACCTGGCCAGACAGCTCCAGCCACACCTTGTCCTGATGGACCTCACCATGCCGAACATCAACGGCACAGAGGCCATTCGCGCGATCAAGCGCCACACTCCTGCCATCTGTATCATTGTGCTGACCGTCCACAAGTCAGAAGAGTATGTCAGGGCGACCCTGGATGCAGGTGCTAATGGCTATGTCCTGAAGGACGACACACACAGCGACCTGTTGAATGCCATTACGAATGCCCAGAAGGGAAATATTTATCTGAGTCCCGGCATCTGCAACAAGGTAATCAATGGTTATCTTGACACCCCTTCTTCCACGTCCGCACACTCCTCTGGTTCGTGGAGCCAGCTCACTGTACGTGAACGCGAGATAACAAAACTTATTGCCGAAGGCAAGAAGAGTCGGGAAGTTGCCGAGTATCTTTCACTGAGTCTGAAAACCGTGGAGAAGCACCGCACCAACCTCATGCGGAAGCTTCATCTCCACAATGTTTCCGCAATAACCAAGTACGCCATCGAGAATCATCTGATCGAACTATAGGCGTGACATTCGCATCCCGGCGGACACCTGCCGTCCGCAGTTATTGCGCATGCGCCAGTGAACGGCAAGGCAGCGTGTTAATGCGCAACGAAGCCAGGCCATGCTACCCGAATATGAGTGCCAGCACCGGGCGCTGATTCAATAGCCAACTCCCCGTCCGTAAGCTTTACCCTGTCGCGCATGCTGCTTAGCCCGAAGCCTTGCCCCGCGTACAAGGTTTCCCTTGCGAATCCCTTGCCGTCGTCCTTAACAGACAGGGTGAGCATATCACCTGACTCCAGCAACTCAACAAACACCTTGCTTGCTTCTGCATGCTTGCCAATATTATTCAGTGATTCCTGAATAATCCTGAATATCACAATCTTCTGAAGATCAGACAAATCACTTTCTGCGACTTCAATCCGGCAATCCACGGAGATTTCCGGAAAGACAGAGCAAAATTCCCTGACAAACCATTTGATTGTTGCCTTTAAACCCAGATCATCGAGTAACGACGGTCTGAGGTTCATCGAAATATTGCGCACTTCATCAATGGTGTCACGCAGCTTGCCGATAACTTTACGCAGATACAGCTTGCCCGGCCCGGGTAAACTGCTCTCATATTCCCGCATGGCATTTTCCATACCGAACTTGATAGCACTGATACTTTGCCCGATGCTGTCATGCAACTCCGATGCAATCCGCTTCCGTTCCTCCTCCTGGGTCTCCAGAAGTTTTCCCGACAGGATCTTGAGTTCACGCTGCGAGAGACGCAGGGCATCCTCGGTGTTTTTCTGCGCTGTAATATCTATTATGTTCCCCATAATCATAAATTCGTTCGAACAGTCGACCCTGGTCAGGTTTCGTTGCAACCAGAGAGTCCTCCCGTCCCGGGTTGCACCATTGACGATTTGTTCTCCAGATGCCCACTCCGCATCTGCAATCGTACCATTCATTCCCGCACCCGCTCCTGCTGCATCCTGAGGGAACAGCACCTGCATATCCAGTGTGCCGATTTCTTCCTGCGTGTACCCGAATATTTCCGCAAAGCGGTTATTGCAGAAAACAATGTGGTCATTCTGCATGACGTATAATCCGGTCAGCGTGGTCTCCACGAGGCAGGTATATTTTTTTTCTGACGCTCTCAGTGCGGCCCCGTCACGCATATGAGCCTCAATTTCACCTCTGAGAGCTGCATTGACCTTCGTGAGGTCTGTTGTTCTCTCTTGCAGTCGTTTCTCCAGTTCCTTGTTATAATGTTGCATGATCCGTGCAGCACGCTTCTGCAAACTGATGTCCTCGACGACCAGGAAAGCGTAACCCACCACCTCTCCGCCACCCTCATATTGTGACTTTTTGCACTTGTTAATGGAACAGCGCAGGTCATGCCCCCGGGTTGGGTTATGGTATTCACATTCAACATAGTCGGTCTTCACCAGTTGCTGCCACATGTCCTCGAATTTGGCTTTTAGCGTGCACTGCCTGTCTGTGCAGCCGGGATGTAGTACTTCATGCACCTGTTTCCCTTTTACCGAGGTGACATCACCCAGCCCCCATGCTTCCAGCGTCCGGTTGGACCTGATGACATGTCCGTTCGCGTCTATCAGGCACATCAATTGGGGCATGGCATCCAGTGTGCTTTCCCATTGATGCTTTGCCTGAACCAACTGCTGCATATCGAGGGAATGCGCCAATTCTGCATACTCACTTTCGATAGCGAGGCTCAACATATTCATCATCGCGCAAAGAAATGCAGCAACCGACTCTGTAAATACACAACCCGAATCCGAGCTACCGGCAAACATCGCCAGGTTTCCATCCCAGCATGGCACAGTAATGAATATGCCGGTACCAAGATTGTATTTCTCCTGTATCGCGCGAGAAGGTATGTAGATTCTTCCCTGCATTAGGCCGGGATCAGGAGTAATGTCTTCCATCTCTGCACAGCCGGGTTGTTGCGACAATTCAACAAGCGTATTCGCGAAACCTGCTGCAGTGGCCCGGTCCCAACCGATGCACGAATTAAAGCGCGAGCTGGCACCAATGGTGCCGAGATCCTGAAGCAATACATGATCAGCAGGCAGCGCTGCAGCGATGACCTCTATTGCCCGGCGCAACAGATTGTTGATTTCCGTAGTGGCAAGCGCATCGTAAATTGCCGATTTCACCTGCGTACTCCCGCTGGTCCTGGCAAACCGCACCGGCTTGACGACGCAACCCCGGGGCACTGCCTGGCAGGGTGGATTTTATTTTTTTCCGGACACAGGCAAGCGGCAAACAACAGGAAGCCATTCCGGATACGCCTGCGCAGACTGGTGGAACGATGACTCTCAACAACCCCGATTCTGTTATTCGTTTTTATATGCATCTTTATGATCCCCACTGATGAAGATCATACACCGCTTTGAAAACATTCGACATCTATCCCATAATCACTTACCGGATATAAGTATTTATAGTTGGCATCTTAGGGCATCAACTCGGGACACTTCCCGCGCACCGTATAATAGTCCGGCCGGACGGCTCGACTGCAGTCCTGAACTGGCCGACCCGATGAAGTATGCGCTTGCGGCTCCCGTGATATGCACCAGCAGTACCCGGCCTGTCCATCCCGGTGTTGTCACAGCACGTCCCTGTGCCGTGAACCGGGAATTACCGTTACTGGATCTTGTTATCGTGGCACAGGCTGCAGCTCACCTCGGTGCCCGCGGGCACGAAGATCACGTTCTCTTCGTTAATCCTGCCGTCGCACTTATTGTCTTCCTTGCACGGCAGCGTACGATCCGCTGCGGTGCGCGACAGCACCGTGCCCTGACCGTTGTTCCCATGGCAGCCGCGGCAGCTGGAATCGTTGACCTGCCTGTGATTCTGTGACCAGCTGGTGAAGGCCACAGTGGGATCGATCTGTCCGTTGTTCATGCTGACCGGCGCCACCGGGTGCATCCCGTGCGGCCCGTTCCGGGTCAGCCCCAGATCGTTCGCATGGCAGATTGTACACTGGACTATCGCCCCTGTGTGGCCCTGCAGCTGTTTGGCCGCAACATTGTCATTGGCATTGTAGTTGGCATTCGGCCAGACGGCATGGGTACTGCCATGGCAGCCTTCACACATGAGGCCCCCATGGCCCTTGCCGCTCCCGTCGTCATTGCCGCTCAGCCGGTACAGGCTCTCGTTTTCGCCAAACCGCGAATTGGGGGAAACAATAGCCGTTGCGCTGCCGCCCTGCCCTGCGTGCTCGCTCTCCGGATAGGCCTGCAGCAGGCGAATCCCGTCCGGAGCAACGATAGTGCCGCTCGGGTGGTTGGGGCTGGCTGCATCACCGGTATGGCAGGACTGGCATTTCGGCTCGCTGGCCCAGGGAACCCGCTTGCCGAGATCAGCGGTCCCGTCCACCGGGAAGTTTTCGGTGAAGTCGTCTCCCACCTGGGCCATGCTGCCGTGGCAGTCCTGGCAAACGATACCGGCACCGCCCATGGCGCCGCGCAGGCACCTGGTGCGCTTCCCGGGATGGCACTGGTAGCAGGTTTCCTGAAGTATGTCGGCGGACGCTATTGGGTCGCGTGGCGCCCCAAGGCTGTCGACAGGAGGCGGCATGTCCGGAAACACCTTGTTGCCATTGAATACCAGGCCTCCGTGGTGACCATGCATGGCCCGGGACATGCTGATATGTTGAGACTGCTCGGTGCCCGGAAGACCGCTGCCGGCTGTGCCGTCCGGCGTATCCGTCGGGCCGACCTGTGCCAGGTCCGTTGCCGGTGAATAGTGGCAACTGGAGCAAACCACCTTGCGCGTGGCATCCAGTACCGTTCCGTGTTTGGCGTCGTGCAGACGGAGGATATTGATCTTTGCCGCATTGAGCAGCTTCTGCTCGGTGGTATCTCCCGGTGCGCCGCTGATTGTCTCACCGGTGAACATCGTGCCCGAGATGCTTGTCGGCGTGTATGCCAGACCGTTGCATTGATCCGTCTGGATCTGCGGCGGCAGGCCCGGGTCAGCGCAATCGACAGGATCGGCATGGCACAGCTGGCAGTCCGCTTCGGCAGCCACCGGCAGCACGACATCGGTCGAAGCGACAGGAGTGCCACCCTGCAGTGCCTGCACGCGAACCAGCGGATAGGCATTGATGCGACCCTGGTCGTCCACCGGCAGCATCGGGATGCCATCGGCACGGAACCAGTTGACTCCGTCAATAATACCGCCCAGTGGCTTTCCATCGGTGCCGTTCAGCCCCCCCAGCAGGTCGTTGAAGAAGCCGAAGTCCTGATCGAAGTGAGTGTCCTGGGGAACATTCTCGTGATAAGGATTGCCGATGCCGGGCATTGCCTGCTGGGCGAATGCACAGTTAGCCAAGCCGTTGGCGAAAGGCGGTGGCAGGCAACTTCTCAACAGGATCGTTTCCGGCACCGGAAGCCCCAGATCCTGTGGCAGAGCGGCGGGATTCAGGAGCCCGAAGAACAGCGGCGCGTACACGTCGTATCCGATGGGATTGCCGGTTGCGGGATCCAGATCCCAGAAGTTGCCCTTGTAGACCAGGGGGCCGCCTCCGCCGCCCGGGAAGTTTGCACTGGTGGAATTGATGGAGTCGGGCCCCACGGGGTCGTTCGGGTTGGAGGCCGCTGTATAAACCACGCTCACCTGGGAATCGTCCAGCACCATCGGCGGAGCGCTGCTGCTGGTACCGCGCCGGATGACCTGCGCATGCAGGACATTCAACGGCGGCAGCACGCTGAAGATGCTGTCGTCCTGATCAGCGCAGTGCATGCCGAGGTCGTTGGCCGCCAGCACCACGTGCCCCGGGTAATCGATTCCAAGCAATCCGGTGTTATTCTGCTGGCTGACCGGACCCGGCAGCATGCCCGGTTGCAGCTCGACGGTAATCGTCCGGGTCTGCTGTACACAGGCAGCGCCGTCGGTATCCGTGGCATCCAGGGTCGTGATGAAGACGCCGGTGCTGCTATAGGTCACGTCGCCCGGATTCTGGACTGCTGAACCATCTGGTGTACCGCCAGGGAATGACCAGGAAATGGTGTCCAGGTTTCCGTCTGTATCTGTGATCGTACCCGCATAGTTCACGGTCTCGCCCGCAACAATATTGACGTCGCCCTGCGGGGTATCGATGCTGCACTCCGGCGGTGTGTTGACCGGTGG
>Ga0210064_1000141_pt1 | contig 34026 bp, 32 predicted proteins | sample Muzzi_CordC_D2_FD_185531 | JGI IMG/M metagenome (GOLD analysis project Ga0210064, IMG submission 185531) | Wetland microbial communities from San Francisco Bay, California, USA, that impact long-term carbon sequestration - Muzzi_CordC_D2 (SPAdes) | ecosystem: Environmental > Aquatic > Marine >... | reverse complement strand
CATGGCGCTGCCGACGATGCCCGCGGAGGTGGCCAGCAGCGTGCCCGCCACGATATAGCCGAGCTGGCTGATGGTGGAGTAGGCCAGCCGCAGCTTGAGATTGTCCTGGCGCAGTGCCACCAGTGAGGCCAGCAGGATGCTGAGGCCGGCGGCATACAGCAGCCACTGACGGCTCCACAGCTGCGCCAGCGTGTCAATGCCGAACACGTACAGGGCCACCTTCAGGATGAAGAACACACCACCCTTGACCACCGCCACGGCATGCAGCAGCGCGCTCACCGGCGTGGGTGCGACCATGGCGGCCGGCAGCCAGCGGTGGAAGGGCATGAGCGCGGCCTTGCCGATGCCGAAGACGTACAGCACCAGCAGGATACCCAGCAGGGCGGGTGAGGCGCTGCCCTGCAGGAAACCACCCTCGACAAAGTCCAGGGTGCCGGCCAGCTGCCAGGTCCAGATGATTGCAAGTAGCAGCAGGCTGATCGAGGTGCCCAGCAGCATTCCCAGGTAAAGGCGCCCGCTACGGTGCGCTTCCGGGGTGCCGGCATGGGTGACCAGCGGCCAGGTCACCAGGGTGAGGAGTTCGTAGTAGACGAACAGGGTGAGCAGGTTGCCGGAGAGTGCCATGCCCGTCGCCGCCCACAGCGCGAGGGCGAAGCAGGCATAGAAGCGCGTCAGTCTGTGCGCCAGGTGCGCGCCCATGTAACCGAATGAATACAGGGTGGTGATGATCCACAGTGAACTCGACAGCAGCGCGAACAGCATGCCCAGCGGCTCCGGCGTCAACTGCAGCGCCAGGCCGGACAACGGCTCCAGCAGTGTCAGGGTGGGGCGCGTGCCGCCGAATACCGCCACTGCCAGCGCCAGCAGCGAGCCGAACAGTGTGATCGCGGTGGCGAGGCTGATGGCATTGCGCACGGCCGCATGCCGCTGTGCTGCCACGATCAGCAGGGCGCCGGCCAGCGGGGTCCAGAATGCCAGTTGCAGTGCGGGGAGCGCGTTCATCCGCCGCCTCCGAGCAGCCAGTCCGCAGCCTGCATGGCAACACCGGCCGACAGGGTGGTATTGCTGCCGAAGTAGAGGTTGGCGAAGATCAGCGCCCACAGCGGCAGCAACATGCCCGGCGGTGCCTCGGAGATGCGCGGCTGCCGCTGCGTGGCCGGCATCTGCAGCCAGACCACATCCACCACCCGCCAGATGTACACCAGCGTCAGCAGCGAGGCCAGCAGCACGGCTGCGGCAACCGGCCACCAGCCCAGCTCGAGCGCGCCCAGCACCAGGTACCACTTGCTGATGAAGCCGACGGTAAGCGGCATGCCGACGAGGCTGAGCCCGCCGATCACGAAGGCCGTCATGGTCCACGGCATGTCCCGGCCCAGCCCCCGCATATCCGTAATGTTCACTGTCCCCAGGCGGTAGTACACGCAGCCGAGCGCCAGGAACAGCGCCGCCTTCATGATGGCGTGGTTGAACAGGTGCAGGAGGGCGGCACCGACACCGGTGGTGGTGGCGAAGCTCACGCCGAGGATCATGAAACCGATCTGCGCGACGCTGGAATAGGCCAGCATGCGCTTCACGTTCTCCTGGAAGATGGCGGCCGTCGAGCCGGTGAACACCGCCAGCAGCGCCAGTACCAGGAAGATGCCGCCGAGCAGCATGTTGCCGAAGGCGAAGCCGGCGCCGAACAGCGTGAACAGGAAGCGCAGCAGCACGTAGAAGGCGACCTTGGTCGCGGTTGAGGCGATGAAGGCCGTGACCGCCGAGGGTGCATAGGCATAGGCGTTCGGCAGCCACAGGTGCAGCGGCACCAGCGCGACCTTGATGCTGATCCCGACCACAATGAAGGCAAACGCGGTCTGGAGTGTGTGGGTGCCGGTGACGGCAGGCAGGGCAGCCGCCAGGTCACGCATGTTGAGGGTGCCGGTCATGATGTACATCAGGCCGATGCCGATCAGCAGGAAGGTGGCGCCGATGGTTCCCATGATGAGGTACTGGTAAGCTGCGGTCAGCGCGCGACGCTCCTGGCTGAGTGCGATCAGGGTATAGGAGGACAGCGCGGAAATTTCCATGAACACGTACAGGTTGAATACATCGCCGGTGATGGCGACCCCGAGCAGGCCGCCGAGGCACAGCATGTACATCGCGTAGAACAGCGGAATGCGTCCCCTGTAGAGTTCTGCGAGGACGCTCTGGCGGGCATACAGCAGCACCACGCTGGCGATGGTTGTTACTACCAGCATCACAAAGGCGTTGACGATGTCGACGCGGTACTCGATGCCCCAGTGTGCGGACCAGCCGCCGAGTTCGTAGGAGATGACGCCGTCCGCGAGGGTGCGCTGTAGCAGCAGTGCGGCGATCGCCAGGGCCGCCAGGCTAAGGCCCTGGCTAATGCCCCAGGCCAGGCGCCGTTCGTAGACCAGCAGGCACAGCGGCGCTGCCAGCAAGGGCACCAGGACCTGCAGGATTGGGAGGTGTTCAGTGATCAAAAGGACTGGTCTTGCTCGTGGATTTCGTCTTCCTCGACGCTGCTGTAGGCGCCGTTGATGCGCACCACCAGCGCGAGTGCCAGGGCCGTGGTGGCCACGCCGACCACGATGGCGGTGAGGATCAGCACGTGCGGCAGCGGGTTGGAATACAGTGCGGTGCCTTCGACGAGAATCGGCGCGGTGCCGCCCTCGACCTTTGCCATGCTGATAAACAGGATGTTTACCGAGGCCTGGAAGATATTCAGGCCGACGATCTTCTTCACCAGGTTGCCCTGGGCGATCACCACGTAGAGGCCGGCCACCATCAGGAAAATCACGACCCAGTAGTTGTAGTAGGCGATCAGGTGACTCATCGGGCTACCCCGCGTTCGGCGTAGGCAAAGAAGATGATGACCATGATGGTGGCAACCGTGATGCCGATGCCGAACTCGACGAGGAAAATCCCGAGATGCTGGCCGCTGATACCGTCCTGTGCCAGCACGTCATAGTCGAGAAAATTGCCGCCGGCGAACAGCGAGGCAAGTCCGACGCCGTAGTACAGCAGCACCCCCAGCGCCGCCAGCACTCGCAATATCCGTTCCGAAGCCACCGCGCGGGCTGCGTCCATGCCGAACACGAGGGCATACAGGATGAAGGCCGCGGCGAAGATCACCCCAGCCTGGAAACCGCCGCCCGGACCGGATTCGCCATGGAACTGCACGTACAGCGCGAACACCAGGATCAGCGGGATCAGCATCTTCGCGCCGATGCGCAGCACCAGATTGTAGGGCTGGATCTGCGCGTGCATTCAGGTCTTCTCCCGGCGCTTGCGGTACCAGAGCAGGGCGAGGACCCCGATGCCCGCGGTGAAGATCACGGTCAGTTCTCCGAGCGTGTCATAGCCGCGGTAGCTGGCGAGCACCGCGGTGACGATGTTGGGAACGCCGATCTCGGTTGTGGTGGACTCGATGTAGTGGGGTGCCACATGGTGATGCGCCGGTGCGCCGGGGTCGCTGAAGTGCGGCATGTCCGACGTGCCGTAAACCAGCGCGGCGGCCACGATGACGATGACCACGAGGGGCACAAGCGGCCGGTCCGGCAGGGCCTTCTCGCGGCGCGAGGTCAGTGCCAGCGTGGCAAGCATCAGGAACGTGGCGATCCCGGCACCGACCGCGGCCTCGGTAAAGGCGACGTCGACTGCGTCCAGGGTGACGAACAGGGCCGCCGCCAGGAAGCTGTAGATGCCGAACAGCATGACGATCGCGAACAGGTCGCGCAGGAAGATCACCGAGAGCACGGTCACGCTCAGGAAGCCCAGCAGCACCATGTCGATCAGGATGTCGATGGTGGTTCCTCCCCGTTGTCAAGCAGAGGGCTGAGGTTGCCGTGCATGGCGGCCCTGGCCAGTGCGTGGGTTGCGGTGGGCGAGGTCAGCAGCAGCAGGGCCAGCGTCAGGAACAGCTTGGCCACGACCAGGGCCGTGTCGGCCTGCAGCATGAGGCCGAGGAGTATCAGCGCCGCGCACAGTGTGTCGGTGACACCGGTGGCATGCATGCGGGTGTAGAAGTCGGGAAAGCGGTGCAGCCCGATCGCCCCGCTGATGCCGAAGAAACTGCCGCCCAGCAGGCAGATCCATGCCGCGATGTCCAGCCACTCACTCATGCTCCGCATCCTCCCCGGGCGTGCCGGGCGGGACGGTGATGAAGCGGATTCGGCCGTATTCGAAAAAGCGCAGCACGGCGACCAGCCCGATGAAGTTGATCAGCGTGTAGACCAGCGCGATGTCGATGAAGTCCGGACGGCCGCGCAGAAAGCCGAGCACCGCGATGAACAGCACGGTCTTGGTCCCGAACATGTTGACCGCCAGGATGCGGTCGTACACCGTCGGCCCGGCGACCGCCCGCAGCAGTGCGAGCGCCATGACGATCAGGATCGAGATACTGGCGGTGATAAACATCCGCACTCCAGTTCCCGCACCTGGCGGTCCATTTCGCCGCTTTGCAGCGCGGCGGCATCCGCGCGCGACAGGGCGTGCACCAGGATTTCGTCACCCTCGATGGCAAGCGTCACCGTGCCCGGTGTCAGGGTGATGGAATTTGCGTAGATGACCTTGCCCAGCGCGGTCTCCTGGCTGACCTTGAGACGCACCAGGTTCGGGCTGATGCACTTTCCCGGCGTCCAGATGCGGCGGGTGACTTCCAGGTTGGACCTGACGACCTTGAGGGCGAGCCAGGCCCAGTACATGGGCAGCCGGGTTGACAGATGAAAGGGCTGGGACTCCTGGTCGACGACGTCCATGCGGCGGGAGATGCTCACCGCGAGCAGGACCGAGACGAAACCCAGCGTCAGGTTCAGCAGGCCGAAATCGCCGGAAAGCATGATCCAGAACAACATCAGGCTGGCGGCCAGGGTTAGTGCGGGCACTGTCAGGGTCTCCCCGGATACTCGGGTTCGCGGCCAGGGCGACCAGTGTTCTGCATGACCCGGCAGCACGGGTAGCATGCCGTTGCGCGACGCCGGCGGGCGCCGGCGCAGGGTCGCCGTACAGTGGCCATAGTTCTCCGGGTTGCACCTGAAGCCGGGTCGCCCGGTGATGCTCGTCGTTCATCTGGCATAACCAAACTTCTCTCCTCTTGCCCTGGCTGGCCCGGTTTCAGGCGACAAGGTGGTGAACCCCCGGGTTCCCGGCAGCCGCGGATTTCCCGGCTTGATGGGTGGTGCTATGGACCGGTCTGCCGGTGCCCGCTTCCGGAAGCGGGCGGCATCCGCGACGTTTGTGGGCATGCTCGGCAAGGCATTGCTATCTTTCTGAAAAACCTGTCGAAAGATTATGGTTCCCGTGGCCTAAAAGCAAGCCTTTACAGCGACCGGCACACACACACGGCCTGTCCGGTGCTGCCGCCGAAGCTACACACACGGGATGCTCGCGGGGCATTCGATTGGCGTATCACGCTGCAGGCTGCCAGCGGTGCCGGCCGCAGCACCAACCGCCTTGCCGTGGGGCTGGGCATGATGCCCCGCGGCGAGGTGGGCCTGGTGTTCACCGCCATTGGCAAGAGCTTCCGCGTGATTACCGACGACCTGTTCTCCACCATCGTCCCGATGGTGATCGTCACCACCCTGATTTCACCGCCGCTGCTGCAGCTGGCGCTGCGCTCCGGGGAGAAGCGCCAGGCGGAGTCTGATGCGCAGGGGAAATGAAGCTGTCAGGGTGGACTTGTCAAGGGTTGGCTTTCATTGTGAAGCGCATGTTCGAAAATCACCGGCACCAAAAAGCAGAGCGAAGCGACGCGACGCTTTAGAAATCTATTGCCACACTCAACTCGACCTTGTACTCAATGGTTACGGGATCAAGAGCAACCTGCAAAATAAGCTATTCACGGCGTCCGAGAGGAAATCTTTGTGATTCAGGATGATAAAGGACCGGAGTCGTCCTCCACAAAGCGGACATTCATGAAAATTCTTGAGCTTCCTGGATGTACTGAATGTTGCCGTTTAGGTCCCTGATGCGGATCGGCCATCTTTGTTAAGGGTTGTAAGATGCCGGCCCGTTGAGTACTCGTGCAAGCTGATAGGCCTGCAGCTGGGTGAGGGGTCGGCCCACTTGACGACGAATGCACCTCACATCAGTAGTCGGCACAACGCAAGCAGTTTCAGGATGATCGTTCACGGCTTGAATATCAGCATGATATAAACCAGAAACAGCAGTATATGCACAGCGCCCTGCAGGATATTGGTGCGATTGCCGCTGAAGGTGGTCATGCTGACCAGAAAGGTTACAAACAGCAGTGTCACCTCCGACGCTGGCAGCCCCAGGACGACCGACTTGCCGGTCAGCAGCCCGATGGTCAGAACGGCCGGAATGGTCAGCCCGATGGTCGATAACACCGATCCGAGAATAATGTTGACCGAACGCTGCAGGTGATTATCCAGGGCTGCCCTGATACCGCCCATGGCTTCCGGGGCAAGAACCAGTATCGCGATCAGGAAACCACCCAGCGCGGGGGGCGCACCCAATACTTCAATACCATAATCAACAGGGCGTGCCAGCTTTTCGGATAACAGTACCACCGGCAGAAGGTAGGCAATCAACAACAGCACATGCGCCGGTGTCGAGCGGGTAATCAGATCGGTTTCTGTCTTGTTGTGAGATGATTCATCGGGCTCGGGGTCTTCAAAAAACCGCCGGTGCCGGGTTGTCTGCACCAGCAGGAAGATACCGTACAGCCCGAAAGTTATCACCAGCAGGAACGCTGCCTGGTAGGATGTGAACGTCGGTTCCTGTGTGCTGATGGTGAAGTCCGGCAACACCATGCCCAGTGCAGCCAGCGGAATAATGACCACCAGATAGGCGTTTGCCCCCTGCAGATTATACAGTTGTTCGCTGAAACGCAGCCCGCCCAGCAAAAGTGCGATCCCGATCATGCCGTTCAGCATGATCATGATCACTCCGAACATCGCATCGCGCGCAGAGGTGGGATTGTTTTCCCCGTGAAGCATCAGGCTCGAGATCATTACGATTTCTATACTGATCACAGACATGGTCAGTATCAGCGTGCCATAAGGCTCGCCGAACTTGATGGCCAGGCAGTCCGCGTGACGCACCACAGACATCGCCGAAAACAGAATCACGCTAAACAACCAGATGAATATCAACCCCAGCCAGACCGGTCTGGACAACTCACTCATGAGTTCGTGTTCGTATACCATGAACACGATAGCGCTGATCCAGCTCACAAGCAGCATGACTTCCTGACGCAACATGCTGAGCATTGTACGTCGCCGAACCATTCGGGACCAGTTGGCACTATTTCCAAGAGATACTTTTCTGCCGGTTGCTACTCCAGTTAAGCCTGCTAATCGCAGGTTGCGTGTTTTCCTCTGGTTCAGCGTACGGGCTTTTACCCAGGCGCGCTGATCCAGAATGTCATTTCTCCTGTCTTCATAAACATCCGCTGGTGTAACGTTATCCAGGGATTCGTGATATCGCTCGTGATTGTAATGATCGACCCAAACCGCGATTGAGCTTTCAATTTCCCAGGGATAGTAATAATGCTCCAGCTTTACCACGTTTTTCATCGATCGGTTCGGTGGAATACTGACGGCGTGTCTTGCGACGGATATCTTTGACCGTCTTTTCAGTGTTTGACATGCTCATGTTGAGATTCCTCTGCTTCAGGTTACAAGTAGCAGATCTGTCTCTTAGTGAATCAGGTCAATTTGGTGTCGCATGCTTTAACGGCGAACAGTGGAAACCCACACTGCCATTCACTTCAGCTCAACCTATAGTGGCTGGGAATAATCTTTCAGACAATCTGACAGCATCGATGGCATGGGGGGTTCAGGTTCTCTGACTGTATCGTTGATTGCATTAAACGCCAGGCGGGGCGTGAAGTGTGATAGCCCTGTCGCCCGTGACCTCGTGACGACAGGTCGCCTTCTCCTCCCATATACTCCAATGCGTGAGACACTGGTAGGTCTGATTACCCGGAGAACGCGATGGATGAAATGACGGTTGGCCGCTACCTGCTGCTGCGGCTGGAGGAGGCGGGCCTGGAGCACATGTTCGGCGTGCCAGGGGACTATGTGCTGGATTTCATGGACCGGGTGGTGGAGAGCCGCATCCGCCTGATCGGCAACTGCAACGAGCTCAACGCGGGCTATGCGGCGGACGCCTATGCCCGGCTCAAGGGTATAGGCGCGGCCTGCGTGACCTTTGGCGTGGGAGGGTTGAGCATCCTCAACGCCGCATCCGGGGCCTATGCCGAGCGCGCGCCGGTGGTCTTCATCAGCGGCGCCCCGCGCGCCTCGCAGCGCATCGCCGGGACCCATATGCATCACACTCTCCCCAGCTATCAGCTGCAGCTGGAGATCTTCGCCAGGGTGACGGTGGACTCGGCGCAGCTCACTAACCCCCATACCGCGCCGGATGAAATCGACCGGGTACTGGTCAACTGCCTGAGCGAGCGCCTGCCCGTCTACATCGAGCTGCCCGTGGACATGGTGGACGCCCCCTGTCGAGCCCCGGTAGCGCTCGATTTCCACCGCCCGCACGGCTCCCACGCACTGGCCCTGCAGGAGTGCGTGCGCGAGATCGCAGCCATGATCGACGCCGCCCAGCGTCCGGTGATCCTGGCCGGAGTGGAGGTTCACCGCTTCGGCCTGGGCGAGGCCCTGCTCCGCCTGGCCGAGAAGACCGGCATCCCCTATGCCACCACCATCGACGGCAAGTCCGCACTGCCCGAGAAGCATCCGCTGTTCATAGGCGTCTACATGGGGGCGCTCAGCCGTGATGCCGTGAACGCCCAGGTGGAAAGCTCCGATGGCCTGCTCTGCTTCGGCGCCATGAGCACCGACATCAATACCGGCGGATTCACCGCCCGCCTGCCCGAGCAGAACATGGTGCGCGCGCACAAGGACCGGGTCAGGATTTCCAGCCACGTCTACGACCGGGTCTGGATGGGCGATCTGATCGAGGCGCTCACCGCGCAGCTGGGTCCGCACAGCTGCACGGTCGATCACCCCGAGGACCCGCATGCGGTCAGGGGCGACTACACGGCGGACAGTTCCGCGCCGGTGCGTGTCGCGCGCTTCTACGACAGGCTCAACCGGTTTCTCCGGCCGGATCACCTGGTGCTGGCCGAGACCGGGGATGCCATGTTCGCCGCCAGCGAGCTCTATATCGGTGACCCTGAGGGTTTCATCTCCCAGGCCTACTACCTGTCCATCGGCTATGCCCTGCCGGCGACTCTGGGGGTCTGCCTGGCACGACCGGACAAGCGGGCAGTACTGCTGCAGGGCGACGGCTCCTTCCAGATGACCGCCCAGGAGCTCTCAACCCTTCTGCGCCAGCACTGCAACCCGATCATTTTCCTGCTGAACAACGACGGCTACGTGATCGAGCGGCTCATCCACGACGGCCCCTACAACGACATCCAGCCCTGGCGCTACCACGCGCTGCCGGCGGCGTTCGGCGGCGACGCACTGAGTCTGGAGGTCAGGACCGAAGGCGAACTGGAAGCCGCCCTGACGGCGGCCGGGGAGAATACGGACCGACTGGTGTTCATCAATCTGCACCTGCCGCCCAACGAGGGCTCGTCGGCCCTGGAGCGCCTGTGCACCGCGCTCAGGCAGCTCCAGACAGCGAAGGAGAATTAGCCCTGCCTGTCGCGGGCCACGTCACTGCATGGCAAAGTCAAACCAGCTCTCCAGGTACGGTTCGTCCGCCAGAGTGAAGTGCCACCATTCCTTCGGGTAAGGTTTGAAACGATGCTGTAGCATCAGGCTGCGCAGCTGCTGTGGCTGGAGCGCGCGGCGATGTATTCGTCGCGGAACAGGCCCTGCTTGTCGACATCGGGATAGAACTCGGCCTTCGTCCGTGTGTCCTGCAGGTCCTGAGCCCAGCGGACGAAGTGGCCCACCACCCGCTGCGTGCGGTAGGCGTCAAACACCGGCAGCCCCAGGCCGAAGGGCCGCACTTCCTCCTGCACCTGCGCCAAAGCCACGGCCGCCTCGCGACTGAGGATGGCGCGCGGTGCGAGGTAGCCGCCGATGCGCTCCCCGACGAAATTGTGGCCGGTGCTGTAAAGCAGGTCCAGGCGGATATCCGTTATGACTGCATCGAGGTAGACGAAGCCCTGCCGCAGGGCGGCAGATTCACCGGCAGCGCCGGCGCCGGCCAAGAGGACGGCCAGCAGGAATACCAGAATGCAGGGTGCCGGATACATCGCTGTCCCCCGGTATCAGCTAAACTATCAGCAGAGCCAATAATTACAGTATTTCATTTGCAGGCTGAAGGAGACCGTATACGAAAACGACACACATCAGTACAGCACAGCGTTCCTTCTCACTCCCGGAGAAGGACAGGATGTGGGGGTATCAGGCCGGGCAGTCGGCTTGTTCTGCCTCCCTCTCTCCAACCCCGAAAAATCGGTATTCGCCTGCAGGAGCGGACTTGCACTGCCGATCCCAGTCTGCCAGCCATACTCTATGGTGGTTTTATGTGTCTGGATATGACCGGCTTTCCGGAAGTAGCCAAGAGCGCAGAGAACGGCAGGTTGAGGTCTGATATCCAAGTACATCAAATAGCAAAGCGCTCTACACAGAAATCCCTTTGTTAATGGTTAGAGTATCGTTACATGCTGATGTGCTTTATGTGAATATTTACATTACATCTTGATTCTATTCTGCTATCTTTCCAGCTGTGAACTGTAGGCTTGTTCAAGCATGCAAAAACCAACTAGGGGGGAGATTGCTATGGATCAGGTAGTTCATGATATGCCCATACTTAATGTGGCAAAGAACACAGTAGAAATTGTGGTGCACATTTCCGAAAGCCTTGATGATGCCCAGCGTAATAACTTGGTGGTCGCACTGGAACAAAATGATGGCATTGTCTCCGCAGAATTCTGCCCTCTACGCTTTCACTTGATGTTGGTGAGATACGATAGAGATCAGTATTCCTCACAAGATGTTCTGAGTGCTGTCAGTGACCGGAAACTTCATGCCAGGCTGATCGGCCCCATATAGCATCGTCATGGAATACAACTGTAAAAGGCGGCCTGATGGTCGCCTTTTTTTGTTATATGAAAACGGCTTCTTTTGCTTTAAACGGACCTTTAGGGCTTGGGTGCAGGTAGGCAATCATCAGATTCTGCTAGCCCGAGAGAAGATTGAAGGGCGAGCCTGGTTGAACCGGCTCGCCCGGTTTGATCAAATTACCGAAGCCCTGCTCAATTGCCTCGACATGTTCCGTTCCTGCAACTGTTGGAGCAGCAGTCAGCGTTGCTGCTGCACGAAGCCTTGTTTGCGCCACACGAAACGGGTACACACGACGTCGTGTTCTCATCGCAGTTCGTGCCCGTGCCACAGGGATCGCCGCTCGACTGGCAAGCCCCGTTCACGCAGCTCTCGGTGCCTGTGCAATATAGCCCGTCGTTGCATTCGGCATCGCTAGTGCATATGCCATCCCCGCCGCCGCAGACCCATCCATCCGCATTGCATGCGGTGTTGCCACAATCTGCAAGATCACCGTCGCAGCAGTACCGGTTGGCCGGGTTCCCGTTCAGCTTGGCACGGCAATCAGCAGGACAGGTGTTGCAGTCCTCACCTGTTCCGCAAAATCCGTCCCCGCAGCTCGTGACTGTGCCGTCGCAGGCATCGGTTGCCTCGTTGCATGTGGTGCCCGCACCGCAGGGATCGCCGCTCGACTGGCAGGTCCCGCTCACGCAGCTCTCGGTGCCGTTGCAATACAGCCCGTCATTGCATTCGGCATCGCTGGTGCAACCACCGCCTGTTCCCGGATCGAGATATGGCTCGATCGAGGCGTAGTAGTACGCCATGGCTCCATCGATGGTCCAGTTGCTGGCCGTATCACACTCGTCGGCGCAATTGTATCCACAGCAGCCCGTCAGCTGGCCGACCACCTCGCCGGCGTTATTCAGGACCGGCGAGCCGCTGCTGCCGCCCATGGTGGCGCCGGCTTGGTCCTTGCTATAGATCTCCTCGCCGCGCGGCAGGCCGGTGCAGGTTGGCGAGCCGGTGTCGACATCGTGCTGCGAGTAGACCTGCGGGCCGAAGTTGGCATTGCTGATCCTGTAGAGCTGAGCACCGTCATTCGAGGCGATCGGCGTGTTGTTCCACCCGAGAAAGTAGGAACCCGCGGGAGGAGCCTCGTCCAGAATGCCGAGCGTGTAGTCGCCGTTACCCCCGGAAGCCACAACCGTGATACCCACGGTGCTCGCGGCAGGCGGCGTGCCACCCGTCACGAGACTGTCGGGACACGAGCCGTCGCAGATGTCGGTCGTGTAGTTGAAGAAGGTCTCGAGGTTCGAGTTGCTCGAGCTGAAGCAGTGGTTCGCCGTCAGGAAGTAGGGGATCTGGGACCCCGAGTCGGTGTCAGCGAGCAGCCCGCCACTGCAGGTGTAGATGTACGGTCCCTGGATCCACTCCATCTTCGCGACGGCGTCCTTCGCGAGATCGGCGGGCGTCCCACTGATGCACTGCGCATCGACCAGGCACGCGGCGTTGTCGGAGCATGCCCACGAGTCGTGATTCTTCTCCATGACCTGAGGCGGCCGGCCCCTGATGTGTGCAATCTCCGAGATGAGGAACGACATCTCCGGGCGATCGATCTTTGGGGTGGTACCCGTGTAACGGAGAACCACCTGGGCCGTTTCCGAGGCAATCGACCGGGTCCAGAAATCGCCGTCACTGTTACGACCTTCCGCCGTGTAAGGCCCATCGGTCTGGCCATTCGGCCCGAGCAGGTACATCTCCGTGTTGTCAGGCAGGTAGAATCCGGTCAGGTGCAGGCGGATCGCCTGCGCCCCTTGGGAGCCCACCTCCATAGCCCACACGAAGCTCCCGCCCGGGCTCTCCTTGATGAGACCCCGGGTAAAATCTTGTGAGTACGGCTTGCCGACGGCCCCCGCAACCGGTTTCACAACGCCGATTCTCAGCGGAGCCGTACCGTCGTTGACGTGGGGGGTCGCGAGAAGCTCACGATCCTGCTTCGTGATTCCTACTTCCAGCCGCTCCTTCGCGACGCCGTCCGGGATTAGTGCGGAGATCCACTGATTGTTCTCCTGCTGGCGGGTGGTCAGCTCGGTCACCGTCAGCCCTCCCTGCTGGATCTCCGGACCGACGTTTGTTGTCCGCGCTGCCAGGACGGGAACGGTGCCGGCAGCCGCCACGATGACGGCGACGAGTACGACGCCCCACCGGGTCTTGGAAGTACGCTTACCGCGCTTGTATGTCATGGAACCCTCCCTGCAAGAGATGCCTCTGTTATGTCTTGCTACATTATGAAGAAACACATTCTCTGTCAATGGGTTATCTTGGTGCAAGCTCATGCGGCGTCGGCACTGGACCTGTTGGTTTAAGGGCGCTGGAGATCCGCCAGCGGTCGCCTGCCATCACAGGGGCGTAAGAGAGATCACTGTATCTGTCGAGATGTGTGGAATGTGATCACTGAAGCAGATGATACTGTTGCTAGTAAACGCCGTATTCTTGCCGTAAGCAAACCTAAGCACTGCTTGCATGATGGTAACGGCAAGTTCTGCGGCATTGTTGCCATTCAGCCAAACAGCCTGGACGGCAACAATCTACTGTTTGCAGGCATTAAGATGTTCTAGCATGTTGCCTGCCGTAACCTTACTTTAATATGAGGGCAGATTTATCAATCAATCTTCGAGTACCTGTAAAATACTATAAGCCTCATGCGCTAGGTAATTAGTGATTTCACCCGTCACATTCTGCAGTATTAACATATAGCGATGTTTGCTACAGTTTTACCTTTTATGCGGTGAAATTATAGGTAAAGCAGATGATTGATTGTCGCAATCAATATTCGATGTGGTGGCTCGTGATTGCCTTTATCTCTACCAGCCTTCTCTCGGGTTGCGCAAAAAACCAAATCCATTCCACGGCTCACCATTCCGCTATATCCCTGAACAATGGGGACCTTGAAACATATGGGCTGGCTTTTATTACTCCGTCAACCGTTACCGGGCAGGAAGAGGATAAGCAGACGCTGGCATTCATCTTCGCCGAGGTCATAAATGAGAAGCGCCCCGATATAAAGATTGTGTCTCTGCCACAGACCTTGAGCGCTATCAACAAGGCTGGTTTCACTGATAACTATAAAGCTATGTATGTCGATTACGCAGATACCGGAATTTTCAGGCAGGACATTTTAAAAGAGGTTGGCAAGGTGACCGAAGTACGTTACCTGGCACAGCTTAAACTTTCCAATTTCAGTCAGAACTCGAGTGGCCGTTTCAGCGCACTTGGTCTTCGATTGGTCCAGACAAAGGAAGCTAATATCAGGATGTTTGTGCAAATCTGGGACAGTGTTGATGGGTCTATTGTCTGGGAAGGCACTGAAGAAGTTACCTATGCATGGGACAGCAGCTCTGCCGAGCCGGTTACCTTCAGAATTATTGTCGAGCAAACAGCTCAGAACTTAATTAGTCTCCTACCATAGCCTGGTTCCCAGCTGCGACAATCTGTCGCATACCCGGGGTGGCCTGCAATTGCTAGTCTCCTGATATTTAGATGCTAATGATAATTATTAATGAATCCAGCCATGTCTATTTTTCCTTTTGCAGCAATCTCACTCGCTCGCACGACACATCAGTTACGTGTAGCGACTCATTTTCTGTTTCTGATTTTACTGTCAGGGAATGCCTGGTCTGACCATCCAACGATGAGCGTGGGTTCAGGCATGGCGGGACCTATCAATACCTTGCCGGCGGAAACCTTGCCTAAAGGTCAATGGACAGCCGGGTTCCGATACGAGTACCTGAAGATGGATGCCCTGTCTGACAACAAGCTTTCCCACCTGTCGGATGAAGGAGAGGCAGTACACAGTACTGACTCATTGTCCAGCCCGTCACTCAGTGTGGCTTACGGTGTAACCAATGATTTTATGCTGGTCGGGAACCTATCTTACGTCAGTCGCAGGAATATCCGTGAGACTGCCGGCCATCACAATGATGACGAGGAAAGTGGTGTAGTCAAACTTGGGGATTCAAAGGGTATCGGAGATGCCTCTCTTTACGGCCTGTACCGGTTCGTCAACAATGAGCAGACGGGCCTACAGGTATCAGTGCTGGGTGGTGTGAAGATGCCAACGGGTGATACCAAGGAAAAAACAAAAGAAGGCGATCGCTTTGAGGCAGAACATCAACCCGGTTCAGGGTCTTGGGACCCGTTGTTTGGTATCGGTGTATCCGTGCCGTGGAACAGTACCACGCTGGGTGCCAGCCTGTTTTACCAGCTTTCGACAGAAGGTACACAGGATACGATCATTGGTGACGGGGTCTTCTACAGTCTCGCACTGGCCCACCGTTTGGGTAGTGGCGGTTCGCATAACCACCATGACCATGGTCCGCATGGCGAATGGGATTTGATCCTTGAGTTGAACGGTGAATGGCGCGAGAAAGTCGATATTGATGGCGCAAGGGATGACAATACGGGCGGTCATGTGCTATTTCTGGCACCGGGCGTCCGCTACGGTGCGCCGCAAGGCTGGGCTGCTGCCTTGTCTTTTGGCGTGCCGCTTATCAACAATCTGAATGGTATTCAGAGCGAACCTGACTGGCGTGTGATCGGCAACATCGGGTACGCTTTCTAGCCGAATAAACACAACTCTTGGCCGGTTGTACTCCTTCAACAGTTCAGCGCTTGCTGCGTTTCCACGGCTAGGGAATGGCAACTGTAATGAGACCTTCCTGTTCATGCGATAATCGGCTATAGCCGATCCAATGACGCTGTTCACGGCAAGTGGATTCACCCGACAGTATGATTGGCAACAAACCGGATAGGCAAAGATCGATGTAAGGTCGGTCAGTGGTGGTCACGTACCTCATGACACCTCAACTCTGCGGTGTGGTGGTGCGCGGGGCAGTTGCCCGCGCTCGAAGGTCTCAATGATGATCATCGGTGCACCACAGTCCGGGCAGACATAGGTCGCCAAATTATCACTACCGTCTACGGTATCCGCACCATTTGTCTCTGCATCAGTAGGCGCATCCGTTTCTTTGCACATCAGCAGTTCACGAGCCCATGCCAGGTTGTCCTTGCGAGTGGTGTTGGCGAAGAGGCCGTAGTGACGGATGCGGTGAAAGCCCGACGGCAGGACATGGAGCAGGAAGCGGCGCATGAACTCCTCGGGGGCAAGCGTCATGGTCTTGTGACGGTAGCGTTCCTTCGCCCGGTAGTCCTTCCACTTGAAGGTGACGCCTTGTTCGTCCATCGCGATCAGCCGGCTGTTGGCGATAGCAACTCGATGGGTATAACGTGACAGATAAGCCAGTACGGCGTCCGGTCCGGCAAAGGGGCGCTTGGCGTAGACAACCCACGTGCATTGGCGCACGGGCTTGAGCCAATCGGCGAAGGCCCTGGGATCGGCGACTCTGGTGTATTCACCGAAGAACCGCAGCTTGCCGGCACGGTGAGCATCACTCAATTGCTCGAGGAACAACCGTCGGAACTGTTGCGAGAGCACCCGCACGGGCAGGAAGAAGCCCGGCCGGCAGGCGACCCAACGCTCACCATCGAGCGACAGGCCGCCACCGGGAATGATGCCGTGCACATGGGGATGATGGGTCATGGCCGAGCCCCAGGTGTGCAAGACCAGGGTCGCGCCGATACGGGCACCCAAATGTTTGGGATCGGCGGCGATCGTGAGCAAGGTCTCGGCAGTGGCCTTGAACAGGAGGCCGTAGACCAGCGACTTGTTGTACCAGGCGAGCTCGCGGACAGGTGCTGGCAGGGTGAAGACCAGGTGATAATAGTCCACGGGCAGCAGGTCGGCCTGACGGGCTTCCAGCCAGCGCCACGCCGGCCCGTGGGCGCGGGAGATATCCGTGACCTCCAGGGCAGGCATGCCCGCGGTCTAGACGGGTGGGCTGAGTTCCAGATACTCCAGTGGGCCTTTCACTTCGCGCAAGAGCTTGGCCGCAACCTGGCTATAACGGGCGGTGTTCTCAATCCTTGTGCCCCAAAAGCACCTGGATGATGCGAATATCCTCGTGGTGCTCAAGCAGGTGGGTGGCAAATGCATTATGGCGCAGGGAATGCAGCGACACGGCCTTGTCGATCCCGGCGGCCTTGCGCGCCCGATGGAAGGCACGACTGGGCTGCCGCGTCGAGAGGGGGTTCACGGGGTTTTGTCCCGGAAACAACCAGCCGCCTGGTAGCAGCTGCCGTTGTGCGCAGGCATGCTGCTGCCAGGTGTGTAACAGTTCAAGCAATGTGGGCGAAAGCATCGCGTAGCGATCCAACCCAGACGTACAGGATTTTTGCTTAAAGGTCAGGAACGTACTGTTAGTCGGACAATTAGTGGACGTGTGCAGGCTTGTTCTCTAGCTGTAAACTACGGGGAGTTCATACTGTAGAAAGGGACAGGCAAGCATTTTCGCCAAGCGATTCGAGGCGAGATCAAACATACGTTATAAGTATCTTTGTGATATTTATATACGCGTACTACGCTATATCAGTGGTTCGCAATGTATTGATGGAGATACTACTATGTCAAAAATATTAACTAGCGAAGAGTGCAGAAAAGCATTCACTTCCTTATCGCTTGCTCAGCAAAGGCGGGTAGGTGCAAGGTTTGTTGGCAATGTGCTGGATTTGACGGATGACCCTCAAGTAAAGAAAGGTCAGGAAATAGCTGGGAAAGCGGGAGTCACTGCAGATGAGTTAAATGACGCCTTCGAAAGGGTGCGCGCTGTTTACCTTGCAACGCATCCAAGATCAGGCTGTACAGAACTGGATTACAAACAACAAGCTGCTCACTTCGTTGCAGAAGCTTGTATGATTTGCCTTGCGCCCACCTATCATGAGCGACATACAGCTCATGTAGCGGGCAGGGTTGCCATGTATTGCCAGATGGCGCGGCACTTTTCAGCTATCCAGCAAAAAGGAGGTTACCCGAAGTTTGACGGTGTCGAGGAAGCAGTGAAAAAGGAAGTAGATACACAATATCAGATACTGAGTGAGTACCTGGAAAAAGAATAAAGTACGGAAAACTGCATCCCGAAATCAGTAAGTTGCGTCAATACAATTAAGTGATAGGCCTCGCCAGCACAATCTTGCACACGATGAACGTTGTTAAGCTGGTAGGTCGAGGCACAATTTCCTGATCCGTTGACGGAGCTGTTGAGGAAGGGAGCTGAGCAGCTGATATATCAGGCGGTGGAAGCAGAACTGCAGGAACTGCTGGCTGAACATTCAGAACAACAGACAGAAGACGGCAAGGCAAACGTGGTGCGTAATGACTACCTGCCGGAGCGGGAATAGCAGACAAGATTGGGGGCCGGCAACGGTCAAGATTCCGAAGGTTCGCTCAAAGAGTGCCAAGCCAGCGACCAGAAGTTACAAGCCTAACTGATACGCCCCATATAGAATCGCCATAAAGTACAACTGCACAAGGCGGTCATTCGGCCGCCTTATTTGCTATGCGGGAACGGCACCACCGCCCCACAAAGCGGACATTCAGGAAAATTCCATGAACTTCCGGGATGTACTGTTCCGGTCATAACCTCTCGGCAGCCCTGTACTTCGCCAGAGACTCAATATTTGGCGGGCTGCCTACAGAATAGCGTTTCCTGCGTTTAACGATCGCGTAGAAGGCCACCGATCGGACTAATGCCCTGTCGGAATCAAGGAGGTCAGGATCGATTGATAGGTCAAATTTGCGTCTGATCAATGGAGTCTGGCCCCAGTCTCCGTAACGGCCGACCTGAAGAGTCGGAAAGTCAGCCGATTGTTGTCATTGCTGAGATAGGAAAGACCATGACGACAGGCGTGATCGACGTCGGTCCGGTTGCTATTCCGGCTTCGCCAGGCCCAGTTCGTAGTAGGACTGCGCCAGCTTGGTAATGGCGATGGCGAATGCGGCTGTGCGATAGTCCTTGATGTTCGGATGTTTGCGCATGATATCCAGGATGTCGTGAAAGGCCATGCGCATGGTGTCGTCCAGGCCGGAGCGGATCAGGTCGAGTTCGTTCGCGCCGCGGCGGATCTCGCGGCACAGTTTTTCCGGAACCTGCTTGCCTGTCAGTTGCTCCAGCGCCGCGATATAGTTCGAGCCGCGCATCTCGTCGAGACGCCGCTGCAGTCGGCCGAAGCGCATGTGCGACAGGTTGCGGGTCCATTCGAAGTAGGAGACGGTCACGCCGCCGGCGTTGACGTAGATATCGGGCAGTATGGTGATGCCGCGCTCGCGCAGGATCTCGTCGGCCTGGTAGGTGACGGGGCCGTTGGCGGCCTCCGCGATCAGCTTCGCCTGGATGCGCATGGCATTGCCCGCGTGGATCTGCGCTTCCAGCGCGGCCGGGATGAGGATGTCGCACTCCATTTCCAGCGCCTGTTCTCCCTGCGGACTGTAGCGGCCGCCGGGAAAACCCTTTACGCCACCGGTCTCCGCCAGGTACTGGCGCACATCGTGCACATTGAGGCCGTCCTCGTTGACCACGACGCCGTCGCGCTGAATCACGGCGATGATCTTCGCCCCGTCTTCCTCGGAGAGAAACTTCGCGGCGTGGTAGCCGACGTTGCCGAGGCCCTGGATCACGATCCGCTGCGAGCCCAGACCGTCGCTGAGCCCGCTTGCCGTGACCAGTTCGGAGTGACGAAAGAATTCCTGCAGTGCGTACTGCACACCCTTGCCGGTTGCCTCGGTGCGCCCCGGGACACCGCCGCGGCTGACCGGCTTGCCGGTCACGCAGGCATCGCGGTTGACGTCGTCCGGGTACAGCGTCTTGTAGGTATCCGCGATCCACGCCATTTCCCGTGCCGAGGTACCCATATCGGGTGCGGGGACGTTGGTGGCGGGATTGATGAAGTCCCGGCGAGCGAGTTCCATGGTGAATTGCCGCACGATCTCGCGCAGATCGTCTTCCTCGTAGTTGCGTGGCTTAATCAGCAGGCCGCCCTTGGCGCCGCCAAAGGGAATGTCGGCGATGGCGCACTTGTAGCTCATCAGTGCGGCCAGCCCCTCTGTCTCGTCCTGGTTGACCATCGGGGCGAAGCGCAGGCCGCCCTTGGCCGGCAGGCGGTGCGCGCTGTGGATCGCCCACCAGCCGGTGAAGACTTCCACGACGCCGTGAATGCAGACCGGGAACTTGATCTGGATGATGGCGTTGCAGGCCTGGATTATTTTTGCGGTATTGGGACTCAGGCCGATGGCAAGCGCGGCCCGGTCGACCATACGGTCAACGCCCTCGCGGAACGACATGCTTTCATGACTGCTTCCATCCATGACGGCGGCTCCTGCTGCAGGTTCGCGGTCTCACCCGACGTGTGGGGATGGTAACCGATTTCCCGCTGATGGGCATGCACGCCCCGGGCCTGTTTGCAGGAGCAGATACGGGTTCCGGCCACCGCCTGTTACAGACATGTGGCGGCAGCTTGTCCTGGACTGTCCGGGAGCAGGGCAGCTGACTTTGGTGACAGCAGATTTAAATTTGATCTGCACCGTGAAATGCAGTGAATGTCTTTCCACCAGTGAGCAGCCGCACGGATGCGCGCCGAACCTGACCAGCATTCACGCCAGGGATTATCGAAATGCCCACGACCATCAAGTTCGGCCAGCTGTTCACCAAGACGCTTTTCAAACCGGTCAGGATGCACATGGGTCTCGCGACCGAATGCGTCGCCTTCCTGCCCGCTGCCTGCAGGCCTTAATCAAGGGTGCAAATCGGCGCTCACGGACATCCGGCAAGGCATCTGTGGACTGGAAGCCGGTGCCGACAAGATCCTCGTGGAACTGCAGCGGCACCTTCCCGCAGCCATGTACATGCCGGTAGAACGGCGCGACCTGTTCAATGTGCCGCAAGACATGCACGAGCCGGTGATGCGCCTGATCGACCGCTGCGTCGCGGCCACCGGGAGAGCAAACGAGATCATCAAGTCGATTGAAAAGCTGATCGACAGTGGCTTCAAGGGGCCGGAAGTGGAGGCGACCCTGCAGTTGATTCAGGAAGTCGTCGCCATCGAAACCGAGGCGGACGTGGCCGGCAGTGAAATTACCCGGGTCCTGTTTGCGCAGTGCCGGGAGAAGGACCCGCTGGCGGAGGTATTCCTGTACCCGCTGGCGGGATGGATAGACGACCTGACGGATTTTTCGGAGAAGCTCGCCGTGCGCTCGCAGCTGCTGCTGGCGCGCTGAACTGCTGGCGGCTGTTCAGCACACCCGGGTCAGGGCACCCGGCTGTCTATCGTAATCTCTACACGCTGGTCCTTGCCGACCGCAACCGGTGATTTACTGCCCTGCAGGTCACCGCTCTGCGGCATGGCATTGCCGGACCTGGAAATGCGTGCGCCGACGCTGACCTCGGAGAACTTAGACAGCACCATGGCGGGTGACATCGCAAGGGAGTCATCGAGTGACACGCTCAGCGGCAGGTCGCGGACCTGTTTGCGCACAATCGCCAGCGGCATGCGTGGTCCCTGAGCGGCGCGGGCGAAGACGAATACGGTGTCGTCGGGCTTGACCTGGGCGGCGAGTTGAGGGTCCAGCGCCACGCTGACCTGTATGGCCGCGGCTGCGTTCGCTGCGGGTGTCTCCACAGGTTTCTCTGCGGCAGCGGCGGCCGTTTGCACGGCTGCCTGCGGCGGCAGCCCCAGCTGTTCGCGCGCGCGCGCGATCTGCTGGCCGATGACCGCGGCATCTTCGCCGTCCGCTGGCAGCAAGGCAGCGGCCTTTTGCCAGTATTCGATGGCGGCGGCATAGTCACCGCCCTGGTTTTTCCAGTGTCCAGCCAGCCATAGCGCCTTGACGTTGTCGGGTTCTGCGGCAAGGGCGCGTTGCAGCAGTTCCCCGGTCTCCGGGGTAAACCGGCCATCCGCGGACATGGCCAGGGCGTCGGCATAGTCAGCCAGCAGTTCGGGGCTGTTGCCGCCGAGGCGCAGGATGTTGCGGTAGGCATCGACGGCGGCGTCGTAACGCTTCAGCACGACATAGCTTCTTGCCAGCATCACCCAGCCCTTCATGTCGTCCGGCTGGCTGCGCATGCGTTCCGCCAGCTTGTTGACCATCTCTTCAACGGAGGGCCGGCCGCCAGTGTCGCCGGTCGGGTGGGGCAGCGGGTTGGCCTGCATTTGCGCCAGCAGCGGAATGATTTCCCTGGATCCGAGCTGATAGTAGAGGCCGGCCGCGAGCAGCGGTATGCCGACGATCAGGACAAGGGCCGCCCACTGGCCGCTGCGGGTCTTGCCGCTGCCGCCGGTGTCGCCGCCGGCAAGATCGTTGAGCAGTTCCTGCTCCAGGTCCCTGCGCGCGGCGGCATACTGATCCTGGCTGAGGCGGCCGATCTGCAGGTCGGTGTCGAGTTCGGCCAGCTGCGAGCGGATGACCTCGACGTTGAGGGCGTCCCGGTCGATGCCGCTGGCGCCTGGTTTTCGGCTGCGAAACAGGGCGGGGAGGATGAACAGCAACGCTATCATGATCATGACAGCGGCAAGGCTCCAGAACACGGTCATGATTTTTGTTCCCTGTTTTCGCGGTCGCCAAGGAGGTCATCGAGGCGCTTCCGGTCGTCTGCGGAAATCTCCACATTCGCTGCACGTTTCTGCCGGCGCACAGCGCGCAGCAGCAACACTCCCGCCAGGATCATGAGGGCAAACGGGCCGAACCAGAGCAGATAGGTGGATGGCTTCATCGGCGGTTTGTAGAGCACGAAGTCCCCGTAGCGCGCGACCAGGAACTCGATGATTTCCGCGTCGCTCTTGCCGTCTTGCACCATTTCGTAGACCTCCGCACGCAGGTCATGCGCCAGTTCGGCATCGGAATCCGCCAGCGACTGGTTCTGGCAGACCAGGCAGCGCAGTTCCGAAATAAGATTCTTGAAGTGCTGCTCGGCCGCATCGTCGGCGAACTTGAAGCTTTCCAGGGTGGCGGTCGCCTGCAGCGGGCCGCTGCCGAGTATCAGGACGATAGTCAGCGCAGTGAGTAGTTTTTTCATCATGGTGAGGCTTGCAGTTCCGCTACCAGCGGAAGTATTTCTTCGTTGATGACAGAGACGGTAAGGGGGCCGATATGCTTGTGGCGAATGATGCCCTTGCTGTCGATGATAAAGGTTTCGGGCGCGCCGTAGACGCCCCAGTCGATGCCGACGCGGCCGGTATCGTCAAAGGCATTGGCCACGTAGGGATTACCGAGCTGCCGCAGCCATTGCTGCGCGGCCGCACGGTCGTCCTTGTAGTTCAGGCCATAGATGTCGACCTTGCCGGTTTTGGCGAGTTCGAGCAGCGTTTCGTGTTCCGCGCGGCAGGAGACGCACCACGTGGCCCAGATGTTCAGGAGCGACACCTTGCCCTTGAGATCGGTGTCGCTGATGGTTGCGCTCGGATCCTGCAGGCGCGTCAGGGTAAAGGTCGGCATGGGCTTGCCCACCAGCGGGGAAGGCACCAGCTTGGGATCCAGACTCAGGCCGCGGTAGAGAAACGCCGCCAGCACCATGAAAATTGCCAGTGGCACAAGGTAGCGCGCCATCAGGAACTCCTTGCCGATGCCAGCTTGCGCGCTGCAGTGGCGGCAGCGGCCGGTTCGGTCGCCATTTCCTTGATGCGATAGCGCCGGTCGCTGGCCGCCAGCAGGCCGCCGATGGCGATCAGGATGCCGCCCAGCCAGATCCAGCGCACGAACGGTTTGTAGTAGAGCCGCAGGCTCCAGTCACCGCCGCCCAGTGCCTCCCCGAGCGAGACGTAGATATCGCGGGTGAAGCCGGCATCGATACCGGCTTCGGTCATCGGCTTGGTCTGGACCAGGTAGGTGCGTTTCTGCGGCTTCAGCAGGGCTACTTCCTCGCCGTCCTTGTAGACGCGGATGGTGCCCTGGTCGGCGCTGTAGTTGGGCCCAGGGATCTGCTGCACGCCATCAAAACGGAACGTGTGTCCGGCCAGTTCAATGGACTGACCGGGAGACATGCGGATGTCTTTCTCGACGTCGAACTGGGTCACGAAGGTGATGCCGATGATGAACACGGCGATCCCGAAGTGCGCGACCAGCATCCCGTAGTAGCTGCCGCTGCCGCGCGAACCCAGGTCGTGCAGCAGGCCTGCCAGGCCCTTGCGGTACATGAGTCGTTGCCGCAGGCTCAGGAACAGGCTGCTCACCAGCCAGCAGGAGAGTGCGACTGCGAGCCCGGCTGCCAGTGAACCGTCATGCAGCAGCGGCAGGGACAGCAGGATTCCCGCGCCGAGGCTCAGCAGCAGGGCGATACGCAGCTGCCGCGCCAGGTCGGCGGGGTCCTGGCGTTTCCAGCGGGCCAGCGGCCCCAGCCCCATGAGAAAGACCAGGAATGGCGTGAAGATCACGAACATCGTGGTGAACCAGGGAAATCCGACCGAGATCTTGCCCCAGCCCATTGCATCATAGACCAGCGGGGAGAGGGTCCCCAGCAGGATAAAGGCCGTGATCACGACCAGCAGCACGTTGTTGCCGAGCAGCAGCGTCTCGCGCGAAAGCAGGTCGAAGCCGCCACCGGAGGAGACTGCGGGCGCGCGCCAGGCGTACAGGGTCAGCGAGCCGCCGATGACGATGCACAGGAACACCAGGATAAACAGGCCGCGTGCCGGGTCGGCGGCAAAGGAGTGCACCGAGGTCAGCACCCCGGAGCGGACCAGGAAGGTGCCGAGCAGGCTCAGAGAGAAGGCCAGCAGGGCAAGCAGCACCGTCCAGCGCTTGAAGGCGCCGCGTTTCTCGGTGACTGCCAGCGAATGGATCAACGCGGTTCCTGCCAGCCAGGGCATGAAGGAGGCGTTTTCCACCGGGTCCCAGAACCACCAGCCGCCCCAGCCCAGTTCGTAGTAGGCCCACCAGCTGCCGAGCGTGATGCCCATGGTCAGGAACATCCAGGCTACCGTAGTCCACGGGCGTGACCAGCGCGCCCAGGCGGCGTCCAGCCTGCCGCCGATCAGGGCGGCGATGGCGAAACTGAATGCAACCGAGAGGCCCACGTATCCCATGTAGAGCATGGGCGGGTGGATCGCCAGGCCGAAATCCTGCAACAACGGGTTCAGGTCGCCCCCTTCAAGCGGTACCGGAAAGTGGCGATCGAACGGATTCGAGGTGAACAGCAGGAAGGAAATGAAGCCGATGCCGATCATCCCCATGACGGACAGGACCCGCGCGACCACCTCGATCGGCAGTTTGCGGCTCAGGCGTGACACCGCTACTGTCCAGCCGCTCAGGATCAGCACCCACAGCAGCAGCGAGCCCTCGTGCGCACCCCACACCGCGGAAATCTTGTAGATGGTCGGCAGCTGGGTATTGCCGTGCAGTGCGACGTAATGCACCGAGAAATCATTGGTCAGAAAGGCATTGACCAGGCAGGCGAACGACAGGGCCAGGAAAAAGAACTGCCCCCAGGCGGCCGGACGGGCCATCGCCATCCAGCCGGGGGTATTGTTGAGGCTGCCGATCATCGGGAAGATCGCCAGCGCCAGTGACAGGCACAGGGCCAGGATCAGGGCAAAGTTGCCAAGCTCGGGAATCATGGTGCACCTCCGGATTCGACTGGTTTGCCGCTGCCGGCCTTGTGGGCCGCGTCCAGGGCGTCGGCGACTTCCGGCGGCATGTAGTTTTCATCATGCTTGGCAAGCACTTCGTCGGCAATGAAGCGCTTGTTTTCCTGCAGCTTGCCCAGCGCGACGATGCCCTGTCCCTCGCGGAACAGGTCGGGCAGGATGCCGGTGTACTGCACGGTGATGGTTTCGGCATTGTCGGTGATGTCGAATTCCACCGTCAGGCCGTCCGCCTGGCGCCGCACACTGCCGGTGGTGACGAGGCCACCGACGCGGATGGCGCGGCCGACCGGGGCTTCGCCGGCTCTGACCGCAGTCGGGGTATAGAAGAACATCAGGTTCTCATTGAATGCCTTGAGTGCGAAAGCCGCGGCCGTGGCGACCCCGGCAATCACCAGGACGATCAGCAGCAGGCGTTTCTTGCGTTTCGGTGTCATGGTTTTCTCCCGGCCCGTCTGGCCTTGCGAGCAATGTCCGTCAGCAGCTTCCGGTGTTGCCGGGCGGGCAGGATAATGTTGAGCAGCAGTACCACCAGTGCGATGCCGTAGGAGGTCCACACATAGAACCCGTAGCCACCCATGTGGAAGAATTCATTCAGATTCATTTCTGCTCCGTGAGTTCCCTGACCCAGCCGGTATGGCGATCACGTTCCAGCAGTTCGCAGCGCGCACGCATTAACACCACGAAGGCGTAATAGAGCTTGAAGGCAAGCGCCATCAACAGCAGCGGTATCAGCATGCTGATGTGAATGGAGGGTTTGTCGAACTTGGTGACCGTGGGTCCCTGGTGCAGGGTGTTCCACCACTCCACCGAGTAGTGAATGATGGGGATGTTGACCACGCCCACGATGGCGAGAATGGCCGTGGCGCGGGCCGCGGTGCGCTTGTCATCGATGGCACTGTAGAGTGCGATCACCCCCAGGTAGAGAAACAGCAGGATGAGTTCCGAGGTGAGGCGTGCATCCCAGACCCACCAGGTGCCCCACATCGGCTTGCCCCAGATGGAACCCGTTATCAGTGCCAGGAAGGTGAACCACGCCCCGATCGGTGCGCTGCTGATGGATACGATCTCCGCCAGCTTGATGCGCCAGATCAGGCCGATGGCGCCAGCGACTGCCATGACGATGTAAATGAACAGCGACATCCAGGCTGCCGGTACGTGGATGAACATGATGCGGTAGCTGTCGCCCTGCTGATAATCCGCCGGTGCCTCGACCAGGCCGTAGTAGAGGCCGGCCAGCGTCAGCAGCAGGCAGGGAACGGCGAACCAGGGTATCAGCTTGCCTGAAATATTATAGAAGTATTTCGGCGAGGCCATTTTGTGGAAGAAATTATTAAACATGTCAGCTCAGGGTCGTAACCCGGATGCAGACCGGCAGGTCGTAATCCGGGGTTGATTTATGTTTTGCTGTGTTTCGCGCTGCAGCACGTGCGCGGTCGGGTGCGTGATAAAGCATTTCATCTATTCAACCCAGGCTGATGCGCAATGCCGCCGCCGTCGCGAGCGGTGAGAGGCTCAGCGAGAGTACCAGCAATGCACTGATCAGCGACAGGTGCGCCGTCACCGGCAGGCCGGCTGCAGCCGTATCGACCGCGCTCGCGGCGAATATAAGTAAAGGTACGTACAAGGGTAACACGAGCAGGGACAGGATCATCCCCCCCTTGCGCAGTCCGACCGTGAGCGCCACGCCGACGGCGCCAAGCAGGCTGAGCACCGGTGTGCCCATTAACAATGTAATCAGCAGGGTTGTTATGCCTTCGCCGGGCAGGCCGAGCAGGACGCCCAGCAGCGGCGAGATCAGCAGCAGCGGCAGGCCGGTGATCAGCCAGTGCGCCAGCACCTTGGCCAGCACCAGCACGGATACCGGGTGCGAACTGAGCAGCAGCTGTTCCAGGGTGCCGTCCTCGAAGTCAGAGCGGAAGATGCTGTCCAGCGACAGCAGGGCCGCCAGCAGGGCGGCAACCCAGATGATCCCCGGGCCGATGGCCTGCAGCATGTTCGGGTTGGCGCCGACTCCCAGCGGGAACAGGCTGGTCACCAGGACGAAAAACAGCAGCGGGTTGATCATTTCCGCGCGGTGCCGGGCCGCCAGGGTCAGATCGCGTTTCAGCAGCAGCGCAAAGGCGCGGGTAAGGGAGTCGCTATTCATGCGGACAGGTTGATGCGCTGCACCGGGGTGGTGTTGAGGTTGACCGCGTGGTGCGACGTCACTGCCAGCATGCCGCCATTGGCCGTGTGCGCTTCCAGCAGGGACTCGATCACCTGGATGCCATGCACGTCGAGCGAGGTGAACGGTTCATCCAGGATCCACAGCACGCTGTCGGTGACCAGCAGGCGGGCCAGGGCCAGGCGGCGCTGCTGGCCGGCGGACAGGTTGCGGGTAAGCACGTCCTCAAAGCCGAACAGGTCGACCTTGTCGAGGGCGGCGTCCGGTGTCAGCTCGCTGGGTTTACCCAGGGCGCGGGCCATGGCCAGGTTTTCCCGCGGGGTCAGGTCCAGCTTGACGCCGTCGCGGTGTCCCACGTAGGCAATGTGTTCGTGGTAGTCCGCACCCAGGCGATTGATGTCGCTGCCATCCCAGGTGATCGCGCCGGCGTCGGGCAGACGGATGCCGCAGAGGATGCGCAGCAGCGAGGTCTTGCCGCTGCCATTGCGACCTTCCAGCAATAGCGCCTGTCCCTGTTCGATGCGGAAGTTCAGGCCACTGAACAGCGTCCGGTCGTCCCGAATGCATTCGAGGTCACGGGCTTCCAGTGTCGTCGTGCTTGGCATGAAACGGGTTGTTAGTCTGGCAATTAGCTGAATTATTAGGATCGTGCATAATACAGTCGAATCGCGTGCTACCCAACCATAAAGTTTTTCAGGAACGGGATCTGAGAGCGCCTCGCGTTGCAGGGTTAACCCACCGGGCACAGGTACCCCACCGGGCACAGGTACCCCACTGGGCACAGGTACCCCACTGGGCACAGGTACCTTACTCCTGTGCAATTCAATTACCCCGGCTTTTCTCCGGGCAAAAAAAAAGGGCGAGTGGGGTCGCCCTTGGGAAACGGGCCCGGAAGCGTCATAGACGTCCCCGGCCCCGGAGAGAGGTTGTATCTGCGCATCCGGTTTTCAGGTTACTGCCGGGTAAAAAAACCCGCGCCCTGACCTCAACCCGATCTGCATGGCTGCCATCCTGACCGGCCGCCTCTTGTTACATGTTACAGTTAGCAATATGGGTGCCAGGTGTGGTACTCAAGTAATCATCGAGACTGCTTTGGTTGGCCTGGTCAGGTGATCTGTATCCTGGATGCAGCTGTGAGCTGGATGAATAGTCATATAAAACAAAATGTTGTCGCAGTATTCTGCAGCGGAATCTGGATAGAGCCAGGGCGGGTGCAGTCAAACGGTTTCTTTTTCCGGGGATGCCCGGGTGAATAAGCCGGGTACTTGATCTATAGTAAGACATGACAATTGTGTCAGTATTAACGTCCGGCCATGTCAGAGACTGCCAAAGTTGGCAGTTTTTTTGGATAAAATGCTAGATAGCTATGGGGTCGCTATGAAGGCAATAAACAAGATTACAACACCATCCACACCAATAGAGCTGCAGTCGCTGGTAGACAGTCACGAGCAACCCTTTGTCATCATCGACAGGGATTATCGTATCCTGGCCGTCAACAGCGCCTACGAGCGGGCCTTCGGGACCGACAGCACGCATGCGGTCGGGCAACCCTGCTACCGCATCAGTCACAACAACGAGGCGCCATGCCACGAGTCCGGCGAGGATTGCCCGCATGTCAACCTGTTCGAGGTCGGGCAGCGGGATTCCTGCCTGCATATTCACTATGACAAGGAGCATCGCATGTGCCAGGTACGGGTTACCGCGTACCCGCTGGTTGGCAGCAATGGCGAACTGTTCATGGGGGAACTGATCCAGGAACTCTCCGGGCCCGAAGACCGCCGCATCGATGGCAAGCGCATGGTCGGCTGTACGCCGTCTTTCATGGCCTGCATGGATCAGCTGAAGATGGTCGCCGCGGCACATGCGCCGGTGCTGCTACAGGGTGAAACCGGGACCGGCAAGGAGCTCGCTGCAAGTTATATACACCGGAACTCCTCCCGCAGTGACAAGCCGTTTCTGACGGTTGACTGCACGGTGCTGACCGAGCCGCTGTTCGAGGCCGAGGTGTTCGGGCATGCACGCGGCGCCTTTACCGGCAGCGTGGGGGAACGCATCGGCCTGTTCGAACAGGCGCATGGCGGGACCCTGTTCCTCGACGAGGTGGGTGAACTGCCACTGTCGCAACAGGCCAAGCTGCTGCGGGTGCTGGAAACCGGCCAGTACCGCAGGGTGGGAGGGCGCGGCGCTCGCAAAGCCGATGTCCGCATTGTCTGCGCCACCAACCGGCATCTGTGGGACCACGTCAAGGCCGGCCAGTTTCGCGAGGATCTGTATTACCGCATCGCCTGTCTGGCGGTGCGCTTGCCGCCGTTGCGGGAGCGCATTGACGATATCCAGATGCTGGTGCCCAGCCTGATGGAACCGATCAGCAGCACCATGTCGCGTCGCTTCATATTAACTACTGCCGCGGTGGAATTGCTCAAACAATATGACTACCCGGGCAATGTTCGCGAGCTGCGCAACATTCTGTTTATTGCCGCGACCCACAGCAGCAATGGCGAAATCGATACCGATATCGTCACGGAGGTGTTCAAACTGCATGCGCAGGGCAAGGTGCAGCCCTGCCAGCCGCGTTCCCTGATGGGGCAGTCGACGGATACTGCGTCACAACCGGCTGCTCAGGGTAACGCCGCGTCATTGCAGGATGTTGAGGCCAGGCATATTGCGGAGCTGCTGGGTCGCCATAACGGCAGTCGCAAAAAGGTCGCCCAGGCTCTGGGTATCAGCGAGCGCACCCTGTACCGGAAGCTCAAGTTATATAACTTGTGAAGATTCGCTGACCTGTGCAGGCTAATGGTGTCAGGAACCTTATTACGAGTTAGGTAACCTCTGATAATTCGTTCATTGCGAGGAACGAAGTGACGAAACAATCCGTAACTCAGTGATTCACTGGTTGCGAGATTGTTTCGCTGGCCGCTTCGGACATCCTGCCCTCCCGCGCTATTCGTACCTCCATGTACGTCGCGCCCGCAATGACGGAGTACCTTAATTAATCAGAGGTTCCTTAGAATCTTCTCCGTGTGATTTCGGTGGTCGTCCTCTGGCCCGCATGGTTGATTGGAGATCGTAGTGGTCAACGATATTCGCTAACCAGGTGGTACTGCCGAATGGTTGTCCCCGCGTGACGCAATTGCGCAGTGCATTCAGTTCTTCTGTAGTTTGTGGCTGGTTGACCTGCTCCATCCAGTAATCCGGAGTCCTGACTGGCCACTGATCAAGCAGTACGGAAGGTTCGCTCGCCTGATTGTGTCGATGCCACAAGCTGCCCCAGCGCCAGTTTTCCGCCCGTTCTACGAGGTTTGCGCGTAGCGCATTGCGCTCAACGTAGCGGCACACTTGCAGCAGGTGGGCATCGGATTCAACAACGAATGATTTAAACCGTCCCTGGTACAGATGACCTTCGCCGGCTGAACCGTGGTACGCATGCCAACGTTGCGTGTGTGTTAAAGACAGCCAGCCGGTGAATCTCGACAGGTCATTGTCTTTACGCGGCCAGAGCGCCAGGTGCCAGTGGTTTGGCATAAGGCAAAAGGCAGGTATGCGCATATCGAATCGATTCCGGGCATCGATAAGGATCCGCTCGAATGCCTGGTAGTCAGCAGGAGAATGAAATATCTGTGAACGCGCAGTCGCGCGATTCAGCACGTGATAGACAAAACCGCCCGATGAGACTCGTCGTGGCCTTCCCATGGCTTACCCTCCCTGGTGCGCATCATGTTTGGCTGTGTTGTATATGCAGGATATTACATGAGGAAAACTGTTTAGCGCTATTTTCGGAGTTCACTGACTTGATAGAGAAAAGGTTCCTGACACCTTTGTCTTCCTTTGTCCCTTGCATGCATGCGTTGGCGGAGTTTGCATCCCCGCTTGTAATCCCTTAGGGTGAATCAGGGCCTCATCGCATCAGAGGTATAATTTTCCCGGCCGTTATCCAGTCCGGGGGTGCTCATCCCAAACCTGACCAGTGGACATTAACAGCAAGAAACCAGTGCGCGGATCCCGGTGGACGAAAGCCGCCGGGCTTGCGCTTGCGGCAGTTGCCGGTGCGGCCGTTATGGTGGTCGAGCTGGGAGTCGCGCGCGTACTGACCCCTGTATTCGGCGGGTCCATCTCGGTATGGGCGATCGTGATCGCAACCACCATGCTGGCGCTGGCGGCCGGCTATGCCTTCGGCGGCTACCGGGCTGATCGTGTTGGCGGAGTGGTCGTTGCAAGCCGTGCCGCAGTCATCGGGGCGCTGCTCTGTGCCTGCATCCCTTTGGTTCGAATTCCGCTGGTCGAGGCGACCATCGGGCTTTCCACGCTTTATGGTGCAACAGTCGTCGCCCTCGTGCTGATTGCCCCCGCGCTGTTCTTTTTCAGCCAGGTCTCACCGGCGCTGATTCGCGGCCTCGCCAGTGACGGGGTGTCGCATGTCGGCGTGACGGCCGGTGGTATCTACGCGGTTTCCACGCTTGGCAGCCTGTTCGGTACGCTGGCTGCGGTGTGGCTGTTTCTTTATCTGCCGCTGCTGGCCGGGTTTGTCGGAACAGCGGTCCTGGTGGTCCTGCCGGTACTGCTGCTGCGGCCCGTTGCTGCCGGTGTCGGCGCCGCCCTGGCGGGGGTGGTTATCCTGCTGGCTGTACCATTCGAAAATGCGACGGGCTTGTCCGACCAGCAGGCCGCTGCAGCACAGGGCTTCCGGTTGCTGGAGACGCGACGTTCTCCCTATGGCGAGTTGCGGGTTATCGAGCACGAGGAGCGCATCCGCTACATGGTGGTCAACGGTTTCGACCAGGGCGGGATCTATGTGCAGACTGGCGTGTCGGCATACAATTTCGATGACGGCCTGGTTGGTCTGGGGCGGATGTATACTCCAGCCAGCGACAGGGTGCTGCTGATTGGGCTGGGGCCGGGGGTGATCGCGACTGCGCTGACAAAGAGTGGCCTGCAGGTCGACGCGGTGGAGATCGATGCCGAGGTTGTCAGGACCGCGCGTGACTATTTCGCTTACCGCGGTTCGGCAATCGTGGACGACGGCCGGCGTTTCCTGCAGCGCACCAGCGGGACCTGGGATGTGATCATCGTCGATGCCTTCGCGGGCGGCAGTCCGCCCTGGCAGCTATACACGACGGAAGCCTTCGCGCTGTATCGGGAACATCTGAACCCGGGCGGAGTGGTGGTGCTCAACTTCATCGGCAGCCACCTGGATCCCGCGCAGCGCCCGGCGCTGGAGGCGGTCGTCACTACCGCGAGGCAGGTATTCGGTACCGTAGACGTCTATCCGAGCCCGTGGGAATCCGCAGACTACCCCACGCGCAATATTTTCATTGCGGCAGCTGATGCGCCGCTCGATCAGGGACGTCGCGAGCAGGGGGACCCTGCTATGGCCGACACCCTGTCTGCTGCCATTGCGCGCTCCCGGCCCATCCGCATCGGGGAGGGCCGGGTGCTCACAGATGATTCGGCCCCGCTGGAACCGCTGGTGCGGCGCACCACCGAAATACTGCGGAACCGGGTACGCGAATACCTGCCGGTTGCCCTGTTGATCCGTTAATGGTGTCAGGAACCTTTATTTACGAGTTAGGATCCCACTCCAGGTGATTTCGGCGGTCGCCCTCTGGCCCGTATGGTTGAATAGAGATCATAGCGTTCAATGATATTCGATGACCATGTGGTACTACCGAATGGTTGTCCCCGCTTGACGCAATTGCGCAGTGCATTCAGTTCTTCTGTCGTTTGTGGTTGATTGACCTGCTCCATCCAGTTATCCGGAATCCTGACTGGCCACTGATCAAGCAGTACGGAAGGTTCGCTCGCCTGATTGTGTCGATGCCACAAGCTGCCCCAGCGCCAGTTTTCCGCCCGTTCTACGAGGTTTGCGCGTAGCGCATTGCGCTCAACGTAGCGGCACACTTGCAGCAGGTGGGCATCGGATTCAACAACGAATGATTTGAACCGTCCCTGGTACAGATGACCTTCGCCGGCTGAACCGTGGTACGCATGCCAACGTTGCGTGTGGGTTAAAGACAGCCAGCCGGTGAATCTCGACAGGTCATTGTCTTTACGCGGCCAGAGAGCCAGGTGCCAGTGGTTTGGCATAAGGCAAAAGGCAAGTATGCGCATATCGAATCGATTCCGGGCATCGATAAGGATCCGCTCGAATGCGCGGTAGTCGGCGGCAGAATAAAAAATCGGTGAACGCGCAGTCGCGCGATTGAGGACGTGGTAGACAAAACCGCCCGTTGAGACTCGTCGTGGCCTTCCCATGGCTTGCCCTCCCTGGCGTGCATGATGTATGGCTGTATTGCGAATGCAGGATATTACATTACAACAACTGGTTGGGAATTGCTTCGGTCTCCCCTGGTGTGGTAAAGG
>Ga0210064_1000140_pt1 | contig 34093 bp, 27 predicted proteins | sample Muzzi_CordC_D2_FD_185531 | JGI IMG/M metagenome (GOLD analysis project Ga0210064, IMG submission 185531) | Wetland microbial communities from San Francisco Bay, California, USA, that impact long-term carbon sequestration - Muzzi_CordC_D2 (SPAdes) | ecosystem: Environmental > Aquatic > Marine >... | reverse complement strand
CGCCTCCAGGACAGGACCGATACCCCGGCCGATCGGCTGGCGGCCGTCGGTTATGATGACTTCGAGCTGCAGTCCCAGGTGGTCCCCTGTGTATTCAAACAGCTTGCGCAAGCGCAGGGCTGCGGACCGACTGCGAATCTTTGCCGTTGGACCGACCGGGATATCAATAAGCAGGTGTGTGGAGCCGGCGGCGATTTTTTTTGCCAGAATGGAAGCCACCATCTGACCGGGTGAATCCAGGGACAAGGGCCGTTCGACCGAAATCAGGATGTCGTCCACCGGGGCAAGCCGGGCCTTGCCGCCCCAGGCAAGACAGGCGCGTTCCCGGCGGACGATTTGATGCAGCTGATCCGGTGATAATTCCACATGGGCCAGCACCGCCATGGTATCGGCAGTACCCGCAGGCGATGTAATGGCGCGGCTGGAGGTCTTGGGTATGAGCATGCCGTGCGCGGCGACGATTGGCACGACCAGCATACTGGTGCGGTTGCCCGGGATACCGCCAATGCAATGCTTGTCGACCACCAGTGGTTCACTCCAGTCCAGGCGCTTGCCGGTCTCGACCATGGCGCGGGTGAGATGCAACACCTCATCGCGTTCCATGCCGGTTTCGGCGCAACTAACCAGAAACGCGGCAATCTCGATTTTTGAATAGCGATTGCCCCTGATATCCCGGGTGATCCCCCGGTATTCGTCAAGTGTCAGCCGTTCACCCGCGATCTTCCTGTGAACCGACTTCAGTGAGACCGGAGGGCGGGCATGCTCCACCCGTACGCCGGTTCCACCGGCCAGATTCAGTTGTGCGAAGGCCTGTTCACTGAGTCCCAGCTCATCCGGGGCCAGGATGTTTTCATCATCCACCACGTTGAGTACGGCAATGACGGGTGATCCGTCGGCAGCCCTGTGTACCTCGATCTTGTTCAGGGCCTGAAAGCCTTCGCTGCGATAGACCGGACAGTCACGATGCAGGTAGGCGACGTTCTCCCGGTAGGTATCAATGCTGATCTTGCGAAGTTTCAGCGTTTCCATGGGCGGAGTTTACAGGCAAGTGCCGGCGAATGCTTATTGGTCTAGCGAGTGACGCAGTATCGGTGGTGCGATAATGGATGTCATTACTGCTGTATATTTTTCCAGGATGCAAATTCACTTGAATTTTTACCGCTTTACATCGAGGCTGCTGGCACTGAGCAGAATGACCTCTATCTCTTCAATTATTTCTTCCTGGCGCAAGGCATTGCTTTGGTGCAGCAGGTTTGCTGATTTGTCCTCAAGGTGTTGCACAGCGCCTTCCAGATGCCGTACCCGCCTGATGTTTTCCGCCATCATTGATACGTACATAATCTCATGCAGGACGGCAAACAGGTAGTGGTCGATCAATTTGGCGAGGAATGCTGCCGGAGGCATGTTGAGTAAGGGGGGTTGCGGAAAATCGGGTGCGTTGTCCCGGTACTGTTCAAAAGGCGGTAGCACTTCTGCGGTGGCGATCTGCTCCTTATCCGGATCATGATAGAACACCACAAGTGATGCGGCGCATTTATCAGTTTGCAGGTCAGCCAGGGCGTTGATGATCGGTGGCAGTGTTTTTTCAGCTTCTTCGACGATATTGGCGCCATCAATATATGCAACCACTCGCGGGTCCCCTTCCAGGTGGTTACCCAGTTTGCTTCCAGTCACGATTAACCGCGGGCTATCCATGCTGTATTCCCGAAAATAGGATTCCAGCCGACTCAGCAGCGTTTCGTTAAAGTCGCCACAGAAACCGCGCTCCGAACCGAACAGCAGACAGACAGGTGTTGCTTCATCCGATCGTGGGAGCACCCCGGGGTAGAACCCGAGGAAATCGGCTGCCATGGTCTCGATATGCGTAACCACCGCGCGTTGGGCATCGAGGAAGCGTCCCAGCTTGCGGCTTTCTATAAACGCCAGGGTCTTCATGGAGTTCATGATGTCACGGATCTCTCCGAGGGTATGGCGGTGCTGCTCCAGCTCGCGACGACGGGTCATGGCGGCTCTTTCCCGGGTTGCAGGCCGAGCCAGCCGGCCACGGCCTGGCTCCATTGTTCCCGGGCTTTGTCCAGCGTGAGCCCCGTGCGGCTGACCTGCTTTTCCAGTGTTGTCAGATGGGCGCGAATATCCGCGGGTTCGATGTCATCGAACAGGCCATCATTGTAGGCCACCAACCAGGCCATCTGGAATTCGATGGACAGAGGGGCCAGGCGGTCTTGCTTGAGTATCTCGCGCAGCACCCGCCCGTGCCGGATAGCAACCTCCATGGAGGCCTCGAGACGCGCACCAAAACGCGTGAATACTTCCAGCTCAAGGAACTGCAGATAATCCAGCTTCATGCGTCCGGCCTCATCCTTGATGCGGGAATGCTGGGCCTGGCCGCCAATGCGGGAAACGGATTTGGAGATGTCGATGGCGGGACGAAATCCGCCAACGAAAAGATTATGGTCAAGATAGACCTGTCCGTCCGTGATGGAAATCAGGTTGGTGGGGATGTAGGCGGCGATCTCACCCAGCGTTGTCTCCACGATGGGAAGCGCCGTCATGCTGCCACCGCCATGGGCGGCGTTGTAGCACGTGGCACGTTCCAGCAGACGGGCATGGACGGAAAAGATATCGCCGGGGTAGGCCTCCCGTCCGGGTGGACGGCGCAACAGTAAGGAGAGTTCGCGGTAGGTTTTCGCATGGGTAGCGAGATCGTCGTATACCACCAGGGTGTCGCGCCCCTGCTGCATCCAGTACTCCGCGACAGCACAGCCGGCGAAGGGCGCCAGATGCTGCAGACCGGGCAGGGCGGTGGCCTCGGCGACCAGCACCGTGGTGTATTCCAGTGCTCCATAGCTACGCAGGGTATCGATGGTATTGATGACGGTGGAGCGCTTTTGCCCGATCAGCACATATACGCAATAGACGTCCTTGCCCCGCTGGTTGATGACAGTGTCGAGGGCGAGCGAACTGCGTCCGAGGCCCTCGTCACCAATGAGCAACTGACGTTGCCCCTTGCCAATGGGGATCAGCGTGTCGATCACCTTGATGCCGGTATACAGGGGAGTATGGACAAAGTCGCGGGCCACGATTGCCGGCGAGTGGCTTTCCAGCTTGCGCCAGGCGTCCGGCGTCGGCTCCGGTCCGCTGTCCAGCGGCATGCCCAGTGGGTTAATGACCCGGCCCAGCAGGCCGTCACCGACGGGTATGCTCAAGGCGCGGTGGGTGAGGTGAACTGTGGTACCGGCGGTGAGCGCCCCGGTCTGGTGCAGCAGCACCGCCCCCACCATCTCCTCGGTGAGATCGAAGACCATGGCCCGGCTGCCGTCCTCGAAGGAGAGGACGTCATCCATTGCGGCCGAAGGCAGGCCAGACATCCAGGCGATACCATCACCCACGGATACCACGCTGCCTTGCTCGGTGATTCGCAGTCCGGGTTGGTAATGCTCGAGCCAGGCGGCCTGCCTGTCCAGCAAGCCGGCAGTGTCAGCCTCTTCAGGTTTCATGTGCAAGATGGCTAAAACTCTTCAGTTCGTCCTGAAGATTGGCGCCCAGAATCCAGGAGCCCACAGTAACGCGCAATCCGGCCAGTAAATCCTTGTTCAGTTCGTAGTGAACTGGCGGAGTTACCTGCAGTACCGTACCAAGCGCGCTTTCCAGGGATGCACGCATATCGTCATTCAGCGGATATGCACTGGCAACCAGAATACTGTCGGCTGTTTTGCCGGCGGTCGTACGCAGGGCACTGAGTCGCTCGGGAGGTAACGAGCTGAGTTCTTTCAGGAGCAGGTCGAGCAGGCGGTGTTCCAGTTCAGGTCCGGCTGCGGCGGACAACAGCCGTGCAGAGAACTGTGCACCCTGGGTCAGTGCCGTTTCTTCATTGCGCAATCGACTGGCCTCCAGTCTGCGCTGTTCTATGACCCGGGCCTTCTCCCGTTCCGCGTCGAGGGTGGCCTGCAGGGTCTCCATGCGCCGTGCCCGTTCCAACTCGATTTCCTTGTCCAGTGATGTGTGTGCGGCCTGGCGTTCCTTTTCCCACTCGGCCAGCCGGTTCTCATACCGGGCTCTCAATGCCTCGGCATCCTTGTGCAGGTTCCTGGCATCGTTCAGGCTTTTCTCGATACTGCCGCGGCGTCGGGCGATTACACTCAGCAATGGCTTGTAGAAAAATCGTTTCAGGATCCAGACCAGGATCAGGAAGTTGATGATCTCCAGCAGGAATGTCGACCAGTTCAGTTCCAAGACGGTGTTCCCTGCGGAGTCAGTAGGTGTGTCATCGGTGGTATCGGCCTGTTATTTCAATATGTATTCCAGCATCGGATTGCGGAACAGCACAATGAGCACGATCACCAGAACGTAGATGGCCAGTGACTCGATCATGGCCAGGCCGATGAACAGCGTGCGCATGATGGCGCGTTCGGCCTCGGGTTGTCTCGCCAGGGCCTCCAGGGCACTGCTGATGGCGCGACCCATGGCGAAGGCGGGTAACAAAACGCCCAGTGCGATGCCGAACACCGCGGCGACGGTGGTCGCAAGGGTAAAGGTGGATAGATCGGGCATGGACTACTCCTTGTTTCTTTCGTTGTATTTCTGTTGTGCAAGCTGCTGTGATTGTATACCGCCGGCCACATAGATCAGCGCCAGCATGCCGAAAATATAGGCCTGTACCAGTGCCTCGATGATATGCAGCATGAGGATCGGTATCGGTGCCAGAAAACCGGCTACCAGCAGGATCAGCAGGGCCGCCATTTCCAGGCTCATCATATTGCCGAACAGGCGCACCGCCAACGCGATGGTGCGGGTGATCTCGCTGATGATGTGGAAGGGCAGCAGCACTGGGCTTGGCCTGAGATAGTGGCGCAGGTGAGCCTTCACCCCCTGGATACGGATGCCGAACCAGTGAACCGAGAGAAACACCAGGATTGCCAGGGAAGAAGTGGCTGACAGGTCACGCGTTGGTGAATGCACACCCGGTATCAGGCCACTCAGGTTGGCGATGACCAGAAATATCCAGAGGCTGCCAATGAAGGGCAGTAGCTCGCTCACGTGATCGGGAGCGACGCCCCGAATGGCCTCCTCAATGCTGCCGACGATGCCTTCGGCGATTGTCTGTATCGATCCCGGCTTTGTTTGCAGGTGGCGGGTGACCAGCCAGACTGGCAGAGCGATGACGGCCATGATGACCCAGGTGGTGATAATGGTATTGGTGACCTGCAGTGGCCCGAGCTGAAAGACTGTCGTCAGCATTATTCCATTATCGTCCATTGTGTTACTCCCTGATCAGAAAGTAGACATTGACTGCGCCGATGAGCACGCCCAGTATCAGCATGCTCAGGGTCCAGCGTATGGAGTAGCCCTCCATCAGTCCATCCAGCCAGCGCCCAAGGTAGGCGCCACCGACGACAGGCAGCACGAAGACCAGTCCCAGTGTGCCGATATAGATGGTCTGTGAGAACAGGGTTGCGCGATCCTTTTCGGCCTGTTTCATACGCCGCGCCTGCTGCTCCACCCGCTTGCGGAGTTGTTCACTGGTGTTCATTGTGCAAGCCCGCTGTCATGCCCCATTTCCCACAGCCGCCTGAGAACCTCTTCCTCCATACGATGCAGGCTTTTTTTCAATTGCTGTAATTCCTGTTCTTCTGCGAGCAGCTGTTCCTGCAGGCCACTGCTGATGCGTTCATAGTCAGTATCCAGCAGGTAACGCCGGGTACTGATCGATAGTTCATTATCGTTAAAGTAAAGCGCAGCACCCGGCAGCGCCAGGTATTGCCAGGGATTCTCCCGCACGCGAAAGCGTGCCAGCCCGAAGACCAGCGAGGTCATCATGCGTGCATGGTTGGCAAGGATGCCGAAGCTGCCCGTGTCGTCCTCACCCGCAAAAGACGCGACCTGCTCAATCCGTTGTGTATGGGTTGCATCCTGAAGAACCAGCGTGAAGGTTTTCATTCCGGCGCTGCCTTGATCGTGCCTTGCATATAGCAGTGATCCTCCGGCACGTCATCATAGCGTCCATTCAGGAATGCGTCGCAGTCATCCAGGGTATGCCGCAGTGGTACGGATATACCCTCGATACCGGTGTGGGATGCGATCACCGAGAACGGCTGGGTAAGATAACGCTGCAGCTTGCGCGCACGCATGACAATACGCCGGTCCTTTGGCGACAGCTCCTCGATGCCAAGCATGGCAATGATATCCTCCAGATCGTGATAGCGTGCCAGGTGCTCCCGGACGCCTTCAGCAATCGTGTAATGACGATCGCCCAGGGTGTGACGGTCCATCAGTTTGCTGGTGGACTGTAATGGATCCACTGCCGGGTAGATCCCCTTGCCGGCCTGGGCACGGGACAGGATGACCGTGGTGTCCAGATGGCTCAGGACAGCGCTCACGGCGGGGTCTGTCATATCGTCTGCCGGTACATATACTGCCTGCACCGAGGTGATGGCGCCCTCACGGGTGGAGAGGATGCGTTCCTGTATCTCGGCTACCTCGGTACTGAGGGTCGGTTGGTAGCCGACGGTGGCAGGCATCCTTCCCAACAGACTCGAGATTTCACTGCCTGCCTGCACGAACCTGAAGATGTTATCCATCACAAACAGGACTTCTTTTTGCAGAGTGTCACGCAAGTACTCTGCATAGGTCAGGGCGGACAGGCCGACCCGGAAGCGTACCCCGGGCGATTCGTCCATTTGTCCGAATACCATCAGGGTTTGTGGCATTACGCCGGCCTTCTGCATCTCATGCCAGAGTTCATGTCCCTCGCGGATGCGTTCGCCCACACCGGCGAATACGGATACCCCCTGATACAGGGTGGCGATGGCGTGCATAAACTCCATGATCAGCACCGTTTTGCCCACCCCGGCACCACCGAACAAGCCGGTCTTGCCACCTTTTACAAAGGGGCAGAGCAGGTCGATCACCTTGATCCCGGTTTCCAGTATATTGCCGGCTCCAACGGCCTCCCGCAGTGGTGCCGGTTGACTATGAATATTGCGAAATGCCAGGGCAGACAAAGGTGTGCCACTGTCCAGCGGTTCACCAAAGATGTTCAGCAACCGGCCAAGGCAGTCAGCTGTTACCGGCACCTGTAGCGGAGCGCCGGTATCATAAACCGGAGTGTCTCTTCGCAAACCGGCAGTGCGGTGTAGCGTGAAGGCGCGTGCGTGACGCTTGTCCAGGTGCTGGTGGACTTCAAACAGATATCGTTCATGGGTTATGGACGCGTACAATGCCTGGCGCAGCGGTGGCAGCCGGTCACATGCAATGACCACGACCGGCCCGTGAACCTCGGTAATGGCACCGACGGGGGTTTGTGCCTCCCTGGCATGCACGGCTTCAGGCATCACCATTACCATAATTCATGATTCGAGCATAAGCGAAATTGGGCAGGTAATAAATTGCTAAATACTCTAACCGGCCCGCAGTCAGTGAACTTATAATAATCAGGCTTCAGCGCACATTCATGAAATGGCCGGGATAGTAACGGGTGGCGGATAGCTTTCAGGGATTATTGCAAGAGCATCGGGGTACGGCGCAGCGCAACCCGGTATAGGGTCAAACGTACCTGTCTATGGGTGAAAAATGATGGCTGCTAGTCATACCGCTAAGTGGGTCAGCATTATTGTGCTGCTGGCCATCACGGGGATTTGCGGATTGAGGCGACAGGAACCTGCATCGCAACCAGGCTTCCCGGGCGCCCGGCGGAAGTCCTGGTCCAGGAAGGGGGCCTGGTTGTTTCTGGAGTCCTGCAGACACGATAAAAAAACGTTTATTATTATAAGAACCATCGACAGAGCCGATTATACAAATCATATTCACAGGATGAATCTCAGAGATCTGAAATACATCATTGCAGTAGCGGAAACCCGCCACTTCGGCAAGGCGGCAGAGCGTTGCTTCGTCAGCCAGCCGACCCTCAGCGGGCAGATCAAGAAGCTCGAGGAAGAACTCGGAGTGGCGATATTCGAGCGTACCAATCGTTCGGTGGAAATCACCCCTGTCGGTCAGGATATTGTGGCCCATGCAAGGCAGATGATGGAACAGGCGGATGCCATCGAACAACTCGCGAGAAGTCATCTGGATCCGCTGGCTGGCCCCTTGCGTATTGGCGCGATCCCGACACTCAGCCCCTATCTTGTGCCGTTGATCCTGAAACCAATGCGGCAACGACTCCCGCAGTGCACGCTCGTCTTATCGGAAGAACTGACCGATACCCTGCTGGAACGACTTCACAATCACGAAATCGATGCCGCCCTGCTGGCGACCCCGGTGGCGGATGCGGATCTTGAGGCTCTGCCACTGTTTGATGAACCGTTTTGGGTCGCCTATCCGCGGACACATGACTTCTACGGGAAAGAGAAAATCGTGCTGCGCGATCTGCACAATGCCAATCTGCTGCTACTCGCCGAAGGACACTGTCTTGCCGAGCAGGCAATGGATGTGTGCCACATCAAGGAACGCCAGACGCATAGCAAGATGGCTGACCTGCGCGCCTCCAGCCTGGAGACCCTTATTCAACTTGTCGGGGCCGGCTATGGGGTCACGCTTGTTCCGGCGCTTGCCATGCGCGGTTCCTGGACGAGCGGTAGCGGGGTGGTTGCCCAGCCCCTGGTGTCGGCGGATGCCTCCCGGCGGATATCGCTGGTGTTCCGCCGCAGCTTTCCCCGGCGCGCCGCCCTGCAGGCCTTTGCTGAACTTATACTCGACCATCTCCCCAATACCGTGAAACGCGTCGGCCAGGACAGGCGCGTGAAAAAGAAGACCCGAAGGACATAGGGCCTGCCATTCGCGTGTAGCTCCTGCGACACTATCATCGTTATTACCAATTATATTAATAGTAATAAACGAATTTAACAATCAACAATCAGCCCTGATAATCATACCCGTCGACAAGATTCCAATCCGCATTCCGGAGGACTGGCAGATGAGCAAGACGATGAGCTTCGCGGCAGTGCATTTCACGGTGGCGTTTACCGTGGCCTATCTGATGAGCGGCAACCTGCTGGTCGGTGGCGCCATTGCCCTGGTCGAACCGCTGGTCAATACCGTTGCCTACCATTTCCACGAACAGGTCTGGAATCGAGTCAAGAACGCCGGGGGCGCCGCGCCAGACCAGCTGGTGTCACCGGCGTAAAACTTTTCAGAAAACACAAAGGAGCTGAATTATGTTGAAAGATCGAGAAGGACAGCAGGTTCCACAAGTAACTTTCCGTACCCGTCATCACCATGAATGGGTGGACAGAACGACCGATGAGGTCTTCAAGGGCAAAACCGTGGTGGTGTTTTCGCTGCCAGGTGCCTTCACGCCAACCTGCTCGTCAACGCATGTGCCGCGTTATAACCAACTGGCGCCGGCACTCAGGCAGCACGGGGTCGATGAAGTGATCTGTATCTCGGTCAACGATGCCTTCGTCATGAACGAATGGCGCAATGAGCAGAAGGCCTTCGATGTAACTTTTCTGCCGGATGGCAACGGCGATTTCAGCCGCGGCATGGGCATGCTGGTGACCAAGAACGACCTGGGCTTCGGCGAACGCTCCTGGCGCTACTCCATGCTGGTAAAGGATGGTGTCATCGACAGGATGTTCATCGAGCCGGATGTTCCCGGTGACCCCTTCGAGGTATCCGATGCGGACACCATGCTGGGATATATCGCGCCCGGCGCAAGCAAGCCACTGGATGTCTCGGTGTTCAGCCGTGAGGGTTGTCCCTATTGCGTGCGCACCAAGGGCATGTTGCACGATGCCGGTATCCGTTTTGAAGAACTGGTTCTGAACCGGGATTACACCGAGGCCACCCTGCGCGCGGTCTCGGGGCGATCCACCGTTCCGCAAGTGTTTGTCAACGGTGACTACATAGGCGGGTCTGGAGAACTGGAACAGTATCTGAACAGAGCAGTAGCCGCTTGGGGGTGCGTTGCTTGAATGGCCATGAAGTTCTCCGACGGAACTGTTGTGACCATCACTTTCGAAAAGACAGTGCAGGGCGGGTAGCACCGCCCTGCAATATGACCAGAGGAATGCGGGCATGCACAACAAACATTATGATCTCATCACTATCGGAGGCGGCAGTGGCGGCCTTGCTGTCGCCGAGAAGGCGGCTTTTTATGGCAGGAGGGTAGCCGTTGTCGAGGCAGGCCGCATCGGCGGCACCTGTGTGAACAACGGTTGTGTACCCAAAAAGGTGATGTGGTATGCCGCGCACCTGGCCCATGCCGTGGACAGTGCCAGCGACTTCGGTATTCCCGCCAGGCGCGGCAGCACGGACTGGCGAAAACTTGTCACCGGGCGTGAGGGCTATATCAGCCATATCAATGCGCACTGGAACAGGCATGTCGAGGAAAACGGCATTGACTACCTCTCCGGTCACGCCAGGTTTGTCGATACGAAGACCATAGCAGTCAATGGAGAGCATTACTCGGCGGATCACATTGTGATTGCCACCGGTAGCCGTCCCATTGTGCCTCCGGTGCCCGGCGCCGAACTGGGTATCACCTCCGATGGCTTCTTTGAGTTGCGTGAGCAGCCGCAACGAGCAGCTATAGTGGGAGGGGGATATATTGCTGTAGAACTGGGTGGAGTGCTCAATGCTCTTGGCTCGAACGTCAGTGTCATGGCGATGGAAGATCGTCTGATGGAACGGTTCGACCCGATGATCGGCACTATGCTCGAAAGCGAGATGCGGCGACAGGGTATTCGTATACAGACCGGATACCAGGTGATCGCCCTGTCACGGGATGCCGATGGCATCGAGGTGAGGTCGGCAGACAACAGGACCCTGGGCGGCTTTGACAGCATCATCTGGGCGGTTGGCCGCAGCCCGAATACGCACAGGCTCGACCTCGCAGTGGCAGGCATTGACATCATGCCGAATGGCATCATACGGGTGGATGACCATAGGTATGCCCGGCCAGGTTACGACTGAAATGTGTACCAGCGGGATTACTATTCGCCCTGCAAATGAGTCCGATCTGGATTCTGTCAACCGGGTGATCGAGGCGGCGGTGATGACCTGGGCCTTGCCGGATCGGGTCAAGCGTCTGTCGCTACCGGTCTATCGATATACCCGCCAGGATCTCATTCACCTGGATACGGTGGTGGCGGAAGATCCGCAGCGGCATATTCTTGGCATCGCCACCTGGGAAGAGGCCGGGCCTGAGGAGTCACCTGCAGGACATCGTGCGTTGTTGTTGCATGGTATTTATGTCCAACCGGGTCATCACCGCCGTGGTATCGGTCGTCGGTTATTCAGTGCCGCTGAAGCGGCTGTATGTCAGCTCCAGTACGACGGCCTGCTGGTCAAGGCACAGCAGGATGCCACTGCCTTTTTCGAGTCCATGGGAATGTCTCGTTTACCTGCCTGTGACCCATCGCGTCAGTACGCGAATCGATTGTGGAAATCATCAGCAAAATGCGGATACGCGCATTGCCCGTGATCTACAGGGTCCTGTCTTTTCCACAGGATAAATGCGTTGAGGGTCAAGCAGATGCCAGTCATTATGTATCAGGCAGTAACTGTCTCGTGTTTGGCTTTGCACGGACCAGGAGCGGCTGGTCGAACGTCGGAATCAGCAGAGGCGTCTGCTAACTGTCCCCGAAAGTGGCCTCGATCCAGTTATCAGGGAAAGTAACTTGCTGAGTAATATGGGTAATCAGGGCAGGGGAGCGGTCCTGGCGGAACCTTTTCCCGGGACGGTGGCCCAAGGAGTTGTCCTGGTGTTTGCGAATGAATTCAGCGAATTATGACGTGATGGATTGCGAATGCCAACGGATATCAGGGTGTCAGGCTCTCGCGTGGAGTGTTTTGAACTCGCTATGAAATTCGCGGCGATTCAAATTGCCGCAGATGAAAAGTCATTCTCACCATAGGTGATCCCGCCGGGATGGGGAAAGCCGATGAAAAGACTGACCGGCGATCATCACATGGTTTGTGAGGCGGCCTGACGTCTCGGGAAAATGAAAAATGGTGCTATGTGCATGCATATTGACACGCTTTTCCAGTGCCAATAAGTTATCCGCTGGCTATTTATTTGATTGAGAGCCTCTCGCGATGCAGGAGCCAGCATTCCTTCAATTTCGTCCCCTCATGCTGTTGAGTTGCACAGGCTGGAGAACGTTGATTGCATTGTGCTGGCCGAGGCTGCAATAACCCTGGGAGTGGTCTAGTTAATACAGGGCGCCAATTATGCAACATCAGGGTTCAAAAGGCCGGTGACCATCCAGAAAACAGGAGAAAGATGTGTTGAATCTGACGATTAACGGAAAGCCACGCAAACTCGATCTGGACCCGCAAATGCCCTTGCTGTGGGTGCTGCGCGACCACGCTGGCCTGACCGGCACAAAATACAGCTGTGGTATGGCGCAGTGCGGCAGTTGTACGGTTTTTCTCGATGGCGACCCGGTGCGCGCCTGCGTTACGCCAGTATCAGTCGCTGCCGGTAAGGAAATCACCACAATCGAGGGATTGGAAACGCCCGCCGGTAAGGCGGTGCAAGATGCCTGGAAAGAACTGGAAGTGGTGCAATGCGGTTACTGTCAGTCCGGACAGATCATGTCTGCAACAGCTTTGCTGAACCGCAATTCAAAACCCGACGATGCAGATATCGACGCGGCCATGCAGGGCAATCTGTGCCGCTGCGCAACCTACGCGCGGATTCGAGAAGCTATCAAACTCGCAGGCAAAAAACTGTCCGGAGGCAAGGCATGAAGACACGCGATATTGTCAATCTGAGCCGCCGGCGTTTTGTTGCCGGCAGTCTTGCTTCCGCTGCCGGTTTAACGCTTGGAATTCTGCCAGTTGCGCTGGCAGAACAGCGCAAGTCCGGGCCAGGCTTTGCTGGAGCGGCCCCGGGCGAAGCCGGGGAGTTTACACCGAATGCCTTTCTGCGTATTGATAACGACGGCCTGGTTACAGTGATATCCAAGCACCTAGAAATGGGACAGGGCACTTACACCGGGCTTGCTACGCTGGTCGCAGAGGAACTGGATGCCGATTGGGATATGGTAAGAGTCGAAGGTGCGCCGGCTGATGCGACCCGCTATAACAATCTGTTCTGGGGAAGTGCGCAGGGAACCGGTGGCAGCACAGCGATTGCCAATTCCTTTGAGCAGCTGCGACGTGCCGGGGCAACGGCACGACACATGCTGGTTTCAGCTGCAGCCCGGCAGTGGCAGGTTCCTCCGGCCGAAATCAGTGTGTCTGCAGGTGTGGTGGAGCACAAGTCCAGTGGCAGAAGGGCGGTATTTGGCGAACTGGCCGAGTTGGCCGCAAAGCAAACGGTCCCCGAGTCGGTAACACTGAAAGATCCGAAGGAATTCAAACTGATCGGCAAGCGAATCCCGCGCAAGGACAGCTCGGAGAAAATCACAGGCGCTGCACAATTTACCTCTGATGTGCGCCTGCCGGGCATGAAAACTGCGCTGGTGCTGCATCCGCGCCGGTTCGGCGCAAAGGTCAAGGCAGTTGATGATACCGGCGCGCTCGCTGTCGCCGGTGTACGGAAAGTGGTGGAGATTCCTTCCGGGGTTGCGGTCGTTGCCGATGATTTCTGGAGTGCGAAACTGGGGCGCGATGCGCTGAAGGTTACCTGGGATGAGTCCGGGGCATTCAAGCAAAGCTCGGCGGAGTTACTGAATGATTACCGCAAACTTGCTGAAAAACCGGGCAGCGTCACCCGCAGTGATGGTGATGTTGAACAGGCACTGGGCCGTGCGGAGAATGTGCTGGAAGCAGAATACAGCGTCCCGTTTCTGGCTCATGCAGCGATGGAACCGATGGATTGTGTCGTGCGAATTGATGACAGCGGCTGCGAAATCTGGAACGGCGAGCAAATGCAGACCGGCGACCAGATTAATGTGGCCACCGTGCTCGGTCTGAAGCCTGAGCAGGTGCAGATCAACATGCTTTATGCCGGCGGTTCGTTCGGCCGCCGCGCCAATCCGGCTGCCGACTACATAGTCGAGGCGGTACACATTGCCAGGGCGCTGAAAAAGGGCACCCCGCTAAAGCTGATCTGGACGCGTGAGGATGATACGCGCGCTGGTTATTACCGCCCGATGTATCTGCACAGACTGCGCGCCGCGCTGGATAAATACGGAAATCCGGTTGCCTGGGATCAGCGCATCGTCGGACAGTCGATTATTGCTGGAACACCGTTTGAATCGGCGATGGTCAAGGACGGTGTGGATCGTACTTCGGTGGAAGGCGCGGCCAATCTGCCCTATGCGATCGAGAATCTCCGTGTTGACCTGCATTCACCCGGGTTGCCAGTGCCAGTGTTGTGGTGGCGCTCGGTAGGTTCCAGCCACACTGCGTTCGCCGGGGAATGCTTTATCGACGAACTGGCGTACAAGGCAGGCCGGGATCCAGTGGAATTCCGTCGCGAGATGCTTTTGGATCATCCCCGTCATCTTGGGGTGCTGAATCTGGCGGCAGACAAGGGCAATTGGGGTGCGCCATTGGGTCGTGGCCAGGGACGCGGCGTTGCGGTGCACGAGTCATTCAATTCTTACGTGGCGCAGGTTGCTGAGGTGTCTGTACGCCGCGGCGTCATCAACGTAGACCGCGTCGTGATCGCGGTGGACTGCGGCATCGCAATCAATCCCGACGTTATCGAGGCGCAAATGCAGGGCGGCATGGGGTTTGGTTTATCAGCGGCATTGTTCAGCCAGTTGACGTTCAGGGATGGACTTGTCGAGCAGTCCAATTACCATGATTACCAGGTGCTGCGCATCGACCAGATGCCGGAGGTAGAGGTGTATATCGTACCTTCGGCCGAACCACCCACTGGCGTCGGTGAACCCGCCACGCCGGTGATTGGACCAGCGGTTGCCAATGCAGTATTTGCCGCAACCGGACAGCGACTGCGTCAGTTACCGCTGAGACTGGCCTGATGAGCCTTAGTGTTGTTTCCGATGACGTCGAGGTACTACAAGCTGCGTCCGGGTGGGTGAGTGAAAACGGGCCAGTGGCGTTGGTCACTGTGTTGCGAACCTGGGGGTCATCCCCGCGGCCCCCGGGTTCGTTGCTGGTCATCAGTGCCAACGGCGAGTGTGTCGGGTCTGTCTCGGGCGGATGTATTGAAGAGACACTGGCCGCCCGTCATCGCACTGGAGAACTGGGTGCCGATACACCAACGCTGGTCGATTTCGGCGTTAATAGCGGAGAGGCTGCGCGTTTGGGGCTGCCTTGTGGCGGTCGGCTCGAGCTGCTGGTTGAATTGCTCGATTCTCCGGCTTCGGTAAATGCCTTGCTGGCAAAACTCGAGCAGAGGCAGTTGGTGGCACGACGCGTGTGTCTGACGACTGGCGAAGTCAGCCTGCATTCCCCTAACGGCGAGGTCGAGTTCAACGTCACTGATTCCGACGTGATCAAAGTCTTCGGCCCGGCCTGGCAATTATTGCTGATTAGCGACGGTCAGATTGCACGCCATATGGCGATGATGGCACTGGCGCTCGACTACCGTATCACGATCTGCGATCCGCGCCGTGAATTTGTCGACCCGGATCCGCTGGAAGGCGTACATTATTCCAACCGTATGCCGGATGATGAGGTGGCCGAGTTAAGCGATGCCCAACGCACAGCAATCGTGACACTGGCTCATGATCCGCGTCAGGATGACCTTGCGCTGAGTGCGGCGCTGGAATCGCAGGCATTTTATATTGGTGCGCTGGGTTCTTCGCGGACATCGGCTACCCGGCGTGAGCGACTGGCTCAGCTCGGATACTCTGCGGAGCAGATCGCACGTATTCATGGCCCAGCCGGGCTCAACATCGGCAGCAGGAAGCCGGGTGAAATAGCACTGTCGATCCTCGCCGGAATAACGGCTGTACGTAATGGTGTCTCCACCGATGTAACTCCCGCGGCAGGTCGCGCATGACGCTGCCATCAGGCGTGCTCCTGGCAGCGGGCAGTGGCACGCGCTTCGGCTCCCACAAGCTGATGCACCCGCTACCAGACGGTCAGCCGATCGGCCTTGCAGCCGCGCGTAATCTGATTGAAGTCGTTCCCCATTGCATCGGAGTGGTTCGTCCCGGTGATAAGGAACTGATAATCGCGTTGCTTGAGCTTGGCTACCAGGTTGTCGAGAACACCAAACCAGGTGCGGGCATGGGGGACAGTCTGGCACTGGCTGTTCAAACAGCCACAAATTCGCAAGGCTGGCTGGTCGCGCTGGGCGATATGCCCTGGATTCGACAATTGACGATTCGTACCCTGGCCCGGCGGATAGAGCGGGGAGCGTCACTGGTCGCGCCAACTTATTCAGGTCGGCGTGGGCATCCTGTCGGTTTCGCCTCCAGGTGGGGATGTCGCTTGGCAAATATCTCGGGTGATCAGGGTGCGCGAATCATTCTCGGCAATCATCGGGATGAGCTGGAACTGTTGCCTGTTGATGATCCTGGTGTGCTGTTCGATGTGGATCGTCCTGAACAAGCATCTAACCCGGATTTCTCACCGGGCGGCGATGAATCATCGTAATGTATTGAGATAGTGAGAAGAGTGGAGAACAGTCAGAATACATGGTGTTATCAGGCCAAGCCTATCCCGGCCCTGGCTGGTCCTCGTGCGCCTGGACTGGCTCTTCACTCAAGTGGTAGCTACGGCTACTACTTTCGCTCCAGAGCGGCGTCCAGACACCCGATGCCTCGGCAACTGCTCCATGCGTCGCCTGAAGCGCCTACTTTTGGTGCTCTACCTCCTGCATCCATGCAGTCGTGCGCCAGCATCCGGGATCCCGGTGAGATATCCGGGCTAAAGCTGAAGCGTTAGGTCGCATCGGTTGCTAATCTCGACCAAAACACAAGCGATTGCCTGGAGGGGACTCCGTGTTCTTTTCCTGTAAAAACCGCTGAGCGGCAGGTTATCCATCAGGTTGTCATATACCGATCCGAATGAGTCATGACCTGTCCCCGGATTTCGCACCGTACCCGTCTTGATCGAGTCCGGTTCACCATCAGTTAAAAAGCGAGTTAGAACAAATATTTTTGTGTAGCACTTTTGTCGACAAAATCGACGACAATTCTTGTGTGCCCGGGTCTGGTTCCCTGAGAAACGCGGTGAATACACACCGGCCGGCTATCCCTCCATGGCATCATCAAAAATTCCGTAGTGGTAGGCCCCTTCAATCACACCACTGGTGTAATAACCTTCCAGCCCCCTGAATCCGCCTTTGGCAAAATAAATCTTCAGGTCGGGGTTCTCATCCATCGCCTTTCTTACATTCTTTACCAGCTGGTCGTCGGCATTCCTCACCAGGACACCGCAAAATCCTGCCGTCAGGGGGAAAATATCGTTTCCGCTGTCGCCGCAAAATACCACATCCTCTTTTGCGGCACCGAACTCCCCGGCCACATACTCCAGGGCAGTCTGCTTGGTTGCGCTTGCTGGTAAAAAATCGAGTAACCCCTTGCCGTCCTGTGAGTCGAAACTGTAGATGATTACTTCATCAAACCTGCCCTTCACCAGTTCATCAACCTCGTTCAGCACCGCATCACTTTTTTGATGCTCAACATAATAGCTCTGCTTGAACTGGTTCAGATGCTCGGCTTCCTGTTCCCGCATACCATGAACCCCGGCAACTGCGTCTCTGACTGCGCTGGCATCCCACCTCGGACTCGCGCGCCTGACATGGGCAATCCATCCATCATCGAACTTCCACTCGCCGTTCTCGTATTTCCTGATCGAAGTGCCGACATCGCCACACAGAACATCCGGATGCCTGACACCGTATTCCCGGATTGCATTTTCGGTGAGTGCCAGATTTCGCCCCGTCACATACACGACGAGCACATCCTGTTTTCTTGTAAGCTCATTGAACAGCTCGATGGCTTCGGCGTCAGCCTTCCAGCTGCCATTCGGAAGCAGCGTTCTGTCCAGATCGGTAGCCAGTATTTTCATGTGGTTTCTCCGCGAAAAGTCGAGATCGCCCTGGTAGGTTTATTCAGCGGTACGTCCTTACGGATTCTGCGCAGGCTTCACCCTTGTGGGTCACGCTGAATCCGTAGCCCTGGAGGTCAGCGTTCAATGTCGCCACGCATCCATGATGTTTCCACGTCAGGTGCAAGCGGTGCTCATCTGCATCGTGTATCTCCAGTTCACCGTCAAAAGCCGGGGACGTGTTCCGTAGTCTCATCAGTTCCAGCTGATCGCGCACGACAATTCGCGAGAGTCCCAGGTCAATATCACTGCTTGCGAGAGTCGTGCGATTGATTTCCTTGTGTCCGGCCGCACCGCCGGCGTCGGCCGCTGCGTAATCGTTTTTGCCGGCAAACAAATCCAGATACCATACTTGCGGGATACCCGGCATAAACATCTGGATTGCCCTCGCAAGGCGCAGCTTGCGCTCGTCTTCACCCAGTGCGCTGAAGAACGTCGCATTGATCTGGTAATACGCTATCTTCTTGCCATCCGGTCCGTACAGGTTTTTTACCCTGCCGCCCCGACCGATGATCTCATCTATAATTGCATCAATTTCCTCGTCACTTAACAAGCCTTGTTTCGAGACGCCATCCATGTCTTTCCCTCTCAGATCCAGGACCGGGATGCCATCATGGCAACCAAGCATGTTGATCGTTTTGAAGTTTTTCTCCCGTATTTCGTGAATCCACTGCAAAAGATGCCTGTTTGTACCGCGATCCATTGCATCGATAACCAGCCCGGGAAGGAAAAAGTCGTAGATCGGGAAACCTCTGGCTGCCACCTCTTCATGCAGCCCTGATCCATATTCGGAATGTATTTCGGGCATGAGGGTCAGATCATACTTTTCCGCAATTTGTTTCAGTCTTCCCAGGTACTCCCATGTGCCGGGTTTATTGAAGAAGTTGACTGCGCCAGGTTCCTTGTGCAAGTAAGCGAATGCGTCGAGCCTGACAAGTTTTCCGCCGTGCTCACGCAGCTTCTTCAGAGTCTCATTGTAGAATTCCCAGACCTCGCTGGACTGGGCGTTCAGATCCATTTGTCCCAGATATTTGCGGTGCTGCTCTACAACAGAAACGATATCTTCCTTGTGACGGGCGTAATCGCCCAGGTCGATTTCGGTAATATCGCGTTTCGCATTCAAAACGTCATTTACAATCGATGCAATGTTTTCTGCATCTTCCCGGGTGAGTTCCTTGATGCCTAATGCCTGCAGCAGAACGTGGGGTGCGATCTCGTGGTAGGAAATATCCTGATAAAAAGTATTCCAGTAAGGCCTGTCGGAACCATCGGGGAAGCGCACTTTCAATATCGGAAGGCCGGGTTTGCGCATGAAGAGCTTCTCGAGATGCTCATCGTGTGGCACCACGTGGCCGTCAGGACTCATCTCGCCATGAGATTGCCAGAATTCATTCCAGTCAATAAAGAAGTTCCTGTACTTCGATTTATCCCCGTTCTTCAATAAATCCTGGAACTGGGGCGAGCCTGCGGAGAGGTGGTTCAAAACGAAATCGAACTTGAACATGACGTTGAGCTTGTGGAGTTCCTCCAGATCTTCCCGGGAAACAAGCTCGTCATTGAGGTCGTAATCTATGATGGAAAAACCGCGGTCCAGATCGCTGTTAAAGACGGTGGGCAGGATGTAGAACAGGGAAAAAACATCCTTGAATTCCGGCCTCTTGAGCATCTGTACTATGTCAGCAAGGCTCTTGCCAATGCTGTCGGGGTAGGCGTTGAAGATTACACCATTCAGATGATCTTTTTTTGTCGAACTGCCTTCGGTATTCATGGTGCTCGCTCTGGTACTGGTAGATTCACCTCGCGGCCAGATCCATGGCTGATTCGCCGGCAGCGTCAGCCAGACAAGAGGATGGTGTATTCTAGTGGGAAAACGGGCTTATGAAAATATGCCCCGGGCGCGGGTAGCTGCAGGACCAGGCGGTCCCGGCCGCAGTGCTTGCCTGGTGTATGCGCCATGAGGGTTTCCGGTACGCAGGAGCGGGGTTGCCGGATTGCTGGAGGCACGGTAATCCGGGGGCTGTCATGCCGGTGAGTACCGCTTCCCCCTGTGTCTATTGTGGAAAATCAGGCGTCCGGATAGTACGCAGGCGGGCCATGTCAATTGCGCTTTGTACAGCGGCACGCAGGCTGCCGGTGTCGGCCCGGCCGCGGCCGGCCAGTTCGAGGGCGGTGCCGTGATCAACCGAGGTGCGGATGATCGGCAGGCCCAGTGTGATGTTCACGGCATTGCCGAAACCCATGTGCTTGAGTACCGGCAGGCCCTGGTCATGGTACATGGCAAGCACGGCATCGGTTCCTTCCAGGTGTTCCCGGGTGAATACGGTGTCCGCGGGCAATGGCCCGGTGAGACGGTATCCCTGTTCGCGCAGGGTTTCCAGCACCGGAATGATGGTGTCGATTTCCTCCCTGCCCAGGTGGCCGCCCTCTCCGGCATGGGGGTTCAGCCCGCAGACGGTGATGGCCGGCTGTTCAATGCCGAAGTTCAGGCGCAATCCTTCCCGCAGGACGCGTATTACCCGCTGCAGGCGGTCCTCCGTAATGAGTTGACTGACTGCGGACAGGGGAACATGCGTGGTCACCAGTGCGACGCGCAACCCGGTGGTTGCCAGCAGCATGACGACATCGCTGGTTCGGGTGGCGGCTGCCAGATATTCGGTATGTCCGCTGAACGGTATGCCGGCCTGGTTGATGACGGCCTTGTTGACCGGCCCGGTGACCATGGCGGCAAAGGTCCCGGTGATACAGCCGTTGACGGCCCGGTCCAGGGTATCCAGTACATAGCGGGCATTGGCCGGATCGCACTGACCGCACCGGGACGGCTTCCTCAGGGGTACCGGCAGGATGCACAATTCACCGCTGCGTGTGGCGGCGGGCGTGCGGTCGATGTCCAGGGTCCGGCAGGTAATGGGCAGTTGCAGGATACGGGCACGTGCTTCCAGCAGCACCGGATCGCAGATTGCGACCAGCTCGACATCCTGCGCCTGCCGGGCAAGCTGCAGGCACAGATCCGGTCCAATGCCGGCCGGTTCACCGGGGGTTAATGCAATCCGAATGGTATCAGACAAGCGAATGCAATCAGCCTGGGTCCGTTTCCAGGCGGTACTCGACATAGGCTTCGTCGCGCAGCCGCCGCAACCAGAGGAAGGTCTGTTCATCCGCCTTGCGCGCACGGATCAGTTGCCGCGCCTTGGAGCGTTTGTATTCTTCCGTGCTGTCGTGTTCGCGTCGCCCCAGGACCTCGAGAATATGCCAGCCGAACTCGGTTTCGAAGGGCGTGCTGATCTGTCCGGGTGCCATACTGTCCATCACTTCCTCGAACTTCGGAACCAGGTCTCCCGGACTGATCCAGCCGAGGTCGCCACCCTTGGCGGCCGACACGGTATCCTGGGAATTGGATTTTGCCAGCGTGGCGAAATCCTCGCCGCCGCGCAGGCGCTGTTCCAGCTGTCCGATGCGTATCCGGTTGTCTTCATCCGTATGCAGGGCATCGGTTTTGAGCAGGATATGGCGCACGTGGGTCTGCTCGACGACGTGGCGTTCGCTGCCCTGTTGCTCCATCAGCTTGATGATATGAAAGCCACTCGGACTGCGGATCGGGTCCGAAATATCGCCGGGCTGCATGGTCTTGAGCGGCGCGACAAACAGCGTGGGCATTTGTCCGAGGCTGCGCCAGCCGATGTCACCGCCTTCCAGTGCTGTTTGTCCGTCCGATTCGGCGATGGCAACTTGCGAAAAGTCGGCGCCGGCGCGGAGACTGGCCAGGATTTTTTCAGCACGTACCCGCGCGAGTTCGATTTCTTCGGGACTGGCTCCCTCCGGCGTGGCAATCAGGATATGTGCCAGCCGGTACTGGACATTCCCCTGGCCGGCCGCCTCCAGGTTCGCCAGCAGGTTATCCACTTCCTGGTCGCTGACCTTGGTGTAGCTGCCGATGATCTGCTGGCGCAGCTGGTTAATGATAAGCTGCTGGCGCAACTCCTCACGGAATGCCGCGTAATCAAATCCCTCCCGTTCCAGTACTTCGCGGAACTGGGTCAGGGTGACCCCGTTTCCCCTGGCCACTTCCTGCATCTTGTTGTTCAGCGTTGTGTCATCGACTTTGACCCCGGTACTTTCCGCAAGCTGCAGCTGCAGGTGATTAATGATGATTCTTTCCAGGACCTGTTTCTCGAGTACGGGACGGGGGGGCGGTTCGGTCTGTTTTTCCCGCAGTTGTGCCATGACCCGTGTAATTTCCGCGTCCAGCTCGCTTTGCAGTACGATGTCGTCGTTGACGATTGCAACGATCCGGTTGAGAACCTCCGGTCCGGAGGGTACGCCACTGTCCGGCTGTGCCGGTTCGGGTTGCAGGGACAGGGGCGTGGCATCCTCGCTTCCGGAGGAGGCTTGCTGGTCCTGATCGACCTTGAAGGAAAGTGATGCAGCCTGGCTGGCCTGGAGAACAAGCACCAGCACCAGGCCAGTCAGAGAGGGTAGGGACTTCATACCAGGGTTCCGTTAATAGCTAGAATCGTAATCAAGGATACCATGTTCAAGGACGCTATCGACCTGCTTGCCGATACCGGTCAGTCCCTTGAGTTCGGCCTGCAGATAGATACCGGTGGTGCGGCCACCGTTCTTGTCGTTGACATAGCTGCGGCCGACTACCTGGAGATTCCAGCAGCAGCTCTCATACCCGACACCGGCGATGGTTTCCAGGGTGCGGTTGTTCTTGATCGAGTAATTCCAGCGTCCCACGGCATGCCATTTCCGGCCCAGCGGGTACAGGAAGGAGACATCCGTCTGATTGAGCACCTGGCGTCGGTAGCGGTAGGAAAGGTTTACCAGCTGGCGCTTGTCAGCCTGGTACTGGAGCAGGACATTGCCCACATCGGTATGCGTTTCGCCCGGGTCCCACTGGAATTCGGCCCGGGAACGCCAGCGCGGACTGAATGTGACATTGACTTCACCAACGATGGCGGAACTGCTGTCGGACTGGACCGGCTCGTCCGGGAGGGTCACCTCGCGGTCCCGGAAATACCACAGTTCTCCCAGGCTGGCACTCAAACGCTGAATCCCGGTTGCAGGATTCAGGAGGCGGGTTGTCAAAGCCATTGCGAGCTGGTTGGCGTCTCCCATACGATCCGGCCCGCTGAAGCGGTTTTCCAGGAACAGTTGCCAGAAGTTGAATTCGTAGGTGTCGGTATCGAAAATCGGGATATCATCCTGGTCCTTGTTGGGAACAAACAGATAGAACAGGCGCGGTTCCAGTGTCTGCACATAGTCGGTCGACCCCCACTGGAAGTTACGGTCAAAAAACAGCCCCGAATCGAGACTGGCTATTGCCGTGGTACGGTCGGGGTCATCCCGGTCGCCGGGCTCGGTATCTTCCAGCCAGTACCGGGTATGGCGCAGACCGACCGAGGGTTTGATGAAATATGCGGCACCCTGGATGGGCAGGGTCATGCGGGGTTGCAGGTCGACCCGCTGGCCGGTGACGGCCTGGTCCTTTTTGAACTCGGTTGCCTCGGAATCCATGCTGAAGCGCAATCCTGCCGGACGCCATCCGGGTGCCGCAGCGAGGCGGATTCTTGGCAACTCCTTGTAGGGCCGGTCGGCCGCGGGTATGGTCGGGTCGACCGTCTGGAAATCCAGTACCCGGGTATCCAGCTTCCACCGGTTACCGTGGTAGACGACATCGGCTTCCCGTCGCAGGGCGACCCGGCTGGAGTTGACGAGACTGCCGCCCAGATCCCTGAAATAGTCCTTGTCGGATACATCGTTGGCATCGACGCTGGTGGTCAGGCGCGGGAGCGGTTTCCCGTTGTGCTTGAACGTCACCAGGTGGCGGTTCCGGTTGTCGAACCGGTCGTCGGAAGGCAGGTATTCCCCGCTTAGCTGACCGCTGTTGTGCCGGTGCAGGTAACGGAATTCCCCACCCAGCATGACGCCGCGATCACTCATGTAACGCGGAGTCACGGTGGCGTCGTAATTGGGTGCGAGGTTCAGGTAGTACGGGACACTCATATCGAAGCCGGTTTCCTGCGATGCCCCGACCTTGGGGATCAGAAAGCCGGTGCGGCGCCGGTCATCGATCGGGAAGCTGATATAGGGTGTATACAGTACCGGTACGTCTTTCAGTGCCAGTTTCGCGTGGTGCGCGACGCCCATGCCTTCTTCCTCGTCCAGGTCGAGCTCGCGCGCCGACAGTTGCCAGTCCGGCGTGGTGCCCGCGGGGCAGGTGGTAAATCTGGCCTGCTCGAGGTGCTGGCGCTGGCGCCCGTCCAGGTTGACGACCGTTGCCGTACCGCGGCCATGGCGCTCGGGCAGCACGTAGTCGACATCGTACAATTCACCCCGATCCTCATCCGGGTAGAGCCGCCCATGCGTGCCGGTCAGCGCCAGACCGGGCTTGACGTAGTACAGGTTTCCACTGGCGTCGACCGTGCCGCTGTCCTGGTCATAGACGATGGTGTCGGCGTTGAGTTGCTGGGTTCCGTCGCTGATGGTGGCATTTCCCTGCAGCGTGTAGATCGTCTCGTCACTGGCCTCGGCGCTATCTGCGGTGAGATGGATCGCCGTGTCGGTGCCGGCAGCGATGGGCAGGTAGGGAACGGTGGTCTCGGCAGCCGGAGGGCAGAAACTCCATTGATTCTCGTTTCCGGGAGCATCCTGGCGTTTCGCTGCCGTGTTGGCCGGCGCGGTTGCCGCTGGCGTTTCCGGTGAGGTCTCCGGAACCTCCTGAGAGGCATCGTTGGCGGATTCCTGTGGCGGCTCGCCGTCGGTCGTCGTTACGCCGGGACCCGGAACCGCGTCCGGTGGTGTTTCCGGTGAGGTCTCCGTAATTCCCTGAGAGGCATCGGTGGCGGATTCCTGTGGCGGTTTCCCGACGGTCGCCGTTACGTCGGGACCCGTTACCGCGTCCGTGGGTGTTTCCGGTGAGGTCTCCGGGACCTCCCGAGGTGTCTCGGCGGTGGATTCCTGTGGCGGTTCCCCGATATCCGTCCGGCCGTTCGGTTCCCGGGGCGGCTCCGGGCGGTCTGGTGGTGCCTCATCCTGTGACTGCGGACCAGGGGTTTCGCCGGCAGGCGGTGCCGGTTGCAGTACGGGCGGGATTCCGACCGGACCGGCATCGCTTCCCTGGCACTCCCAGCGGCCATCCCGGGTTTGCCGGCAGTCCCACTGCCCGGCGGCGGCCGGCAGGCAGACCGCCAGCAACAGGCCTGCGGCAATGGATAATGAGTGACAGGGCTTCACGGAATGCGTACGGGTATCGGGTTTATCCATTTTCCGGTGCGGTATGCACCCTGTCCCGTCGCTGGCGGGCGCCCCGTAAAATCGCATAGAATGGCTTTGTATTCAAACATTTTGTTGTTGTGTCGCCAAAAAACAAAGCCACCAAAGGCATCCTGCTGGCCGCGCTCGCCGGGCTGGTGATCGTCCTGCTGTTGACCCGTCCGAATGAGGCGCCTGATCTGGATGAGGCGGTAGCCCTGCAGGTCGTGGCGGCCAGGGTCGAAACCCATGACCTGGTACCGCATGAAAGCGTTACTGGCCGGCTGGAGCCGAAGCGCAGGGCAACGCTGCATTTCGAGGTCAGCGGCCAGATACGTACCCGGGAGGTTGAGCCCGGGCAGATGGTTGCAGTAGACCGCACGCTGCTGTCATTGGCAGAGGGGGATTTCCGTGATGCCCTGGCCAGTGCCGAGGCCCGCCTGCAGCTGGAAAGCAGCAACGTCGAGCGTGACCGGGAACTGCTCAAACTGGCACGGCGCAACCAGGTACTGCAGCGGGATGAAGTCACCCGTCTGGAGACCTTGAACAAGGACTCCCTGATTTCCAGGTCGCTGCTGGATGAAGCCCGCATCAAGCTGTTACAGCTGGAATCGGAAGTGGCGCAGCTGCGAAACAGTGTCGGGACGGCCGCATCGCGCCTCGGCCTGCTGGAAGCCGAACGTAACCAGGCGGCGCGCAACCTGCAGCGTACCCGCTTGGCGGCGCCTTTCCCGGGTTTTGTGAATGCAATCAACGTACAGGTGGGTGATTACATAACGCCGAGCCAGCCGGCGCTGGAATTGATTGATACCACAGAACTCGATTTGTATGTCGAAGTGCGTGGCGAGCTGGCCCGGGCGCTCACCCCGGGTCAGCCGGTCGCTGTCGTTGCCGATGGTCATCGGCTGGAGGGAACCATCGTGGCGTTGCAGGTTGATCCGGATCCGGAGACGTTTACCCATGCCCTGCGGATCCGGCTGCCGGGGAACGCCGTGCGTTCCGGGATGGTGGCCCGTGCCCAGTTGCCGTTGCGCCCGCTCCAGGGGGTGACCGCCGTGCCGGTTACGGCGCTATTGCAGGATGAAGGCAGGGCGTATGTATTTCGGGTTTCCGGCGACCGGATCGCGCGCATCGAGGTAGTCCCCGGACGGCGCGTCGGCGACCTGCAGGTGGTCAACGGCGCATTGCAGCCGGGCGACCGGATCGTGGTGCGTGACGTGGCGGCCCTCAGTGATGGCCAGCCGGTCCGCCCGCGGGCCGCCGAGTAGGTTGGCGGGAAACCGGCCATTGCACAGGTCCCGCAGGAACGAGCGAGCCCGTGCGCACCCGGAGTTGCCGGGGTTCCGCCTCGCGCGCGGACGCGCCCCGACACCGGGCGCGTCTGATGATTACCCGGGGACCCGGCCGCCATGCCGCTGATCCGCTTCTCCATCAATAATCCGCTGCTGACCAATCTCCTGTTGGGGATCGTGGTGATCCTGGGGGCGCTTTCCTGGCATGCCATGCCGCAGGAGATGTTCCCGGTTGTCGAGATCGATGCGGTGAGTATCGCGGTCGAGTTCGAGGGGGCCTCGCCGGAAGAAGTCGAGCGCCAGGTCACGATCCCCGTCGAGGAGGAATTCGATGGCATGCCGGAGATCGATGCCATGACCTCGACCAGCAGTGAGGGGATGTCGACGACCACCATCAAGCTCAAGTCGGGTACCGATGTGGACCAGTACATGCGGGATGCGCAGACCGCGCTCGACCAGATCACCGATCTCCCAGGGGAGGCCGAGGAACCGGAGCTGCTGCGGATGAAGGCGCGTTTTCCCGTGATCAGCATGACCCTGTACGGGGATGTGGCGCGTGGTTACCTGTACGACCAGGCCGACCGCATCAAGCGGCGCATGTTGCAGATTCCCGGTGTGGCCAGCGTGGGCGTGGCCGGTGACCGGGAGTGGGAGATCTGGGTCGAGGTGGACCCCTACGAGCTCGCCGCGCGCAAGGTATCGCTGGGGCAGGTGCTGGCGGCCGTGCGCGGCAACTTGCAGGATCTGCCGGGCGGCTCACTGAAGGCGCGGGAAGGGGATGTTCTGCTGCGCGGTCGGGGCGTTGCGCCGGATCCGGCATTGATCGGGGAGATCGTCGTGCGCAGCAATGACACCGGCGGTCAGTTGCGCCTCGGGGAAGTGGCCACGATCGGGTTGCGACTCGAGGAAGCCAGGACCATCGGCCGTTTCAATGGCCGGCCATCCGTCAACCTGACGGTGACCAAGACGGCCGATGCCTCGACTATCGATGTGTCCGATGCGGTGCGGGAGTTCGCCGCCACGCTGCGTACGGAACTACCACCCAGCATCCAGGTGGGCCTGTTCAGTGATCTCTCGACGTACGTCAGGAATCGCCTGAATACCGTCAAGTCTTCCGGCCTGGTGGGCCTGGTGCTGGTACTGCTGTCGCTGTACCTGTTCCTCAACTTCCGCGTGGCCCTGATCACCGCCATGGGTATCCCGGTGTCGTTTCTGGTCGCGGTCATGGCACTCAATTACCTGGGCTACACCATCAACATGGTGTCGATGTTCGCCTTTCTGATTGCGCTCGGGCTGATCGTCGACGATGCCATTATCGTGACGGAGAACATGTACCGGCACATGGAACTGGGCAAGCCGGCGGCGGAGGCGGCACGGGTGGGCGCGCGCGAGGTGTTGTGGCCGGTCGTTTCCAGCACCCTGACGACGGTAGCGGCCTTCCTGCCCATGTTCGCGATCCACGGCATGCTCGGGGCGTTTATCGCCGTCATCCCGGTGGTGGTCAGCGCCTCCCTGCTGGGCTCGCTCTGGGAGGCCTTCGGGGTACTGCCCTCCCATGCGGCGGAACTGCTGCATGTGGAGAAGAACAGCCGGCGCAACAGCCGCATCGACTGGGGTGCGCTGCTGCAGCGCTACACGGGCTGGCTGCGCTGGGCCATGGAAAACCGTTACTTTGTCTCCCTGTTCGCGATCGGCGTACTGGCGGTGACCCTCGCCTGGGCGGGGACCCGGCTGCCGTTCCAGCTATTCGACAAGGTCGACATCGGCCAGTTCTTCGTCAACGCCGAGGCGCCCAACACCTACAGTCTCGAAGACACCGAAAAGCTCGCGCAACAGATGGAAGCCGTGGTGCTGGATTCCCTGGATGCACAGGAACTGGATACCCTGCTGACCAATGTCGGCGTGACCTTTATCGACTTCAACCGCTTTCAGACGGGAAGCCACTATATCCAGCTGATCATCGAACTGCAGAAGTCCCGGCCGCGGGGCTTCATCGAGCGTTTCATCAGCCCGCTGGTCAGTCTCGATTTCAAATGGGAGGGAACCCGGACCCGGCCCACGGAGGACATCATCAATGAACTCCGGGACAAGTTCCGCGGCATCGCGGGTATCCAGCGGGTGGCGATCCAGCGCCCGCAGGGCGGCCCGGCCGGTGCGGATATCGAGGTCGGCGTCACCGGGCCGGATATCGAGGTATTGCGGGAACAGGCCGGCCGCATGGTCGCGTACCTGCAGCGCCTGCCCGGGGTGCATGATGTGCGTCAGAACCTCGAGCCCGGCAAGCTGGAGTACCAGTACAGTCTGAATGCCCGCGGCCGGGAACTGGGCCTGACCCAGAATGACCTGGCCGCTGCCGTGCGTACCGGGTTTCTCGGTGTCGAGGCCGTGTATGTCACCTATGGTGACGAGCGCATCCCGGTGCGCGTGATCTACCGGGAGGCCATCCGGGAATCCAGCAACCTGGAGAACCTGCCCGTCACACTGGATGACGGACGTCTGGTGTATCTGGGGGATGTGGCGGACATCGAAACCGGGCGGGGCATGAATACCATCAGCCGCCGCGACAGCCGGCGGCTCGGTCTGGTGACCGCCGAAGTGGACGACAAGGTAACCACGGCGCTGGAAGTCACCGAACGGGTACGCACCGAATTCAGCGACCTGGAGGAAACCCTGCCGGGTTACCGGTTACTGTTCCTGGGTGAGAAAAAGGAGGCGGCCGAGTCCTTCGAGGGCATGCGCAATGCCCTGCTGATTGCCGGGGCGTTCATCTTTTTCATCCTGGCCGCCCTGTTCCGTTCGCTGGTCGATCCGCTGGTGGTCATGTTCGCGATTCCGTTCGGATTCATCGGCGTCGTGTTCGGACATATCCTGTTCGGCTACAACCTGCAGTTTCTCTCCATCATCGGGTTTCTGGCATTGACCGGCATCGTGGTCAATGACTCGCTGATCCTGGTGAACTTTGCCGAACACAGGCGGCGCGAGGGGATGGAACGTTTCGATGCCATGCTGGAAGCCGGCCGGGTGCGGGTGCGGCCGATCCTGCTCACCAGCGTGACCACCTTCCTGGGCATATCGCCGCTGATATTTTTCGCCACCGGGCAGACCGCCTTCCTGTCGCCGATGGCCGTGAGCCTCGGCTTCGGGCTGTTGTTCGCCACCGCCATCATCCTGGTGGCCATCCCCTGTTTCTACCTGATCGCGGACGATGCCCGGGAATGGGCACGCGCCAGGTTTGCCCGCAACTGATTCCCTCCGGCCCCGGTACCCGCCCGTTTTCCTGTATATTCCCCGCAGCATCCGGGAGTACTATCCGCCCCCGGAATACTTGCCCGTGAGGTTGTCGTGGTCGCATTCCACAGAGACTCACACTAGAGATACGCCGATGAGCAGCGCAGAGAACGTCCCGGGAGCGGGTGGCGAGCCCCGCGATTTCATGCATCCGCTGGAGGGACATGCCGATTTCGTGGACATGATCGCGGGCCTGGCAGAAGCCGGCCGGCGGGAAGACGTGCGGCAGCGCCTGCGCGACCTGCATCCGGCCGATGTGGCGGGGTTGCTGATCCACCTGTCCTTCGATACGGCAAAGCCCGTGTTCCACTGGCTACCCCCGGAACAGGCGGGAGAGGTGCTGTCCGAGCTGGATGACCACTACCGGGCCCGGCTGCTCGTGGGCGCAGCGCCGGAGGACCTCGTCCCCCTGCTGGACGAACTCGATACCGACGATGCCGCCGATGTGCTGGCCGATCTGCCGGCCGCGGTGGCGGGGCAGGTCCTGCCGGACCTCGAGGATTCCGCCGAGGTCGAGAAACTGCTGCACTACGAGGAAGAGACCGCCGGCGGTCTCATGGCGACCGAACTGGTTACCCTGTCACGCGCCTGGACGGTCAACCGGGCCACGCAGGAGCTGCGGCGCGCTGCGGAGATGATCGGGGATGCCCTGGACGTCTATGTGGTGGATGAACGGCGGCGGCTGGAAGGCAGCGTTTCACTGAAGACCCTGCTGCTGGCAGCACCGGATGCCGCCATCGGGGACCTCATGGACCGTGAGGTGCTGTCGGTGCCTGCCGAGGTCGACCAGGAAGAGGTGGCGCGGCTCATGGAGCGTTACGACCTGGTCACCCTGCCCGTGGTGGACGGTGCGCAGCACCTGCTGGGGCATATCACCATCGACGATGTCGTCGACGTGATCCGCGAGGAGGCCGAGGAGGACATCCAGTTGATGAGCGGTGTGACCGGCGGCGAGGAACCGACGGACTCGGTCTGGCGCATGGTGGGCGGGCGGCTGCCCTGGCTGCTCGGCGGCCTGGTGGGGGCCGGACTGGCGGCCATGGTCGTCGGCTCGTTCGAGGCGGCGCTGCAGCAGGCGGTGGTCCTGGCCGGGTTCATCCCGATCGTGATGGCCACGGCGGGCAATGTCGGCATCCAGAGTTCCTCGGTGGCCGTGCAGGGGCTGGCCGCGGGCGATGTCTGGGCCGGTGATATCGCCACGCGCCTCGGCAAGGAACTGCTGGTGGCCATGATCAACGGAGTGGCCGCGGCCGTTGTCGTGGGCCTGTGCATCCTCGCGCTGTCCACCGTTGCGGAAATTCATGCGCCGGAACGGCTGGCCCTGACGGGCGGATTGTCGCTGATTGCGGTGGTCATTCTGGCCGCGCTGATCGGCGCCACGGTGCCACTGCTGCTGCACCGCTTCGGTGTCGATCCCGCCCTCGCCACGGGTCCGTTCATTACCACCAGCAATGATATTCTCAGTGTGCTGATTTTCTTCACCATGGCGACCGCGCTGTATTTATCCTGACCAGCGGTCACAGGAAGGCCAGGTCCGCTGGCATACTCAAGGAAGAATGCACCGGGATATACTGTGCCCTGCGCACATCACCTCGCAGGCAACGGATATTCGCCATGACCGCAAGACTCGAAGCCCTGAAACACTGGCTGGACAAGGAACTCACGCTCAAGGAATACACCCTGACGCCGGCATCGAGCGATGCCAGCTTCCGCCGCTATTTCCGTATCAGCCACGAGGGGGAGAGTTACATCGTCATGGATGCCCCGCCGGAAAAGGAGGACTCCCGGCCATTCGTCAGCGTCGCCCGGCTGTTCTTCGATGCCGGCCTGAATGTCCCGGAGATCATCGACGAGAACCTGGAACAGGGCTTCCTGCTGCTCGGTGACCTCGGCAGCCGCCTGTACCTGGAGGCGCTGGATGAAACCAGCGTCGAACGCCTGTACGGCGATGCCCTCGGTGCACTGGCCGCCATCCAGACCTGCCGGCCGGGCGCGGGCGTGCTGCCGGAGTACGATCGCACGCTGCTGATGACGGAGATGGGGCTGTTCCGCGACTGGCTGGTCGGCCGGCACCTGGGGCTCACACCCGATGCCGCACAGGCCGCCATGCTGGACGCCGCCTGCGAACGGCTCGCGGAGAATGCGCTGGCACAGCCGCAGGTGTGCGTGCACCGCGACTATCACTCGCGCAACCTCATGGTGACCGGGCGCAACAATCCGGGCATCCTGGATTTCCAGGACGCGGTGATCGGTCCCGTGACCTACGACCTGGTTTCACTGCTGCGCGATTGCTACATCGCCTGGCCGCGCGCCCGCGTCGAGGACTGGGCGCTGGGCTACCAGGAACTGGCCCTGCAGTCCGGTATTCTGCGGGAGGAGCACGAGGACCCGGCCGTGTTCCTGCGCTGGTTCGACCTGATGGGCGTGCAGCGCCACCTCAAGGCCGCCGGCATCTTCGCGCGGCTCAATCATCGCGACGGCAAGCCGGGTTATCTCGATGACATCCCGCGGACGCTGGGCTATGTGGTCGACGTGGCGGCACGCTACCCGGAAATTTCCGGGTTGGGGGAGTTTATCGACCGGGAGGTGGTTAGCCGGCTGCCGGGTTAGCAATAACCGTACCCCCGTAGGCACGTTACGTGATTTCGCGGCTATCCCCGGGCTCATAACCGAGTGCCGGGCAAGATATCCAGCGGACTGGCCACGGTGACGCCGGGCCGGTTCAGCACATGCGTGTAGATCATCGTGGTCGAGACATTGGCATGGCCCAGCAATTCCTGAACGATGCGGATATCGTAACCGGATTCCAGCAAAAGTGTGGCAAAGGAGTGTCTCAGGGTGTGGCAGCCCACCCGTTTATTGATGCCGCAAGCAGTCGCTGCCCGTTTAACTGCCTTTTGCAGCCCGCTTTCGTGCAGATGATGACGGCGAATTTTCCCTCCGTGTGGGTCCACAGCGAGGCGCCCGGAAGGAAACAGAAACTGCCACTTTAATTCGTGACCTGCATTGGGGTACTTGCGCTGCAGTGCACCCGGCAAAACGACCTCACCGAAACCTGCTGCAATATCCTGTATATGAAGTTCTCGAGTCACCTCGATCTGCTCGCGCAGTCCTTCTTCAAGCGTGCCGGGAAGTGGCACAAACCGGTCCTTTTTACCCTTTGCCTGGTGCACATGAATACGATGGTAGGCAAAATCAACATCCTGAACTCGCAGGCGCATCCCTTCAAGCAGGCGCATACCCGTTCCGTATAACAGTGAAGCAATTAATTTATGTGTACCCTGGAGCTGTTCAAGCAGGGACATCACTTCGTTGCGGCTCAGTACCACCGGAAGGGTGTGTGAGCGCCTTGCCCGGGTGAAGGCTTCCAGTTCACCCAGCTTCTGCCCGAGTACCTTCTCATAGAGAAACACCAGTGCATTCAGTGCCTGGTTCTGGGTGCTGGCACTGACTTGTCGCCGAATGGCCAGGTACTCAAGGAAGCTTTTTACCCCGGCTGCGCCGGATTGCTCGGGAGAAACACCCTTGCAGAAGAGGATATACCGGCAAATCCACTGTTCATAGGTTTGCTCAGTACGCCAGGCATAGCCTCTGACGCGGATTTCATTGGCCAATCGAACCAGCAGTTCACGATGACCGGCACGTACCTGCTGCAGGGGGCCCTCGCCTTTGCGTTCCTTGAGGTAATTCAATTCCTCTGGCGAGAGTTGCCGTGCCGTGGTCGGGTGGTCACTATCAAGTTGCCGGGCCGAATTTTTCCAGTATTCCCAGTCCACGCCCTGGCAGGCCGGTGTCGAGAGTAATTCGCAATATAGAATCCGTATTGCATCGATACACTGGGCAAATTGCCAGCCTGAAAGCCGATTTTGTCGGCCTATCATTTCCAGATATCCGCTGACCTCCTGGCCAGTAAGCGACTTGATCTTGCGTCCGGAATGGGTCTTAATAAACGCTTCTATGCGTTTTACATACCACCGTCTTTGCTTCTCGGGAATAGAGGCATCTTTCAGGCAGTTCAGGTAGTTATCGTAAAAGCGCGCAACGGCGTCAGGGGCTGGAGAATTTGAATCAAACATATAGACCTTCCTTGTCATAATGAAAGGGCATCCTGCCCGGAGATAGCTATGTTGAGTTTTATGCTAAGCCGAGTCGGTCGTTCGCACAATAGGACGATTCCGACATATATCCAATATTACGTAATCAGTCGAATATACTGTTATACGCCATGAGAACCATAAAACTAGATTTTAGAGCTTTGTTGTTAGGTGGTGTTATTGCGTTAGTATTTGCTGGCTCAGCCGCGTACTTCTTTGATATTCCATTCTATTTAGCAATAG
>Ga0210064_1000139_pt1 | contig 34148 bp, 31 predicted proteins | sample Muzzi_CordC_D2_FD_185531 | JGI IMG/M metagenome (GOLD analysis project Ga0210064, IMG submission 185531) | Wetland microbial communities from San Francisco Bay, California, USA, that impact long-term carbon sequestration - Muzzi_CordC_D2 (SPAdes) | ecosystem: Environmental > Aquatic > Marine >... | reverse complement strand
CCTCGGCAACTTCGTCCGCGCTCTCCGCTCGTCCGGGGCCGAATGTGATGAAGCCGCAACGCAGTCCCCAGACGAACAATTCCTTGGTCGCGCCGTCGAGCTTCACGGCGAGCAGATTCGGGTGAACGTTCGTCGCGCGCGCGAACAACGATTCGGTCAACGATCGTCCACCAAGGTGATAGAACAGGCCGAAATACGCGTCGTCGAAGACCGCAATCACCTTCGTACCCGATTCCGCACAGCGTCGGAGTGCCGCGAGGATCGCTTCGCCCTCGGCCTCGGTCGGCATGTAGCCGGTCGGATTGTTCGGAAAATTGAGCAGCACGATGATCTTCTCGCGCTGGTTCGACTCGAGCGCGCGTTCGAGCCCCGCGACATCGAAGCCTTCGCCGTCGTAGAACGGGTAGGTTTCGATCGTCGCCCCGAGGCGAACCTCGTAGGTGAGCCGGTAGTTGCCCCAGAGCTTGTCGGGCAACAGGATGCAATCGCCGGGATCGACGAAGAGATCGCCGACCAACGCGAGGCCGTGCGTGATCGCACTCGTCACCACGGGCAGCGAGATTCGCTTGCCCGCGAGCGAAGGATTTTCGGCCAGCATCTTGTCGCGCCAGAGTTCGCGCAGCCGCTGCTGGCCCGCCGGCGGCGCGTACTTCACGGCGTCCTTCGGGTCGATGTCCGCAAGCTGCTCGGTCACCGAGGGCAGCACCATCGGCCCGCCGCCCTCGGTGGCGATCCCGATCGTCGCGTTGAATCGATGCGCGCGTGCACCGGCCTCCGCGCTCTGCGTGAGGATTCCCTTGGGGAAGTAGAGGCGTCGGCCGAGCTGCGAGAGCATCGAGAGGATTTCGGGCGCGGATTTCTCGAGCCGCTCGTTCAGCTCGCGCGCGAGCGGATTCAACTGGCGAGCTTCGTCGGAAGAAGTCATCTGCGGATTCCCACGGAGAGGGTTGGGGGCGCGAACCCGGGAAGACTACAGCCGACGTTGCAACACGTCCATCAGATCGTCGAATCCAAGCCCCCGCCAGAAGGCCTGACCCTCGGAGTTCCGAGCAGCGACCCGGACCTCGACGCGGTCGATGCCGCGTTTCGCCGTCCAGTCGAAAGCGGCCGCGGCGAGCGAGCGCCCGAGGCCGCGCCGACGAAGATCGGCCCGGACGCCGAGGTCGGTGATCTCCGCCCTTCGAGTCTCCTCGAGAATCGGTGGGGCGCGGTCCACGCGAACGCAGCAGAAGCCCGCGAGCTCTTCCAGCGCGTCGACCACGAAGATCGCCGCGTCGGAATCGCGCAGCTGCGACCGGATCAACCGGTCGATCACCGGGCGCGCATTGGGCCGCAACGTGAACAACGGATCGAGCGCCGTGTGGTGGGCGGTGACCTCGATCCACAGATCGACCAGTCCGGCGAGGTCGTCCGCTGCCGCCCGCCGCGGCGGAACCGGTGCGGAATTCACGGGTTGATCCGGCCGTCCTGCAGCATTTCGACGACCTCGCTCGCCGAGCGCCGCGACTCGATCAACGCCGCCTCGATCTGCTCGGAGAGGCTCTGGACTTCGCGCTCGTAGCGATCGGGATCGTCGCCCGACTCGCGGATGCGTTCGGAGATCGCGGACGCGACCTCGGCGCGCACGCGCGCTCGCAATTCGTCGGAGACGGTGCCCCGGCCCTCCGCACGAGTCTCCACCGCCTCGCGCAGCGCCGAGCCCTCGCGATCGAGCGCGAGAGCGAAGTCCGCGCCCAGGAATCTCTCGTGGAAACGCTGACCCTCACTCTTGTTCTTGCCCTTCAGCTCCTTCGTTGCACCCGACCGCACCATCCGGAATGTGCCCCGCCGCGACTCGTCGCGGCTGAAGCTGCCGCGAAGCTCGTTGCCGCCATCCAGCACCTCGGTGGTGGTGTACTGCGTCACACCCTCGAGGCCCTCGGTCTCGGCGGAGCCGAGGACGTCCTCACGCCGGAAGGTCGGCTTGCCGGCCGCGTCGCTGATGCTCCAGTGCTCGACGTAGGTCACGATCGATGCCGACGCGGCGGTCGCGCGGTTCGTACTCACCCAGTCGTCGCCACGCTTGCGCAATGTCTTCTGCTTGCTGCCGCGATGGCCGACCGGAATCCCGCTGGCGATCTCCGCGCGCTGCGCCTCGTTCGGCTCCCAGCCGTGCAGCACCCGCGCGGCGCGAATCGCGCCTCTCGCCTCGAAGCGCCCGGTCCGGTCTTGGAAGACCACGATCGGGTACTCGATCCAGCGCAGGCGGCTACCCGCCTTCTCGAACACCCACACTTTGTCGTCCCAGCGCATCTGAGTCGGATCGTGGGTGTGATCGTCGGTGAAGTGGATCAGCACGTGCCAGGTGCCGATCAGATCGACGGTTTCGTTTTCCGCGCGCGCGTGCCCCGCGGCGACCGCCAATACGATCCCGAGCGCTAGATGCTGCGCTCGACGACGGGGAAGGATCGCCATACCGGAACTCCGCAGAAGTGGCTGCCCTCGCTGCAGCGGGGACGAACGATGCCATTGCGCACGAAACACGGTGGGCCGACGTGCTCGGCGAGCTTCGGATGAACGGCCGCGACCTGCTCGATCTCGTCCATCGACGCAGCCCAGATCTCGCGTTGCGCGTTCAGGCAGGTACGCATCGTCCACTTGTGCAGCAGATCGAGCAACGTCCCGGACTCCTCGAAGCGCACTGCGAGCGCGTTCGGAAGCAGGTAGAGCGCGTGCTCCGGCGCAACGCCGCGGCCCTGTAGTCGCGCGCGTGCATCCCAGGCGGCTTCGCAGGCTTCGACGAACAACGCATGGCAGTCGGGGTCGTCGCGGCACAGCTCGGGCTCGATCACGTCGACACCGTTCGGCACCGAACGCGTCAGCATGGGTCGCGAACCCGGAACCATCCGGTGCCGCTGGTCCTGGGAATCCGCGGTGTGGGAGAGCTTCTTGCGGAAGGTGTAATGGGCGTGGACGAGCGTCCGCATCAGCGGCGCGTGCGCGGACACGTTCAAGGTGTCGACCCGGTAGCGATTCTTCGCCGGGTTCAGCGCGCAGTCGAGCGCAGCATCGTCATCGAGGTCCATGCGTCCGAGCACGCGCCGAACCGCGTCGGCGATCACTTCCGGGGCACGAGCGCTCCAATCCACCAGGCGCGAACGGCGCCCGCCGAGCGACTTGTCGAACGCCTCGAGCGCGACCGGGTCACCCGCCGCCTGCCCGGCCAGCTGGCTCTCGATCACCTCGTCGCTCTCGCGTGCAGGCTCGCCGATGCGCGAGAAGAAGTCCGGGTCGACCTTCTCCACTTCGGCCACCATGCGCGAGACGATATCGACCGCTTCAGTGGGCACGTCGCTCACTCGGGCCATGCGGCGAAGCCGGTGCAACACGATCCCGGAGACCGTGTACACCATCGCGGTGTGGCAGCCGATCGGAATCACGTAGCGCGCGATCTCGATCGCCTTCTTTTCGGCCTCTTTGTCGACGTTCTTGCCGAACGCTTCGTTCTTGCGTGCGGGCAGCCGCCACAGGTCCGAGAGGATCTGGCGCGTGACCGGTACGAGGCGTGCGGTGAGTTCACGATACGCCCGCCAGGCGCCTTCGACCGACTCCTCGTAGATCGCACGGTCTTCGCCGCGCAGCGCGGGCGGAACGTGGGCGGCGATCTCGTCCAACCGGACGTAACGCTGACTCTGCTGTTCGGTGTTGTAGAAGGGAAAACCGTGCAGGAACGACCACACGACCTGCCGTGAAATCCCGGACAGGCCGAATTCGAAGGTCGCGTGTTGGTACACCGTGTGGTGACCACCGTCGAACGTCAACGGACCGATCGTCCGCCGTTGGCGATCGCTGATCTCGTCGGCCTCGATGACACGCGAGGAGTAGCAGGTCCGCGCGGCGGAAATCGCGTCGTCGTACGGACGATCGAACCAGTTGCGCAGCCGGACTTCCGGGCCACTGTCGCTGACGGCCACGCACCCCCCCATTTCCCCCGATCGAAGCCCTACTTTCGCAGACCGCCGGAACGGGTTCAACGGCCGTCCGCGTGGGGAAATCTTTTCCCACTATTTCCTGGAAGACACTCTCCCGTCCGCCGATCGGGCCGCGATCGCGGACAGCCTGCAATCGCAGATCCGAATGGATTCCGGCGGGTTGTCGCCGAGAGCTGCGCGGAAATGCCGACCCCGTCGAGTTGGCACGGGGTTTGCGCGCATCCTCTCCGGGTAGGGCCGCGCAGAATTCTCGCCGGCCCACGGTGAAACTCAGCCGGAGCACGAGTCAGATCATGAACAGCGTTTGGATCCTGCATCGCGACCCGCAGCGTCGTGTGGCTCTTGCGCGCCTGGCCGCGGTCGGCGACTTCGCCGTTCTCGCCGCGCCGAGCGATCCACAGCTCGACGATGCCCCGCGGGCAGACGTCGTGCTGCTCGGCCTGACCGACGACTTCGAGGTCGAGCTGCAATTCGCCCACCGCTTCGCGGCGCAGCTGCGAAATGCCCGCATCGTGTTGCTGCCCGAGCGAAGCAGCGGCGATCGAGCGCGGACGCTCTTCGACAGCCTCGACCCGACGATCCTCGACTACCCTCCCGAAGCCGCTGCACTGCGCGAGATCGTCCATGGCCCGGGCGGCGCGAGCGGGAGCAGCCCGCTCCCACTGTCGCAACGCCCGGTGCGCGACGCACTCGCCAGACGCTTCGGCCGCTGGTTCGCCGACGTCGACTTTCCCGGGCTGCTTCGGATCCTCGACCCCCAGCTCGCCACCGTTCCGATCCTGATCGGCGGCGAGCCCGGAACCGGGCGCAGTCTGCTCGCCCGTTACATCCACGCTTTCGGCGGCGGCTCGGACGGGGCGCTGATCCAACTCGTCTGTACCGAAGCGACTCGGCCCGAGGATCTGCTCGATCAGATCGCGTCCGAGAATCAGCGATTCGAAGCCGCACTCCCGCATGCGACGCTGTGGCTCGACGAAGTCGATCGCCTCTCGACCGCGACCCAGCGGCGACTCCAGGGCTGGGTCGAATGGGCGCTGCCGCCCGGAACGTTGCGCGCCGCCGAAGTGCGTTGGCTTGCCACGACGTCGGACCCGCCCCGTCACCTCACGCCCGGGCTGAAGCAGGCGCTCGCGACCTTCAGCCTAAAGATCCCACCGCTGCGCGCGCGCCCGGAGAGAATCGCCGCGCTCGTCGAAGCCACCGCGCAAGCCTGGGGTTCGGCACGTCAGCGTCGTGTACGCCGCTTCGCCGCCGACGCGATCGCGGTCCTCACCGAATATCCCTGGCCGGGAAATCTCGCGGAGCTCGAAGCCGCCGTCGTGCAATCGCTGCTCTCGGGCACGTCCGACCCGATTTCCGCCGATGAACTCCGCTGCGGCGAAGTCGGCTTCGCTCCGATCGACGCGGACGAGATCGGAGCGGTGCTCGTGGAGGACGAGGATCAACTGACGGCCGTGCTCGTGGAGGACGAGGATCAACTGACGGCCGTGCTCGTAGAAGACGAGGATCCGCCCGGCGCAGCGGTCGTGCTCGACGAGAACGACGACGAGGACACGTTGCTCGAGACCTTTCTCGCCGAGGATGCCGGTGAAGCCACGCTCGACCTCGGCGAAGAATCGGGCTTCACCGCAATTCCGGATGTGGCTGCGGAAGAAGAGACGCAGCGGCGCGGCGACTCGGGGGTGGGGCTGCGTCGGCTCGTGGGAGCCGTCGCCCACGAGGTTCGAAACCCGCTCACGACGATCCGCACCTTTGCGGAGCTGTTTCCCGACCAGTACCAGGATCCGGAATTCCGCGAGACCTTCGCCGAGCTGGTGGGCCGCGGCGTCGACCGCATCGAGTCCGTGGTCCGCGAGCTCTCGCGACTGGCGGAACTCACGGCGCCGATCTCCGAGCCCGTCGACGTCGCCGGTATGCTCGAAGAGCTGCTCGAGTTCCAGCGCGAGACCATTCACGCGCGCCGACTCGTGGTGCTGAAGGAGCTCGACCGGCACCAACCTCTCGCACTCGCCGACTCGGCCCAGCTTCGATTCGCCTTCGAGGCGATGCTGCGCAAGTGCCTCGAAATCGTCCCGGAGCGCGGCGACGTGTACTTCGCATCGCGCCATCACGAGGCCGGCCTGCGGGGCGCACCTGCGCTGCGGGTGCTGGTCCGCTTCCACGGTCCGGGTGCCGCGCGCAACGGGCCGATCGTGCCCGGTGTCGCACCGGCCGAGAATGCGCTCGAATTCGTGGTCGCCGAAGCGATCGTGCGTGCTCAGGGCGGTGCCTTCACGATCCAGACCGCCGACGCCGACGAGACCGTCCTGCTCCTCGATCTCCCCGCCCCCCCCTGATCCCCCAACGAACACGCCAGCGGTCGCTGACGCCGGGAAACCCGGCGGCAACCACCGCGAGCGCAAAGGGAGGCGGTCCTCCGCAACCGTTCGAAAGGGCGCGGAAGGCCCCCCTCCCTTCGCGCGTGTCCGTAGCACCCGGCCGGCGCCACTCCACATCGACGACCTGCGTGGTAACCTCCACTCCATGCCGCGGGTGCTGGTGGTGGATGACGAGCCGGGAGTCCGCGAGTCGCTTCGGATGCTCCTCAAGAACGACTGCGATGTCGTCACCGCCGAAGGAGTCGACGCGGGCCTTCGCGCCATCGTCGACGCGCCGCCCGACCTCATCCTGCTGGACCTCGTCATGCCGGGCCGCAGCGGCTTCGATCTCCTCACGGAAGTCGCTGCACGCGACGATCCGCCCGCCGTCGTGGTGCTGACGGGCACCCGCACCATCGCCACTGCGGTCGAAGCCGTCCAGCGCGGCGCGGCTGACTACCTCACCAAACCGTTCGACGTCGAAGCGTTGCGAATCAAGGTCCGACAGCTGCTCGACCACCGCGCTCTCGAACACGAAGTGGCGCGACTGCGCGCGAAGGTCGGCGGGCGCGATCGCTTGGGCGGTCTGGTGGGCTCGAGCGAAGCGATGCAGGGAATCTTCGACACCATCGAACGCGTCGCGCGTTCACAGGCGACGGTGATCGTCGTCGGCGCCAGCGGTACGGGCAAGGAACTCGTCGCACGAGCGGTGCACGACCTCGGCGATCGCAGCGAGCAGCCCTTCGTCGCGGTGAACTGCGCCGCGATCCCGGAGAATCTGATCGAGAGCGAGCTCTTCGGGCACGAGCGCGGCGCATTCACCGACGCGAAAGAGCGCCGTATCGGAAAATTCGAGGCGGCGGACGGAGGCTCCCTCTTCCTCGACGAAATCGGCGAGCTCGCTCCGGCCATCCAGGTGAAGTTCCTGCGCGCGCTCCAGGAGCGTCGTTTCGAGCGCGTGGGCGGCAAGACTTCGATCGACGTCGACGTTCGCGTGATCGCCGCGACGAATCGCAACCTCGAGAGTGACGTCGCGAGCGGCCGCTTCCGCGCGGACCTCTTCTACCGCGTGAATGTCGTGCCGATCGAGATCCCGCCGCTCGCAGACCGTCGTGAGGACGTGCGCGCACTGGCCGAGCATTTCCTCGAACGCGCGCGAACCGTTGCGCGCCGCGGGCCGCGTTCGATCTCGCGCGAAGCGATCCGGGCGCTCGAATTCTACCCGTGGCCCGGAAACGTCCGGGAGCTGGAGAACGCGATCGAGCATGCGGTCGCGCTCGCCGACGGCGACGTCCTCGGAGTCGGAGACCTGCCCTCCAGCGTGGTGCGCGCGGGGGTGACCGAAGAGCTGCGCGACGCGGTCCGCGGCGGCGGCGTCGGCTTCGAACACGCCACCCGGGCATTCGAGCGGACGCTGCTCGTCGAGGCGCTCGAAAGTTCCGGTTGGAACCAGACACGCGCCGCGGAGCGCCTCCAGATGACCCGACGCGCGCTCAAGCTCAAGATGGACCGTTACGACCTGAAGCCTCCCGGCACGAACTGAGCGCGGCCGGCCGGTGGCCGGCTGGACCGACTCCAATGTTCCCAGCGGAACATCTTTAGAAAAACCCACAAAAACAATTGGTTATGTATTTCTAATCGATCGATGTGTTCCGAACGGAACATTTTCGAGCGCCTTGGAAGGTGCCGATCGATCGATCCTCCCGGGCGATTTCCTGTTTCGGACCGCGGACCTGCTTTCGCGCTTGCCGCACCGCTCGCGAATCGGCACGCGGCTTGCGTAGAGGTGACCCCGGACACATTGCGGGAGGAAGCCATGGAAGATCGGACCGCTGCGGAAAAGGCCACCGTGCTCATCGTCGACGACGAACGAGGACCGCGTGAATCGCTGCGCATGATCCTCGCCCCCAACCACCGGGTCCTCCAGGCGCGAAGCGGAGCCGAAGCGCTCGAGATCCTCGGGACCGAGACGGTCGACCTCGTCACTCTCGACCTCAACATGCCGGGCATGAAGGGCCAGGATCTGATGCACACGATCCGGAGCGAATATCCCGAGGTCGAGATCATCATCATCACCGGCTGCGGGTCGCTCGACAGCGCGGCCGATGGAGTCCGCTCGGGCATCTGCGATTACCTCCAGAAGCCGTTCGATGTGGTGCAGGTTTCAGCGTCGGTCGCGCGCGCGCTGTCTCGCCACCGCGCCCGCATGCGACTGAGCTCGTTCCTCCGGGAGCTCGGCGGAGTGGTGGGCCGAGACCGGGACGCGCACGCGATTCTCGACGACGTTCACCGCAGCCAGAAGATGAAGGGGCGACTCGGTGGGCTGCTCGAAGACTGCGCACGGGCCGAAACCGACGACGAACTCCTCGATCCGCCGCGCACGGTCGAGTTCCTCGAGGTGCTGGCCGAGACGATCGAGACCAAGGATCGCTTCATGCGCGGACACGCACGGCGCGTGGCGTTCTACAGCAACCTGATCGCGGATCGGCTCTGCCTCTCGGCCGAGGAGCAGACCCGCGTGAGACTCGCCGGCTTCCTGCACGATATCGGCAAGGTCGGCGTGCCGACGGACCTGCTGCTCCGAAACGGCGCGTTGACCAAGGACGAGCGCGAGATCGTCGAGAAGCATTCGGAAATCGGCAGCCGGCTGCTGAAGCCGCTCGACATCCCGGCATCGGTTGCCAGCGCGATTCAACACCACCACGAGTGGTGGGACGGACGCGGTTATCCCGACGGCTTGTCGGGAGAGGAGATCCCGCTGGCCGCGCGAATCATCGCCATCGCCGATGCGTTCGACACCATGAACTGCGAGCCGCCCTATCGCGCCGCACTCGACCGTAGCGCGATCGAAGCCGAATTCAGACGATTTGCGGGAGTCCAGTTCGATCCCGACCTCGTCAAGGAATTCCTCGCGATTCTCGAGACCGGAGTCTGTGACGTCGACGCGGAACTCGTCGCGAACGTGATCACCGATACCGTGATCCCGGAAGCCATCGGCCTTCCGGCCAACTGAGGGCTCGAGATGGCGACGGCGAATCTCACGATCGAAGCAGCTCGCCGGGGTCCGGTCGGGACGGGCGAGAGACGAGAACCTCGCGAAGATACGGTCCGAATCGTCGAGTATTCCCGGTATCCGCGCGAAGCCGCCGACCAGCGGTTGCAGCTCGGTTTCACCCGGGATCTGTCCCGCAGGGGGATGTGCATCGGAGTCGACCGGGGCGAGCGCGTCGGCGCGCTGCTCAGACTCTGCGTGCGCGATGTGGCTGGGGGCAGCCCGGAGCCGATCCTCGGGCGGGTCGTCTGGACGCGAGCCGAATGGGACGGGCGCTTCTGGCTCGGGTTGGAACTGCTCTCGGAGGCGTGCGGGCGGAAAGTCGCCGCGTAGCTCCGGGCCGAGTCGCCGCAGCTCGGCCCGATCCGGATCCGCCCGCCGAGAGAGCTCGCGGGCCCCTCACCCCAAGGCTGCGGCCTGGCGCGTCCGTCGCCACCGCGCGCTTTCGCTGTGACTGCTAAAGTCCGGCACTGTGTTCGGCATCGGCATGACTGAACTGATGGTGATTCTGGTCATCGGACTGTTGGTCCTGGGCCCGAAACGCCTGCCCGAACTCGCCCGCTCGCTGGGGCGCGGACTCGCGGAGTTCCGTCGCGCATCCAGCGACATGCGGCGCGAGTTCCTCGACGTGGCCGACGACGTCAAGATCGATCCTCTCGACCTGAGCGCAACGGAGCCTGCGCCCGCGGATGCGTCGAACGACGACTCCGCAGCGAGAACGCCGTTGGTGCAGCCTTCGGACAATCCCGAGCCCGACGCCGAGCCCGACGCCGAACGGGCGGGCGAGGATCCGACCGCATCGAAAGCGAAGCTCCCCGGTGGATGATGTCAAGCTGCCGCTGACCGACCACCTGGCCGAGCTGCGCACGCGAATCTTCCGGATCCTGATCGCCTGGACGATCGGCGCGGTGATCGCGTGGAATTTCAGCGAACAGATCTTCGGGCTGCTGCTCGCGCCCGCGGTGGAAGCCCTGAGCGATGGAGACCGTGGGCTCCAGGCCATCGCACCCACCGAGATCTTCTTCACCTATCTCAAGTCGGCGCTGCTGGCCGGCTTCGTGTTCGCTCTTCCGGTGGTCTTCTGGCAGATCTGGCGTTTCGTCGCGCCGGGCCTCTATCCATCCGAGCGACATGCAATCGTACCGTTCGTCTCGGTGTCGACCGCCCTCTTCATCACCGGCGCGGTATTCGGCTACGTGATGGTATTTCCGTTGATGTTCGACTTCTTCACGCAGTTCGACAACGACTTCGTCGAATCCGCGTGGACGATGCGCGAAGTCTTCGCGCTCACGACTCGGCTCTTCCTCGCATTCGGAATCGCGTTCGAGCTGCCGGTGCTGGTGTTCTTCCTGTCGATTGCGGGTATCGTCGATGCGCCCACCTTGTTTCGCGGCACCCCCTATGCGGTGATGGGTGTCTTCATCCTGGCCGCGATCCTCACACCCCCGGATTGGGTGAGCCAGGTCTTCCTCGGCGTCCCGATGGTTCTCCTCTATCTCCTCGGCGTCGCAGTCGCCTACGTCTTCGGTGGACAGAAGGCACGCGGCAAGGCGCCCAAGGTTCCGAGCTCGAAGGTCGAACCCGGTACCCCCTGAACGCGTTGCGGCTTCGAGCCGCCGCCCCGGTCTCGGCTTCCGGAATTCGATTGCCCGGAACACCGCCTCCCGGAGCCGAGTGCCTTCTAAAGCGCGGGATCGGCGAATCCGAAACGAAGGTGTCGCCTCGAGCCCCGGGAGACCTCGATGTCGCAGGACCAGAAGCGCAGGGCGGCGGTGCTCGCCATCCTCTGCGCCGGCTACGTGCTCGCCTTCGTACCCGGGAACCTCACGGGCACCGCCGACGTGAGCATGCTCTCCATCTTCGAAGTCGACGAGTTCTCGCAGTTCCGTGCGTTGTCGAACATGACGAGCCCGACCGACAGCGCCACGGACGCGCTCTACCAATTCATCGCCTACGACTATTACTACTACGGCTTCCCGTTCTTCGCCTCGAGCGCTGCGATCTTCTGGCCCCTGCGCTCGATCTACATGGCATCGGGGGAGCCGGGCCTGACGACGACGAGCGTGCTGCTGCTGCGCGAGCTGAGTCCGTTGTTCACCGCCTTCGCCATCGCGATCCTCGTGGGGCTCTGGACACGCCTGCGTTCGCTGCCCCATATGATCGCGCTGTTCGTATTCCTGGCGGCGCTGCCGGCCGTCGTCGACAACAACCTCTGGTGGCATCCGGATGCGCTGGTGCTGTTGTTGGTCGTGTGCACGATCGCGGCTCTTTCGCTCGACCGGGTGCGACTCGGTCGCTGGTTCTACGCAGCCGCGCTGGCATGTGGACTCGCCACCGCCACCAAGACCGTCGGCCTCTGGTTCTTCGCAGCGGTCGCCCTGCATCTCTGGCGAGCGCGCGGACGACACCCGTCGCCGAAGCTCGCACTCGCCGCTGCCGGCTTCGTCGCCACGATGTTGCTCGCGATCGCGGCCGCGAGCCCCCATTTCTTCCTACCGAGTGAGTGGGAGGAGATCCTCGCGGCGATGTCCACCTGGAAGAGCGGTATCGACGTCGGCTGGAGCACGAAGGGACAGACCGGGCTGGCGCCGTGGATCGGAGTGCTGCAGCGGGGTTTCGGCTGGGGCTCGACCTGGCTGATGCTGCTGATCGTGTGCGCCCTGACCGCGCTTCGCTCGCCGCGACGCGAGCACCGCGACCTGGCCGCGACGATCTTCGCGTGGGTGATGCCGCTCTCGATCTTTCTCGTCACCAACGTGGCTCTCCACACGGAGCGCTATCTGTTGCCGATTCTACTGCCACTGGCTTCCTGCGCGGGCAGTCCGCTGCTGTGGCAATCCCTACGTGGAAGCGAACGGCCGGCCGTCGCGCGGATCGCCGCGGCTGCGATGCTGGTGCTGCTGTGCGCCCAGCTCGGATTCCACGTCCAGGAGGATCTGCGCCGTTATCGCGCGGTCCTCCACCGCGAAGAGAACAGTCCCGCTCTCGCGTTCTGGGAGCGACTCGATGCCGAGGTCTTGTCGGAAGTTCCGCCCGGGACTCCGCTGCGGATCTTTCGCGACCACTACATCTACGTTCCGCCCGAACGCCGATTCGAGGTCCACCTGCGCTGGCGCAGCAGCGAGCACGCGGACATCGTCGCCGTGCGCCCGGACCTGATCCTGCTGCGCAACTCCGCCATCGAGCAGTTCGCGGATCCCGCCACGATCGCCACGAGTACCGACCGCGCACAGGCGACGCGCTCTCATCGCTTCTATCGGGACGCGCGTGACGATGCGATCCCCGGCTACCGACGCCTGATGGCTACGGACTTCGCCGTGGCCTACGGGCGCATCGCCGCCTCGGAAGTCGCCGACCTGGGCGACACTCCGTCGATACGGATCGATCGGCCGTGACCCGGAGGTGGCGAGCCGGGATGCTCGCCGCCGCCGCAGTACGAGTGGATCAGGCGTCGGGGCGGGCGTAGCCGAGGTCGTGGGAGAGTCGGCCGGCGGCACCGACCACCATCGGGACGATTTCGTCGAGCAGGCGCTCTTCGGTCAATCGGAAGGCCGGCCCGGAAACCGATATGGCGGCGATCGTCTCGCCGGATTCGCTGTACACCGGCGCAGCCGCACAAGCGAGACCGGGTTCGCATTCTTCGAAGTCGAGTGCGTAGCCGCGCAGGACCACGCTGCGCAGGTGATCGAAGAGTTTGTGCGAGTCGACGATCGTCGCCGGGGTGCGCTGGTCGAGCGGCTTCTTGGCACGATCGCGGTCGTAGGCTTCGTGCACCCCTTCGGAAGAAAATCCGAGCAGCACCTTGCCGAGCGCCGTGCAGTGGATCGGAAGCTTCTGTCCGATCCTCGGTCCGGTGCCGACCAGCTGATTGGACGAAATTCCGTCGAGGTGAACGATTTCGAAATCACGCATCACGGCGAGGTGCGAAGATTCCGTCGAGTTCGCCGAAATCTCCTCGAGCAGCGGACGGGCGCGACGTAACAATCCGCGGCTGCGCAAGTAGGCCTGCCCGAGTTCGAGGCAACCGACTGCGAGCCGATATCGATCCGTGCTCGAACTCTGCTCGACGTACCCCTGGAGCTCGAGCGTCGCAAGCAACCGAAAAATGTTGTTTTTGTGTAGATCGAGACGTCGCGAGAGCTCAGTAACGCCCAGCTCTTCTTCATCGTGGAAGGCTTCGAGTAACTTCAGGGCGTTGGCGACGGTCTGGATCAGATACTCGCTCTTCTGCTTCTTCATCGGCTCGGGTCTCCACCCAATAGCCCACGAACCTCACCTCCAGGGGGCAATCGAAGGTCTGGGGGGGACCTCGGTGCCCGGTCGATCCCGGGGGACTCTCCATCGATGTTCAGCGATCGGACCTGCGCGGAACCTCTCTCGGCCCCACAGCGTGCATTCGGGCCCGGTTTTCGAAGTTCGAGCAAGGCGTGTGAAATCAGGAAGCGGTGAGAACCATCACCGACAAAACGCCAGTTCTTTCTTCGTGATTGGTGAGCTTTCTAACGTACGAGAGAAGCAGGTGTCAAGAATTCTCCGCGCGATTGTCACATGATAGCGACCGCTGTCACTTTTGCGTGTAGCCGTTAACCCCATCCACGCGGGCGCTGCGAAAGGAAATTTCGCGAATGGATCCGAACGGCCTCGGATGAAAAAAATTCCGCCCAACGGAGTTCAGGAATTCTCCGTCCCGCCCGAGTCCACCGCCGCGCGCTCCTCGCCTTCGCTCGCGAGGAGTTCGAGCACGAGCAACCCTACACCGACGACGATCCAACTGTCGGCCAGGTTGAAGTCGGGCCATTCATAACCTCCCCACAAGATGAAGTGCAGGAAGTCGACCACCTCACCGAAACGAATCCGGTCGAGGAGGTTTCCGATCGCTCCACCCAGGATCAGACCGAGCGCGAGTGCCGACAGGCGATCCCCCGGGGCCAGTTGTCGGAAGAATTGAATGATGATCCCGATCGCGATGATCGCGACACCGATGAAGAAGCTGAGGCGAAGCGCCACCGGTGCATCGCGGAAGAGGCCGAATGCCGCGCCGGTATTCCTCACATGAGTGAGGTAAAAGAACCCCTCTATCACGGGAATGCGATCGGCGTACGTCAGCCTTTCGTTGACCAGGTACTTGGTCACGACATCGAGCAGCAGACTGATCGCGAAGGCGATCAGCCCGACTTGATATTTCCGAGCCATACCGCCCTCCACGCCGTCACGAAGAAGTCGTTCGCCGTCATCGGAGCTCCGCCACGCCGAGCCATCCATCGCCCCACACTTCGGGTGCCATGCGACGCGCCTCCTCCAACCATGACTCACCCGTATACCGCTCGACATCATCGTAGCTGCGAAGCATCGCGCGGCCGCGCAACCCGATCAGATGCGGTTCGACCCGCGGGGATTTCAGGCCTTCCGACTCCAGCAACAACTCGGACTGTGCCAAGGACTGCTCGCCCTGCTCGGGATCGCCCCACTGGATCTGGTACGCCGCGAGCGCGAGATACGCATACGGATTCGTCGGATCGATCTGGATCGCGCGTTCGTAGTCGCTGAGTCCCTGCTCGGGCGGACTCGATTGGAGGCCGTTGATGACGAGTCGGGTCGATGCGCGGCGCGTCGGGTCGCCGTCGTCCGCAACCTCCGATATCCGCAGCGGTCGCACCTGGATCGAACGCGGCCCCACGCCGGTCGCACACCCGACCGCGAAGCCGGCCAGAAGCGCCACGACGACGAGCCACGAACCCCGGTTTCGGTTCTCGTTCAGAAATTTCGGCGCAGCCATTGCAGGAATCCTCGTTCCGTCTCTTCGCGATCGCGCCCGTGGCGCTGCCTCCGGTCCGGGCAAGTCCGCTCCGGCGCCGTCCCCGCGAGAAAATATTCCGTACGGTGTTCCGGGCACCCCGCCAGCGCGCGCGCGCCGGTCGAAGGCTCGATCTCCACCAACTCCACATCCTGGGGCCGCAAGAAGTTGCCCCGGATCCGCCCACCGGTCGCCTCTTTGACGAAGCTTCGCCAGATCGGCAGGGCGCCCACACTGCTCGGAACCCCGACGCTTTCGGGCTCATCGAATCCGATCCACACCACCGCGACGAGCTCGGGTGTGAATCCGACGAACCAGAGGTCACGCTCGCTGTCGGTGGTCCCGGTCTTGGCCGCGATCGGCCCCTGCAACCCGGACGCCCGCACCCTCTTCGCGGTGCCGCGATCGGCGACCCCTTGGAGTAGCGATGTCGCGAGGAACGCGGTGCCCGGATCGAGAACACGCTCGAAGTGGAGGTGGCGCCGTTCGAAAGCCCGGCCGGAAGCGTCGACCAGGTCTTCGATCGTCTGGGTCTCGGGTCGGACTCCACCGCTCGCGATCGTCGCGTACGCGCGCGCGATCGCGATCGGGGCGACATCCGCGGTTCCGAGCGCGAGGCTCGGGACCTGCGGGAGCCTGCCCTCGATGCCGAGCCGTCGGGCGACATCCGCCACGCGCGCGATCCCGACGTCGTTCGCGAGTCGAGCGGTCGCGACGTTGAGCGACCGCTCGATCGCTTCGCGAACCGGGACCCGACCGTTGAACTTGTGGTCGTAGTTCTCCGGTCGCCACACTCCCTGCGAGGTCGAGACCTCGAATGGGGAGTCGTCGAGGAAATCCCCCAGCGTGATGACGGGCCGCCCGCGCACCCGCTCGAGAGCGGCGATGTAGACGAACGGCTTGAAGACGCTTCCCGTCGGGCGCCGCGCCTGAGTGCAGCGATCGAACTGCGAGACCCCGTAGCTGCGGCCGCCGACGAGAGCGAGCAGCTCACCCGTTTGGGGGCGCATCGCGATCAGGCAGCCCTGGACCGCCTTGGTGGGGTCGTCGCGCTTCAGCTTCGGATAGCGCTTCTCCAGCTGTTCGAGACCGCCACGCAACGCATTCGCGGCGATGCGCTGCAGCCGCCCGTCGAGAGTCGAATAGATCCGCAGCCCTTCGGAGGTCAACACCTCGCTGTCGTACCCCTCGGCGAGCTGCCGACGCAGCAGGTCGAGAAAGTAGCGGGCATCGCCGGGGTCCGGGCTGACCGAGGCGAGCTGGAGTCCGATCGCGCGGCTGCGCTCGAGTGTGGCCGCGTCGATTCGACCCTGTTCGTGCATCAGCTCGAGCACGAGATTCCGGCGCTTCAGCGCCCGCTCCGAGCCGCGATACGGCGACAGACCGTTGGGGCTCTGGATGATCGCGGCCAGCAGCGCGGACTCCTCGACCTGGAGTTCTCTGGGCTGCTTGCCGAAGTAGAGCCGTGTCGCCTCGCCGACGCCGTGGATCGCGGTCGACCCGCGCTGGCCGAAGTAGATCTCGTTCAGGTAGGCGGTCAGGATCGCGGCCTTGTCGTACCGGACCTCCACCAGCAACGCCATCACGGCTTCCTGCAGCTTGCGCTTCAAGGTGCGCTCGGGTGTCAGGAAGAAGTTCTTCACGAGCTGTTGCGTCAGCGTGCTGCCGCCCTGTGCGACCCGACCCGCGCGCAGATTCGCGAGCATGGCGCCGCCGATCCGTCGCACGTCGATGCCCGGATGGCTCTGGAAGCGCTGATCTTCGACGGCGAGAATCGCGTCGATCAGGTGGTCGGGCACCTCGTCGAGGGTGACGAGATCGCGCTGCTCGTGGTTCGGCCCATAATAGGCGCCGATCTGTTCCGGTTCGATCTGCACCGCGCCGACTTCGCGACCACCGGGAAATTCGCGGATCTCCTCGATGAGGTTGCCGCGGAGACGCAGCACGACGTCGCGTGCGGGCTCTCGACGCGTCGGATGCTCGAACGCGCGCAGATGCACCCGAACGCGCCCCGAACTCCAGACGAAGCGTCCCGGCGCGAGGTTCTTCGAGTCCGAACTGGCGCGATAACCGAGGCGTTCGAGCGTGCCGCGCAAATCGATGAGCCGCTGGTCGAGGCCGGGGTAGACGATCGTCGGCGCCGAGAACACGCGCGACGGAACTCGAAACGGCTTGCCCGCAAACTTCGCGACCACGACGCGATCCAGACGCACGACGTAGCTCGCCGCCACGAACCCGCCGACGAACGCGAAGAGCGCGAATGCCAGCCCGAGGAACCGGAGCCACGGGGGCAGCTCCCGGCGGGACGAACGCCGCCGGCGCGTCGATGACGGCGACGCCTGCCTGCGCGATCCCGTGTTCCTGCGCGTGCTCGTCTTGCGCGTGCGAGCCTTCGCCAACCCTCCCCCTCCCGGTCATTCTGCCGAATGCCCGGCAAACATGCGATTCGGCTCGGGGAGTGCGTTGGCCCGCGTTCCCCGGAGCGCCTGGGCCGTCAGGCCATCGGGGGAGTGGCGCGTGCGATTCGGGCCTCGTACGCGCGACGTGAAATCCGCGCATCTTCTATGAAATCCCCGAGTTCGCTCAACAGCAACGCCTGCGGGCCGTCGCACAGCGCTTCCTCGGGCTTCGGATGGAAGTCGACGAGCACGATGTTCGCTCCCGCGATGATCCCCTGCGCGGTCACATGGAAGACGTCGAGCAGACCGTCCGGAGCCACCGCGCGACTGCCGACGGAGTGCGAAGGATCGACGCAGACCGGCAATCGCGTCAAGCGCCGAACCGCGGGGACCAGGCCGAAGTCGACGAAGTTGCGGTGCGGATCGCCGAAGTTCGACTTCATGCCGCGCAGACAGAACACGATGCGACGGTTTCCCCCCGAGGCAACGTACTCACAGGCGTTGAGCGACTCGGACAGGGTGATCCCCATGCCGCGTTTGAACAACACCGGCAGCTCGGTCTGATGCCCCACCGCTTTCAGGAGTTCGAAGTTCTGCGCGTTGCGGGTGCCGATCTGCAGCATCACGCCGGTCGGGTTGCCGGTGCTCCGGAGTGCGTTCTGGATCTCGTCGATGTGCGACTCGTGCGTCACCTCCATCGAGACGACCTTGATCCCGTACTTGCCGGCCAGCTCGAACACCGACGGCAGACACTCGGCGCCGCGCCCCTGGAAGTCGTACGGACTCGTACGCGGCTTGTAGGCGCCGGCGCGAGCCGTCTCGATCCCGTGTTCCTGCAGCGCGCGGAACATCGCCTCGACATTCTCGCGCGTGTCGACCGCGCACAGTCCCGGGAATAGATGAAACGTCTCCTGGCTGAAGTGAACCCCGTTGTACACGAAACCGACGGCCTCGATCCCGCTCCCGTGGCGCCCGATCGAGCGGTACTTCTCGGTGACCCGAACGACGCGCTCGACGCCGGCGAATTCTTCGAACGGCGCCGTCGGAATGACCCCGGTCGAGCCCAGCAGGTAGATCTCGACCAGGCTCCGGGTCGAGCCCTGGATCTCGTGGAGCTCGGTCGAAACGCCCGGATAGCTGGCGGCGAGATCGATGATTCGTCGGACTTCGTCCGAATCGGACGAGACGTCGGCCTTCATCACAATGATCACGACGATCCCTCCCGCGTTCTCAGGGCTTCGAAAGCTACGTAGCGAGATGCTGTTCGTCAATCGCACCCTTGCGAAAAGCCTTTTTCTTTCCGAGATTTGCGCCATGACGAGCAAGGACGGAAAGCTCTGGGGCGGCCGCTTCGAGGGAGCCACGGAGGCCGCCGTCGAGGCCTTCACGGCGTCGATCCACTTCGATCGAGCGCTTGCGCGCTACGACCTGCAGGTCTCGCGCGCCCACGCGGCGATGCTCGAAGATGCCGGGCTGATCCCGGCCGACGACGGCGCCGCGCTGCGACGCGGCCTCGAGCAGGTCGCGAGCGAAATCGAAGCGGGCAGCTTCCCGCTCGACCCGGCTCTCGAAGACATCCACATGAACATCGAGGCCCGGCTGCACGACCTGATCGGAGCTCCCGCCGGCCGGCTCCACACCGGGCGCAGCCGCAACGATCAGGTCGCCACGGATCTTCGGCTCTACCTGCGCGAAACGGCCACCGCCGCGGAGCTCGGGCTGCTGGGGCTGAGACGAGCCCTGCTCGCTCGGGCGCGCGAGCAGATCGACACGATTCTCCCCGGCTACACCCATCTGCAGCGCGCCCAACCCGTCAGGCTCGCGCATCATTGGCTGGCGTTCGTCGAGATGTTCGGTCGCGACGGCGGCCGCTTCGCCGACCTGCGCGGGCGGATCACCGATTCTCCGCTCGGCGCCGGCGCCCTCGCGGGCACCACCTTGCCGCTCGACCGCTTCGCCACCGCCAAGGCGCTCGGCTTCGACCGGCCGTCCGCCAACAGCATGGACGCCGTCTCGTCGCGAGACGCCGCGCTGGAGTTCCTGTCCGCGGCCGCGATCGCGATGGTGCACCTGTCGCGACTCTCCGAGGAGCTGGTCTTGTGGTCGAGCGCGGAGTTCGGCTTCATCGAGCTCGCGGACGGCTACTCGACCGGGTCGAGCCTGATGCCGCAGAAGAAGAATCCCGATGTACCCGAGCTGGTGCGCGGCAAGACCGGCCGCGCGATCGGAAACCTGGTCTCGCTGCTGACGACCATGAAGGGCCTCCCGCTCACGTACAACCGCGACATGCAAGAGGACAAGGAGCCGCTGTTCGACTCGGCGGCGACCCTGCGGGGCTCGCTCGAGGTGACGGCCGGGGCGATCGCGACGCTGACCGTCGACTCCGAACGCATGGCACGCGCCGCCGCCGACCCGATGCTGCTCGCGACCGACCTCGCCGAGGTGCTGGTGCGCGTCGGAGTACCGTTCCGCGAAGCCCACGAGGCGGTCGGGCGCGTCATCGGGCATTGCGTGCGGAAGGGACTCGACCTGCGATCGCTTTCCCGCGAAGATCTGCGCGCGTTCCACCCGGAATTCCCGGCTTCGGCCGACGAGTTGCTGAGTCTGACGCGAGCCGTCGAGGAGCGGAGCCTGGTGGGTGGGCCCGCGCGCGCGACGGTCGAGCGTGCACTCGACGCGGCGGAAGCCGAAGTCCGCGACCGATTGCAATCGCTCGATGCAGGAGAATCCAAACCATGACGCGTACTTGCGCTCTCCTCATGGCGGCCGCGGCGCTGCTCGTCGCGTGCGGCAAGTACGGGCCGCCGCAACGCATCCGAAACGAGACGACTGCGGCAGCGGCAGCAGAAATGGAAGCCGGCTCGACGACCTCCGAGCCGGACGAAGACCAGGAGAAGGACCAGTGATCGAAGCTTTCCCGCGATCGGACGGCGAGTTGTGCGCCGAGGGCGTATCACTCGAGCGCATCGCGAGCGCGGTCGGAACCCCCGTCTACGTCTACAGCGCGTCAGCGATCGACGCAGCCTATGACGCATTTGACGCAGCCTTTGCCGCGGTGCCGCACACCATCTGCTACGCCATCAAGGCCAACATGAACCTCTCGATCGTGCGGCAGCTGGTCGAGCGTGGCGCGGGTGTCGACGTCACATCCGGCGGCGAGCTGTTCCGCGCGTTGCGCGCGGGCGGCGACCCCGCCCGCTTCGTCTACTCGGGCGTCGGCAAGACCGACGTCGAGATCGACGACGCGCTCGCGGCCGGGATCAAGCAGTTCAACGTCGAGTCGCGTGCGGAGCTCCGGCGCATCGACGCCGTCGCGGGAGCGCGCGGCGTGTCGGCGCCGATCGCATTTCGCGTCAATCCGGACGTCGACCCGCAGACCCACCCGTATATTTCGACCGGTCTCAAGACCAGCAAGTTCGGCATCCCGATCGGCGAAGCGACCGTCGCCTACGCGGAAGCCAAGGCGCTCGAACACGTGCGCGTCGTCGGCGTGGATTGCCACATCGGTTCTCAGCTGACGAAGGTCCAGCCGTTCGCCGACGCACTCGAAAAGGTACGCGGCCTGGTCGGGGAGCTGCGCGACGCCGGCCACGCGATCGAGATCATCGACGTCGGTGGCGGCCTCGGGGTCACCTACGACGACGAAACACCGCCGGACGCGCAGCAGTACGCGGACGCGGTGATCAGCGCGGTCGGTGACCTCGACTGCGAGATCGTGCTCGAACCGGGCCGCTCGTTGCTCGCGAACGCGGGCGTCTTCGTGACCCGGGTCCTGTTCGAGAAACGGAACGAGGCCAAGCACTTCGTGGTCGTCGACGGTGCGATGAGCGACCTCATCCGTCCCGCCCTCTACGACGCCTACCAACGCGTGGAGCCCGTCGGACTGCCCCGCGGCGGTCGCAACATCGTCGATATCGTCGGCGGGGTGTGCGAATCCGGCGATTTTCTCGCACGCGAGCGTGAGCTGCCGGACTTCGAGCGCGGCGACCTGATCGCGGTGCGATCGGCCGGTGCCTACGGCTTTGCGATGGCGTCGAACTACAACGGACGCCGGCGCGCCGCCGAGGTGCTGGTTCGCGGCGATCGCTTCCGGTTGATTCGCGAGCGGGAGAGCTACGAAGATACGATCCGCGGCGAAGAAGCACCCGGGGACTGGATCGGATGAGCCGGCTGCTGCCCTTCACGAAGATGCACGGCGCGGGCAACGACTTCGTCGTGCTCGACGGTTTGCGGGACGAGCTACCGCCCCTGGAACCGTTGGCCGCACGCCTGCTCGATCGCAACTTCGGCATCGGCGGCGACCAGCTGCTCGTGATCCGCGATTCGCGCACGGCGGACTTCCGGATGGAGATCTTCAACCCCGATGGTTCGCAGGTGGAGATGTGCGCGAACGGAATCCGCGCGTTCTACAAGTATCTGCGCGATCACGGCCATACGAGCTCGGACGAGATCGGAGTCGAGACCCTCTCGGGGGTGGTGCATCCCCGCTGGGCCGGCGAAAACCTCGTCACCGTCGACATGGGGCGCCCCGTGTTCGCGCCCGCCAAGATCCCCACCACACTCGCTTCGGGCGACGGCCCCGTGATCGACGTGCCCCTCGTCGTGGACGGCTGGGACGGCGAGACGCCGATCGTTTCATCCGTGTCGATGGGCAACCCGCACGTCGTCGTCCCCGTCGACGATCCCGACAGCGCCCCGGTCGAACGACTCGGACGGCTGATCGAGAACCATCCGGCCTTTCCGAACCGGGTGAACGTCGAATTCATCACGCCCGTCGGACGAAGTCGGATCCGCCAGCGGACCTGGGAGCGCGGTACCGGCGAGACCCTTGCGTGCGGGAGCGGTGCCTGTGCCGTCGCCGTGGTATCCATGTTGCGAGGGGTCGTCGACCGCAGGGTCGAGATCGAGCTGCGTGGCGGCGCCCTCGACATCCGCTGGGAAGACGACGACGCCCACGTGATGATGACCGGACCCGCGGAAGAGGTCTTCCGCGGCGAATTCCTTCTCCCGGAGGACTGAAAGTGTTCGAAGGGGTCTCCACTGCGCTGATCACCCCGTTTCGCGACGGCGAGCTCGACGAGCCGACGCTGCGCGAACTCGTCGAGTTCCAGATATCCGCGGGCGTCGACGGACTGGTGCCGTGCGGCTCGACCGGCGAGTCGGCGACCATGTCGCACGCGGAGCACCGGCGCGTCATCGAGCTCGTCGTCGACGCGGCGCGCGGCCGCGTGCCGGTGATCGCCGGTACGGGCTCGAACAACACCCGCGAGGCCGTCGAATTGACGCGCCACGCCAGGGAAGCCGGAGCCGACGGCGCACTGCTGATCTCGCCCTATTACAACAAGCCCACTCAAGACGGGATCGTCGCGCACTACACCGAAATCGCCCGCGCGACCGACTTCCCGCTCCTCGTCTACAACATCCCGGGTCGCACTGCGTCCAACCTGTTGCCCGCAACGATCGCCCGACTCGCCGAGATCGAGCAGGTCGTCGGCGTGAAGGAGGCCTGCGGCGACCTGGTGCAGATCTCCAGCACGATCGCGCGCTGCCCGGCCGACTTCGCAGTGCTGTCGGGAGACGACGCTCTCACCCTGCCCATCATCGCGGTCGGCGGCCGTGGTGTGATCTCCACCAGCTCGAACGTCGCGCCGGTCGAGATGGTAGCGCTCGTACGCAGCGCACTCGCCGGTGACTTCGCAAACGCGCGCGCCGTCCACCAGCGATTGATTCCGCTCTTCGACGTGCTGTTCTGCGAGACCAACCCGATCCCGGTGAAGGCCGCAGTCGCCGAAACCGGCCGGATCGGCGGAGAGATCCGCCTGCCGCTGACCGAAATCACGCCACCCAATCGCGAGCGGTTGAAACTGGTGATGAAAGAGCTGGGGCTGATCTGATGGCGAAGGCGCGACGCGTGCTGGTCGTCGGTGCGCTGGGGAAGATGGGCGAAAAGGTGCGCGCAGCGGTCGCAGACGAAGCCACGCTCTCGCTCGGTGCGGCGCTCGAAGCGGCCGGTCACCCGGGGCTCGGCGCAACGGTGGAAGACGGCGTGCGCGTAGACGACGACGCCAAGGCGGCGTTCGGCAGTGCAGACGTCGCAATCGATTTCAGCGTTCCGGCTGCGACACTCGCCAACCTGCGCTTCGCGGCCGACGCGGGAGTCGCCTACGTGACCGGCACCACGGGCTTCGACGACGCCGAGCGTGACGAGATCGCCGCCCACGCCGCCCGGATTCCGGTCCTGCACGCACCGAACTTCTCGGTCGCGGTGAACGTACTCGCTTGGCTCACGCGCGAAGCCGCGCGTCGTCTCGGCGCGGGTTTCGACGCCGAAATCGTCGAGCTCCACCACGCGGCAAAGCGCGACGCACCGAGCGGCACGGCGCTGCGACTCGGCGAAGCCATCGCCGAAGGACGCGGCCAGCGCCTCGCCGACCACCTCGTTCTCGAGCGCGCCGGCGAAATCGGAGCTCGACCCGACGGTGCGATCGGTATCCAGACGCTGCGTGGCGGCGACAATCCGGGCGAACACACCGTCCTCTTCACCGGACGGGGCGAGCGCCTCGAATTGATCCACCGCTCCCACACCCGCGACCACTTCGCCCGCGGCGCCGTGCGCGCCGCGGTCTGGCTGCTGGGTCGCCCCCCGGGTCTCTACCGGATCGAAGACGCACTCGGGCTCGACTGACGCTCGCGCCCGACGGATGAATCGATCCGGGATGGCCCGAAATGAAACGAGCCCCGCCGGACGGATGCCGACGGGGCTCGAATTCTTTCGCAGCTCGCGCTCTAGATGTCGAAGTAGAGCTCGAACTCGTGCGGGTGAGGTCGCAGCCGAATCGGGTTGACCTCGTTCTCGCGCTTGTAGTTGATCCAACCCTGGATGGCGTCCTCGGTGAAGACGTCGCCCTTGAGCAGGAAGGCGTGATCCTCTTCGAGGCAGCCGATGGCCTCTTCGAGGTTGCCCGGCATGCTGGGAATGTTGGCCGCCTCTTCGGGGGACAGGCCGTAGATGTTCTTGTCGAGCGGCTCGCCCGGATCGATCTTGTTCTCGATCCCGTCGATGCCCGCCATCAGCATCGCGCTGAATGCGAGGTACGGATTGCAGCTCGGGTCCGGGTAGCGAACCTCGATCCGCTTGGCCTTCGGGCTCTGCGAGTACATCGGGATCCGACACGACGCCGAGCGGTTCCGGCTCGAGAGCGCGAGCTTGACGGGCGCCTCGTAGCCCGGTGTGAGACGCTTGTACGAGTTCGTGGTCGGATTCGTGATCGCCGCCAGTGCGCGACTGTGCTTCAGGATGCCGCCCACGTAGTGGAGGCCGAGCTGCGAGAAGCCGCCGTAGCCGTCGCCCGCGAACAGCGGCTTGCCGTCCTTCCAGATCGACTGGTGGCAGTGCATGCCCGAACCGTTGCCCTCGAAGACCGGCTTCGGCATGAAGGTCGCCGTCATGCCGTTCGTACGCGCGACGTTCTTCACCACGTACTTGTAGAGGACGACCTGGTCCGCCATCGAAACCAGCGGGCTGAACACCATGTCGATCTCGGCCTGGCCCGCGGTCGCGACCTCGTGGTGCTGGGCCTCGACCTTGATGCCGAGCTCCTTCATCACCATGCACATCTCGGTGCGAATGTCCTGCTGGCTGTCGATCGGCGGAGCGGGGAAGTAGCCCTCCTGCGCGCGCGGCTTGTAGGCGAGATTCCCACCCGGCTCTTCGCTGCCGGAATTCCACGACGCTTCCGGTGAGTCGACGCTGTAGAAGCCGTGGTCGGGGCCGGTGCTGAAGCGCGCGTCGCTGAAGATGAAGAACTCGGCTTCGGGACCGAAGTACGCCGTGTCGCCGATACCGGACTGCTTGAGGTAGCTCTCCGCCTTGGTGGCGATGTAGCGCGGATCGCGCGAATAGCGCGCCCGTGTGATCGGGTCCTGGATGTCGCAGTACATCACCAGGGTCGGATGCTTGAAGAACGGGTCGATGAAGGCGGTCTCCGGATCCGGAACCATCAACATGTCGCTCTCGTGGATGCTCTGCCATCCGCGGATCGACGAACCGTCGAAGCCCTGACCGTCCTCGAAGGTGCTCTCGTCGATGAAATCGATCGGGTACGAGCAGTGCTGCCACGTTCCCGGCCAGTCGGTGAAACGCAAGTCCACCATCACCACGTCGTTCTTCTTTGCGAATTCCAAGACCTGCTTAGCGTTCATCGGTCGTTCCTTCATTTCCACTTATGGGGGTTCTGGCCGTAACCGGCCGAAGTATTCTGGTTTCGATGCTGCCTCGATCAGACCGCGTCCGGACCGCGTTCGCCGGTCCGGATTCGAATCGTCTCCGATACATCGAGGACGAAGATCTTGCCGTCACCGATGCGGCCGGTGTTCGCGGCCTGCACGATCGCATCGACGGCCTTTTCGAGCAGCTCGTCCGCGATCGCGATCTCGATCTTGATCTTCGGCAGGAAGTCCACGACGTATTCGGCGCCGCGATAGAGTTCGGTGTGCCCCTTCTGGCGCCCGAAGCCCTTGACCTCGGTCACCGTCATTCCCTGGATTCCGATTCCGTGCAGGGCCTCTTTGACCTCATCGAGCTTGAAGGGCTTGATGATGGCCTCGATCTTCTTCATTCCGAACCTCCACTGCTGGCCGTGTCGTGCCTCCGCTGCCGGCGGCATGGGTGCACACATGGTCGCCGACGCCGCAGGCTGCGGCGTCGGCGCGCGTCAGTGTACGTGAAAGCAAACGGCGTGCCGAGTGAAATCTCGACGGGAAGCTCTTCCACCGGCCCCTGCGTGCGTTTCGCTGCATTCCGGACCGCTCGAGCTCGCGCCGTGCTCATGAAAGCAGCAGGTGCTGCTCAAGAAACGAGCAGTCGGCGGCCGCGCGCGGCGCGTCAACCGGCGCAGCCGTCGGGCCACAAACCGTTGCGGTCGAGGTAGGCGAGGGTGCGCCGACAGCCGCCGGCTCGGCCCGCCAGGCGCGCGGCCGCGAGGTCCAGCAGGTCTGCCGCGACATCGATGTCGAAGTCCGGCGACAGGACGCGGCTGTGAAGGCCGAGCGCGTTTGCGTTTGCGAGCGTATCCGCGAGCACCGAGCCGGTGCTCATCGCGTGGTCGAACAGGCTCGGGATCGGATCGCGCACGCCGACCAGCCCATAGCCGCCGTCGCGGTCGGGCCGGAGTACCAGATCCGCCACCTCGAGCGCGTCGAAGGCGTCGCGAATCGCAGCGAGATCGAGCGTCGGGCTGTCGCTGCCGCGCAGCAGGACGCGCCCGGCGCCCGACGCCGCGGCTTCGCAGATCGCCCAGGCCATCCGCGCCGCGAGATTCTCACCGCGCTGCGGCACGATCCGCATCCCGGCCGGTGCCAGCGGAAGGATCCGACCGCGCAACTCCCACGGGTGGATCGCGACGTCCGCACCGAGCCCGAGCTCGCTCGCAAATCCCGCGGTGGCTTCGAGCACGTCGGCAAGCATCGCGGCGTAGAATTCCGCCGACTGTTCGGCGGAAAACACCGGCTGCAGCCGCGTCTTGACTCGCCCGGGCTCGGGCACCTTCGCGAAGACGATTATGCTTCCGCGACTCACGGCGCTCGACGCGGAGGGCTTCCGGTGACGAACGGCAGTGCGACGACGCTCGCTTCCCGTCCCGCGACTTCGATCCGGGTTCCGGGCTCGGCGAATGCACGACGCACGAATGCGAGGGCGATCGATCCGATCCCCTCCGAGCGGCAGGCGCTGGTGACCTCGCCGATGGTCTTGCCACCGGTCGACAATGAATCGCCGGGCACGAACGGTTCTTCGCCCGCAGCCACGAGGCCGACGAGCCGGTGGCTCGCCTGGCCCCGCGATCGCATCCGCTCGACCACCTCCTGTCCGGTGTAGCAACCCTTGTCGACCGCGATCGCGCGTTCGAGGCCGACCTCGGCAGGCAACACGCTCTCGTCCAGCTCGGCGCCGAAGCGCGGAATTCCGGCCTCGATGCGCAGCGTCTCGAGAACCTCTTCATCCGCTTCGACCAGGCCGGCCGACGCGCCCGCGCCGATCAGCCGATCGGCAAGCTGCGAACCCGAGCCTGCGGGGACGAAGAATTGCAAGGCAGCTTCTCCGCTCCAGCCGAAACGGGCGACCGTCAGCGCGCTGCCGCCGAGATCGATGTCCGCGCAGGCATCGGGCTCGAGGAGCTCGAGGCCCGGCGCCAGCCCGCTTGCGACATCGAATGCGGCCGGCCCTTCCACTCCGAGTCGATCGAAGTCGGCGCTTCGATCCACCAGCTCCACGTCGTCGGCGACGATGTAACGACCGAGCGTTTCGACCACGAGCGCCACGGCGCCCGAATCGACATCGAGCCAATAGGCATCCCCGCGTTCGAGCACCTGCAGGTCGGCGACGATGCGACCCTTCGGTGTCAGCAATGCCGCGTAGCGACCCGAATTCGTCGGTCCGGGCGCGAGCGAGCTCACTTCGTTCGTGATCATACTGTTCAACCAGCGCGCGCGATCCGAACCGACGACCTGGATCACCGACCGCGGAAGCTCGCGCATCAACCCGGCCCCGCGGCGCACCGCGGCCGCGCACGACTCGGCGTTCAAGCATTCTCTCCGGGTGGCAGCGAAAGTGCGCCGTAGAGACGTTCGGCCTTCTTGGCCTGTTCGGTGGACCATTCGTCGAACCGCTGGTTCGCGATCCGGTACTCCCGGTCGTTGTCGATGTCGACGGCACAACCTCCGGCCTCCGTCGCAACGAAGCGGAAGTCGGTTCGCAGCAGTGAACCCACCGCCCGCTCGATCGACTCGATCGACACGAGCTGCCTGAGCCAGTTCGCAATCGTGGCGAAATCGTGCCGGTGCGCCACGCCGGCCAGGTGGATGCAGATGTACAGGAAGAGTATCCGCAGACCGCCCTGCTCGCTGCGCATGATCGTCCATGCCAATCGGAGGATGTGACCGAACTCCTTCTGATATCGGTGTTCGTACATATCCTCGATGTAGTAACGGTTCAGGATTCGCGCGGGCTTCGCATAATGGAGATTGCTCTGCCGCATTCGGCCCTCGCGGGTGTTGAAGAACGCCACCTCGATTCCGGGAACGCCATCGGCGGTCGGACGGAAATCCTGCATCGCCTCTTCGGGCACGATTCCCATTGCATAGTCACAATCGAGTTCGGTGCTGCGGCGAATGAACTCCGAAATCTCCTGCGGCGTCGCAAACGGCAGATCCGACGAGAGATAGAGGACCGGCTGATCGATCTCGTCACCCTCGGGATCCCGACCGGACGGTCCGGCCTCCGGGAGCAACATGCGGAAGGTCTTCCAGGCATTCTCGTAGAGATTCCGGAACTGCTGGACCACGTGGAGCGGTTTGTGAATCCGGGCGCGGATCTCGGGATCCGAGAGCACCGCCTCGAGACGCTCGGCGTTGCCCACGACCCAGACCTCGGAGATCTCGGGAACTTGCTGGAGGACCGAGACCACGCGAGCGACCAACGGCTGTCCGGCCACCTCGAGATAGACCTTGTTCTCGCCACGGACGGCCTTCGAGGCCGGACCGTCGCCCGCTGTCACGATGGCCGGTATCGACACAGCTCGAAGATACGCCCGGCCGCCCTCATCGCTCAACACCGGAGCGGGGCCCGGCCGTAGCGTGAATTTCGACAGATCTCCGCGGCCGAGATTCATCTTCGATCCAAACACGACGGTTGGGGGTTGCGTGGCGCGACGGGTCTCCGAAACGGGGGGTGCGGGCCACGGCCTGCACCCCCCGTGAAAGAACGTGGTGGAGCCGAGCGGGATTGAACCGCCAACCTCCGCGTTGCGAACGCGGCGCTCTCCCAATTGAGCTACGGCCCCACGCGATGCGGCGAAGCGCCGGATCGGTCGCAGACCGTAAACCCCCGATCGGCCTCCGTCAAATGGCCGCTTCACGGGCTCCGCACGGACGCACGCCCCCCACCACGAATACACTGGACTTGTGGCCCGGTGGTGCGGCACGATTGCGCCATGGACGTGAAGATCGACTGTATCCTGGTGCCCCTGGACTTCTCGGAACACGCCGCCGCGGTGCTCGACTGGGCCGTGCACCTTGCGAAGCAGCATGGGAGCCGGGTGGTGCTCTTTCACGCCTACCACCTGCCCGTGGAGTTCCAGCAGCTCGAGGGTGCGTACCTGCCGCCCGATTTCTGGACGAACGTGAAGGCCGAGGCCGAACAGACGCTCGAGCGCTTCGCCGCAGAGCTGCGGCAGAAGGGCGTTCCGGTCGAAACCGTGGTGGCCGAAGGCTACGCAGCGACCGCGATCATCGATGAGGTCGTGAACAAGAACGTGGACCTGATCGTGATCGGCACGCACGGCCTGTCGGGGCTGAAGCACCTGCTGCTCGGAAGCATCGCCGAGCGCGTGGTTCAGAAGGCTCCGTGTGCGGTGCTCACGGTCAAGACCAACTCGGACTGATTCGGAGCCGAAACGCAACGAAACCCGCCGGGGCGGAACCGGTGAGGGGGGCACGGCTGCTGCCGTACCCCCTCTCGTCTTCGGTCGATTCGGTCCGTTTGCTGCGCTTTGGTTGCCGAAGCGACCAAAGCGGATGCGTCGCCGGATGACCCGATTCCCGAGCGGTGCTCCTAGAGGGTCTCGAAGAAGTAGGTCATCTTGACCTGAAGAGCCGTTGCGAGCTTGTGGAGCGTCGACATCGACGCCGCGCTCTTCCCGAGTTCGATCTGCGAGATCAGGCTGACCGAGAGTCCGGTCCGATTGGCGGTCTGCTTGAGGGTGAGACCGGCCGCGGTGCGGAGTTCGCGCAGGCGACCGCCGACCACCTGGTTGAGCCGGGTCTCGAGGTCGACGAGCAGACCCTTCTCGCGAATCGCTGCCTTCACGACCGCGCGGAGTTCTTCCATTTCGAGCGGCTTCTGGAGATAGTCGAACGCCTGGCTCTTGAGCGAGTGGACCGCCCCTTCGACCGACGCCAATCCCGTCATCGCGATGACGCAGATGTCGGAGTCGACGTTGCGGATCTGCTGAAGCAAATCGACTTCACCGCTCTCCATCGGCGAGACGTCGAGCAGCACCAGCTGGAACCGGCCCTGCTTGATTTCCGAGATGACTTCGCTCGGCTCGGTGACGATGTGAGCCTGGTAGCCCTCCTCGGTCAGAAAATCCTTGATTTCGATGTTGCTGCCCTCGTCCCGGTCCACGACGAGTACGTTGAGGCGCTGTTTGGTGGCCATCGACCCCCCCTGACTCTGCGTCCGGCGAGGCGCCCGCCGCCGTGGCGAAAGCCCCCCCAGGAGTGTGAAAGACACCGCCCCAAACCCCCGAATCCACGGGGATTGGGATCGGCGACGATCTCCAGGGACTTCTTCGGTATTCGTGCGGAGTTGAATGAGGGCTTTATTTCAGGAAAGCAAAAAAATTCCCTCTGGAGCGCTCAACGGGCTCCAGCGGCCGTGAGCCAGTCCCGGTTGAACGCGGCCGCAGGCGCGTTCGCGACCGAGACTTCGAGAATATCGAGTCGAGCGGTCTCACGGCCCGGAGTCTCGATTTCGATCCAGCGCGGGGCCCGGATGCCGGAGAAGTCCTGGACGGGCCCGAAGCGGAACCGGACTCCGTCCGCGACGTCGACCTGAACGACATCGAAGCTGTCGAGGTCGATCCACATGGAAGGCAGCCGTCGACCCGCGTCCACGCTCTTCTGCGGAAGCCGTCCGCCGAACACGAAGCAGTCGTAATCCCCCAACCGGCCGAGCACGCCGTCGTCGGTCGCGATGCCGAAGCTCTCCATCGCGGCGATCAGCGCTTCTCCCGAGAGCCCCTGCAGCAGGAAGAGGGGCGGCAGGAAGCGCCGCGGGTCGTCGATCGGCTGGCCGTCACGACTCGCGGTGTATGCGGTGCCCTGGAGCAGGTGGCGTTCGACGAAGCCGCGTTTGCTCTTGAGTTCGAGCCGCGCGAGGCCGGTCGGATGGCTGACGAGCGTACCCGTCGCCGCAGCCGGCTGGCCTTCGCCGATCGTCAGGGAGATCTCGAGAAGAAGCGGCTGCCCTCGCCTGGCGGCGCGATTCGCCTCCGCGACCGCTTTGGCGACCTTCGGCGGCGGCGGAACCAGCGCGCTCGCGCTCACCGCAAGCATCAGCGCGGCGGCCACGGCCGCCGCGATCGACGATCGCGGGTTCAACGTCGGCCGCTCCCGGACAACCGGCTCGCGCCGGCGAACTCGGCACGCTCGCCGAGTTCGGACTCGATATAGAGCAGACGATTGTATTTCGCGATCCGATCCGAACGGCACAACGAGCCGGTCTTGATCTGGCCGCAGCCGATGCCGACCGTGAGATCCGCAATCGTGGTGTCCTCCGTCTCGCCCGACCGATGCGAAACCACCGCCGCCCAGCCCGCATCGCGCGCCATCTTGATCGCGTCGAGAGTTTCGCTGAGCGTCCCGATCTGATTCAGCTTGATCAGGATCGCATTCGCGGCGTTCGAGGCGATACCGCGCTCGAGGATCTTCGGATTCGTGACGAAGATGTCGTCTCCGACCAGCTGAACGCGATCCCCCATCTTCTTGGTGAGATCCGTCCAGCCGTCCCAGTCGCCTTCGAAGAGTCCGTCCTCGATCGACACGATCGGATAGCGGGTCAGCCAGTCCTCCCAGAACTCGATCATCTCGGCGCTGGTCAGGGTCGCTCCCTCGCCCTCGAGCACGTAGCGTTCGTCCCGATAGAACTCCGATGCCGCGGGGTCGAGGGCGATCGCGATGTCTTCCCCGGGCCGATAGCCCGCCTTCTCGATACCGGTCAGCACCAGCTCGATGGCCTCGCGATTGCTGGCGAGATCCGGCGCGAAGCCGCCCTCGTCACCGACCGCGGTGGACAACCCCTTCTGCTTCAACACCGCCTTCAGCTGGTGAAACACCTCGGCTCCCCAGCGCAGCGCCTCCGAGAACGTCGGCGCACCGATCGGAAAGATCATGAATTCCTGGAGGTCGACGGTGTTGTCGGCATGCGCGCCGCCATTCAACACGTTCATCATCGGAGTGGGGACCAACGTCGCCGCGTCGCCGCCGATGTAGCGATAGAGGGGGATGTCACGCTCCGCCGCCGCGACGTGCGCGGCCGCCAACGACACGCCGAGAATCGCATTCGCACCGAATCGGGACTTCATCTCGCTGCCGTCGAGCTCGATCATCACGCGGTCGAGTGCGGCTTGTTCCTCGAGACCGCCGAGCGCGAGGCCGTTGACTGCGGCCGCGATCTCTCCGTTCACGTTCGCAACCGCGGCCAGCACGCCCTTGCCGCCGTAACGCTTCGAGTCGCCGTCGCGCAGCTCCAGCGCCTCGCGTGTTCCCGTCGAGGCTCCGGATGGAACCGCCGCTTCGCGACGGACGCCGTTGGAGCTGGTGATCTCGACTGCGATGGTGGGGTTTCCGCGCGAATCAAGGATCTCGCGGGCGCGAACCGCCGCGATCGTCACTTTCGCCATCGTGCCTTCCTCTCATGCAAAGATTGGATGCGCTGGATGCAAAGATTGGACGCGCTGGCTTTGGGCGCGTCGCCTCCGAGTCCGCGGCCTCCGCCGGGGACCGGACCATCCGCTTCCGGCACGCAGAAGCTAGCCCGCATTTCTCACCAGGTCGCGTGATGGGAGGGACGGAATCCCGCTCGCGGAGAGTTCGCTCGTCAGATCCGCGGTACGACCAGCGGGGCACCATCGGGCGCCGCGAGCACATCGGCGTCGATCCCGAACGCGACCCGCAGGTTCGCCTTCGTAACGATCTCGACGGGGCGGCCGACGCCGAGCAGTCGACCACTCCCGAGCAGTGCCATCCGGTCGCAGGAGCGCGCGGCCAGGCTGAGGTCGTGCGAAACCACGATCGCGCTGCGGCCGGTCGCAACGAACTCCCGGACCAGCACGAGCACCTGGATGCGGTGGCGCAGGTCGAGGTGCGCGGTCGGCTCATCGAGCAGCAGGATCTCCGCATCCTGCGCGAGTGCGCGCGCGATCAGCACCAGCTGTCGCTCGCCGCCCGACAGCTCCAGAATCGATCGATCGGCGAGGTGATCCACAGCGACCCGCGTCATCGCAGTGCGCGCGCGCTCGACGTCTGCGGGCGACTCGTAGCCGAACGCCCCGAGGTGCGGGGAACGGCCCATCAGGACGACCTCACTCGCGCGGAACGGGAAGCTCACCTGCACATCCTGCGGTACCACCGCGATTTCCCGTGCCAGCTCCCGTCGCGACAGCGAAGTGACGTCGCGCCCGCCGATGCGGACTCGACCCGCGCTGGGGGCGAGGACGCGCGAAGCGATCCGCAGCAAAGTCGTCTTGCCTGCGCCGTTGCCGCCCGCGATGCCGAGCACCTCGCCGGTTCGCAAATCGAGGTCCACATCGCTCAGGATCTCGCGCTCGCCGAATGCGATTGCGACTCCCTCGAACGAGAGAGCCGGCGCGCCGGGTTCGCTCATGCTCGAAGGCCTCGCAGATGGTGTCGTCGGAGCAGCCACAGAAAGAGCGGGCCGCCCGCGATCGCGGTGATCGCTCCCACCGGCAGCTCGCGCCCGCCGAGCAGCGAGCGCGCGAACGTGTCGCAAACCACGAG
>Ga0210064_1000138_pt1 | contig 34276 bp, 25 predicted proteins | sample Muzzi_CordC_D2_FD_185531 | JGI IMG/M metagenome (GOLD analysis project Ga0210064, IMG submission 185531) | Wetland microbial communities from San Francisco Bay, California, USA, that impact long-term carbon sequestration - Muzzi_CordC_D2 (SPAdes) | ecosystem: Environmental > Aquatic > Marine >... | reverse complement strand
GTAAAGGTGTCAGGAACCTTTTTTCAGTCCAACAAAAAAGGTTCCTGACACCTTTGCCGCAGCCAGTTAAACTTGCGCGCCATGACGACCGCACCACCCGCCCACACCCCGATGATGCAGCAGTACCTGGGTATCAAGGCCGAGCACCCGGATATCCTGCTGTTCTACCGCATGGGTGATTTCTACGAGCTGTTCTACTCCGACGCCCAGCGCGCCGCCGAATTGCTGGACATCACGCTGACCGCGCGCGGCAAGTCGGCCGGTGAATCCATTCCCATGGCTGGCGTTCCCGTGCACGCCATAGACCAGTACCTCGGCCGGCTGGTGCGCCAGGGCGAGTCCGCCGCGATCTGCGAGCAGGTGGGCGATGTCGGCGGCAAGGGACCGGTGGAGCGCAAGGTGGTGCGCATCGTCACCCCCGGGACGCTCACCGAGGAATCCCTGCTGGAAGACCGCCGCGACAACCTGCTGGTGGCAATCAGCCGCAGCGGCGACCACTGGGGCCTGGCCATGCTGGATCTCGCCGGTGCCCGCTTCAGCGTCCAGCAGTTGCAGGGCAGCGAGGCGCTGCTGGGCGAACTGCAGCGCCTCAGCCCGGCCGAAATCATCGTCAACGAAGCGGTGACCCTGCCACCGGAACTGGAGGGGCGAACCGGACTGCGGTTCGAGCCACCCTGGCTGTTCGCCACCGACAGTGCACGCCGTCTGCTGAACGCGCAGTTCGGCACCCGCGACCTGACCGGCTTCGGCTGCGAAGACCTGCCGGCCGCCATCGGCGCCGCCGGCGGCCTGCTGCAGTATGTGAAGAACACCCAGCGCAGCGAACTGCCACACCTGCGTACCCTGCGTGTCGAGGACCGCCACGACAGCCTGGTGCTGGATGCCGCGACGCGCCGCAACCTCGAACTGGAAACCGCTGTCTCCGGACGCCGCGAGCATACCCTGGCGGGCGTGCTGGACCGTACAGCGACTGCCATGGGTGGGCGACTGCTGCGGCGCTGGCTGCACCGCCCGCTGCGCGACCACGACCTGCTCAGGCAGCGCCACCAGTGCGTCGGCGCGCTGCGGGAATCCACGCTGCCGGATGACCTGCACGAGCTGCTCAGGGGCGTCGCCGATGTCGAACGAATTCTGACCCGCATCGCGCTGCGCTCGGCGCGCCCGCGGGACCTCGCCGGCCTGCGGGACAGCCTCGGCCTGCTGCCGGTATTGCAGGCGCTGCTTGCCGGCTGGGACGACCCGCTGCTGGCGCGCCTGGCCCGCCAGGCAGGGGAACACCCCGATGTCCACGCCCTGCTTGACAACGCCATCCGGGAGCAGCCGCCACTGCTGCTGCGTGATGGCGGTGTGCTTGCCGCAGGCTACAACGCAACCCTGGATGAGCTGCGCAACCTCAGCGAACACGGCGACCAGATCCTGGTCGAGATGGAAAACCGCGAGCGCGAACGCAGCGGCATCGGCAACCTGAAAATCCGCTACAACCGCGTCCATGGGTTCTACATCGAGGTCAGCCGCCTGCAGGCGGACAAGGTCCCGGAGGATTACCAGCGGCGGCAGACGCTGAAGGGCGTGGAACGCTACATAACCCCGGAACTCAAGGAACACGAAGACAAGGTGCTCAGCGCGCGCGAACGCGCCCTGGCACTGGAAAAGTCACTCTACAACGAGCTGCTCGAAACCCTGACGGCACAGCTGCTCCCGCTGGGGCTGTGTGCCGAGGCGCTCTCCGAGCTCGACGTGCTGGCCAATTTCGCCGAACGCAGCCTGACGCTCAATCTGGGCTGCCCGACGCTGGACACGCGCCCCGGGATCATGATCGAGAACGGCCGCCACCTCGTCGTGGAGCAGTTGCTGGACGGGCCCTTCATTCCGAACAACACCCATCTGAACGACAAGCAACGCATGCAGGTAATCACCGGTCCGAACATGGGCGGCAAGTCGACCTACATGCGCCAGGCCGCCCTCATCGTGCTGCTGGCGCACATCGGCTGCTACGTTCCCGCAGACAAGGCGACCATCGGCCCGGTCGACCGCATCTTCTCCCGCATCGGCGCCGCCGACGACCTGGCCGGCGGCCGCTCCACCTTCATGGTGGAAATGACCGAGACGGCCAACATCCTGCACAACGCCACCGCACACAGCCTGGTGCTGATGGACGAGATCGGTCGCGGCACCAGCACCTACGATGGCCTGTCGCTGGCATGGGCCTGCGCAGTCGACCTGGCCACCCGCGTCCAGGCCTTTACCCTGTTCGCCACGCACTATTTCGAGCTGACGCAACTCCCGGAGCAATATGCCGGCATCGTCAATGTCCACCTGGAGGCGGTCGAGCACGACGACCGCATCGTGTTCCTGCACGCCGTCCGGGAAGGTGCCGCAGACCGCAGCTATGGCCTGCACGTGGCGGCACTGGCCGGTGTGCCGGCGCATGTCATACGCCAGGCACGCAAGCGGCTGCAGGAACTGGAGCAGAACAAGTCGGCGGAAACCTTTGCCGCTACCCCGCAGATGCCGCTGTTCCAACCCCCCGAGGAACAGCCCCTGCGCGAGGCACTGGAATCCATCGACCCGGACAACCTGACACCCCGGGAGGCACAGCAAACGCTGTATATCCTCAAGGAGATGCTGCGGCAGGATCTGCATTCATAAGCCGGCAGTTTAGCGGTATACTTCCGCGGCATTATCTGGCATTGACCATATGGCGCATTTCAGCAAGTTACATTTATTTCCTGAAGCCATGCATGAACCGGCGGCCGCTCGCGCTGCGCGCTGTGTGAATAACGGGAGAGCACCATGACGTTTGTTGTGACCGAGAACTGCATTAAATGCAAATACACCGACTGTGTCGAAGTCTGCCCGGTGGACTGCTTCCACGAGGGTCCGAACTTCCTGGTGATCGACCCGGACGAGTGCATCGACTGCACCCTGTGTGAACCGGAATGCCCCATCAACGCCATCTTCGACGAGGGGGACCTGCCGGCGGGACAGGAACACTTCCTGGAACTGAACGCCGAACTGGCGCAGCAATGGCCGGTCATCACCCAGATGAAAGACGCCCCCCCCGACGCCGAGGAATGGAAGGACAAGCCCGACAAGCTGCAATACCTGGAACGCTGAACCACGCAATCCGCATGGCCGGCCGGCAGTCACCGCCAGCGGGATACTCACACGCCAGATGAACCCCGCCGGGAATGTCACGCTGGTACCCTGCCGTGCAGACATTCTCGAGGTTGCCGCCGCCCGCATCATTGACCAGGCGGGGAACCTGCCCGATCTCGGCGACTGCGTCATCCTGTTGCCGGACCTGCAGTTCGCAGCACAGCTGCGCCGGCAGCTGCTGGCCGCGGCGCAACCGCACGGTCATGCCGCACTGCTGGGTCCCGTTATCAGCACGCCGGAGCAATGGCTGGTCGAACACATCCCCCTGGACCGGACGGTACCCGGGCGGGCGCGCCGCGAGCTGCTGCTGGTCGAGGTCCTGAAACAGCACGCCCGTGTGTTTCCCGGCAGCGACCCCTGGCAGCTTGCCGCCAGCCTGGTAAGCCTGTTCGAGGAACTGGCACTGCACCGGGTGCACATACCGGAGGACCTCGCGGAATTCACCACCCGGCTGCAATCGGCCTACGGTCTCGATACCCACCTGCCGGAACCGCTCGGCATCGAGGCCGGTATCGTGCACCGGCTCTGGCATGCCTGGCAGGTGCAGCTGGACGCCGACGACCTGCTCGATCCGGGCATGGCCTGCCTGCAGCGCCTGGCCAGGCATCGCGCGGCAGCGCACGTGGAGCTGCTTTACCTGATCGGTATCGACGATGCCAATGCCGCGGAACGCGAATGGCTGGCGGACCTGGCCACCGCGGGCCGTGTCGAGTGCTTCCTGCATGCCGGCACACCCTGGATCGCCGACACCAGCCTGCAGACAATCCCTGCGGACGGCAACGCGGCGGAAGTCCCGACGACCGCTTGCCTGGATCAGATCTTTCAGCACGACGGGGAGCCACCCGCGGCTCGGGCGCGTGCCTTTGCCGCCCGCTACCCGCAGTCTCCCCTGGCCGGGGGCATGGTGATCTTTGCCGCCACTTCTGCGGAACAGGAAGCCCTTGCTATCGACCTGCAAGTGCGCCGCTGGCTGCTCGAGGAGCGCCAGCCGCTGGCTATCGTCACCGAGGACCGGCGGCTTGCCAGGCGCGTCCGCGCCCTGCTGGAACGTTCCGGCATTCTCCTGCAGGACAGCGGCGGCTGGGCGCTGTCCACCACCAGCGCCGCTGCGGTGCTGGAACGCTGGCTGGAGACGGTGGAAGAAGACTTTGACCACCAGCCGCTGCTGGACGTCCTCAAGTCGCCGTTCATCTTTCCGGATATCGACCCCGACCTGCATGGCAGCCGGGTCTACCGTCTCGAACAGGACATCATCCGGCATGAAAATATCGCCCGGGGACTGGCGCGGTACCGCCGCCATATCGATACCCGCCGGCAGCGCCTGCCGACAGGCTGGAGTGCGGCGACGGCAGAGTCCCTGCATCACCTGCTGAACCGCCTCGACCAGGCGGCGGAACCGCTGCGCGAATACCTCCAGGGCGAACCGGCCACCCCCCAGGCACTGCTGCAGGCGCTGCGCGCCAGCCTGGAAGAGCTGGGCATCTGGGATGCCTTTGCCAATGATCCCGCCGGACGGCGCATCCTGCAGGAGTGGCAGTTGCTGCACGACGCCGCCGGTCACAGCCGGGTCACAATGAACTGGATGGAGTTTCGCGTCTGGTTCGGCACGGCGCTGGAGCGGCATGACTTCCGCCCGGCGACGGGCGACAGCCCGGTGCTGCTGCTGACCCTGCAGCAGGCGCAGCCCGGTCAGTATGCCGGGCTTATCATTGCCGCCTGCGACCGCGAGCACCTGCCTGCAAAGGGTGCGGCATCGCCGTTTTTCAATGATCCGGTGCGCCGCGAGTTGCGGCTGCCGACCTGGCCGGAGCGCCATGCGCTGCAGCTGCAGCGGTTTCGTCGCGCACTGGAGAGCGCACCCGAAGTGCTGCTGACCTGGACCCGGGAAGACAATGGTGAAACGCGCCTGCCCTGCCCTTGGCTGGAAGCCATCCAGACCTTCCACGAACTTGCCTGGCAGGACGACCTGCACAGCCCGGAGCTGGAGGCGCTGGTGGATGATCCCGGCTGCCGGGTGCAGGGTGGCAACCCGCTGCCGAAACCGGCCGCCGCCGGCTACCCGGCACCCCGGCTGCCGGCAGACCGGTTGCCGGAGGCCCTGTCGGTGAGTGCGCACCGCAGTCTGATTGACTGCCCCTATCGCTTCTTCGCCGCCTACGGCCTGCAGCTGAAACCCAGGGAAGCCGTCAGGAAAGCACTGGAAAAAGCCGAGTACGGCAGCCTCGTGCACCAGTCCCTGGAAATCTTTCACAGCGGGAGGCAGGGCTACCCCGCCGCGTTTGCCGGCCCCGTCAACAGCGGCAACCGCGAGGCCGCCATTACACGGCTGACGGAAATCTCCCGACGTGTATTCACCCGTGACCTGGAAGACAACTTCGAGCACCGTGCCTGGCTGCGGCGCTGGCTGGTGCTGATACCCGGGTACATCGACTGGCTGGCCGGGCGGCAGCAGGCCTGGTCATTCAGTGCGGCTGAGCAGGACGGAGAGCTCGAACTGCCAGGTGGCCAGCGGTTGCGGGGGCGGCTCGATCGCATCGACAGCGGCCCCGGCGGCACGGCCATTGTCGACTACAAGACCGGCGGCATGCCGAAGCAGGCCGAGGTCGACAGCGGCGAGGACGTGCAGCTGGCCTCCTATGCCCTGCTGGCAGACCCGCCGCCCGCGCGTATCGAGTACCTGCAGGTCGACGACGAAGTCCGCCCCCGCGCCTGCCTCGAAGGCCCGCAACTCGAGCAGCTCGCCAGCGCCGTCGGGGAACGCCTTGCCGGTGTGCTGGCGGACATGCAGGCAGGCACCCCCCTGCCCGCGTGGGGTGACGCGGGCACCTGCCGCTACTGCGAAATGGACGGCCTGTGCCGCAAGCAGTCCTGGCTGGAGACCACAGGACCAGGCGGTGAGACAACGCCATGACGGTACTCGACCCGCTGCTCGCCGCCGACCCCGCGCGCAACGCAACCGTGCATGCCTCCGCCGGTACCGGCAAGACCTGGTTGCTGGTAACCCGCATCGTGCGCCTGCTGCTTGCAGGCACCGCGGCCGAGAGCATCCTGGCAGTCACCTTCACCCGCAAGGCCGCGGCGGAAATGCAGCAACGCGTCACGGAACGCCTGCGCGAGCTGGCCAGCGCCTCACCCGATACCCAGGATGCCATGCTGCGGCAGTACGGCATTGCCCCGGACGACGACCTGCGTGCACGGGCAGGCAGGCTGCACGAGGTCCTGCTGTTCAATCCCTACTCGCTGCGCGCCACCACCTTCCACGCGTTCTGCCAGGAGCTGCTGCAGCGGTTCCCGCTGGAAGCCGGTGTCACACCGGGTTTCACCATCAGCGAGGCAACCGGCATCCTCGAGCAATCGGCGTGGGACGCGCTGGTGGCGGAAACGGCCATCAACCCCGACAGCCCGGTGGCGCTGGCACTGGACCGTCTGGTGACCGGGTGCGACGGCCTGGGCAGCACCCGGACAGCGCTGGATTCATTCCTGGCTCACCGCAGTGACTGGTGGGCCTTTACCCAGGCGGAGCACGAACCGTTGCGCTTCGCCACCCGGCGGCTCGGCGAACTGCTGGAGGTGACTGTCGACACCGATCCGCTGGCCGGCTTCCCGGACGCCACCCTGCGGGCAGCCCTGCAGGCGTTCGCCGCATTGCTCGGCCGCAATACCACGCAGACCAATACGGCGCATGCCGACATCATCGCGCAGGCGCTGGCCGCACCGCCGGAACCCGCGGCGTTGCTGGCCACCATTGCCCCGGTATTTTTCAAGGCGGACGGAAACCCGCGCGAACGCAAGCCCGCCGCTGCCCAGCAAAAGCGCCTGGGCGCGGCCGGCGAAAGCCGCTTCCTGAAACTGCATGAACAGTGCGTCAACGCACTGCTGCAGTTGCGGGAGCGGCAGGCACGCTGCAATACCCTGCACAACACGCTGGCCTGGTACACGGCAGGTACGACCCTGCTGGCGCATTACCAGCGCATCAAGCAGGAACAGCGCGTGCTGGACTTCGCCGATCTCGAATGGCTGGCCTGCGAACTGCTGAACCGCAGCGAACATGCCAGCTGGGTACAGTACAAACTGGACAGCCGCATCGATCACCTGCTGGTCGACGAGTTCCAGGACACCAACCCGACCCAGTGGCGCCTGCTGCTGCCGTTGCTGCAGGAACTCGCCGCCGGCCGCGATGAGCGCGGCCGCTCCGTGTTCCTGGTCGGCGACCGCAAGCAATCCATCTACAGTTTTCGCCGCGCCAATCCGGCCCTGCTGGAGGAAGCCTCGGCATGGCTGCAGCAACACCTGCAGGCACAACGCTACCCGCTGGATGCCTCGCGCCGCTCGGCCGCGGCCATCATCGACTGTGTCAACGCGGTGTTCGGCACCACGCCGCTGCATGAGCGTCTCGCCGGTTTCAATCCGCATTCCACCTGGCAGGCCGGCATGTTCGGCCATGTCGAGCTGCTGCCGCTGATAAGCGCCGACACGGCACGAGGCGACACCAGTGTACAAACCGGCCTGCGCAACCCGCTGCAAACCCCGCGACCCGACAGCGTCGACAGGCGCTACTATGTGGAAGGAACCGTCATCGCCGCACGCATCCAGGAACTGGTCAACGGCGACACCCTGGTGAACGTCGCCAACGGCACCCGCCGGATGCGCTACGGCGACATCATGATCCTGCTGCGCCAGCGCACCCACGCCACCGCCTGCGAGCAGGCCCTGCGAGACGCCGGCATTCCCTACCTGAGCGCCAGCAAGGGCATGCTGCTCGACAACCTGGAGGTGCGCGACCTGGAGGCATTGCTGCGCCTGCTGGTGTCGCCCTATGACAACCTCGCGCTCGCGCAGGTACTGCGTTCCCCGGTGTTCGGGCTGGACAGCGAACAACTGCTGCCGTTGGCGGGCCATGTTTCCGGGACCTGGTACGAGCATCTTGCCGGGCTGGCCGCGCGTGGCGAGCCCCCCTATGAGCGCGCCTGGGCTATGCTGTCCCGCTGGCGCGAGCAGGCCGGGCAGGTCCCCGTACACGACCTGCTGGACCGGATTTTCCACGAGGCGGAATTGTTGCCGCGCTACATGGCCGCCTTCCCCGAGGCGCTGGCACCGCGGGTAAACGCCAGTCTCACCCGCTTCATCGAGCTGGCGCTGGAAGTGGACAATGGCCGCTATCCCAGCCTGCCCCGCTTCCTCGACCAGCTGGAGCGGTTGCGCCAGTCGCAGCAGGACCAGCCGGATGAAAGCCCGCCCGCCGGGGCCGACAGCAACCGGGTGCGCATCATGACCATCCACGCGGCCAAGGGGCTGGAGGCACCCGTGGTATTTCTCGCCGACATGGCGACCACACCCCGCGACCGTAATGCGCATGCCGCACTGGTCGACTGGCCCGGGGACCGGGACCGGCCGGTGCAGTTCCTGCTTACCCCGCGGCGCGCCGATCTCGACACGGCCAGCCGAATGCTGCAGGAAAACCAGGCGCGGGAACACCACCGTGAGGACGCCAACCTGCTGTACGTTGCCATCACGCGCGCACGCCAGTACCTGTTTATCTCCGCCAGCGCGCCGGCACGCGGCAGCGACACGGGCTGGTACGGGCTGCTGAGCGACGCGCTTGCAGGCTGGGAGAAAAATACCCGGGGGAACCCCTGCCATACCACGGGTACGCCAGCGACGGACGCGACGCTGACCACACCCGCCGGCATCACGCCGGCAGTGGACCCGCGCCTGGCACAGACCATCCGGGTCAGGCCACAGCTGCGGCAGATCGCGCCCAGTCATGCCAGCCCGGCGGTAGCGCCGGAACCGGGAGATGCGGATGGGCGGGAACGTGGCATTGCCATTCACCGCATGCTGGACATCCTGTCGCGGTCGCCAGGCACACCGGCACCCGCACTCCCACCGCAACTGGCAAGCAGCCTTGGCCGCGAAGCCGGTGACCCGGAACTGCTGGACTGGTGGCAGGAAGCCCTGCACACCCGCCGGCACGCCGATCTCGCCATGCTGTTTGACCCGCGGCACTACCTGCGCGCCTGCAACGAGGTCCCGCTGCAATATTTCCGGGAAGACCAGCTGGTCTACGGCATCATCGACCGGCTGGTCATCCGCGAGGATGCCGTGCTGGTCATCGACTACAAGACACACCGCCGGGCCACTCCCGGCAAAGTGGCGGAGCTGGCAAGCGGTTACCGGGAACAGATGGGCCTGTACGCCGGGGGCGTCGCCCGGCTCTGGCCCGGGCTTGCCGTGAAGCCGTACCTGCTGTTCACCGCTTGTAACGCCCTGGTCGAGATGGAGGGGCCGGCACGCTGACACCGATGGCTCCAGTCCGCGGTTTCACCTGGCGGAAAAAAATGAAACAATTGAATCATAAAGGTGGCAGGAACCTTTTTTCATTGGACAAAAAGGTTCCTGCCACCTTTATGTTCCTTTATGTTCCCGGATTCCCCGGATTTCGTGTTGTTGTATCCGGGCTACTTATCCATGGATATATTTATATATGAATGAGTTGAAGAACATAGTTAATGTAACCATCGACACCTTCCAGGCGCAGGTCATCGAGCAATCGCAACACGTGCCGGTGCTGGTCGACTACTGGGCCGACTGGTGCGGTCCCTGCCAGATGCAAATGCCGGTGCTGCAGAAACTGGTAGAAGAACTGGACGGGAAGTTCGTGCTGGCCAAGGTGAACACCGACGAACAGCGCGATCTGGCGCGCGAGCATGGCATTCGCAGCCTGCCCACCATGCGGCTGTTTCGCCATGGTGAAATCGTCGAGGAGATCCTTGGCGCGCAGACGGAGTCGACACTGCGTATCCTGCTGGACCGCTATATCGAGCGCGAGTCCGACAAGATCCGCGCCAATGCCATCGAGACTTTCCGGCAGGGCCGCCAGGACGAGGCGCTGGAGATGCTGCGCAGTGCGCGGCAGGCAGAGCCGGAAAATCACCAGCTGACGCTGGATTATGCCGGGTTATGCCTGCAGGCCGGCCGGCTGGAGGAAACCGAACGCCTGCTCATGGATCTGCCGCGCGATGTCCGCGACGAAACGCAGGCGGTGCAACTGCGCGCCCTGCTGGATTTCAGCAGCGCCGCACTTGATGCCCCGCCCCTGGAGAAGCTGGAGCAAAGCGTCGCCGCCAATCCCGAAGACATGGCACGGCGTTATCGCCTGGGGGCGGTCTATGTGTTGAACGACCGCATGGAAGCCGCCCTGGAAGCCTTTATGTTCATCCTGGAGCACGACCGGAAATTCCGCGACGACATTGGCCGCCGCAGCCTGCTGGCCGTGTTTGAACTCCTTGGCAACGAGGGCGAGCTGGTACAGCGCTACCGGCGGCAGTTGTTCAATACCCTGCACTGACACCGCCGCCGGAAGGTGCCGGGGACAGGTACCGGCTCGGGCAGCCAGATTACCCAGCGGTGCCGTGACAGCTTTTACAGCCCGATGACACGCCCTGTTCAGGCAGGATTGTCGAGTGCCTTCGCCAGCCGCTTTGCCGGGACATAGCCAGGCAGTAGTTCGCCATTGTCGAGAATCAGCGCCGGGGTACCGGTGACGCCCAGCTGGCCGCCCAGTTCGTACTGATCCTTGACCGGGTTATCGCACTTTCGCGGGGTGATTTCCTCACCGGCCTTGGCATGTGTCAGTGCAGCGCGGCGGTCGTCCGCACACCACACCGAAACGGCCTTGTCGTAGGATGGCGAGCCGACACCCGCGCGCGGGAACATCAGATAGCGCACGGTGATGCCCTCGGCATTGAACTGGTCGATTTCCTTGTGCAGCTTGCGGCAGTAGCCGCAGTCGAGATCTGTAAATACGGTAATGGTGTGGCGTTCCTTCTCGGCGGGAAACACGATCATATTGTCGATACCGACCTTGTTGATTGCATCGAGACGGATCCCCTTGCGGCGTTCCTCGCTGATGTCCTTGCGCGTATCCAGGTCGATGAGGCTGCCCTGCAGCAGGTACTTGCCATCATCACTGATATAAAACAAACGCGGACCTACCAGCACCTCGGAAACGCCCGGTATGGGTGAGGGGGTTATCTTGTCGGGGGTGATGCCTGGCAGCACCTTGGACAGGGACTGTTGTATCGCGGCATGGGAGTCGGGATCGGCGGCGGCGTTGAAGCCCGGCAGTATCAGGAACAGCAGGCAGATTCCTGCGATTTGCTTAGTCATAATGGAACCCATTCAGAGTTGTTGTTCAAAGAGCATATCCGGCAGCGGTTGGACACTGCAACCGGAACTGAAGTTTCACGACATGTTGACCGGCGCGACGGTAGTGAGGACAAATCAACCGCGCGGATGATGTTGTGCATGCAGATCCTTGAGGCGCTCGCGCGCCACATGAGTATATATCTGCGTGGTTGACAGGTCACTATGCCCCAGCAGCATCTGCACCACGCGCAGGTCCGCGCCGTGATTCAGGAGATGCGTTGCAAAGGCGTGGCGCAGGGTGTGTGGCGACAAGTGCTTGTTAATCCCTGACTTTAACGCGTAATGGCGAATCCGGTACCAGAACGCCTGGCGCGTCATCCCCTTGCCCCGTGCGGTAATAAACAGCTGCCTCGCCAGGACGGAACCGGCCAGCTGCGACCGACTGCCGTCAAGATAGCGCTGTACCCAGTCGACGGCCTCCTCACCCAGGGGCACGAGACGTTCCTTGTTGCCCTTGCCGGTGAGACGCACCACGCCCTGGGTGAGATTGACCTGCTCGGTCGCCAGTCCCACAAGTTCGGAGACGCGCAATCCACAGGCGTACAGCAGTTCCAGCATGGCACGATCGCGCAGGCCCAGCGTGTCCTGGATTTCCGGTGCGGCCAGCAGCTCCTCGACTTCCCGCTCACTCAGGGAATCCGGCAATGGCCGGCCGATACGCGGGGTATCGATGCGCACGCTGGGATCGGCCTGCAGGCGCCCTTCCCTCACCAGGTAGCGGTAGTAGCGCCGCAGGGATGACAGCAGCCGCGCCGTGGTACGCGGCCTGGCCCCGGCAATGACGCGTTCCGCCAGGTAGGCCAGCAGGTCCTCGCGACGCGCTTGCGACAGTCCATTGACGCCCTGTTGCTGCAGCCAGGCGGCCAGACCGGCAAGATCGTTGCGATACGCCGCAAGGGTATGTTCGCTCAGGCCGTGTTCCATCCAGAGCGCATCGGTGAAGCGTTCGATTTCCTGCAGTGCAGCCGCGTCCGCAGTCGCGGGTTCCGGACGCCTTGCTGGCGCCTTGCCTGCAGCACTGGCCAAGATTAGCAGTCTCAGTTATTTATGTTCTGTTTGCCGAGCAACTGGCCAATGGAATCCAGCGGCAGGGGAAACACGATGGTGGAACTCTTCTCGCCGGCGATTTCGGTAAGGGTCTGGAGATAGCGCAGTTGCAGCGACTGCGGCTGCTGGTTGAGGATCCGCGCGGCCTCTACCAGTTTCTCGGCCGCCTGCATTTCACCCGCGGCGTGGATCACCTTGGCGCGGCGTTCGCGCTCGGCCTCGGCCTGGCGGGCGATGGCACGCACCATGGTCTCATCGATATCGACATGCTTGATTTCCACGTTGGCGACCTTGATGCCCCAGGCATCGGTTTGCTGGTCCAGCAGGGTCTGGATGTCGCGATTCAGCTTGTCGCGTTCCGCCAGCATGTCATCCAGTTCGTGCTGCCCGAGCACCGAACGCAGCGTGGTCTGTGCCAGCTGGCTGGTCGCGGCAAGAAAATCCTCGACCTGGATGATGGCCTTCTCTGGGTCGATGACGCGGAAATAGAGCACGGCATTGACCTTGACCGAAACGTTGTCGCGCGAGATCACGTCCTGGCTCGGCACGTCCATGACCACGGTGCGCAGCTCTACGCGCACCATCTGCTGAATGACCGGGATGACGATAATCAGCCCCGGCCCCTTGACCTTCCAGAAGCGCCCGAGGGTGAAGATCACGCCGCGCTCGTATTCCCGCAGCACGCGGAAGGTGTAGAGCAACAGGGCCACGAACACAATCAGCCCGACAAATATCCCCGGTATCGTCATTTCATCTCTCCTTGCGCGGGATGCACCCGCAGCACCAGACCTTCGATCGAATCGACCTGCACCTTGTCACCGTCGTGCAGGGGCACGGCGGATTCCGCCCACCAGACTTCGCCGTGAATGCGAATGCGCCCCTTGCCGGAAAAGTCCTCGATGACTTCGCCCGTGGCGCCGAGCAACTCCTCCTGGCCGCTGACCACAGGTCGATTGCGTGCCCTGACGGCCGCGCCGACCACGAACAGGAAAAATCCGGCGGTGGTTACCGACAGCGTGACGATCAGGGGCAGGGAAACCGTATAGCCCGTGCCCTCCTCGTCGAACAGGATGATGGAACCGATGACAAAGGCGATCAGGCCGCCTATGCCGAGCGCGCCAAAGCTGGGAACGAACGCCTCCGCCAGCATGAAGATGATACCCAGCGTCAGCAAGGCCAGGCCGGCATAGTTCACCGGGAGCACCTGGAAGGCGTACAGCGCCAGCAGCAGGCTGATGGCACCGGCAACCCCGGGCAGGATATAGCCGGGATTGGCAAACTCGAAGAACAGACCGTAGATACCAACCAGCATGAGGACATAGGCGATATTGGGATCGGTAATCACCGCCAGCAGGCGGGTGCGCCAGTCCGGTTGCAGATACTGCAACTGCAGGTTTGCGGTATCCAGCTGCCGCACCCCACCCGGCAGGCTGACGTCGCGGCCCTGCGCCTGGGTCAGCAGATCAGCCAGGTCCACCGCCACGATATCGATCACGCCCAGTTCCAGCGCCTCCTTGGCGGGCAGGCTGGCCGCTTCCCGCACCGCGCGCTCGGCCCACTCGATATTGCGCCCCCGCATCTGCGCCAGACTGCGGATATAGGCGGCGGCATCGTTGATGCGCTTGTGGGTCATCGTATCCTGGTCAGCGGCCGGCTCGCCGGCGCCGTCTTCACCCGGCTGCTTGTCCACCAGATCCCCCGGTTTCGGCACACCGCCGATCGCGACCGGCGTCGCCGCCCCCAGGTTGGTCCCGGGGGCCATCGCGGCGATGTGGCTGGCATAGAGGATATAGGTACCGGCACTGGCGGCACGCGCCCCGCCCGGAGACACATAGGTGGCCACCGGAACCTCCGCCACCAGGATATCCTGAATGATGTCGCGCATGGCGGTATCCAGCCCACCCGGGGTGTCCATGCGCAGGATGACCAGCGCGGCATCCTGTTCCTGCGCGCGGGCAATACCGCGATGCAGGTAATCCGCGGTTGCCGGACCGATCGCACCCTGGACCTCCAGTACGACGGCAGTACGCTCACCGGCCGGGATATACCCGGATGCCAGCAACAGCACGGCAAACAGCAGTAGTGGCAAACAGCGAACCCGTTCGAACATCATGTCACTCCTGTCCCTTGTCGCTAGCATAACCTGCGGGCAGGACATTGCAATGCCCGTTGTACCTCACCACGGAACTGTTCGCTGCATGTCTGTACGTTGCATGCAATAATCGAGACCCTGCCGGCATAGCGCCAGCCCGCATACGGAGAACCTCTTGAAACAGACAACACCCTGCCTCTTCTGCAACCGCGGCAACCGGCTGCTCGAAAATGAGCTTGCCTATGCCCGCTATGACGACTATCCGGTATCCCCCGGCCACGTGCTGATCCTGACGCACCGCCACGTGGCCGACTACTTCGACACCACGCTCCCGGAAAGACATGCCATGCTGGAGCTGATCGAGGCGGCAAAGCTGCTGCTCGACAGGGAACACACCCCGGACGGTTACAATCTAGGCATCAACTGCGGCCCGGCTGCGGGACAAAGCGTGCCGCATGTCCACTATCACCTGATTCCGCGCTACCGGGGAGACATGGAAAACCCGCGCGGGGGTGTACGCGGCGTGATACCGGCCAGGCAGAAGTACCGGTCCCTGTAAACAACTGCAGGGCCGCTATCTACAAACTGCAGGGCTGTTTATAATGAAGCGCCAAGCCAGCCGGCCCTGATTCACCAAAGAGCGCAGCAGACCCATGAGCACCTACAACAAAATCCTGGTCGCCGTTGACCTTTCACGCGAGGCAGGCCTCGTGGTCACACGGGCAAGAGAACTCGCACAGCTATACGGTGCAACACTGACCCTGATCCATGTCGTCGAGCCCCTGGTTGCGATGGAAGATTACGAACTCACACCTGTACTGCCGCTTGAAATCGAAAAGACCTTCGAACAGCAGGCAAAGAACTTCCTCAGTTCGCTGGTCAGCGACATGGGGCTGAGCGGCGTGGAGACAATTGTCGGCATCGGCGCCCCCAAGCGCGAAATCCTCAATTATGCGAGGGCTCAAGACATCGACCTGATCGTGATCGGGGCACACGGCCGGCACGGCATCGCAATCCTGCTGGGATCTACCGCCAATGCGGTGCTGCACGGCACGCACTGTGATGTCATGTGTATCCGTGTAGGCAAATAGGCGGAATGGCAATACGCGATGCGACCTCCGTGGCAAGCCATGGTATCCATTCGCCGGACCTCAGCCACCTCCCGGAACTGAAAGATGCCCGAGCACGCAGATACCGGCATTGATATCAGGAAGCTGCTTACCGTGATCCGCGCGATGGTCGGCGAAGTGCACCCGCACTGGAAGAACCTGCGCTTTACCCCGGACATTCACCTGGAACGGGATCTGGGCCTGGATAGTATGGCACGCATGGAGCTGCGCTCGCGCATCGAGACGCAGTTCGGTGTACCCCTGCAGGAAACCGCAGCCATCGCCGCGGCAACACCGAATGACCTGCTGCGTGCCCTGCAGCTGGCATCTGCCGAAACCGGTGCAGAGGATATCGCGCCGGAAAACACGGCCCTGCAAAACAGTGCCGGCGACCTGCTGATGGGGCCGTTTGCCAATGCGGAACAGGCTGGCGAAATCTGGCACTCACGACAACCGACGGCGGGCGATTGGCTGTTCGCCCTGTATGCCTGGCCGGTCTTCATCCTCCTGGGCACGCTCACCTGGATCCTGGTGGTTTTCGGGCCGTTCGAATCCTGGCGGCGAAAATTCGCCCATCTTGGCGCGCGCGCCCTGTTCCTGTGTACCTTTACCCCGTTCAGGGTCACCGGCAAGGAGCACCTCGCCCACGACAGGGCACAGATCATCGTGGCAAATCACAGCAGCTACCTGGACGGCTTCATTATCACCGCGGCGCTCGACATCCCCATCCATTTCATCGTCAAGGGGGAACTGGCGAGCAACCTGCCAGCCCGTCTGCTGCTGCAGCGTTTCGGCGTCGAGTTCGTGGACCGCTTCAATGCGGGCAAGGGCATCAGTGACGTCGGCCGCATAGCGCGCAAGTCGCGGGACGGCCAGTCCATAGTGTTCTTCCCGGAAGGCACCTTCACCAGTTTTCCCGGGCTGCAGCCATTCCGCATGGGCGCCTTCGTCACTGCCGCGCGTTCCAGGGCTGCCATAGTGCCCGTAGCAATCCAGGGCGCACGTGACATCCTGCGGGGTTCACACTGGTTCCCCTACCGCGGCCGCATCAGCGTTACCATTTCTCCACCGATCGCCCCTGCTGGCGAAGGCTGGCAGGTGGCGCTTAACCTGCGGGATGCGGCGCGCCGCGAGATCAGCCGCCACTGCGGCGAAATCGACCTCACGGAGGACTGATATCCCGGCACAGCGCCGCGTACCGGCTGCGCTGCGGATTCAGCCCGAATCAGCGGGCCGGCGCGCCTCGAACACCGCAATGCTGTGTGCCGCAACCGGGTATGACGCCTGCTTCAGCGGCGCCTGCCGCGCGGGCCGCAGGATGTTCTCCGGTTTGTCCGTCGAGGTATCGACTGCGCAGTACCAGTGACCCTCCGGAATGGGGGGCAACGGCATCTGCTGACGGTGCTTGCCCATGTTGAATACCACATGGACATCCTCCTCCCAGGGCTCCATGGCACCCAGGGTGAACGCCAGGACTCGTGTCTCGGGGTCATCCCATGCCGGGTGATTGAGCCGCTCGCCATGCCAGGCGATGTCCGGAAACCAGTGCCCTTCACGCGGCTGCCCGGTCAGGTAACGCGCATGCATGAGACAGGGGTGGCGTTTGCGGAAAGCGACCATTTCCCGGGTGAACCGCAGCATGCCGGCGTTGATTTCCGGCAGCGACCAGTCGAACCAGCCGAGTTCATTGTTCTGGCACCAGGCATTGTTGTTGCCGTACTGGGTGCGCAGCACCTCGTCGCCGGCATTCAGCATCGGCACCCCCTGGCTGAGCATCAGCAGGGCCATGAAATTCCGTGCCTGCCGGCGCCGCAGCCTGATGATGTCGGACTCCTCGGTCTCGCCCTCGACACCGCAGTTCCAGCTGAGCCCGTTGTTGTTGCCATCGCGATTCTGCTCGCCATTGGCTTCATTGTGCTTCTCGTTGTAACTCACCAGATCATGCAATGTGAAGCCATCATGGCAGGTGATGAAATTGATGCTATTGGTCGGCAGCCGGTCATCTTCCTGGTAGAGGTCGCTGTTGCCACTGAGGCGCATGGCCACCTCGCTGATGATACCCTTGTCACCGCGAACGAAGCGGCGCATGGTATCGCGATAGCGGCCGTTCCATTCACCCCAGCGGTAACCCGGAAAGTCGCCGACCTGGTAGAGGCCGGCCGCATCCCAGGCCTCGGCGATGATGCGCGTCTCGCTGAGGGTATTGGAGAACTCGATGTTCCACAACACCGGCGCATGGTGCAGCGGTTCACCGTCCTCGCCGCGCGACAGCACGCTGGCGAGGTCGAAACGGAATCCGTCCACGTGCAGCTCGCGCACCCAGTATTCCAGGCACTCGAGGATAAACTTCGCAACCATTGGATGATTGCAGTTCAGCGTATTGCCGCAGCCGGTGTAATCGCGGTAGATACTCTTGTCCACGGGGTCCAGGTGGTAGAAGGTCTCGTTGCCGATCCCCTTGAAGTTGATTATCGGTCCGCCCGCGCCGCCTTCCGCGGTGTGGTTGAAGACCACGTCGAGGATGACGCCGATGCCGGCCTCGTGCAGCGCCTTGACCATGTCGCGGAATTCCCGCACGTGGGCGCCGGCGTTTGCGGAAACGCAGTAACCGGGGTGAGGGCTGAAGTAGCTGTGGGTGCTGTAGCCCCAGAAATTGCGCAAGCCGAGATCCGCCACGCCCGGCGGGACGTCCTGTTCATCGAAGGCCATGACCGGCATCAACTCGACATGGGTGATGCCCAGCTCCACCAGGTAAGGGATTTTCTCGACGACACCGGCAAAGGTACCGGGATGTGAGACGCCCGCGGTGGGATGCCGGGTGAAGCCGCCGACGTGCATTTCATAGATGATGGTCTTTTCCGGCCGCATGCAGCCCAGCGTTTCATCACCTTCCCAGTCATACTCGCCGGACTCGACCACCCCGCGCATGGAGGTCGCCATGTTGTCGCCGGGCTGCGCTGCCCGGGCCCGGTCCCAGAGCGCATCGGTAACACCGCGCGCGCAGGGGTCCAGCAGCACCTTTTCGCGGTCAAAGCACCGCCCCGTCCGCCGTGCATCATTCTCACCATCGATCCGCCAGGCGTAATGTGTGCCTACCGGCAGATCCTCGACCAGCACAGTCCAGAAAAAGAAAGTCCGGTGCAGGCGGGCATCCAGCGGGATCACCTGGAAAGGCTGCGGGCTCTTCGCTGTGTCGAACAGCAACAGTTCGACATGCGTGGCATGCCGGCTGTAGATGGAAAAATTGACACCGCCGGCCATTGGTGTCGCACCGGCGGGATAACGGCTGCCCGCGCGGGTGGAATAGGATTCGGGAAACTTGCTCGGCACCGGGCATAACCTGTTGTTAGCGGGTTTTTATTATCGCATTGATATGAATGCGCGACTACAACCTGCAGTATGCCAGCATATATTCGCAGGCAATCTGCACTCTTGCGGTGCATACCGCAGCGGCTGCGGCACCGGTCTTGCCGTCCCTGCGGCCCGGGAAATATTAAATTTTCATTAATTTTCGCGGCCAGGGGATATGCTTTGCGGATATTCTGCTAATTTATCCCAGCTATGCCTTGTACGCCTGCACCGGGCTGGCTCCCTCCGGTTTACGGCGCGACCGCGGACGCAGCGGCTACAACCCGAAATTATCCGTTTCCGGTGCGTGCCAGCTGTGTCAAAATCAGCACCCATTGCGATCACCCTGCAAAAATACAAATAATGGCCGGCGTCCGGCCTGATAGTGAGATGTGCACATGACAGACAGTAACCCGACAAAAGATCAGGAACACGGTACCCGTTTCAGTGTCGAGATCCAGCCCATACTCCCGAAGCGCTTTGCCCGCCTGGATGAACTCGTCAATGACCTGTATTACAGCTGGAACCGCAAGGTCAGGGGCCTGTTCCGGCATCTCGACCAGGATTGCTGGAACGCCTCATCGCACAACCCCAAGGTGTTTCTGCGGCGCATCCGCCAGCACAAGCTCGACCAGGCGGCAAATGACCCCATCCTGCTAGCTGAATATCGCCACGTCCTGAGCGCCTACGACACCTATCTCGAGCAGAAGCCGACCATCAAGATCGACAAATACCTGGACAGTGAAAAGGACCTGGTGGCCTATTTCTCCGCGGAATACGGTTTCCACGAGAGCATGCCAATCTACGCCGGCGGTCTCGGCATCCTGGCCGCCGACTACTGCAAGGCCATGAGCAATCTCTGGGTACCCTTCGTCGGCATCGGCATTCTCTACCGCGAGGGCTATTTCAAACAGCGCATCGGCTGCGACGGCACCCAGATTGCGGAACGGGTACGCCGCGATCCCTGCGACCTGCCGGTGACACCGGCGCTGGATGCTGCCGGCAATGAAGTCAGCGTGAGCGTTTCACTGCCGGGCCGCGCACTCGAACTGAAGGTCTGGCTGGTACGTACCGGCCAAATACGTCTATTCCTGCTGGACAGCGACGTCCCGGCCAACACCGCGGAAGATCGCATGCTAACCGCGCAACTCTATGGCGGCGACAAGTTAACCCGCATCCAGCAGGAAATCATTCTCGGCATCGGCGGCACCCGTGCCCTGCGGGCGCTGGGTCTGGAACCCACGGTCTGGCACATCAATGAGGGGCATGCCGCCTTCCTGATCCTGGAACGCTGCCTGGAACATGTTCGCGACGGCATGGATTTCGACAGTGCCCTGGAGCTCACCGCTTCCAACACCGCCTTCACCACGCATACCCCGGTACCGGCAGGCCACGACGTCTTCAGCCACCATGACATGCGCACCTTCTTCTCCGACATGATCAGGGGACTCAGGATCACGGAAGAGCGTTTCATGGCGCTGGGCGCGAAGCCAACCGAGGCGGAAAGCTACTACCCGACAGCGCTCGCCATGCGCGGCTCGCGCTACCGTAACGGCGTCAGCCGGATACATGGCGACATCGCCGCAAAAATGGAATCCTACATCTGGCCGGGCATACAGATCCATGAAAACCCGGTCGGCTATGTCACCAACGGCGCCGATGTCGATTCCTACCTGGCCCATTCCTGGGTCGCCCTGTTCGAGATGTATATGGGCGGCGGCTGGCGCGCCAAGATCACGGACAAGAACTTCTGGGAGAGTTTCATCGAGCAGATTCCCAACCATGTATTCCTGAGCGTGCGCAAACTGCTCAAGGCTGCGGCCATTGACGAAATCCGCCGCCGCGCCGTGATCCAGTACGAGCGCTGTGCCCAGACCAAGTCACTGGTGGGGCGGCTCACCGCCAACCTGAATACGCGCAACCTGGATACGCTGCTGATAGGATTTGCGCGACGCTTCGCCACTTACAAACGCGCCAGCCTGATTTTCGACGACCTGGACCGCCTGGCGCGGCTGGTCAACGACCCGGAACGCCCACTGACCCTGGTATTTGCGGGCAAGGCCCACCCCAGCGACGTGCCCGGACAGGCTCTGCTGAAAAGAATCTACGAGATCAGCCTGCTGCCCGAGTTCCAGGGTAATGTCATCCTGCTGGAGGACTATAACCTTTCCATGACCCGCGAACTGTTGCCCGGCGTGGATGTCTGGCTGAATACCCCGGACTACCCGATGGAAGCCTGCGGTACTTCCGGCATGAAGGCCGCCATGAACGGTGCCATCAACCTCAGCGTGCTGGATGGCTGGTGGGCGGAAGCCTACAATGGCGAGAATGGCTGGGCGATTACACCCCACCCGGAATTCGACCAGGAGACCCGCAACAAGTGGGAGGCCCAGGAACTGATGAACACCCTGGAATACCTGGTGATTCCCGCCTACTACTCGCGCAACTCTGACGGCGAGCCCGAGGCCTGGGTAGAACGGTCGAAGTCATCCATGAAGACCATCCTGCCTCAGTTCAACACCGTCCGCATGGCAATGGACTATCTGCGCGAGTCATACTCCCCGGCGGCACGCCAGGGACGCAGATTGCAGGCAGACAACCAGTCCGGCGCCCGGGAGCTTTCCGCCTGGAAGAAGCGCATCGCCGAGGCCTGGCCGCAGGTGAACGCCTGGCTGATGAATACCGTTGCCAGCGCGATCTGCTCCGGCGAGTCGCTGCCAATCGAGGTCAAGGTATCCTTGAACGGCCTGTCGGCGGAGGACATTGTGGTGGAATGCCTCATCGGCAAGGAGATCACCACGGGAGAATTCGCACCGCACCGAAAAGCCGCCTTTAAACGCGTGGGCGTAACCGACGACGGAGACACGCTGTTCCACTTCGATCTGTTCAGCAGCGACGCCACCTGCCAGGACGGCGGATTGCAGCACTACAAGATCCGCATCTATCCCTATCATGAACTGCTGAGTCATCCGCTGGAGTGCGGACTGATGCTCTGGCTCTGATTTCGAGCAAGAGCCCATCAGACCTGGATATTAGTGGTGAACATGATGGCCACGGCACCGGAAAAACACGGAAATAAATAACACCCACATGTAACTTTTCCGTGTCCTTCCGTGGATTCCGTGGCCATAAAGCAGTCGTCGCCATGCTCCGGAAACAGGTCTTGCCAGCTGTCGCACCAGCAGTCAGGGCATGATCAGCTCGATCGTCCCGCTGACAGTCACCTGGATGTCGCTTTCCCCGCCCTCGGTTGCTACCGCCATGTCGGATTCCATTGCCGCGGCCACTCCACGGGACCGGTACACGACGGGCGGCTGTTGCGCAAAGGTTCCGATATCGAGGTCGACGATGCGATAGCCGCTCGCCTGCAACTGGCTGCCGATAATACCGGCACGCACCTTGAAGGCCTGCAATGCCAGCTCGATCAGGCGATTCTCCACGGCAGTGCGGGTTTCGGCTGATACGCTGAAACGCATCGAATCCACCTGCAGTTTTTCCTGCAGCAAGCCCGTCAGCTGGCTTAGCACCCGGGTATCGCGGCTCTCCAGTATCAGGTCCTGCCGGGCTTGCCAGCCCTTCATCTTGTTGTCCTGGCGGACTTGCCAGGTGCGGTAATTCCCCGTGCTCACCTTGACGGCGTCATGCCGCTTCGCCAGGTCCAGTGCCCAGGCCATATCGGCATTGATCCGGCCGGCAAGATCTGCAGCATCGCGCTGCTCACCGGAGGCACTCAGTGTCACGTGCATGGTATCGTTGCTGACCGGCTCGCTCTCCTGTGACTGCAGGCGTACCTGGTTGTAGCGGGTTTGCTCATCGGCCGTTGCCGGGCATGCCAGCAGCAAGGCGACGCACAGAACTACCCAGACCCGCAACATCATGCCCCGCCCTCAGCTGACTTTTCCTGCTCGGCGATCTGCCTGCGCACCTCGTCCATGTCGAGTTCGCCAACCTTTTCTATCACCGTGGCAAGCCCAGCCGGCGGCAATGCCCCGGGCTGCACGAAAACGATAATCTGCTGGCGAAATGCCATCAGCGTCGGAATGGAGCGGATGTTGAAATGACCGGCCAGTTCACGTTCTTCCTCGGTATTTACCTTGGCAAACACGATATCCGGATGTTCCCCCGACAGCTTGTCGAAAACCGGGGCAAACTGGCGGCAGGGGCCGCACCACGGCGCCCAGAAGTCCACAAGGACGGTTTCGTTTTCGGAAACAATGTCACGAAAGGTGTCTTTGGTGAGGTTGACAATGGCCATCGCGTAAGAATCCCTCCTGTAAAGTCTTCCCGGGATTATACAGGCGGGCAAGGCTGCGAACACCTGCAACGGGGCACCAGGGTGGATCAGGTATCGGTGCTGCGCCGCCGCGGGATGCCACGGCCACTCTCATTCTCGTAGGTCATATCCAGCTCGATCCGGTTGCGACCGAGGCGCTTGGCGCGGTACAGCGCCTTGTCGGCGCGTTCAATGAAGGCGCTGGCGGATTCGCCGGGCTTGTAGAGCGAGACACCGGCTGAAAAGGTGGGGACATTGGACATGGTTCCATTGGTCTGCCAGCGGGTTTCATTGGCGCGCCGCCGCACCTTGTTGAGTGCGCGCACCGCACCATCCGAATCGGTGTTGGGCAGGAGTACGGCAAATTCCTCACCCCCGTAGCGCGCCACCATGTCATGGTGGCGGAAAATCGAGAGGATATTCTTGGAGTAGACCCGCAGGACCTCATCACCGGCCGCATGGCCGTATTCGTCGTTGACCGCCTTGAAATGATCCAGGTCAATCAGCACGAAAGACAGCGGAAATCCGTAGCGCTGCACACGTGCCACCTCGTCCTCGAGGCGCCGCATGAAGGCGCGGCGGTTCGGCAGGCTGGTAAGCTCATCCGTCAGGCTGAGCAGCCGCACGCGGGTCAGTTCATCCGTCAGCTCCCGGCTGTCGGATGCGAACAACTGCAGATAGTGCTGGGTATTGTCGAGCTTGTCGGCAAGCTCGTTATGCCCCTTCATCAGCTTCTCGACTTCGCGAATCAGCGTCCAGCGCAGATTATCGATCTCGGCGACATCCTCGGTCTGGCGTAATTCCGCCAGCACCACCTCGAGGATCACCCCGAATTCCTCGTTCTGGGAAATGGTCTCGACAACCTGTTGCCCCAGCGTGGACTGCAGCTGCGCAATGTCATCGCGGCGCGCCTCCAGTTCACTGCGATGGAGGGCATTCAGGTCCTGACCGGGAGGTATCTCCTCCCTGAGATAATCCTCATCCTCCAGGGCCTCTGCCGCGAGTTCGTCCTCTTCCTCTGCGCTGTGATAGGGTCCGGGTAATTCGTCTTCGAACGCCGCCGCCTCGATGTCGTCCTCGATCTCCGGATACTGCGACTCGTCAAGCAGGGAGATGGCCTTGTGATGCGTCGTTTCCAGATCTTCATCATCCGGACCCGGGGGAGGTTCGGGTGCTTCCGGCGGAGTAGCAGTGGTGAAGGACTCAACCCCGAAGGCGGCGAGCAGCGGGCTTACCGCCTCCACCATCAGTGCCGGTTCCAGCTCGCGGGAAATCCGGATATCGTCGCCGAGCTGGCTGATGAACTCACTCAGGATATTTAACTCGGTGGGGGTCAGCGGCGGCTGCAGGCGCGCCTGCAGCAGCTTCAGCTGGACAAACGGTGAAGAACCCGGGGCCAGCCGTGAAAGATAGGACTCCAGCAGGATGTTCACGAAGCCGGAATAGGAAATTTCCGCCTTCAGGTGATCGGCTGCGATCTCCTCCAGCATGGCTTCCACCTGGCGGTGGATCATACTGCCTGCAGGCGATGCACGCAGCGGATCAAGCAGGCGCATCAGCTTGCGTACGCCGCTGGGATCGATTTCCTCCGGTCTGTCTCTACCCGCAACCATAATTACTCCTGCACATCCGTGCGCAGCGCTCCGGACACTCCCTGTCCAGTTGCATTATTTTTGGTCTTCTCGATGCCGTCATGCAGCTTGTTTTGGCCGCATCAGCGTTAATTGCCGACACACGCATATGTCAGTTCCGGGGATTGTAGCCGAGAGTCAGGCCGTTGTGACGAACGCCTGTCCAGCAGCCGTTTCATGGGCAGGAAATTCAGCCATAAACCAGTCTGCTCTCCCTGCCAGTCAGCCTCTGTATACGATCACCCGAGGCGCTGCAGGCTGGGGTTTTTCAATCCCGAAACGTCACATATTTGACGTCAGTGAAGTGTAACAGCAAAGCCTCCAACCTTGGTAGTGGTACGAAGGTACTAGCCCGGTTGAACCGGCAGCACTCTGTTTTCAGGTACAAAAAAGGCCGGCAGGACCGGCCTTTTACGGGATGCATTGCAGCAGCCGGTTACTGGTCGAGCCCCGCGAAGATGGCATCGCGTATTTCGTCGACCTTGCCGATGCCGTTGATCTTGACGTACTTCGGCGCACTGGCTTCGCCGGATGCCGCCCATTTTGAGTAGTAATCGATCAGCGGCTCGGTCTGGTCATGATAGACGCTGAGGCGCTCGCGCACCGTGTCTTCCTGATCGTCGTCACGCTGGATCAGCGGCTCGCCGGTTTCGTCGTCCTTGCCCTCTTTCTTTGGCGGGTTGAAGACCACGTGGTAGGTACGGCCGGATGCCAGGTGTACGCGGCGGCCGCTCATGCGCTTGATGATTTCGCTATCGTCGACGTCGATCTCGACCACGGCGTCGATCTTGACGCCCTTGTCCTTGAGCGCATCGGCCTGGGCCAGGGTGCGCGGGAAACCGTCGAACAGGTAGCCGTTCGCACAATCGGGATCCTTGATACGTTCGTCGACCAGACCGAGGATGATGTCATCGGACACCAGACCACCGGCATCCATCACCTTCTTGGCTTCCACACCCAGCGGAGTCCCGGCCTTGACGGCAGCACGCAGCATGTCGCCGGTCGAAATCTGGGGAATGTTGTAACGTTCTTTGATGTAGTTTGCCTGTGTGCCCTTGCCTGCGCCCGGTCCGCCCAACAGAATTACCCGCATAGTCGTTCTCCTTGGTTAAACGCACTTACCTGAAAAAGAGGCGGGTATTATCCCTGCCCGCCCTCCGCTTGGCCACATAACTGAATGAATAGGGGGATGGAGCAGGTTTATGTGCGTGCATTAACCAGGGGGATCCTTGGTTAGCACACGCTCCAGGAAGAGTATACGACTGATTAAACTGTATATTTATGATGCCCCATGGGATGGCCTACATGAACAAACACCCTAACAGGGCCAGGCGACCCGGCATGAAGAGGAAACATTGCCTCTGGCACCGGGACAGTCTTCACGGGCCTGTCCGCGCAATGCCATCGATTCCACCTGGCCTGCTTAGCCAGGTCATGCCTTGCCATCCTGGTTGCTGCGGCTGGCGACGGAGCTAACCGGTCTAAAAGGGCATCACATACAAACACAAAGCAGAAATCCGGACTTGCTTATCAAGCCTGCCCAGGGTCGTAATAATGTATTAGTTCAGATCGAGTCTCAAATTACAGATTCTAACCCTGCTGGTGCTCCAGGCGCCGCTCCCAGATCAGACAGGCGATCAGCATGAGTAGAATGCCTGAATAAAAGCAAAGTGATGAGTTGAAATTACACGTCATTCCCAGTCCACTTATCAAATAGACAAGTGGTTGAACATTGCGCAGGATCATGGTTCCCTCCTGTTAGTAGTTTTCGCTTATTGTTGTCAACATTACAAAGACTATAGATAGATAGTTGGTGTTTTCCAATGTGTCTATTGTGGAAACTACGTACAAGCCTGCAGAGCGATAGTTTTGTACTTACGGGTTGGACCATTTTCGCCATACCCGGCTAAAGATCCGGACCAGCCGGTGCAAAAAATTCCGACACCCTCATGATCCATCTGCGAACAGCAATTAGGGCCGGTTTTTGTCGTTAATTCATTGTTTATATAAGCCACCCGTGCTAAACGACAATTAAGCGATTACAAACAAGTCGTTGCATTACCTGATCGGGAAATTCGCATTCTGGCACCAGCCGCATGCTCAAGTCGCAGGTTGGGCCGAACGAAGTGAAGCCCAACCTGATGGGGTTGACGAGACTTCCTGACATTGGGCTTCGCAAGCCCAGACCAACCTGCATGCTGCAGGTCAATTCAATTGGATGCGCTGCCCCCAGGGCACCTTCGCCTTGCCTTTCACCAGCCACAGCACCGGCGTACTCGGCTCCTGTTTGGGAAACTCCCCTTCCGCATCGGTGAAATACACCACCAGATCCGGATTCTCGCCCTGCCGGTCCAGCCACTCGAACACCGGTGTGAAACGGGTTCCGCCGCCACCGCGCATATCGGTCGGCAGTGTGAATTCCTCCCAGGGCTCGTAGATCCAGGGACCGGCCGTGGACAGCTCCGCGTCGCAGGCCTGCAGGGTGATGCGGGCCCGGATCTGTCCCTTGATGGCATCCACCTCGGTGACAAACTCCCGCATCTCCTGCAGCTTGATGGAACCGCTGGTATCCAGCACCACCACGATCTCCGCCTGGCTGCTGCGCAGGCTCGGGAAGATTGCCTCGCCTTCGCGCCTTGACGGTCGCATGTAACTGTAATCGTCGCGGCTGGCCGCGGTCATGTAGCGTGCCAGCAGCATGCGCCAGGGCAATTGCGGCTGCAGCAGGTGGTCAACGAGGCGCCGCAGCGAGCCACCCAGCTTGCCGGCCTGCATGGCCTGCTGCGCGGCACCGGCGAGGCGCTGGCGCCACTGGATGGAGAGCTGCTCCTTCTCGGCCTCGCTCAGCGGTTCCGGCGGCGCGGCGGCGGCACCCTGCCCCCCGCCGGCACCCCCGCTGTCTCCGGCATCATCAGCCGCGTTCGGCTGCGGTGCATTCGCCGTGCCTGATTCAGCGGAACCCTGTGACTCCTTGCCATAGAGGTGCTCGTCGTGCGGCTGCTGTTCATCGTTTTCCTTGACCAGGGGATAGATCTCCTCGGCCATCATGCCTTCATAGCCGATGTTGTAGAGCGCCCCCGGCACCGCCGTCATACCCTCCTTGATCAGGATGGGATTGATCGCCAGGTCGCAGGCGATGTCCCAGCGCTCCCGGACACGATGCTCGCGGCGCGCAAAATGGGAGAGCGCACAGTGCAACGCCTCATGCGCCAGCGCGAACTGCGTTTGTTCCAGGGTCAGGCTGGCGACGTATTCCGGGTTGTAATAGAAGGCACGCGCGTCGGTACCTATCGTCTTGCACCATTTGGGATCCGCCGCCTGCATGGGCATGCGCAGCACCAGCGCACCCAGGAACGGACGATCGAGGATCAGGCGGGTTCGGGCCGCACTAAGCTTGGTTTCGAGTTCATCCGCCATCGAGTTTCCCGACACTACCTCTTTCGCAAATCATATAATGCAGTATTATTCACCATTCCGTCAGCGTCTTCACCACCTCATTCGGGCAGGCCTGAAAACAGGCAGAACAGCAGGCACGCACGGTAACAGAGGAGCCATGGCATGAATTTATCCAGATTGCATTACGGGCAACAGACAGCCCGTAACACCCTTGTACTGCTGGGGATCATGGCGCTGCTGCATGCCCTGCCCGCGTTCGCACAGGCGCCGGAGGAAGCATCCACCATCGACTGGCTGACCCTGCTTATGGGTCTCTTTGGCGGTCTGGCCATGTTCCTCTTTGGCATGGAGCAGATGTCCGAGGGTCTGAAGGCCGCTGCCGGCGACACCCTCAAGGACGTGCTCGCGCGCCTGACCAAGAACCGCGTCATGGGCGCAATCACCGGTGCCTTCGTCACCGCGATCCTCAACTCCTCCTCGGTGACCACGGTGCTCGTCGTTGGCTTTATCTCGGCCGGCTTCATGACCCTGTCGCAGTCGGTCGGCATCATTATGGGCGCGAACATCGGCAGCACCTTCACAGCCCAGATCGTCGCCTTCAACGTGACCCAGTACGCGCTCATCATGGTCACGGCAGGCTTCTTCATGCTGTTCACCTCGAAGCAGGAGAAGACCCGCCACTACGGCGCCATGATCATGGGGCTGGGCCTGGTGTTCTACGGCATGGGCGTGATGGGCGCCGCCATGAACCCGCTGCGAACCTATCAGCCGTTCATTGACCTGATGAGCCGCATGGAGAACCCGCTGCTGGGCATCCTGATCGGCGCGGTATTCACCGGGCTGGTGCAGTCCTCGGCGGCGACCACCGGCATCGCCATTGTCATGGCCGCTGGCGGCCTGATCACGCTGCCCGCCGGTATCGCACTGGCCTTTGGCGCGAATATCGGCACCTGCGTCACAGCGTTGCTGGCCGCCATCGGCAAGCCTGTCGATGCCGTGCGCGCGGCCGTGGTGCACATCCTTTTCAATGTCGCCGGCGTGCTGGTGTGGATACTGTTCATTCCGCAGCTGGCGGACTTCGTTGTCGCCATCTCGCCGGCGGCGCCGGAGTTAAGCGGCAAGGCACGCATGGCCGCGGAAGTCCCGCGGCAGATCGCCAACGCCCACACCGTGTTCAATGTCGCCAACACCCTGCTGTTCCTCGGTTTCACCACCGGCTTCGCGCGCCTGGTTGAGCGGCTGGTGCCGGAAAAACCGGCAGAAGCGGGAAAGTTCATCGTGCGGCCGAAATTCCTGGACAGCGAAATGCTGGGTATCCCCTCGATGGCACTGGAGCGCGTGCGCTTCGAACTCGGACACATGGGTGAAATCATCACCGACATGCTGGCTCGCCTGGATGAGGGCTTCCTGCAGCGGGACAAGCACAAGCTGGAGGAAGTGACGATGATGGATGACAAGGTGGACATCCTCAACGAGGCGATCCTGGAATACCTGAGCGAGATTCGCCAGCACACCCTGACGGACCGGCAAAGCGCAGAATTCCAGTCGTTGATGAGCGCCACCATCAACCTGGAAAGCCTGGCGGATATCATCGAGACCGACCTGTCGACCATCGGCAAGGACTACCTGAACAGCGAGATGCAACCCAGCGAGACCACCCGACTGCTGTTGCGGGAACTGGGTGATAAAGTCGTGCTGGCTGTCGGAACCCTGATTCGGGCCATCCGCGAAAATGACGAAAACGCCGCCGCCGAAGTCATCGCCCTGAAGGATGAAATCCGGCGCCTCTCCGATCTGGCCCTGCAACGTCAGTCGGAGCGTATCGGCGTCAAGGAGCCACGCCACCTGGAGCTGGTGCAGCTGGAAATGGAGATCCTGGAACACCTGCGTCGCATCTACACGCTCGCCAAGCGCGTCGCCAAGGACTTCGTGCCGGCAGAAATCGCCAGCAACGCCTGAACCCCGCGCCGCTCAGCGCGGGTCAGTGGTCATAGAGCATGACGTCGGCGACGATGTTCGCCCAGCGGGAAAACTGCGGCACGCTGAATATTTCCTGGCCGATGGCGCGATACATGTCCGAGACCAGCATGACGCCCATCTCGAGCTGCGGAAACGTACCGGCGAATTCCAGGATATTGCCGTAGATTTCGGCGGCGTTGTTCTCCTGCTTTGCACGAATCGAACGCCCCACGAGGGCCGCGGCGACGGCATACTGCAGATCGGTTTCGCGCGGCACCGTCACCTTTTCACCCCGCACGATGGCATCGATGTCCGGCAGCTTGTCGAGGTTATCGACAAAGGCCGACAGTTCGATTCCCGCCGCCGGTCCAACGCAGGCCTGCAGCGAACCTGTCAACAGGTCCGGCACATCACCGAATTTCTGCAGGGCGCGATGGGCGAACTCCCACGAGCGTGGCGACGGAAAGGCCACCGGGTTATGTGCGGGATCGAACTCGAACAGTAGCTCCGGGCGAAACCGCAGGAACGCGATCAGGCGATCATCGATGCCGTTGGCGTAGGCCCAGGCCACCCAGTCATCCAGGTTGATATCCACATCGAAATGCGAGAAGCGGTTCGCCAGCGGTGCCGGCATGGTATAGGTGACGCCGCGGTCGCCCTGGCGATTGCCGGCGGCGAAGATGGCCCAGCCATTCGGCACGGTGTAGGCACCCAGGCGCCGGTCCAGGATCAGCTGGTAGGCCGCCGCCGAGACACTCGGCGGCACCGAGGTGATCTCGTCCAGGAACAGGATGCCCTGGTTGCCGTGGCGTTCGGCATCCGGCAGCATCGACGGCACGGCCCATTCGACCCGGTCATCGATACGGAACGGGATGCCCCGCAGGTCGCTCGGCTCCATCTGCGACAGCCGGATATCGATGACCGGCATGCCGTGCTGCTCCGCGACCAGCGCCACCATCTGCGACTTGCCGACACCCGGCGGCCCCCACAGCATGACCGGTGTGTGCTGGCCGTGCAGGGCGGCCTGGAATTCTCGTTCTAGTACGGTTAGCAGCTGGGCGGGACGCATGCGGTTTCCTGGGTCCGGTTCGTCAAGGGGAGACGCTTCAAAAGGCGAATCTTACTGGCTTTGGCGCCGAAAATCATGGCTCGATGTGTGTGGAATTGCCCGTCTGCCGCAGCAGGGCTCTGATCCTGGCCTCGATGTCCCCCGGTTCCTCGATCAGCTCCTGCACCAGGCTGGACAGCGGATAATCGCCAGCGTCGAGCAGGCCAAACTTGCGCACCATCGCCAGTGTATGGATCCCCTCCCCGCTCAGCCTGTCACGCTCGCCCCGCGCCAGCAGGCATCCCACTTCATGATGATGCGAGCCGGCACTCGTCGCGGTCGTGATCAGGTCACCCAGCCCCGCCAGTTGCCGCGCACTGGATTCGCAGCCGCCCATCCGCGCCACAATGCGCGCCATCTCGGCCTGTGCCGCGACTGCGAGATAGCCGCGCGTGTTGTCGCCGAGCCCCAGTTCATCGGCAGCGCCGAACAGCAACGCATAGACATTCTTCAGGACCGACGACCAGGAAATACCCTGAATGTCAGCCGAGTACTCCAGCGCCAGCGTGGTACCGGTAAACAACTCGGCAACCTGCCCGTATACCCCGGGCCGTGACACGCCAACCTGCGCAAAGGCAGGGCGCCCGGCGCGAATTTCTTCCGATATCATCGGCCCGTAAAGCACGGCATAATCGTGGCGTTCGGCATAGACATCCTGGAATATGCGTGCGGCCGGCCGGCCCTTGTCATCCAGTCCCTTGGCAACGCTCAGGGAAATACTGTGGCCGCCAAGTACCGGCGCCACCCGCTCCGCCAGTCCACCCAATGGCGTGACCGGCACGCAGTAGATGATAAAATCCGCCTGTGCCGCAGCCGGAGCGAGTTCGACCGACTCATGCCCCTCCATGGGCAGAATATCGTGGAACACGAGTTCGTAACGCCCGGCCAGCAGGAACTCCATGGCATGTCCCATTTCGCCGTAGCCGATCACAAGTATTTTTTGGTTGAATTCGTTCATGAGGTCTCGTGTAATGCTTGCCAGTTGCACGCCGGGCCGTTTTGCTGACAGACTGGCAGCGGCATCAAACCGGTCATATGCAACCGCGACCGACTGCAGCCGCATCCCTAAGCCCGGAACAGATTACCCTAAGCAGGAATCCTGCAGGACATTGGAACATATTGCACACACAGCGGTCACACCAGTCGCGTTACCCTGTATAAACAGCATACGCAATAACACATTCCTTCATGCCCGCCGTGCAAGCCCCATGACCAACCAAATCCAGCGCGTGATCGCCATTATATTGACTGCAGTACTGGCTGCCATCCTCAGCAGCTGCAGCTTGCTGGAAACCACCAGCCCTGCAAGTACCGGCGCCACACCCGAACCACGCAAGATCGAGCTGTTTTACGTAACCAACCGTGCCCCGGACAGCGATGGTGGACTCTATTTCAGCAGTGCCCGGGGTGACATTCACTTCGGAACCGCCCGCATCAGCATCCCGCCAGGACATGTCATGGGACGTCACGAAGAACCGTCGCTGCTGAAATTCGAAACCGGGCAGGATGCAAGCAAGCATATCAAGCTGCTCGATGTGACCCGGATGTCCCGCCATGATTTCGCCGAAACCCTCACCCGCGCCGTCGAGGCATCACCTGACCACAAGCTGATGATTTTCGTGCACGGCTACAACGTCGAGTTTCCCGACGCCAGCCGCACCGTCGCGCAGTTCGCTGCCGACCTCAAATTCAATGGTCCCGTCGTCCTGTTCAGCTGGCCGTCCCAGGGCAGCCTGACCGGCTACACCGTGGACGAAACCAATGCGGAATGGGCGCAGTCACATTTCCAGGAACTGATGATCGCACTGCTGGAAAACATTCCGGTGCAGCACATTTACCTGGTCGGTCACAGCATGGGTAACCGCATTATCGGGCGCGCGATGGTGACACTGGCGAACGAGCGCCTCGAGAGCGACATGCTGCTGTTTCGCGAAATCATCCTGATCGCACCGGACATCGATGCCGAGGTGTTCCGCATGGACATGGCACCCAGACTGGCGCGCACCGGAATTCACCTGACACTGTATGCCTCTTCCAGCGATCGCGCCCTGCTGGCATCCAAGGCCTTTCACGGTTATCCGCGCGCCGGTGAAACCGGTGAGGGGCTCGTGGTGATCGAAGGGCTGGAAACCATCGACGCCAGTGATGCCTCGGGCGGCATTCTCGGACACTCCTATTTCGCCGAGGACCGTCGCATGATGGAAGATATCTCTGCCCTGCTGCAGACCGGGCAGCGTGCGGACCAGCGCTTCGGGCTGGAGGCCGTCGACTCGCCCAAGGGACGCCACTGGACCTTCCGGAAATAACCTGACCGGAAAATCCCCAAGCAACCGACCGATTTTCCGCTAGCACCACCCAGCCCGAAAAGTTCCCTACATATCTCACTGAGATATAAAATATATTTCTGGCATTCATGGTGTGATTCCCCTATAGTATCTGCAGCTACAGATATTGTTGTTGGCGGTTTAGGTTGTTTCCTCTGTGACACCCCCTCAATTCCACGTTTCATTACCTGTACGCAACACGCAAATTGTTTAATTATTCAAGGTAAAAAGTGATATGGCTACAGGTACAGTAAAGTGGTTCAACGAATCCAAGGGCTTTGGTTTTATTTCTCAGGACAACGGCGGCGATGATGTATTCGTACATTTCAACGCGATCCAGGGCTCGGGTTTCAAAACCCTGAGCGAAGGTCAGACCGTCAACTATGAGATTGAAAAAGGCCCCAAGGGTCTGCAGGCGGCAAACGTTACCTCATAAGCAACACTACATCGGGTAAACCGGTACACGGAACCCCGCCTCGGCGGGGTTCTTTTTTGTGGTGCGCCCGGCAGGGCGCACTCACTTGGAGGTGGAAGTCCTCTACTCGCCCGGCAAGGGGAAGAGTTAGCCGAACGGCAAGGGTGTCGCGGGCGACTGCGAATCTGGAGGAAGCCGAAGGCAAAG